>Ga0299907_10000021_pt1 | contig 46571 bp, 35 predicted proteins | sample RVTome_16_FD_198680 | JGI IMG/M metagenome (GOLD analysis project Ga0299907, IMG submission 198680) | Soil microbial communities from uranium-contaminated site in the Upper Colorado River Basin, Wyoming, United States - RVT152D67 (version 2) ...
CAAGATGGGGGCCGCACCCCTCGTCCGCAGCGGGCCACCGGCTCATGTCCCCACGTCCGTGCGCGAGAAGGGGTTACGGTGCCCGCGGGCGGCGCCCGCCCGGTTCCGTCCGCGCCGCTCGCGCGCGAGCGAAGCCGGCTCGCTCCGGCTCGCGGACCCGAATGTCGCTAGCTCACCACACCCGATCGTCCCGCATCCGCCGGGACCCCGGCGCCCCGGCCGACCCGCCACACGATCCACACGAGCGCGCCCGCGAGCAGCATGAGGCCGATCGGCGACGTGCCCTCCGCCCCGAGCCCGCCGTACGCGCCGCCGGTCTTCTCGAGAGCCTCGAGCACCGGCAGCTCGGGTCCGTCGACGAGGGTGCGCACCACCGGATCGAACACGCCGAGCGGGCGCTCGACCTCGCGGTACATGGCGAGGCTCCAGGTGAGACCCACCGAGAGCGCGGCCACGAGGGCCTGGACGATCCGCGGCCAGCGCGCGAGGACGAGGGCGGCGGGCAGGAACAGGAACGGGACGATCGGCGCCATGTACCGCATCCCCGTGTTGTATTGGAGCCGCGTGTAGTTGCTGCCGCTGAAGAAGACCCACACCGCCGCGAAGATGGCCAGACAGGACCACAGCTCGCGCCTCGGGAGCCGCCGCCCCGGCCCGCGCTCGACCCAGGGGGCCGCGAACGCGAGCAGGAGGAGGGGGCAGAACGCGAACAGCCCGAAGCGGTGGTCGAAGGCCAGCGCCCACAGGAGCTCGGGCTGCGGGGAGCCGTAGCCCTGGTACCCGAGCTCGATCCACTCGACCGGCGGCATCCAGTGCTGCCCCGGGAGGAACGGGTTTCCGAACGCGCGCCACTGGTAGAACCACAGGAGGAGGACCGGACCCACGCCGCCCATGCCGAACCAGAACGAGCGCCGGATGACGGAGCGGGCGTCGAGCGGGACGCGGTTCACCAGGTGCGGGTACAGGAACAGGGCGGCGACGAACACGACGCCCGAGTAATCGAACAGGATCGTGAGCCCGGCGGCGAGCCCGGCCGCGAGGAACTGCGCGCGCTCCGAGGGCTTCGGGACGCGCCCGGGGCTCCAGATGAAGAGGAAGGCCGCGAACGCGAACAGCCCCAGGACCATGTTGTGGTTGAGGAACCCGGCCCGGTAGAAGAGCGGGGTCCCGAACGCGAACAGGAGCGCGAGCCCGGCGGCCTGGCGCTCGGTCGGCAGGAGCCTCCGGAGGAGCGCGAACATCAGCACCGCGCCCGCCGCGCACACCGGCGCCATGAACAGGAGCTGCGTCACCGCGGCGGCCAACGCGAGCTTCACGTCGAGCCCGCGCCGCCACGCCTCCGCGAAGAAGGCCCGCTGGTTTGGCCATTCCGACTCGAACGCCGGCGGCTCGGTGAGCCCGGCGCGCTCGCGGCGCTCCCGCACGCCCTCGACGATGGGGTCGATCACGGGCCGCAGGAGCGCATAGGGGATGGCCGCGAACATCGAGATGCCCGGGTTGTTCCCGATGTGCCACCCGCGTCCCGGCGTCTCGAACAGGTCGGGGTGGAGCCCGCCGTACTCGTCGAGCCGGAAGCTCAGGTGGTCGGCGAGCGCGAGGGCGGGATAATGCTCGCGCACCACGTCGGTCGTGAAGTGCAGCCCGAACACGATCCAGGCGGTCAGGAAGATGCGCCACTTGAGACCGCGGGTCGTGTACGGGCGCCACGGCGCCGGACCGGACGACGCGCCCGCGGGAGCGGGCGGCGTCAAAACGCCTCCCCGGCGATGCGCACGGCGTTCGCCATCAGCGTGAACGTGATGTTCTTCGCGGGCAGGAACGGGAACGTGCTCCCATCCACGATGAACAGGTTCTCGAAGTCATGGCTGCGGCCTTCCCTCGTGACCGTGAACGGACGCGGCTCGCGGGACATCGGGAGCGTGCCCGCGTAGTGCACGCTCGCCCCCATGGGCCGGATGTGCGTCGCCCCCGGCGCCACCACGCACCCCAGCGCCCTCAGGCTCTTCTTCACGCGCCGGAGCGCGCTCCGGAGACGCGCCGGCTCGTCCGCCGGCGGCCGATAACGCGTCACGAGCACCGCCGGCTCCCCCGGCCCCGCCGGCGCGTCGAGGGCGACGCTGCACGTCTCGCGCCGGGAATCGTGGAAGTTGAGGTTCACGAGCCCGAGCGAGGCGCGCGCGTTCCGGAACACGAAGGCGGCGGTGCGGGCGTCGAACGGCATCGTGGCCAGGATCGGGTGCGCCTGCGCCGTGGTCAGCGTGGTGATCTGCCCGTGCACGTACTCGCGCGCCGGCTCGGACTCGAGCCCGAGCGAGAGCTGGTGGTACTGGTACGAGCGGGGCTCGTAGCGCCGGCCGATGAGTGCCGGGCGCACGAACGGCACGAGGACCTGACGGTTGTCCATGAGCCCGCCGAGCTCGGCCGCGCGACCGGTCCCCTCGAGCCACGAGGCCAGGAACAGCCGCGCGGTCGACAGGGTCCCGGCGGCCAGGGCCAGCCGGTCCACCGGGATCTCGCGCTCCGCCCCGCCATCCAGCGGGCGCACGCGCAGCCCGCGAACGCGCCGTCCCTCGTCGAACCGGAAGCCGAGCGCCAGCGTCCCTCCCTCGTAGCGGAACCCGTCGTAGCGCCGGCAGTCCGCTAGCGTGAGCTCGGGCGTGTACAGGGCCCCGACCGGACAGCCCCACAGACACCGTCCCAGATAACCGCACTCGCCGCGGCCCTCGCGGGGCCGCGTCAGGACCGCGATCCGCGAGCGCCCCACGTGGCAGCCGTAGCGGCGGCGGATCCGGTCCCGCACCCGTCCGTAGCGCGTCAGCAGCGCCCGGGACGGCGGGTCGAGGTCGAGCGGGTCGGTCACGCCCTCGTGCCAGGGCATGAACCGGGCGAGGTCGTCCCGGGCCCCGGTCACGCCGATGCGCGCGGCCACCTCGGCGTAGAACGGCTCGAGGTCCGACCACCCGAACGGGAATTCGGCGAGCTCCTCGTCGTTGAACGGGTAGACGCCCCCCGTCCACGCACGGGCGAGCCCGCCGGCCGCCCACGAGCCCAGCGGCTCGAACCCCTCGCCGCGCTCGGCCGCGTCCGGCGGGGGCTCGAACACGAACCGCTTCTGGGGCGGGAACCCGTAGAACTCGCCCGCCGCCCCCGGAAGGGCGAGCCCGTACAGATCCTCGCCGAGGAAGTACGCCACGGGATCGTCGAGCGCTTCGCGGAGCGCCGCGAAGTCCGCCTCGGCCTCGGGGGGCGGCGGTCCTTCCCGTCCCGCATCGATCATGTGGACGCCGATGCCCCTGCGCAGGAGGGTGAGGGCGAAATGGACGCCGCTCGGTCCCGAGCCGACGACCGTGACCGCGCTCACCTCGCCCCCCGCGCGCCGACGCCGCCGAGCCGGGCCACCGCGACCACGGCCAGGCCGAGGGCGAGCGCCGCCACGCTCACGAGCCCGCGTCCGGCGAGCGCGAGGAAGAACCCGGCGGGCGAGCCGTGGTCGGGCGCCTCGAAGCGCTCGGCGCTCCCCGGAGCGCATTCGAGGATGGCCACGAGGAGGACGAGCTTCCGGCGGAGCGCGCCGCCGGGCGCAAGCACCCGCCCGGTCATGTCGAGCGCGCGCAGCGGGACGCCTCGCCAGGCGCTCAGGGAGAGGAGGGTCGCGTCCAGGCCGCCGTCCGGCGCGAAGCGCCCGGGCCCCACGGCGTGGCCCTTCACGTACCAGTCGCGGACGTACGGCCTCGGAGGCTCGCCGATCAGGTAGCGGGCGAAGCGGTCGCACTCCACCTCGAGGACCGACCGCTCCGGCGCGGGGGCCCCGGCCACGCCGTTCGCCGACACGTGGGCCGGCTTACTTCACCAGGCGATTGTAGACGGTCCCGATGATGCGCCCCAGACCGTACCCGAGCACGAACAGGTAGATGAACCCGATGAACGCGCCCAGGATGGAGACCCGGTAGCCCGGCAGGTAGTTCGAGAGCAGCCCCAGGTGCTGGCCCATGTTGGGCCCGCCCTTGATGACCAGGATGATGGTCGCCAGGAAGAGGGCGAGACCGAACAGGAGCCCGAGGCTGATCCCCCACGCCCGCTCGTTGAGCCGGCGAATGGCCCGCTCGAGCGCCTCCGGTCGTGTCATCGGATCCGTCACGTCGTCACCTCCCTGCCCCGCGCGTAGCGGGTGTGTGTCGGTCATCCGAGTCTATCAGATGTGATCGAGAAAGTCGCGCGTCTGGCGCAGCTCGGCTCGCGTGCGGGCGAGGAACACGGAGGTCGCGAGGATCAGGTTGCGCAGGAAGGCCGCGAACCAGGCGAACACGAACAGCGTCACGAAGCCCCAGAAGAAGCCGATCAAGGCGCCCGTCCAGCTCACCTCGTATCGGTAGAAGTACTCGCCCAGGAGACCGAGCCCGGTGTCGTTCCCGCCGAGGACCACGAGGGTGAACACGGTGACCGCGAACACGAGCAGCCCTCCCGCCAGCCCGCACGCGATGCCGAGCGCCTTCTTGTGGAGCGGCGCGAAGGCGAGCACCGCCTCGAGCGGCACCCCCTCGGCCCTCAGCTCCGCCGACGTTCCGGGATCAAGCTCCATGCCCATACCACACGCTTTCCTTGGGCCGCGCCGGAACGGGCGGCCACGTCTCCACGCCGACCTCGTCGAACGCCCCCACGTCGGGTGGCGGCAACGGGGCGCCGACGATCGAGTACATGAGGACGCCGCTGATCGCCGAGACCCCGTTCGAAAAGTAAAACAGCAGGTGCAGGGGGATAGCCCCGAGGGCCACCCTCCACCCCGAGACGCGCCGGAGCATCGCGAAGAAGCCCAGGTTGAGGAGCACCACGAGGAGCGCCGCGACCAGCGATACGGCGAGCGGCCACCGGACCCGGAACACGGCGGCGGCCGGCAGCACGCAGAACGCGATCCACGTCAGCGCGACGCATAGCCGGTGCACCGGCTGCACGTTGAGCTTGTCGCCGCTCGGGTTGGGGCCCTCGTGCAGGATGAGCCGCATCCACGGGACCCCCCGGTGCCGGAGATCGGTCTCCAGCACGTTGGCGAGGGTCCAGCGCTTCAGGTGGCACGCCTCCACCCCCGGGTCGAGCAGGATGCGGTGGCCCCGGCGCCGGAGCCGCCGCCCGAGCTCGATGTCCTCGATCTGGGGGCGGGAGAAGTGCCATTCGTCGTACATGCCGATGTCGTGGAACACCTCGGCGCGGATCGCGCCGCAGCCCGCCCAGAACGTCTCGGCGTCGCCCGCCCCGCGCTGGTGCACCCAGCGGTGCAGCAGGTTGCGGTACTGCGAGATCACGTCCGAGGCCTCGGGACGGTCGTCGTAGCAGCCGAAAACGGCGGCGACATCGGGGTTCGCGTCGAGCGTCGCGAGGATCCGTCCCAAGGTGTCCTCGTGCACGCACACGTCGGAGTCCACGAACACGAGGATCTCGCCGCGGGCCACCTCGGCGCCGCGGTTGCGCGCGTACGAGGGGCCGCGGGGCTTGCCCGGCAGGCGCACCACGATGTCCGCGAACTCGAGCGCGACCTCGGCCGTGCGATCGTCGTCCCGTCCCATCGAGTCGCCGTCCACCGCCACGATCAGCTCCCACCGGTCGCGATCCAGATCGCTGCTCGCGAGCGCCTCGAAGCTCCTCGGCAGGACGCGGGTGGCGCGGTGCGCGGGCATGATGACCGACAGCCGCACCCCCTGTCGCTCGGGCGTCCGGTGGAGGATCGTCCCGTCCCCGCGCAGCGAGACGCTGCTCACGTGGCGCTCCGCTCGGCGAGACGGCTCCGCGCTTCGCGACCCGCCCGACGTGTGGCGAGGCGGACGCGGAACCGGGTCGTCCCCCAGGCCGCGAGGCTTCCCGGGCGGCGGTAGTAGTACGCGTCGAGCCGCGGGAGCCGGAACCTCGGGGCGCCGGCCGCGAGCACGTCGAGCCCCGTCCCGCAGGCCCAGTCGTGCAGCGACGAGACGCGCGCCTCGGCGGCGGCATCGAGGCTTCCGTACGGGTAGGCGAACCCGGCCGGTCGCGCGCCCGTGCGGGTCTCGATCTCCTCCGCGGCCCCCGCGACCTCGTCCTCGAGCCGGTCGGCGTCCAGACCCGCCAGGCGCGGATGCCGCCGGGTGTGCGAGCCGATCTCCACGCCCTCTTCGGCCAGACGTCCGATCGCGTCCCAGTCGAGCAAGTCGAGGACGGGGATGCCCGGCTCGCTCCGCCCGCCCCATTCGTTCGTGCGGCCCGTGCGGTCGGAGACGACGAACACCGTGGCCGGCAGCCCGCGCTCGCGCAGGATCGGCCACGCCGTCGAGCCGAAGCTCCGGAACCCGTCGTCGAAGGTCAGCGACACGAGGTCCTCGTCATCGTCCCGGTCGAGCAGCGCCGCGACCGGGACGACCGACGGCCCCTCCGCGGCCAGCCAGTCGGCGTGGCCGCGGAAGGTCTCCTCGTCCACCGAGATCACCGATCCGGTGTCGTCGACCGAGTGGTACATGAGGATCGCGCGCACCCCGTCGCTCCTCAGGCCTGTACGGCCGGGAGCCGGGAGCGCTTCTCGGCCACCACGTCGGCGACGATGCGCTCGAGCGGCGTGTCGGGCTTGAAGCCCACGGTCCGCTCGAGCTTCGACACGTCGGGGACGCGGCGCTGCATGTCCTCGAACCCCTCCGCGTAGGCTTCCTCGTAGGGGATGTGCCGGATCTCGGATCCGCTCGCCGCCTCCGCCCGCACCAGCTCGGCGAGCTGGTTGATGGTGACCTCCCGGGCCGACCCCACGTTGAACACCTGGCCCACGGCAGCCGGCTCGCTCATCAGCGCGTGGATCGCGCGCACGACATCCTGGACGTGGCAGAAGCAGCGCGACTGCTCGCCGGTCCCATAGACAGTGATCGGCTCGCCGTTCACCGCCTGCTCGGCGAACGTCGGGAGCACCATTCCGTACCGCCCCGTCTGGCGTGGCCCCACCGTGTTGAACAGCCGGACCACGGTCACCGGCACGCCCTTGTCGCGGTGGTACGCCAGCCCCAGCCACTCGTCCAGCGCCTTCGAGCAGGCGTAGGACCAGCGCGCGTGGGTGGTCGCGCCGAGGACGAGGTCGTCGGTCTCGGAGAAGGGGATCTTGACGCTCTTCCCGTACACCTCCGAGGTGGACGCGAGCAGGATCCGCTTCTGCTTGCGAGCGACCGCGTTCAGGACCACCTCCGTCCCGTGCACGTTCGTCTCGATCGTGTGCACGGGCTTCTCGACGATCAGCCGCACGCCGACCGCGGCGGCCAGGTGGACCGTGACGTCGCAGCGATCGACGAGCTCCGCGACCAGCGGCGCGTCGGTCACCGATCCGATGCGGTGCTCGAACTCGGGACGCCCCACGAGCCGCTCGAGGTTCTCCATGGCGCCCGTCGACAGGTCGTCGAGCACGAGCACCCGCGCCCCGTCGTCGATCAACCGCTCGGCGAGGTGCGATCCGATGAATCCGGCTCCGCCGGTGATGAACACCTTCACGTCGGTCAACTCTCCTCGGAAGCCTTCGTTGCCGCGGTCAGGCCGCGGCGCCAATGACACGCGCGATCTCGGGTCGCCCGCCGTGCTCGGCGGCCCGACCCAGCATCTCCAGATACCGTGGGACCACGGCGCTCTCCGACCAGCGGGCATCGAACCCGTCGAGCCCTCCCGCCGCGCAGCGCTCCCGGTGTCCGGGATCGGCGCGCATGCGCTCCATGGCCGCGACGAGCTCGGCCGCGTCCTCGAACAGCTCGCCCCCTCCGCACGCCTCGACGATCTCGGGGAACGGCCCCAGCCGCCGTGCGATGACGGGCGTCCGCTGCCGGAACGCCTCGATGAGGATGATCCCGAAGGTCTCGAAGCAGATCGAGGGCACGATCAGCGCAATCGCCGAGCGGTAATAGCGCTCGAGCGCCTCGAGCGGCTGCCGCCCCAGAAAGCGCACGCGGGGGTTGCCCGCCGCCAGCCGCTCGAGGCGATCCCCGTCGGTGCCATCCCCCGCGATGACGAGATCCGCGCTCTCGTAGCCGGAGAACGCGGGGATCACGTCGTCGAGACCCTTGATGCGCTCGAGACGGCCCACGAACAGGAAGAACGGTCGCGGGTGGGGGCTCTCGCCGTCCGCCGTCCCCGGCGCCCGCGCCGTGAGCGGCCGGTCGGGGAGAAAGTACGGCAGCACCTCCATCTCGCGCTCGAATCCGAACTCCCGGTGCTTGACACGGCTGAACTCGCTCTTCGCGATGAACAGGTCCACCTCGTCGAGGTGGCGCTCGAGGAGGCCCGTGTAGCGCCACAGCTGCGGCGGCCGCCGATAGGCGATGACGCAGCGCAGGCACTGGCGTCCCGTGCACACCTCACGGTTGTGCCGCCACAGGACGTGCGACGGGCACACCAGCCAGTGCTCGTGCGCCTCGTACACCTTCACGGCATCGCCGAGGGCCAGCACGCCGGGCCCGCCCACCAGCGAGATGTTGTTGTAGTGGATGACGTCGAAGCGGCCCTCGTCGAGGATCTCGCGGATGCGCCGGCCCATGACCACGGGACGGCCGAGCTGCTGCGTGAGGAGGCTCGAGAGACCGGCGACCCCGCTCCTGAGCCCCACGACCTCCAACCCCTCCGGCTCGTCGCCCGGGGCGGGCTCGGGGCCCGGGTGGAGGAGGTTGAACGCGTCGATGTCGTGGATCACCGTGACATGGTGCCCGCGTCCCGCCAGCGCGCGGGCCAGGCGCTGGGTGGCGATCCCGTCGCCGCCGAAGTTGTACGGCGGATAGAACGTCGTCACGAACGCGATGCGGAGCGGCCGGTTCATCGCGCCGCCTCCCGGATGGCGCCGAGCGCGGCCTCCGCGCCGGCGTCCCACGTCAGCGCCCGGGCCGCGACCAGACCCCTGCGGCCCATCTCGCGCCGCAGACGCGCGTCCTTGGACAGGAGCCGGAGCGCCCCGTCGAGCGTCTCCTGATCGCCCGGCGAGACGAAGATGCCACCGCCCTTGAGGAGGCCCGGGAGCGGGCTCTGCGTGGTCGCGATGACCGGCGTGCCGCAGGCCGCCGCCTCCACGGCCGGAAGCCCGAACCCTTCCGTCTCGGACGGCAGCACGAGCGCGAGCGCTCCGGAATGGAGGTGCCGGAGCTCCTCGTCGGCGACGAACCCGGTCCACACGACCCGATCGGTCGTCCCCACCTCCGCGATCGTCTCCCGGATCCCCTCGACGTCCCGGTGGAACGCGTCCCCGGCGGCGTCGCCGACCAGGAGGAGGTACGGCGCCTGCTCGCGCTCGTCATGCACCACCCGCGCGTGCGCGCGCACCAGGGCCGTGACGCGCTTGTGGGGGTTGAAGCCCCCCACGTACACGAACCAGCGAGCGCCCTCGGGAAGCCCGATCCGCGAGGCCGCCGCCCGGATGTCCTCCTCCTCGCTCGGCCGGTACACGCACGCCGGCGCCTCACCCGCCACGCGGATGCGTGACGTGGGCACGCGCAGGAACTCGTGGATCCCCCGTGCCGAGAAGTCGGACACGGTGAGAATGATCTCCGCCTGCCGCAGCGCCAGGGCGACTTTCATGCGCCAGAAGAGGCGCGCGCGGAGGGTGGGCAGCGTCAGGTGCGGATAGCGCTCCGCGATGACGTCGTGGATCGCGACCACGGCCCGCTGGCGGGACGGGAGCGGGAAGTAGCTGTACACCGACGGCGAGAAGAACACGTTCGGTCGCTCGCGTCCCACCGCGCGCGTGAGCCTGAGCATGTCGGACACCCGGCGGCTGCCGTTCGCCGCCGCGGCCCGGGTGGGCGACTCGCTCTGGTCGACGCGCACGACGGTGACGTTGTCGGCCTGCAGGTCGAGGCGCCGGGCGGCGCGGTCGTCGACGAAGAACAGGAACTCGTCGTCCGGCGCCAGACGCACCATCGATCCGAGGAGCTCGCGGGTGAAGCGGCCATACCCCCGGCCGTTCGCCCAGCAGCACGCATCGACACCGATCCGCACGGCCGATCCCCCGCGGCGCCCGGGTCAGCGCCCGGAGGCGACGGCGGCCGCCTGCCGGTGCTGCGGGCGCTCCGGACGCTCGAGCCGCTGCTCCTCGTGGTACTCGAAGTCCGTGTTGACGGACCAGATGTCGTGCCCGGCCCCGAGCATGTTCCACACGGTCATCATCGAGGTGAGCATCGAGTGGTCCTGATTGTTGTACTTGTGCATCCCGTTTCGGCCCACGGGGTGCAGGTTGCGGATGGGATCGATGTGGGAGCGGATCACCTCCAGGTGGTCCCGGTACTCCCCGTCGTAGATCGGGTAGGCCTTGGGCATCCGGACCACGGTCCCGTCCACCACCAGCGACGGATCGGCGAGCCCCAGCCGTCCGAGCTCGGCGGTCGCCAGCCGGACGAGCTCTCCGTCCGGCGTCGTCCACAGACCGTCGCCCTGGAAGCAGAAGTACTCGAGCCCCAGACACGACTTCTCGGGATCGCCGAGCAGGTGCGGGCTCCAGTTCCCGAAGTTCTGGATGCGTCCGACCTTCACGTCGGGCGAGTGGATGTAGATCCAGTTGTCGGGGAAGAGGTCCTTCTGGGCCAGGATCAGCGCGACCACGAGGAAGTCGCGGTACCGGAGACCTTCGCCGGCCGCCACGATCGCGGGGGGCGGGGCCGGTCGGAGGCTCCGGATCAGGCAGCGCAGGTCGAGCGAGGAGACGACGTGGTCCGCCTCGATGCGGACCTCGCCCTGCGGCCCGTTCGCCACGACCGCCGTGGCGAGGTCGCCCGCGACCTCGACGCCGGTGACCTCGTGGCGCATCAGCACCCGCCCGCCCATGCCCTCGATCGCGTCGCGGGTGAGCTCCCACATCTGACCGGGGCCGAGGCGGGGATACCGGAACTCGTTGATCAGCGTCTTGATCTGGTCCGAGCGCTTGTTGAGCGACGCGGCGGACAGGATCGCCTTGGCGAGCGACAGACCCTTGATGCGCTGCGCGGCCCACTCGGCGCGGATCTCCGTGCACGGGATGCCCCACACCTTCTCGGTGTAGGTCTTGAAGAACGTCTCGTAGAGCTTCTTCCCGAACCGGTTCGAGACCCACTGCTCGAAGTTCTCCTCTACCGGGTTCGGCCGGAGGTGGGCCTTCAGGTAGCTCACGAGGATCATGAGCGCGCGCCACGGACCCAGACCGAAGAGCGCGTTCATGGGCTTGAGCGGGTAGTCGAAGAACTTTCCGTCGTAGTAGATGCGCGAGAGTCGCGGGACCGTGAGGAACTCGTCCTGGAGGACCTCGTCCCACATCGCCTGGACCGGCCGGATCTTCGTGAAGAAGCGGTGGCCCCCGATGTCGAACCGGAAGCCGTCGTAGCGGGCGGTCTGGCTGATGCCGCCGACCATGTCGGTGGCCTCGAGCACCGTCACCCGTGCGCCCTCCTTCGCGAGCTGATATGCGGCCGTCAGACCGGCGGGACCCCCTCCGAGGATGGCGATGTGATCGCCCCCCTCGAGGGGGGCGAAGTCGCGCGTCGTGGCCTGGCCTGGTTCGCTCATCCCGTCGGTTCGCACCCGCTCGATGTCCGCCGTTCGTCCCGTGCCCGAGAGGCGCCGCAGTGCGACGATGCCCACACACTGTTGCGATCCCGCTACATGCCGGCGTGGGAACGCCGCTCCCGTACGCGGGCGCCTCCCCGTGGAAGGATCACTTCGCGCCCGCCCGCCGCCGCGATACGTCGCGTGGCGCTGTGGGTCGGGTCGCAAGGCCCATGCCCGTTGCGATGCGGAAGAGATCGCGGTGACGGCGTGACTCCGGCGGCGAGGCGGAAGTCGTCCGGAAGGGCGGGAGTCAGTCGGGACCGGCGATCCAGCCCGCGATTCCGGGCGCCGAGCGCACGAGGAGGTAGCGCTCGAATCGCCCCACGACATCGAGCGTGGCGGGGTCGGTCACCCGACCGCGGGTCAGGGCATCCGCGACCGGCGTGTCGAGGACGGCGGCGCCGGCCGCCACGCGCATCCGGTCGATCGGCGTGTCGAGCGAAGCGAGGCCGGGGCTGGCGAGCGTGGCCACGCGGCCGTCGGGGAGCCGCACGCGCAACCGCCGGTCGTGGGCCCCGACGACGCGGACCACCGTGAACGCCGGGAGCCGCGTCTCGACGGCGGCGGCGGCGAAGATGGCGCGCTCCTCGGAGCGGATGCGCACCCACTCCCCGAGGCGGGCCGTGTCGGCCACGAGCGCGGGGGGCCGCGCGGGCTGTGGCGCCAGGAACGGCCACGGGTCGAGGGCTCCCTCGCCGCGGCGATAGAGCCCGAAGTGGAGGTGCGGCGGCGTGGTGCGCGCGTTCCCCGTGTTGCCGACGAGACCCAGCGTGTCGCCGGCGCGCACGCGCGCGCCCCGCTCCACGAGCTGGGCGCTCAGGTGCGCGTAGTAGTGCGAATAGCCGCGCTCGTCGTCCCTGAGCCACACGACGAGGCCGCCCAGACGCTGCGTCCCCACGCGGCGCACGATCCCGTCGGCGGCGGCGATCACCGGCGTGCCGCGGGCCGCGAAGATGTCGACCCCTTCGTGCGCCCGGCGCCCGCCTTCCCGCGGCGCGCCGAACCGGCTCTGGGCCGCGGTCGGATCCTGACCGACCACGGGGAACGCGAGCGTCGCCGCCCGCAGGAGCGAGAGCCGTACCCGGACCGTGGCCAGCATCTCGGGCTGCACGCGGAGCACGAACGTGCCCGTGCGGACGGGCTCGAACTCGAGCTCCGTCGCCCCCTCGTCGGCACTCGCGACGTGCGTCATGCTCCCGTCTTCCGCGACCCGGAAGACGTCGAGGAACACGCCCGCGGCCCCCGCCGGCTCCGTGGCGAAGGTCACGTGGAGGGCCTGCCCGCGCGACAGGGAGAGGACGTACCCGACCGCCGTGGGCTCCTCGGCGGGATAAAACGAGATGTCCTCGAACGGCGGGTCCACCTCCACGGGCTGCGCCAGGGCCACGTCCGCGGCCTGCCGCCAGCGCGCCACGAGCACCGAGCCCTCCAGGCCGGCGGCGGCGAGCGAGGCCACGTACGATTCGCGCGGCGTGCGGGGCTCGACGACGCGCTCGAGCACGCTCTCGACCTGCTCGCAGCCCCCGAGGGCGGCGAGCAGCGCGAGGGCCGCGGCTCGCCACGCCGCCGCCGCGACCCGCTCGATTCCGGGGTTCCGTCGATCGCCGTCCATGATCCCGAAAACTCGGGGCTCGAGGCCCCCCGTGCCACCGGCGCTCACAGCATGGGGTGGAGCAGCCGGCACACGCTCTCGGTGAGCCTGCGACCGACCGGACGGCGTTCGTGCGCCTCGAGCGACACCTCGACGCTCTCGCAGATCTCGAGCTCGACCTGCCGGAGGACGGTGCTCGCGAACGTCGCGGACGCGACCTCGAGGTTCAGCTCGAAGTTCAGGTACAGGCTCCGGTAGTCGAGGTTGGCCGAGCCCAGCATGCTGTACACCCCATCCACCACCAGGGCCTTCGCGTGCATGAACGGCGGGCGCCGCTCGTAGATCCGCACCCCCGATTCCAGGAGCCGGTCGTACAGGGCGCGCGCGGCGTGGGCCGTGTACCAGTGGTTGCTGCGGCCGGGGAGCACGATGCGGACCTCCACACCCCGCGTCCCGGCGTAGCGCAACGCCGACATCAGCGCCTCGTCCGGGAGGAAGTACGGGGTCACGATCTCCACCGAGCGCTCGGCGGCGGCGATCGCCCCGAAGAACGCCATGGCGAGCCCGCCCCCCGATCGTTCCGGCCCGCCGGGGATGACCTGCGCGAGCGCGTCGCCGTCGGTCGGGGTCCAGCGCGGCGGCGTGTCGTGCGTGAGGCGCTCGAGCGCGTCTCCGGTCGCCCGGCTCCAGTCGATGAGGAACTGGAACTCGAGGTCGCGCACCGCGGGACCGTGCACGCGCAGGTGGTAGTCCCGGTCGGGGGGGGTCCCCCCGGGACCCGGGAGGTTCCGGTCGTCGATGTTCATGCCGCCGACGAACGCGACGCGGCCGTCGACGACCGCGACCTTCCGGTGGTTGCGCAGGTTCGGATACCCGCGCGGATGGCTGGCCGCCACGGCGATCCCGGAGCGCCGGGCGGCACCCAGGAACCCCGTGAAATAGGCGGGCGCGGATGCGAATCCGTCGTACAGGAGGCGCACCCGCACGCCGGCCGCGGCCCGCGCCGCGAGCCGCTCGACGAGCCCGCGGCCCGCGGGGTCGGGGGTGAGGATGTAGGTCTGGAAGTCGATCCGCTCTTCGGCCCCCTCGATGGCTTCTTCCATCGCGGGGTAGAGCTCGACCCCGTCGACGAGGAGCTCGATGTGGTTGCCCCGCGTGATTCGGTAGGGCCGGATCGCCGGCTCGGTGAGCCGCAGGATGTGGGCGCCGCGAAGGAGGGCGAGCGTCGGCGCGTCAGCCTCGGAGGCCGCGGCCTCGGCGCCGGCCGCGCCGGGCGCGTCGCCGGGCGCTTCCGGCTCCGCGCCGGCCGCCCGGGGTTCCGCGCCGGGCGCGAGGAGCTCCTCGGGCCCGCGCTCGATGTAGGACCGGAACAGCCGCTCGAGGCGCTTCGGCCCCGGGGCGAAGCGGCGGATCTGGTCCACGCCCAGCACGAGATACCCGAGCGCGCCCCACATGGGGAGCGCCCACACGACCGCCAGCCACAGCACCGCCGACACCGGGCGGTGCTTGTGGAGGATGATGTCGAAGCTGAGCGCCGTCGCGACGATCCAGTGGACGGGCGCCGGAACCATTATCTCCATCCCCACCTTCTCCGACGCCCATGAGCCTCGGCGCGAGATCGATCGCCCCCAAGTTAGGGTGCCGGGCTCCCGGGCCAAGCCCGGTCGTCCCGGCGCCGCCACCTGCCCTCGACGATCCGGGCCCGCCACGCGGTTCTCCGCGGGTGGCACGGCGGTTGCTCGGAGCCGGGCGGAAGCCCACGTCGAAGGGCGCGGCGACACCCCAGGCGGGAGCATCGATGGACGAGAGCGGTCGGGCGGCGTCACGGATGGGCATGTGGGAGATCCTCGCGCTGCTGGCCCTCCTCGGGATCCCCAGCCTCGTGTGGCTGGACACGCCGTTCTGGGAGCTGCCGCTCGAGCTCCTGCCGCAGTCCCTCATCATGCCGCTCGCCTTCGCCGTGGCCTCGTGGGTCGCCGAGGCGATCGGGGGCCGGGCCACGCGCCGCATCATGGCGGGCACGATCGCCCTCACCGCGGGGCTCGGGCTCGCCTACGGGCTCCAGGTCATCCGGCCCGACGTGGCGTTCTCGCGCGCGGTGCTCGGCATCGCCCACCTGCTCGGCCTCACGCTGTTCATCCTCGGCGTGGTCGCGAGCGGGCGCACGCGCGTCGTCGCCCTCGCCGTGCTCGCGGTCGCCGGTGTGTTCATCCTCGGCTCCGGAGCGCGGGCGGGGCTCCAGGCGCTCGCCGATCCAGGCGTGCCGCGCACCGAAGTTCGCCTGACGTCCTACTACCCGCTCATGATCACCCGCCAGGACAGCGTCGTCGCTCTCCGGGACCAGCGACGCGGCGGAGGGATCGCACGCCTGGGCGAGGACCTCGTCGGCTTGACGGGCGCCGGCGCGCTCTACGGCCTGTCGTGGGACGAAGAGACCGGGCGGATCGGCGCTCGGAAGCTCCCCGTCCCGCCGCCGCACAACCTGGGGGCGTTCTCCGCCGCGGTTCCGGCGGACGTGAACCGGGAGTGGTTCCGCACGCTGGACGTGGCGACGCGGCGGCACGCGGACGGCTGGGAGCTGTTCGTCTCGCACCACCACTGGGATGACGCGGGGAGCTGTCTCGCGCTCCGACTGTCGCGCGCCCGGCTCGATGAAGGGCTCGAGACCGTGACGGAGCCGTGGATCCCGCTGTTCGCGACGTCCCCCTGCCTCCCCGTGGGCGGCGAGGTCCGCGGCGTCTCCTTCGTGGGTCTCGAATCGGGCGGACGGCTGGCCTGGCTCGACGGGGAGCGACTCGTCCTGACCACCGGCGACCACCAGTTCGACGGCTGGAATCGCGACGTGGCCGCCGCCCAGGCCGACGACTACGACTACGGGAAGTCCTTCGTCGTGGACGTGGCGTCGGGCCACGCCGAGCGCTTCACGCGCGGGCACCGGAATCCTCAGGGCCTGTACGTGGATCCGGCCGGACGCGTGTGGTCCACCGAGCACGGACCCGAAGGGGGCGACGAGCTCAACCTGCTGGTCGCGGGCGGCAACTACGGATGGCCGTACGCCACCTACGGAACGGACTACCAGCGTCTCGTGTGGCCCCCGACCGAGGTCGATTATCCGCGCGAGTCGTTCCTGGAGCCGGTGTACGCCTGGACGCCGTCCATCGCGACCTCCAACCTCATCGGGATCGAGGGCGACCGGTTCCCCCGCTGGCGGGGCGACCTCCTGGTCTCGTCGCTCGCGAGCCGCTCGCTCTTCCGCGTCCGTCTCGTCGAGGACCGGGTCGTCCTCATCGAGCCCCTCCGGATCGGGATGTCCATCCGCGACCTGATCGAGGGGCCCGACGGCCGGATCTGGCTGTGGGGGGACTACGGCGAGGTGGTCGTGATCGACCTGGCCGAGGCGCGCGGCCGGGGGGAGGCGGTGTTCTCGGCCTGCGGCGCGTGCCACAGCACGAACCCGCGCTCCGGCGGTCTGGGGCCGAGCCTCCAGGGAGTGACCGGGAGGTCCGTCGCGTCGAAGACCGACTTCGCGTACTCGCCGGCCCTGCGGCAGCTCCGCGGCCGCTGGACGCGCGAGCGACTCGACGCGTTCCTCGCCGATCCCGGCGTCTTCGCGCCCGGAAGCCAGATGACCTTCCGGCTCGCCGACCCGGAGGACCGGGCGGCGGTCCTCGACTACCTCGAGACCCTGCCCTGACGCCGGGCGCGGCCCGCGCCCGGGGAACGGCTCGACAGGGGCCCGGCCGCGGCGGCGTGCACCCCGCCGACGTCGCAGGCGGGCCGGCACGCCCCGGTGCTCGGAAGTGACCCCGGCTGGACTCGAACCAGCGGCCTCGGGATTAGGAATCCCGCGCTCTATCCACCTGAGCTACGGGGCCGTGGGGCGGAGGCCACGCCTCCGCGAACCGCGGACGGGATCTTAGGATCCCCTCCGGCCGGCGGGCAAACCGGTGGGGCGCCTGAAACTTGCGGGCCGACCGTGCCATTCGGGATATTTGTGGTATCTACCCCACAGGTCCGGGTTCGGGGCACGCGCGCGGAGTGCGTTCGGTGGAAGCGAGTTTGAAGAGAGCGAGCGACGTCGTGGCGACGCTGCTGAACCGCCGTCCCGGCGGTTCGGGCGGGCACGTCGAGCCGCCGCGCGAGCCCGAGCTTCCCCACGATTGGCCCGAGCAGCTGCCTTTCCGAAAGCGCCCGAAGCCGTTCTCCAGGGCGATCCCCTGGACCCCCGTGCCGGCGGAGACGCGCCACGACCGCAGGCGGCCCTACGAGCTGTTCGTGTCGCAGTCCGTGCTGCGGCAGGTGCGCGGACACCTGATCACGGCCCGGAGCGGCGAGCCCTACGGATTCCTGCTCGGGCAGGTGGTCTACTGTCCGTGGTCGGAGACCCCGTACCTCGTGATCGACTCCGTGCGGCGGGAGTCGCAGAACCTGCCCCCCGCAAACGATGTGGATCGCTTCCGGCACGCCTGGGTGGCGGCGACCCGCGATGCGCGTCATCGCCGCGGCGAGGTGATCGGCTGGTATCACCGACACGGCGTCCTCGGTCTCCGCCTCTCGGAGTGGGATCTCCATCTCCAGGAGGAGTTCTTTCCCGAGGCGTGGCATTGCGCGCTCATCGTGGCCTCGACTTCGAAGGGGCTCATCGGAGGGTTCATCCAGCGCAGCCCGCGGGCGCGACTGTTCCGGAAGGGGCTCGCGCCGTTCCACGAGCTGGTGGATCTCGATGCCAAGCTGGTCGAGGGGCGCAAGCCATCCCTCGTCGATTGGGAGAACTACTCAGCCGGCGAGCCCGTCAGCGTGCTCAAGGCGAAGTGGCCGGCGCCACAGACCCGTCTCGAGCGCTGGAAGGCCCCCGATCACGCCTCGGCGGGCGAGCCCCCGACCCGCGAGGACGGTGCCGCCACGGCGCCCCGTCCCTCGGCTCCGGGACGCGGCCTCCGCGGCCGGTCGTGGACGGCGGCGGCGCATCCCAGGGGCGAGGAGCCGCGCCCGGTCCGCGAAGCGGGCTTTTCGGAGGACTTCAGCGGCGCCGTGAAACCCCGGGAGTTGCGGAGGCCGCAGGGTCGCGCCCCGGCCACCCCGGGTCGGGGTGTCGCCGGTCCCGGGACCCCGGACGCCGCGTCAGTGGACGGCGAGACCGACCGGGATGGCGCGGACATGGCGCCCGACACCACGGCGCGCGCGATCCCCGAGACGCCCCCCGAAGCGAAGGCGGCCGCCCGAGGCTCGAAGAAGGGGTCGGCGAGGCGCCGGACCGGGAGGAAGCGGAAGCCGGGCGCCACCGGGAAGGTCGCTGCGGATCCGGCGACGGGCGAGGCCGGCGACGACGGTCCCGCGGAAGACATCGCCGAGCGGCCGGATGCGGCGGCCGAGGGCGCCTGGTACAGCGCCGAGTTCGCCGAGGCGGTATGGGGCGAGCTCCCGTTCGGGCTCGAGGCGTCCGAGCCGTCGATCCCGGACGAGGAGCGGCGACCGAGTGCCGAGGCCGATCCGACCCCCGCTTCGGGATCGTCGCCGCTGCCCGCTCCGGATCCGCGCGGGTCCCGCTTCGAGCTCGTGCCGCCCTTCGAGGCCGAGCCCGCCGAGGAGCAGGAGCGGAGCTCGCTCGCCTGGCTCGTGTCGTTGATCGGCGAGAGCCTCGCGCGCGCCCGCGCGGAGGCGGAGAACGAGAAGGCGCGGGAAGCACACGCGGCGGCGGCTCGCGCGAAGCGGAGCGACGACGCGCCCGCCGAGCAGCCGGACGCGGCCCGGGTGGCCGACGAGCAGCCGGAGGTCCCGGAGCCCCCGGCCACGGAAGCCACCGAGGTACCCGCCGCGGAGGCGCCCGATGTCGAGGAGACGCCCGCCGCTGCCGACGCCACGGACGGGGCGCCGGCCGGCCGGACCCCGTCGACGCCGGACCCCGAGGTCCGCCCGACCCGTCAGCCGGCCCTGGCCAGACCCCCGCTCGCGACGCCTCCGGCGAAGCGCCGGAAGACGTACGTGTCGGCATCACAGAATCCCGACGTCGATCCCGAGGCCGAGATCCCGGTCGTCCTCTTCCGCGACCGGCAGGCGTGGCGACCCTCGCCGCGGCTCGTCCGGATCGCGGCCGGGCTCGCCATCGTCATCCTCGGAGCCCTGGCCCTGCGCGTCATGGCGAGCCGCGGACCCGCGCTCCCGCCGCCCGCGCCGGCGGCGCAGCCGCCATCGCTCACCGACGGCGGCCGCCCGACGCCCGAGTTCATCGAGCTGGCCGACGGCTACCTCTCCGGTCTCCAGAGCTACCGCGAGCGACTCCTGCAGCACGGGCTGGGGCGGGTCGACTGCGAGCGGCTGACCGCGGACTTCACCGTCCTGGTCGTCGCGCACCGTGCCCTGGTCGACTATGTGGCCGTGACACCGTCCATGGCCGAGCGGTTCTCCGGCCTCGACGCCGAGATGACCCCCGCGCGCCGGCGCTTCGAGGCATCCGGTTGCCCCGTCCCCCCGGACCTGGGGCCCGCGCCCGTCGATCCCGCCTCCGCGGCCGCGAGCTGACCGCCCGACTTCCCCATTCGCGACGCCCCCCGGGCCGGCGTCCCGACGCGTAGCACCGGACTTGCCCGTTAGAGGTGCGAGGGGTCGGGCGCGACCGCGGTCTCGCTGCCGACAGAATGCGGGAAGTCCGTGAGCGGGCGGCAGATACGTCCCGCGGCGACGAGTTTGCGACGCCCCCGACCTCATCAGGAAGTATCGACCGACTCGAACAAGTTTGCGCATCGCCGTGTCCGAATCCGTGTCGAACCATGGGGAGCCGACGATCGCGTCTTCCGCGCCACCTTATCTCCAGTGCATTCAGTGGGTGCCCCGCCGGTTCGCGGGCGGCATCTCCCCGGTCACCATCGTGGACCTGGTGTTCGAGCAGCGCGTGTTCCGTCAGGTGGCCGAGCACATCGCGGCGGTCCCGGGGAGCCCGGTCTTCGGCGCGCTCGTGGGGCACCTGTTCGAGGATCCGACTTGCCAGCGCCGCTGGGCGCGTGTCGAGCGGACGGTCCGCAGCCCGTCCACGATCCCCGAGAGCTCGGATGCGTCCCGCCTGGGCCAGACCCTCCGCGCCACCGAGATGGAGTGGGTCCCCGAAGAGGATGAGGTCCTGCTCGGCTGGTACCGCACCCATCTCGAGGGTGGCCTCTACCTGTCGCCCGAGGAAGCTCGCTTCCACGAGGGCGGCTTCCCCGAGCCGTGGAGCGTGGCGCTCGTCCTCGCGGGCACGGGCGAGCGGCGGGCGGGCGGCGTGTTCCAGCGCACGGATCCCGAGGGCTTGAGCCGCTCGGTCTACACGCCCTTCTACGAGCTGGTCGATCCGAGCTCCGAGTTCAACGGCACGACGAAGCGCACGTTCGCGGCGTGGGCGAACTACCAGACCGAGACCCGCATCCTGCGCGCCGGCCACGGGAGCATCTCCGACGCGCTTCCCGAAAGAGTCCGGGGCCCCCGCGCGAAGAAGCCACCCGCGACGGCGACCTCCACCGGCGTCTCCGCGCCCGCCGGCGAGCGGAAGCCGGACCGCCCGCGCGCCGAGCCCCCGCCGGCGCCGGTGGGACCGATCACGGCCCCGGGCGCGCGGAAGGCGGGGCCTCCGCGTGTCTCGAAGCGGCCCCGACAGGAGCGCGCCGCGGCGCCGCGCGAGGCGACCGTGAACTCGGAAGCGGAGTGGGAGAAGCGGCAGATCCAGCGGTCGCTGATGGCCGTGGAACGCTCATTGAGTCCCTCGGATCTCGGGGCCCTCGGCGCCCCGATCTCCGACACCGAGCCGACGCTCGCGGGTGGCGGCCACGTGCGCGCGCCACAGCCGCCGGCGACTGGCGAGCGCGACGGCGGCGGCGCGGGAGAAACGGTCGGATCGGGCGCGCGTGGGGCGGCGACGCCGAGCGCCGACACGTGGAGCGCGCGCGCCCACACGGGGCCGACGGTGATTCCGATCCGGCGGGATCACGGACGGCCGGGTCTCGTGGGTCGATCGCGACGCCGGCGGCGAGTGCCGGCCGGCAAGATACTCGCGGCGGCCGCGGGGCTCACCCTCGTCGCCACGGCGGGTCTCGTGGGCGCGCGGACGATGATGCGCGACGGCGCCGCCGGCGAGAGCCCCGACGGTACGGTCGCGGAGGGGACGCCCGGGTCGTCTATGGCCGGGCTCACGCTGTCCCCCGATGAGCTCAGGCGGCGGGATGGCGACCCGGCCCCCGCGGGCCCGGAAGCCACGCCGGACTCCGCGGCGGCCGCGGGGGCGGGCGAGCCGGTGACCCCCACGGACACCCTGCCCCGGGCGGACGGCGGCGTGGGCGTGGAGGACGCGGTCACCGGGACGAGCGGGGCCGACGAGGACGCGGCCGCAGAGGCGGCGGGCCCGCGGCCTCCGGCGCAGCAGGCCGCGAGCGCGGCGGCCGGCCGGCCCGCGCCTCCCGAGATCGTGCAGGCCCCCACCCTCGCGGGGCTCGCGGTGGCGGACCCGCTCGTCGCCGCCTACGAGAACGCGCTCGCGATCTTCCGCCAGGAGGCCGACCGGTACGAGACGGTGCGGCGGGCGTTCGATGACGGGGTCGAGACCTGCAACCCGCTCAATCTCTCCTACAGGGGAGTCCGTGACGCGTTCGGGCGTCTGGAGCGGCGCCTGGCGGAGGCCGGCGAGCGGCTGTCCGGCCCCACGCTCAGGGCGTTCGAGGGCGCGGAGCGGCAGTTCGCCATGTCCCGTACGCATTACATGCTCACGGATTGCCCGATGCCCGTCGGAGGCTGAGCCCCCGTCGGTCGGAGTCGGACGCGCGCCCCTTTCGCGGGCGCTCCCCCTGCCCAGAGATTTGGCGCCGATTCGCGGGCCGGCGCCCTGACGGCGCCACCGCACGATCCGCTTCTCCGGGTGGAACGAGGCCGTGACGCCGACCGACGCCGAATCCACGCCTCCCGACGCGGTCGATGGCGCGCCCGCCGATCGGCTGCCCATCCTGTGCGTCTCCGCCGCCGCCCTCACGCCCGTGGCGATCGTGGTCGGCGACCCCGAGCGCGCCGCGCGGCTGGCCGACCTGCTCGAGAGCCCGGAGCGGATCGGCGCGAACCGCGAGTACGTCACGTTCTCCGGCCTCAGGAACGGCGCACGCCTCACCGTGGCCTCGCACGGCGTGGGCGCCGCCGGGGCGAATGTGTGCTTCGCGGAGCTCCTGCGCGGCGGGGTCCGCACGCTGCTCCGGGCCGGGACGTGCGGCGCGATCGTCGAGGGACTCCGCGACGGGGAGCTCATCATCGCCACATCCGCGGTCCGCGAGGACGCGGTGAGCGACCATCTCATGCCTCCCGCGTACCCGGCCGTCGCCGACACGGGTGTCACCGCGGCGCTGCGCGCGGCGGCGCGGGCGGCCGGCGCGCCGGTGCGCGAGGGGATGGTCGTCACCGAGGCGAACTTCTATCCCGGCTCGGCCCCGCCCCGCTGGCAGCGCTACCGGGGATACGGTCCGCTCGCGGTCGAGATGGAGCTCTCTTCGCTGTTCGTGATCGCCGCGATGAACGGCGCGCGCGCGGGCGGGATCCTCGCCGTGGACGGGAACCTCGTCGAGACGCGCCGCGCCGACATGTCCGACTACGACCCGCACCGCGGCGTCGTGCGCGAAGGCGTGGACCGCATGCTGGAGGTCACGGTCCGCGCCGCGGCGGCCCTCGCCGGCGGCGAGGCCGCATGACCCGCGTGTCCGATCTCCTGCGCCTCGAGGGACGGGCGGCCCTCGTGACGGGCGCCGGCGGCGGGATCGGCGCCTCGGTCGCCGCGCGTTTCGCCGAAGCCGGGGCGTCGGTCGCGCTCCACCATCGCTCGTCGGCGGACGCGGCGGAGCGGGCGGCCGGGGAGTGCGCCGCGCACGGGGTGCGGACGACCGTCGCACGCGCCGATCTCGGGCGGGCGGACGAGGTGGATGCTCTGGTCGAGCACGTGGTCTCCCGGCTCGGACGACTCGACATCCTCGTGAACAATGCCGGCATCTACCCGGTCCGGGAGATGCTCGACATGTCCCCCGACGACTGGGACGAGACGCTGCGGGCGAACCTCGACTCCGTGTTCCTGTGCACGCGGGCCGCCGCGCGTGTGATGCCGCACGAGGGGGGCGCGATCGTGAACATCACGTCGATCGAAGGTCACCGGCCGGGGCACGGGCACAGCCACTACGCGTCCTCCAAGGCGGCGGTGCGCATGCACACGGCGGCGGCGGCGCAGGAGCTGGGGCCGCGGGGCATCCGGGTGAACGCGGTCGCCCCCGGTCTGATCCGGCGCGAAGGGATCGAGGAGGCGTGGCCGGACGGCGTCGAGCGCTGGCGCGCGGCCTGTCCGCTCGGACGCCTGGGCGAGCCGCGGGACGTCGCCGACGCGTGTCTCTTCCTGGTCTCCGACGCGGCGCGCTGGATCACGGGCGTCGAGCTCGTCGTGGATGGCGGCGTGCTCGCCCGACCTGCGTTCTGATGGCGCTCGACGGGCTCCTCGACGGGCGTGCGGTCCTGGTCACCGGCGCCGCGCGCGGGATCGGACGCGGGATCGCCGAGGCTGTCGCCGGCGCGGGGGCGAGGGTGGCGCTGCTCGACCGCGACGCCGGGGGGGTGCGGGCCGCCGCCGGCGAGGTCGCGTCCATCGGACCCGAGACCGTCGCTGTCGCGGCCGACGTCACCGACCCGGGCGGCGTGCGCGCCGCGCTCGACACGGTGCTCGAGGCCTTCGGGACGCTCGACGGCCTCGTGAACAACGCGGGGGCGCTCCGCATGGGGCCGGCCCTCGAGACCGAGGCGGAGGCCGCGCGTCTCGAATACGACGTCAACGTGCACGGCGTCCTCCTCGTCTCCCGCCTCGTCGCCGCCCGGATGATCGAGCGCGGCATCGCCGGCGCGATCGTGAACGTGGCCTCGAACGCCGGGAAGGTCGGATACCCGAACATGGCGGCGTACAACGCCAGCAAGGCGGCGGTCATCAGCCTCACGCGCAGCCTCGCGGCGGAATGGGCGGAGCACGGCATCAACGTGAACGCCGTGTGTCCGGGCGGCGTCCGGACCGGGATGCTCGAAGGCGTCGCGGAGTGGATCGGAGCGCGCGTGGGGGTCGAGGCGGGCGAGCTCCTCGACGAGATGGTGCCGGTCCAGCTCGGACGTCATATCCGCCCCATCGAGATCGGACGCGTGGTCGCGTTCCTGCTCTCCGAGCATGCGGTCGTCATCCGCGGCCAGGCCATCAACACCGATGGCGGGGACACGCCCTACTAGATGGAAAGCGCGCGCTCGATCGCGGACCATCCAGCCCCGGCCGGCGCGGCGAGCCCGCGGCGGACCCGATTCCTCCCGTCTGAAAGCGTCCTGTGAACGCACCCGTCGACCTCCTCATCGTCGGCCCGCTGATCGTCACCATGGACGGCGCCGAGCGCGTCATCGAGCGGGGCGCGCTCGCCGTGACCGGGGGGGAGATCGTCGCGGTCGGACCGCGTGCCGAGCTCGCGGGCTTCGAGGCGACGGAGACGCTCGACGCGAGCGGGCAGCTCCTCCTCCCGGGGCTCGTGAACGGCCATGTGCACCTCGCCGACTCGCTCTTCCGCGGCCTGGTCGAGGACCTGCCGCTCGAGCCGTGGCTCGAGCGGCTGTGGATCTCCGAGCGCGCGTTCGTCACGGCCGCCAACGTGGGCCTCGGGGCGCGACTGGCGCTCGCCGAGATGATCCGCGCCGGGACGACGTGCGCCCTCGACATGTTCTGGTTCCCGGAGGCCGGCGCCGACGCCGCGCTCGAGGCGGGGTTCCGGCTCGTCACCGGACCGATCTTCTTCGACTTCGGAGGGCCGGACGGAATCGCGAACGTGGATCGCGTACGGGTCGGACGCGAATGGCTCGCGCGCTACGCCGGCGAGCCGCTCATCGTCCCCTGCGTCCAGCCCCACAGCCACCTCACGGTCTCGCCCGAGGGGATGCGGGCCGCGCGCGACCTCGCGGACGAGGCCGGCGCCCTCTTCCACACGCACTGCTCCGAGACGGAGACCGAGGTGGCGACGACGCGGGAGCGCTTCGGCTCGACGCCGGTCGGGCACCTCGACGCGCTCGACCTCCTCGACGAGCGCGCCCTGCTCGCGCACTGCGTCCACCTGACCGACGACGACTTCGCGCGCCTCGGGAATTCGGGCGCCGCGGTCCTCCACAACCCGCTCTCGAACCTCAAGCTGGGGTCCGGGATCGCGCCCGTGGCCCGCATGCTCGACGAGGGGATCCCCGTGCTGGTGGGTACCGACGGGCCGGTGAGCTCGAACGACCTCGACATGTGGACGGCCATGCGCTTCGCGGGGCTCCTCCAGCGCGGAGCACACCGCGATCCGGTCCTGACCCCGGCGCGGGAGGTGGTCCGCATGGTCACCACGGCGGGCGCGCGCTCGCTCGGGCTCGGCGACAGGATCGGCTCGCTCGAGCCGGGGAAGCGCGCGGATCTCGTCCTGCTCGACCTCGACCGCCCGCACCTCACCCCGATGTTCGATGTGTACGCGCACCTCGTGTACGCGGTGGGGAGGGATGACGTGCGGTCGGTGCTGATCGACGGGCGCTTCGTGCTGCGCGACCGGGAGCTCACGACCCTGGACGAGCCCGCCATCCTCGCGGACGCGCGGGCGCTCGGGGTGCGGATCGCGGAGCACGCGGCCACGATCGACGCGGCCTCCTGAGGGGCCCGCCCCGGCGGCGGAGGGCGCTCAGCGGAGCGCGGCCGCGAGGTTCCCGCCGTCCACGGTGAGGATCGCCCCCGTCGTCTTCCGGGCCAGGGCGAGCGCGACGAACGCCTCTCCCACGTCCTCGGCCCGGACCTCGCGCCCGAGCAGGTTCCCGCGCATGTACTCCGCCTCGCTCACGCCCCTCGCCCCCGCGCGATCCGACACCATGTCGTCGGTGAGGATGCCGCTCCGGATCCGGTCGGCGTTGACCCCGTTCGCGCGGATCCCCTCGCGGCCGAGCTCGAGCGCGTACTGGCGGACGAGGGCGAGCGTCGCGGCCTTGGGCAGGCCGTAGGGTCCGAAGCGCTCGCCGGGGTTCACCGCCTGCTTCGAGACGTTGAACAGCAGGCAGCCTCCCGTCCCCTGGCTGCGGAAGACCCGAACCGCCGCGCGCGCCACGCGCTGGTGGCCGTAGAAGTTGAGCTCGAAGCTCTCGCGCAGCACCGCCTCGTCCACGTCGGCCATTGCCCCCTGCCACGCGGCGCCCGCGTTCGAGACGAGGATGTCGAGGCCTCCGAGCGCACGCGCCACCATGTCGAGCGCCTCGCGGACGGAAGCGCCAACCGTCACGTCGCACTCGACCGCGAGCCCGCCGACCGCCCCGGCGGCATCCCGCAGGCGGTCGCCCGGCAGGTCGAGCAGCACGACCTCGGCGCCCCGCTTGCGGAAGGCGTCGGCCGTCGCGCGCCCGATCGTCCCCGCCCCACCGGTCACCGCCACGACATGGCGCGCGAGCTCGCGCTCGACCCGACCCGCGAGCTTCGCCTGCTCGAGCGACCAGTACTCGATGTCGAACAGGTCCGCTTCCGTGATGCTCTCGAAGCGGCTCATGCGTTCGGCGGCTCCGACCACCTCGACCGTGGCCTCCGCGAGATCCGCCGTGGCGCGCGCGTCCCTGGCCGAAGGTCCGGCGGCGAAGATCCCCACACCCGGCACGAGCGCCACGCGCGGGCTCGTGTCGAGCATGCGCTTCGCCCCCTCGTGACGCCGGTTGTTGCGCTCGAAGTACGCCCGGTACTCCTCCCGGTAGGCCTCCACGGCGGCGCGCGCCGCTCCGCTCCAGCGCTCGAGGGCGCCGGGCTCCGCGAGCGCGGCCGGATCCACGGGCGGCAGCACGACCGGCCACGGTTTGGTGCGGATCGCGTGATCGGGGGTCACCGTGCCCCCGCGGCCGTACCGCGAGAGCTCCTCGCCGGCGGCGTACTCGAGGATCGGGGGGCCGCTACGGAAGTCGAGCACGAACCGCTCGAACGTCCCCTCATCCGGATCGCGCTCGTTGGCGAGGAGCCCGCGCAGGATCGGCGCGACCGTCGCGGCGACCCTCCGCGCGGCGCCCTCCCGGGCGGATGCGGCCGGCCCGCTCCCCGCGCGGCCCGCGCCCGAGGGGGCATCGGCCGCGCTCCCGGCCCCGCCGGACACGGCGCACCCCGGAGAGTCGCGGGCGATCCTCGCTTCGGCCAGCGTGACCATCTCGATCATGCGCTCGTACGCCTCGCGGGCATCCGCGCCGAACGTGAAGATCCCGTGCTTGAGGAGAATCATCGCCTCGGCATCGGGGTGCTCGTCGATCACGGTCTTCGCCGCCTTCGCGAGATCGAACCCCGGCATGATGTAGGGGACGATCGCGGCCCGCGGTCCGTACAGCTCGCGGCAGATCGCCTCGCCCTCGGGCTGGTCCGTGAGCACGAGCACCGCGTTCGCGTGCGTATGGTCGATGAACTTGTGGGGGACCCACGCGTGCAGGAGCGTCTCGACCGACGGGTTCGGCGCCGTGGAATCGAGCAGGCTGCGACGCTGGAGGTTCACCATGTCCTCGTCCGTCAGCCGCTCGAGACGCGCGAGATCCAGCAGTGGGTCGAGCTCGACGGCAGGGAGACCGGCCGGCTCGATCGTGCCCATGTCCCACCCGCTCCCCTTCACGAACAGCACATCGAGCTCGCGGCCCGTGATGTCGGTCACGCGCGACTTCACCGACGTGTTGCCGCCCCCGTGCAGGACGAGACGGGGCTCCGAGCCCAGTAGCCGCGTGGTGTAGACGCGCAGCGCGAGGTCGGGCGTCACGCCGTCCTTCGCGTACGCTTCCCCGGCGCGCGCGGCATCGGTGTCGGACCAGCGGCTCTCCATGGGGCTCGGATCCCTCCGGTAGCGGTCGGTCGAGAGGAGGACTGACGGTACGCCGGCGCAGAGGCGGCGTAAAGCGATCGCGCCTCCCGGACGGACCGCGCCCGCTGGCCGCGGTCAACCGGCCGTGGGGAAGGCCTCGAACGTGCTCGAGTGGAACGGCGCCGCCACGCCCGACTCCCCGGCCCCGCGCCGGGCATCCGGAAGCGATTCGCCCCGGCAAATCCGCGTTCGCCCCTCGAAGGCGGGTATCGGCCCGGAAGTTGCAGTCGGCGCACGGGTTGGCGAACGCGGCCTTTTCTACTAACATCGTGTCGCGACAGGCAGTACCACTTCGTCCTGGAGGACTCGAAAATGAAGAATCGCGTACTTTCGATGGTGGCGGCCGGGGCCCTGCTTCTCTTTGCGGCTCCTGCGGCCACGCAGGCCCAGTGGGTGTGGGCGGGCGCGGGACTGTCCGTTCCGACAGGTGACTTCGGCGACGTCACCGACACCGGCTGGCTCGGGACCGTTGGCGTAGGCTTCCCGATCGGCGAGAGCGGCCTCGGGGTCTCCGCGGAGGGCTTCTACGGCCAGAACAACGCCTCCGAGGAGGCCGAGGCCCTCGGGCTCGACAAGGCCAACATCTACGGTGTGATGGGGAACGTCGGCTATCGCCTCGGCGACCCCGAGAGCGTCGGCGCGTATCTGTTCGCGGGCGCGGGGCTTCTGGCGGCCAAGGCCAGCCCGACAACGGGCGAGTCGGAGACCGATTCGAACTTCGGCTATCAGTTCGGGGCCGGAGTCGATGTCCCGGTCGGTGGCAGCGTGGGCGTCTGGGTCGAGGGCCGCTACATGGGTGCCAGCGGCGGCGACGACTCGGGCGACACGAACCTGTTCGCGATCCTCGCCGGCCTCGGGTTCGGCGTCGGCTGATCGCGCCTGACATAGCGGATCCCTCCGGGGTGCCGCGAGCGACGGAGGCCCCGAGCGATCGGGGCCTCCGTCACATCCGCCACCCGCTCGACCTCACCCGCGCGCGAGCGGCCGCGTGAGGCACGTGGGCCCGCCCAGCCCCTTCACGCTGATCTCCTCGCCCCGGTAGGTGAGGACCTCGACCCCGGCCGCCTCCAGCCGCCGCCGGGTCCCGGGGTTCCCCTCGAGCGCCACACAGCGGCCCGGCGCGAGCGCCAGCACGTTCGCCCCCTGGCTTTCGAGCTCCTCGTCGGGGACCTCGATCAGCGAGAGCCCGCGTCCGAGGAGCTCCTCGCGGAACGGCACCGGCAGTAGCGGCGAGTAGACGAGCGCCCGGTCCTCCGCGACGGGACTCAGGATCGACATGAGGTGGAAGACGTCTCCGGGGCCGCGCCAGTGCGGGAGCGGTACCGGGATCACGCGGTCGACCACGCCATCGAGCAGCCTCGCGAGCTGATCGATCCCGTCGCGGTTCGTGCGGTACCCCTGGCCCACCGCGAGCGTGCGCGGATCCAGCCACACGACATCCCCGCCCTCGAGGCGGCCCGGCGCCTCGATCCTGCCGAGCACCGGGATCCCGAGGGCCCCGTACGCCGCTCCGTGCGCATCCGGCTCCGCGCCGCGCGTCTCCTTGCCCATGCGGCAGAGCACGGCGCCCCGATCGCACAACACGGACGCATCGCGCACGTAGAGCGAATCGAGCGTGAGCCCGGCGTGCTCGGGCAGGGTCTCGATCGCCACGCCGGCCTCCTCGAGGAGCGAGGCGAACGCGTCGTGCTCCGCCGCCGCGCGGCGGACGTCGGGAGCGCCGGTGAATCCGAGGCGCACCCATTCCGCGTCGACGGCCTCCTGCGGTCCGAAGGCCGCCCGCGCGGGACGGAGGAGCACGCGGCGGAGCGGGGCGACATCGGATCTGAGGCGGTGGGAAAGGGACATTCTTGTCATTAATCGGGATATAATGTCCCGGTGGAGGGTCGGTTTTTTCGCCCGCACGAGCCCATGATATGTTCGTGCGTCCACGGCACCCAGCCCGAAATTCACAGGATCGCCCGCCCGCCCCATGGCCCGCCCCCCGCGCACCGGGAAGAGCTTCGATCGCTCCATCGTCGAGGGGCCGATCGCGGGGGCCGTCTGGCGCCTGGCGTGGCCCACGATGCTCCAGAACGTCGTGGGCGGGCTCCAGGGGATCGTCGACCACGTGATGGTCGGCCACTTCGTCGGCTTCACCGGGAACGCGGCGATCGGCGTCTCGTGGCAGATCTTCCTGGTCGTGATGGTGTTCATCGGGTCGCTGTTCACGGGGATGGGCGTCCTCGTCGCGCGCTTCGCGGGGGCGAACGAGCCCGACAAGGTCGACCGCACCGTCTACCAGGCATTCATCACGGCGGCCATCCTCGCGATCGGGATCCTCGCGCCGGTCGGCTACTTCCTCGCGCCGACGCTCCTCGACGTGGTGAACGCCGCCCCCGAGGTGCAGGCCGAGGCCCTCCCGTACCTGCGCACGATGTTCCTGTTCAGCTTCGGCATGATGGTGTTCTTCATGCTGGGCGGCGCGCTGCGCTCGGCCGGCGACGCCCGCACGCCGCTCCGACTCGGGATCGGCCTCACGGTCCTGAACATCATCCTGAGTGCCGCGTTCATCTCCGGCCCCGGGCCCCTGCCGGCGTTCGGGACGACCGGCGCCGCGATGGGCACCGTGATCGCAGGCGGCATCATGACGATGTGGGCGCTCTATTCGCTCATGAGCGGCCGCTGGGTGGTCGGGTTCTACCGCGGCATGAGCCTCAAGCCCGACTGGGGGATCATCCGCGCCCTGTTCCGCTTCGGGCTCCCGGCGGGGTTCCAGGGCGTGGCCATGAACGTGGGCGGGGTCCTCCTGCTCCGCTTCATCGGCTCGCTGGAGCGGAGCGCCGAGGCGCAGGCGGCGTTCGCGATCGGCTACACGGAGCTCTTCTCGCTCATCACGTGGACATCGGTGGGGCTCATGGGCGCCACCGCGGCGGTCGCGGGTCAGAACCTGGGAGCCGGGAAGCCCGATCGCACGGTGAAGGCGGTGCGCGTCGCATCCCGGATCGGGGTCTCCGTCGCGGTGGTCGTGGGGATCGTGTTCCTCACCATCCCCCGGGGCCTGCTCGGGGCGTTCGGGATCGATGACCCCGCGGTCATGGACATCGGGGCCGAGCTCCTCGCGTTCCTGAGCGGCTCGGGGCTGTTCGTCACCGTGGCGCTCGTGTACACGGGGGGGCTCCAGGGGACCGGCGACACGCGGAGCCCGCTCTACATCAGCCTCATCTCCCAGCTCGCGATCCCCCTCGGCATGTGCGCGCTGATCCAGGCCGCGTGGGGCCTCGAGCCGCACCACGTGTGGATCGCGATCCTCTCCGGTCACGTGGCGCGCAGCGTCCTGAGCGTCGCCCGCTTCCGTCAGGGGCTGTGGCGGGCGATCGAGGTCGACATCGGCTGAGGGCGCCGGTTTCCGCGTCTTGCGCACCGGACGCGCCCTTTCGCACTCTCCCTTCGCCCGCCGGGCCACGAACCGCCGTCCCGCATCTTCCGGAGGCCAGATGGTGACCGACGACCCGCTCCCGCATCGCTCCCGCTCCCTGCGCGCCGTACCCGTGACGCTCGGCCTGTTCCTCGGGCTGGCGTGCGGCGCCGCCGCGCAGACCCCGTCCACGCAGTCTCCGTCCGCCCGCGCAGCGGAGGCGGCGTTCGGTCTCGAGTTCCGCGAGATCGGCCCCGCGCTTCTGGGGGGCCGCGTGTCCGACCTCGCCGTGCTGGAGGACGACCCGCGCATCTTCTACGTCGGCCTCGCCACTGGCGGCGTGTGGAAGACGACGAACGACGGCATGTCGTGGAGCCCCGTGTTCGACGATCAGCCGGCGTCGTCGGTGGGCGCCATCGCGCTGGCTCCGTCGAACCCGAACATCGTGTGGGTGGGGACCGGCGAGCCGCAGAACCGCCAGAGCTCTCCGTGGGGCGTCGGCGTGTTCAAGTCGACCGACGCGGGGCGGACCTGGAGTCACACGGGTCTCGAGGACACCCGCCACATCGGGCGCATCCAGGTCCACCACACGAACGCCGACATCGTGTACGTGGGCGCCGTCGGTCACCTGTGGGGCCCGAACGAGGAGCGCGGCGTCTTCCGCACCGCCGACGGCGGCGAGACGTGGGAGAAGATCCTGTACGTCGATGAGGACACCGGCGTCATCGACCTCGTCATGGACCACCGAGACCCCGAGACGCTGTTCGCGGCCACCTACCAGCGGCGGCGAACCGGCTACGGGTTCGCGGCCGGGGGCGGAGGCTCGGGGATCTGGCGCACGACCGACGGCGGCGACACGTGGGAGCGCCTGTCCGAAGGACTTCCGACCACCGAGATGGGCCGCATCGGGCTCGACATCTACCGTCGCGATGGAAACCTGCTGTATGCGGTGATCGAGGCGGAGGAGGGGAGCGGCGTCTACCGCTCGACCGACCGCGGCGAGACGTGGGAGATGATGAGCGATCGCAACCCGCGGCCCATGTACTTCTCTCTCATCCGCATCGACCCCAACAACCCGGACCGCATCTACCTGGGCGGCGACGACTCGTCGGCCTCGGACGACGGGGGGCGAACATGGTGGGACCGCGACGCCACCGAGAACATCCACGTCGATCACCACGCCTGGTGGGTCAACCCCGCGAACTCGAATCACATCATCGAGGGGAACGACGGGGGGGTCGCGGTATCGCGTGACGGCGCGGTCACCTGGGCGGCGATCACCAACATGCCGGTGGGCCAGTTCTACGAGATCGGCGTGGACATGCGAGACCCGTACTACGTGTGCGGCGGGCTCCAGGATAACGGCAACTGGTGCGCGCCCAACCGCACGCTGATCAACCACGGGCTCCGGAACCGGGACTGGGACCACGTGTGGTTCGGGGACGGGTTCTACAACCAGCCCGACCCCACCGACCCCGATATCCTGTACACGGAGTCGCAGAACGGGAACCTCGGGCGGGTACACGTGCCCACGCGGGAGTCGCAGTCGCTGGAACCGATCGCGCGGCCCACCGGCGGCGAAGGCGAGGAGGCGGAGCCGCGCGAGTACCGGTTCAACTGGAACTCCCCGATCCAGATCTCGCGTCACGATCCGGCCACGGTCTACTACGGGGCCAACCACCTCATGCGCACGCGGGATCGCGGGCACTCCTGGGAGGAGGCGAGCCCCGACCTGACGAAGCAGATCGACCGCGATACGGTGCCCATCATGGGACGGCTCGTGACCGGCGAGACCCTGTCGGAGCACGACGGGATCGACAGCTACGGCAACATCACCGCGATCGGCGAGTCGCGGCACTCGCCCGACGTGCTGTACGTGGGCACCGACGACGGGAACCTCCAGGTGACGCGCGACGGCGGCGCGACGTGGACGAACGTGATCGACCGCGTCACCGGCGTCCCGCCACGGACGTACGTGAGCCGCATCGAGCCCTCGTACGCGGTCGAAGGGCGGGTGTACGTCACCTTCGACGGACACCGGAACGACGACTATGCGCCGTACGCGTTCGTGAGCGAGGACTACGGGCAGACGTGGCGCTCGATCGCGAGCGGGCTGCCGAACGGCTGGTCGGTGAACGTGATCCGCGAGCACCCCGGCAACCCGAACCTCCTCTTCCTCGGGAACGAGATCGGCGTGTGGATGTCGATCGACCGCGGCGCGAGTTGGGGACGGCTCGAGAACAACATGCCGACCGTGCCGGTGGACGACATCGTGATCCACCCGCGCGAGAACGACCTCGTCGTGGGAACGCACGGGAGGAGCATCTGGATCCTCGACGACATCACGCCGCTCGAGGAGCTGTCGGCCGAGGTGCTGGCCGCCGACTCGCACCTGTTCGGTAGCCGGCGCGGCACGATCTGGTCGATGGGGATGGGGTGGCCGTTCCAGCCCGCGGTGTTCGTGGCCGAGAACCCGCCCATGGGGATCCCGATCCGTTACTGGCTGCAGGAGCCGGGCCAGGGCGGAGCCCCCGCGACCGAGGACGACGAGATGGGCTCGGGTCCGATGCCGGCGCGGACGACCGCGGCGCAGGCTCCGGCCCTCGCGCTCGAGATCCTCGACGCGAGCGGCGAGGTGATTCGCACGCTCGAGCCCGTGAACGAGGCCGGGATCCAGGAGATCGTGTGGAACTTCCGCATCGAGCCGGCGTTCGACGGACCGTCGGGTGGCGGGTTCCGGGGTGGCCCCGGACCGGGCGAGGGCCCGCGGGTGGTCCCCGGGACGTACACGGCGCGGCTCACCGTGGAGGGCCGCAGCCACACGACCGAGCTCGTGGTGCGGAACGACCCGCGGCGCGACATGTCGCAGGCCGACCTGATGGCGCGCCAGGACGCGCTCATGAAGATGTACGAGATGCGGAAGCCGCTGCGCGACGCCGAGGACCGGCTCGATGCGATGGACGACCGGCTCGAGGAGATCCTCGATCTGCTCGCCGAGGCGGAGCTCACCGAGGATCTGCGGGCGTCGCTCCGCACGGAGGCGACCGGGATCCGGGACGAGGTCGACGCGGCCGGCGACGATCTCGAGCGCGCCGACCGGCTCGGCGGCGGGCTCTCCAGGATGGAGAACTGGTCCGGGTCCCCGACCGAGGATCAGGTGTGGGCGATCGATACCACGCTGGAAGGGGTCGGACCGGTGATCCGGCGCATCAACGCGCTCATCACCGAGCGCATGCCGGCCTTCGAGCGCCGGCTGGGCGAGGCGGGGGTGCGCCCCCCGCTGGGCGACCCGGTGACGGTGCCGGGGTCGCGGTGATCATCGGCTCGGCTCCGCCGGGCCGGCGCGAGCCCGCGCGCGCCGGATGAGCTGGGAGGCCATCGGGGCGCTGGCCGAGCTGTTCGGCGCCCTCGCCGTCGTCGTCTCGCTACTCGTCCTCGCGCGTCAGATCCGCGAGAGCAATCGCGTGGCTCGTGGCGAGGCCATCCGGGCCCGGGGCGAGCGCATGGTCGACATCTGGTTGCGCGTCGCGGAGAACCCGACGCTCGGCCGGCTGACGCGCGACGCCTTCTTCGCCGAGATGCCGCTCGACTCCTTCGCCGCAGAGGATCGCCAGACGTGGCATATGGTCGTTCGGGCGCTCGTGCACCTGTGGGAGAGCGAGTACATCGAGAATCGCGACGGCGAGTTCGACGACGACGTGTGGCGTCGGCGGGTGCGCACGATCGCCGGCATGGTCGAGACGAAGTCCGCCTACCGCGCGATCTGGGAGGAACTCCAGCCATCCTCACCGACGGGTTCGTGGCCGAGATCGAGCGCGCCCGGGCCGAGATCCGGGCGACCGACGCCGTCGAAGCCGCGGGCATTCCCGGCGCCGGAGCGGCGCTCGCGAGCGACCCCGAAGCGGAAGCGGCTTCTTCACCCCTCAGGTCGGACGCGGCGTCACGTTCTGGCAAGTACTCGACGCCGGATCGGACTTCGTCATCGCAGTCGACGTGATCGAGAGCGCAGCCGGAGCAGGCGGTCCCGTCGCCAGCGCTGCACGACGACCGCCCGGGCGGCGCACGACTCGGTCGTGGCGAGCCGGCGGCCACGTTCCACTGGCTCGCGACGGGCGACCGTCGCATCATGGGCGACGGTAGGAAGCGGCCGGCTCGGGAGCCCCCGTAGGGATCTCGCCCGTCGCCGCGAGACCGCCGCCCTCTGGCGGCCCCTTCGAAGACGGAGGTTCGATGGGCCCCGGATCGATCGCACGTCACCGCCCCACGCTCGGGATCGCCGTCCTGTGTCTGCTGGCCGGCGCGATGCCCCTCGAGGGACAGGGGCTCCGCGACGCCCTGAGCGACCTCTTCCGGTTCGGGAGCGGCGACGACCCGCTCTTCCTCGCGGGATCCGCGGGGTTGCCGGAGACCGAGGTCCACGGCGACCACTTCATCCCGGACCAGGTCGAGGGCAACGGCGCGGTGCTCGCGTTCTTCACGAACGCGCTCGCGGTGAACGTGAGCTCATTCCCGCTCCCGTCCACGGTGTCGAGCGAGACGTTCCGGTTCGTGAACGGCGTGCCCACGCCGACGTCGAACAGCTTCGGGCCCATCACGGCCGAGCGCGCGCAGACCGTGGGGCGCGGGCGCCTCAACGCGGGAGTGAACTACTCGTCGCTCGCCTTCCGGCGGCTGCGGGGCGTCAACCTGGATGACATCCGGCTCACGTTCATCCATTCGAACGTCGACTTCCCGAACTGCGACGATGTCTTCCAGGGCGACTGCACGGAGTCGGGGACGCCCCAGTTCGAGAACGATGTGATCGACCTCGTCGTCGATCTCGATCTGAGGGCCGAGGTGTACGCGTTCTACGCGACCTTCGGGCTCACCGACCACATCGACATCGGGTTCGCGATCCCCGTCGTCAACCTCGAGCTCGATGGGCTCTCCCGGGCCAGCATCACGACGAGCACCGGGAGCTCGGCGGACCACTTCTTCGGCGGGACACCCGACAACCCGGTGCTCCAATCGGAAAGCTCGGTCCGCGAGAGCGCGACGGGTCTCGGCGACGTCGCGGTGCGTCTCAAGGCACGGCTCACCGACAATCCCGCCTGGAACATCGGAATCCTCGGCGAGCTGCGCGTCCCGACGGGCCGTGAGGAGGACCTGCTCGGCACGGGGAACGTGAACGCGAAGGGGGTCGCGATCGTCTCCGGCCTGTTCGACGCGTTTTCGCCGCACGCGAACGTGGGCTTCGAGTACCGGGGGGGAGACCTCGACCAGAACGAGCTCGAGCTGGTCGTCGGCTTCGATCACCTGCTCGCCGACTGGGTCACCGTGGCGGCCGATCTCCTGGGCGCATTCAAGATCGGCGAGTCCATGCTCGACTTCCCGGAGCCGGGGCAGATCCAGACCCCGTTCCCGCGCACGATCCCGCGCACCAACCTCCCGGACCGGAGAGACGACATCCTCGACGCCGCGCTCGGGTTCAAGTTCCGCACGGGCGGCGGGCTGGTGCTGATCACGAACGTGCTGGTGGCGCTGAACGACGGCGGGCTGCGCTCGGCGGTCACGCCGACGTTCGGGCTCGAGTACCTCTTCTAGCCCCGCGGCGGCCGGATGCGCCGGCCGCCCGCGGCTCAGCGGTCGAGGATCACCCAGCGCGAATCGCGCTCGATGAGCTGGAACGTCTGAGCGAACGGGGGCTGCTCCTGCGCCTCCCCGCCCTCCATGAAGCGCCACGTCGTGTAGACCGTCACCGTCAGCTCGCCGGGCGCGGCGTCCAGGGAGGCCCAGTCGGGGTCGAAGCGGACGTCGATGTGGTCCCAGCGCCGGAAGAACGTGGAGAAGTTGCTCGCCTGTTCTTCCGTGAGGCTCACCCAGACCGAGCGCACGCGGGACAGGTCCTCGGCGGCCAGCGCACGGGAGAGCTCGCCGAGTGTCGCCTCCACCACCTCCCGCGGCGCGGGCGCGTCGGGAGGCTCGCCTTCCGACGGCGTCGCCGCCTCCGGACCGGCGGCGGGTCGGGGGATCGCGCGATAGAGCTCGGCGGCCTCCGAGAACGCCGCCACGGCCCCGGGGAGGTCGTCGGCGTCCCTCAACCGCTCGCCCTCGCGCACCCGCTCGCCGGCGCTCGCGAAGCGCGCTTCCGACGGCTCCGCCGCGTCGCGCAGGGCCGGAAGCGTCGCGAGCGCCGTGCCGATCCGCTCCCGCCAGACGGCCCGCGCCTCCCGCTCCGCCTCCCCGAAGCGATCGCCCGCCGACCGCATGAGGCGGGTGGCCTCCGCGTAGCGGCCGGCGGCCGCAGCCGCGTCACCGGCGTTCCACGACGAGTCGGCGCGCGCCAGGACGGCGGGCGCCGTCTCGCTCGCGGAGAGACGGCCCGCGCGTCCGCGGGCCGAGTCCGCGCCCACGCGGGCGGTCTGGAACACGGTCCGTGCGCGCTCGATCTCGGCGCGCGAAGGACCGGCGTCGGCGGCGCGCCGGTCCGCCGCCGCGCCGCGGTCTTCCGCCGTCTCGGGGGTCGGAGGAGCCGCGGGGGGCGGTGCGGGCGGAGTCCTGCCGGCGACCCCGCCCGCCCCCTCCTCGACGCCGCCGAGCGTGTCGGTGGCCGCCCCCTCCCGGCGCTCCTCGCGATCGGCGTCGTCCTCCCCGAGCTGCTCGCCTCCCGCGAGGGGTCCGGCGGCGCCGGCCCCGGGCTCCGCGGCCGACGCGAGCGGGATGTGGAGGTCCGCCGCCTCGCCGGCGGCCCCGCCGCTCAGGTAGTCGCGGGCGAACCAGCCGGCCGCGATCAGTACCCAGACGACGGCCGCACCCGTCCCACCCAGAAGGGTGTTGCGCCAGGTGAAGAACCGCGTGGGGGATTCGTCTCCCGGCGTCTTCGGCCCCCCGCCGTCCGCCGTCGCCGCCGTCGCGCGACCCGTCGGGGTCGGGTCCTGGTGACCGGGAAGGTGCGGCCCGCCCTGGACCACGGCCGTCGCGAGCACGATGGGCAGCCCGATGAGCAGGAGCACCAGCGCCGCCGGAAGGATCCAATCGGGAAGACCGGTCGTGCCCTGCACCATCTCGACGGCCTGGAGCACGCCCCAGGACCCCGCCACATACACGCTCAGGACCTGCCACACCGAGCGGGTATGGATCTCGTGCAGGATTCTCTTGAGCCGGATCTTGGCCATCTACGTCGAACGCCTTCGGGACTCGAGGCGATCACGCGCACCGATGCCTCGTCGATCCCATAAGAACCACCGGATTCGGGTCGGCTCGGGCTCATCGAGCGGCAACGTGAACGCCCGACGCCCGCACCGGCTCGTGCGTCCGGATCGCCCATCCTGTATCGCGCACCGGCGGGGCGAACCCCGCCAAACCTCGGGGTATCCTGTCCCATCAGCAAGCGGGCGACCGGCGTCGAGCCGCCACGTTCGCCGTTCGATCGGCCTGGCGGCTGCGGTTCCGGAGCCGGTGGAGGCGCGAGGATTCTTCGGGAGAGAGAGCCCCGGAGGACGGGGCCGCGCTACAAGCGGGCGACCGGGATCGAACCGGCGACCTTCAGCTTGGAAGGCTGACGCTCTGCCAACTGAGCTACGCCCGCGAGGTCGACGAATCTGGGGCGGCGCTCCGGGGCCGGGCAAGGTGGGCGTCGCGGTACATCTGGAACGTCGGAAGGGACGTGGAGGGCGCGGCCGGACCGCCGTTCTCCATCGCTTCGCGCAAGCGCCACTCGAGCTGGAGACGCTCGAGCGCGAGCTGCTCCTCGGCCGCCTCGAGCTTCTCGGCGCAGTTCGCTTCCAGGGCCCTGAGCCGCGCTCGGCCCCGTCCCCACTGGATGAGCATGCCGATGCCGAGCGCGACGACGGCGGTGATGGCGAGATTCGACAACATCGAACGACCCCTCGCCTCGCGCGCCCCCTCCCCTCCGTCTCACGTCCCCGACCGCGCATGGCGTCTTGGGCCCTATCTTGGGGCCGTGACGTCGTGTCTGCCAGCTTCGCGGTGTAGTATGCGTGTTAACGCTCGGCCGCGCGCGGTGGAGTCACCGGGCGCAAGTCCTTGTCGGGAGGCGTCTTGAGCGTTCGAAACGTGGAAGAGTTCGGATTGGAGCCGGTCGCCGCCGGCACCGGTACGCAGCGTCAGGTGCTCATCGGACCCGACCAGGCCCCCCACTTCGCGCTCCGCCGCTTCATCATCCAGCCCGGCGGCGGGATGCCGCGGCACACGAACGTCGTGGAGCACGAGCAGTACGTGCTGCGCGGGCGCGCGCGGGTGTCGATCGGGGACGAGATCCACGAGGTGAAGGCGGGAGACGTCGTCTACATCCCGGCCGGCACGCCCCATTCCTACGACACGCTCGGAGACGAGCCGTTCGAGTTCCTGTGCACGGTGCCGAACGCGCCGGACCGGATCGAGATCCTGGAGTAGGCTAGCTTCCCCCGGTCTCGTCCCCGAGCTCCCGGTTCAGGAACGAGACGATGTTCTCCCACGCGCGGTCGGCCTCATCGGGCACGTTCCGGCTCCGGATGAAGCCGTGGTTCGCGCCCTCGTAGATCTCGTACGTGTACTCCTTCCCGGCCGCCTCCATCGCCGCCTCCACCTCGGGCAGCGAGGCGTTGATCCGTGCGTCGTTCTCGGCGTACACGCCGAGAACGGGGGCGGTGATGCGGGCCATGTCCCCGGCCTCGGGAGCGTCTCCGTAGCACACGATGGCCGCGTCGATGTCCGCCGCGTTCGTCGCGTAGCGGAACGTCTGGCGGCCGCCCCAGCAGAACCCGATCACGCCGATCGACTCGTCGCGTACCGCCTCGAGCGACCGCAGGTGGGTCTTCGTGGCATCGAGATCCATGGTGATGCCGTCGGGATCGAGGTCGCCGATGGCGGCGCGCGCGTCATCGGCGCCCTCGGTGCCGCCGGCGCGAGAGAGGAGATCCGGCGCGAGGGCCACGAAGCCCGCCTCCGCCAGCTCGTGGGCGATCGAGCGCACGAAGTCGGACATGCCGAAGATCTCGTGGATGACGATCATCGCCGGCGCCGGATCGGAGCGCTCCGGGAACGCGATGTATCCGGTGATCTCGGTGCCGTCGGCCGCGTCGTACCGCACCCACTCCCCGTGACCTGTGTACGTCTCGAGCTTCGCCGCGTAGTCCGGGGCCTCCTGCTCGTTCACGGCGGTCGCCGCCTGGAGGCTGCTCTCGTTCTCGGACCGCTTCCCGTATCGCTCGAGGCTCTCCAGGATCACGTAGCCCGCCACCACTACCGCGCCGAACGCCACCAGGGTGCGTATGACCTTCATGCTCGCCTTGCGATTCAGGGGTTGCCGGAGATCGAATCGGCCCGTGCCGACCGCGCCGCGGCGGAATCCGCCGCCCGCATCGCGCCGCGCACGCCCTGCGCTCCCGGGAGCCCCGACTGCCCGGTGAGGCTGTCGCGCTCGCGTCGCGTCAGGGTGTCCTGCCCGGCGGAGTCCTCCCCGGCGCCACCGGCGCACGCCGCACCGACCGCCAGGCCCGGGACCGCCACCATCATACGGAACAGCCGAGCCCGGCGCCGCGTTGGGCGCGCGGTCCGTCCCGGCCCGCGAGGGCCGAATGGGGGCGGCGGGCGTTTCATGATCGCGTCTCCGGTGCGTGGGGCAGGCGGCCATCGCCGCCCGGCCCCGGTGGACTCAGCGGTGGTCCTCGATGGAGACCAGCTGCGCGCTCCACGGACAATACCGCCCCACGGTCAGGTATGCGTCCAGCAGGTCCTCGACGGTGGACGGCCGTCCGTCGCACGCCTCGATCGTGTTCTCGGCCATGTGGATGTCCTCGGGATCCAGGTGCCACGACCACGGAGCGTTGTGGTCCTCGGCCCCCGGTCCCCTGAGGAGCTTCCCGTTCGGGATGTTCGCCCGGCTCGTCCCCGCAGCGAGCGCGAAGATCTCCGCGATCGTCGTCGCGTTCGTCACCCATACGCGGAACTGCTCGCCCGCCACCGCGAACGTCGCGACGATGCCGTCGTCGATGACGGCGGGCGGGGCGCCGGGCTCCCCGGGATCCGCGGGATCTCCGGGCCCCCCCGGCTCTCCGGGCCCCCCCGGATCGTCCGGACCCGGGAGCCCATCGGTGCCGCAGGCAGCGGGCACGGCCGCGAGGGCGATGGCGAGGAGCAGGCCGAGAGAGAGCGCGCGCGCGGGGCGTCGGTCCATGCGCGATGATACCGCCGCGCCGCGCCGCGGATCCTCCCGCGGTCGCGCGTCGGCCGGCTCATCCGAGGAGCCCGGGGAGAAGGGCGCCCGCCACCCAGAAGCCGAGGAACGTGCCGATCGCGTTTCCGAGGGATCCGATGAGCACGGCCGGCAGCACCAGGTCGCTGCGGCCCAGGCTGCGCGCCAGCGCCAGCGCGGACGTCCCGCCGCCCACGTTCGCCTGCGAGGCGACGGCCGCGATGTCCACGTCCATGCGCAGGAGCCACGCGGCGCCGAACGTGATCGCGCCGTGCACGACGACGAGCGCCGCCGTGAACGCGAGGAGCGTGAGCCCCAGCCCGCCGATCTCCGACAGCGCCCGGATGTCGCAGAAGGCGCCGATCACGCACAGGAACAGGTAGACCGCGAACAGCCCCAGCGCGCGGGTTCCGGCGAGACGCGCGATCCAGCGGAGCTGCGCCAGGACCAGCGCGAGGACCGTGAGGATGAGGATCGACGCCACGCCCGTCCACGCCGCGAGCTGGTTCGAGAGCCACAGGGTCCCGAACCCGATCGCGAGCACGAGCGCAAGATCGACGGGATGAACGTCCTCGGTGTCCTCCTCTATCCCCAGATCGGCCTCCCGCGACGCGGGCGCGGCCGGGCTCCCCCCGGCGGCGTCCGCCGGCGCGTCGAGCCCCGCGACGTCCGGACCCCGCGCGCCCGCCGACCCGTCCCGCGCGGGCGGCGCGCTCCGGCCGGCCGGGCCTCCGCGGGTGCCGCGCCAGCCTGGCCCGAGGAGGCGCGGGATCGCGATGGTGGCGGCCATCCACACTGTCGTCATGATGGAATCGACCGCCGCGGCGCCGCCGAACAGGACGGCCTCGCTCATGACGTCGTAGTGGATCGCGACCGCGTTGAAGTTGACGCTCCCGCCCGTGTAGGTGCCCGTGAACATCCCGCCCAGGGCGGCGTACAGCGGGCCGATCCGGTCCGGTCCGTCCACCAGCCACATGCCGACGAGCACGCCCGCCACCGTGCCCAGCGATCCGATCAGGAACAGCGAGATGATCGGAACGCCCGCCCGCAGGATGTCGCGCAGGTTGACCTTGAGGAGGAGCCACACGATCGCGAGGGGGGCCACCACGCCGAAGATCGCATCGTAGACGGGGACCGGATCCTCCGCGGTCGAGGTGGTCGGCAGGAGGCCCAGATTCGCGATCACGGCGGTGACGACGATGACGAGGAGGGCGGTCCCGACGTGCCGCAGCCAGGTGCGGCGCACGAGCCACTCCGACCCGACGATCACGAGACACAGGACGGCGACGATGTACAGCGTCTGGTCGGTCACGTGGAGGGGCCTCCGCGGATCGGTCTGCGATCGCCGGCGCCGTCAACCTCCGGCGGGGGCACGACCCGCACAAGACGCGGGGGTCAGCCGCCCGTGGCCGGCTCCCGGAGCACGGCGCGCGCCGCTTCCGCGGTCGCCTGGATGGGGAGCCCCGGATCGGCGTTCGCGAGCGCGGCCGCGAAGCGGCCGTAGGCCGTGCGCGCCTCCACCGCGCGTCCCGCCGCGGCCAGCGCCGCGCCGAGCGACCGCAGCCGCATCACCTCGAAGATCGCCCGCCCGGTCCACGGCCGCTCGAGCAGGGGGAGCGCCCGCTCCCGCGTCGCGTCCGTGCGGGCGGACAGATCCAGCCACCAGAACCACAGCGGCTCGGTGAACGAGCCGGGGAGCATCGGCCGCGGGTTGCTCCCGAAGCGCCCCTCGGTCCGGCGCGCCAGCGCCCTCTCGATGCGATCGAGACCGCCGTCATCGCCCCCGAGGGCGGCCGCGAAGCCCTCTGCCACATCGGCGAGCGTGGCCCAATCCACCGGCGCGTCGCCGTCCCCGTCGCGCGCGACACGGGCGATGCGCCGCGCGCCCTCCGCATCGCCGTTCCGGACCGCCCACGCGAGCTCGCCGGTGGCCCGCACGAGGGGCGAGGGATCGACTCGCGGCAGGGCATCGAGGTGCTCCGGGGGGACGTAGCCGGCGTACACGGGATCCCGCCAATAGCCCACCGCCGGATCGTCCCCGATCGCGCCGGCCACCGCGCGCGCCTCCGCGAGGCGTCCGCCGGAGACCAATGTCGAGAGCAGGAAGTCCCGCGCGCCGAGGGTGTCGGCCCCCGCGCGCGCCGTCGGACCCCGGAGCCACGCGGCCAGCATGTCGCGATCGGAGCCCGGCAGGGTGGCCGCCGCCCGCAGCGCGGCCGGCAGGATGGCCTGCCGGAGCTGCCGGAGGAGCCCCTCCTGATCGACGGGCAGGACGAGCGTGAGCGTCTGGATGAGCGGGAGCACGCTCCCGGCATCGCGCTCCATCTCCTCCGCCGCGCGCAGGATCTGCGAGGCGAGGGGATGGGTCGATGGCGCGGCCTCGACCAGCTCCGCGTAGCGGGCGATCCGGGCCGTGTCGTCGTATCGGAACGCCAGCTCGATCGGGTGGATGAGCGCCGGCAGGAACGTCGGGTCCAGATCGAGGACCCGCTCGAACGTCTCGAGCTGCGTCTCGAGGGGCGCGGCGGCGGGGCCGCTGAACTCGAACTCCTCGTGGTACTGGTTGTCCGCCAGCCGGTGCCATGCCTCGGGATCGTCCGGATAGCGCTCGACGATCGCCTCGAGCGAGTCCATCGCCGTCTCGATCTCGCCAGCCAGCCAGAGCCGCTCGGCGACCGCCAGACCGCGCATCCGCGTGGGCAGCCGGTCGGAGAAGCGGAGCGCGAGGTCGGCGTACCGCTGGCGCTCCCGGGTGTTGTCGCCGCTCATCCACCCCAGGGTGCGCGTGAGACGATAGTAGGCCAGCGCGAACCCCGTGTCGGCGGACACGGCCCGGCGGTAGGAGTTGAGCGCCTGCGGCCACGCCGAGGCCCGGTAGTGGCGCTCGCCATCGAGGAAGGCGCGCATGGCGTCGACGCTCTCGGTGGTGACGTCACGCAGCCCCACGTCCGGGACGGCGCTCGTCGCGCGCCAGATCTCGCTCAGCAGATCGACGCTCAGGCGGTCCACCAGCCCGAAAAGGTCGTCGGTGGTGCCGCGCACGTCGGCGCTCGCGAGCCGCGTGCCGTCGAGCGCGATGAGATCGGCCTCGATCTCGACCCCATCGCCGAGCGTCACGATGCTCCCGGTGAGGATCGACCCCGCTTCCACCTCGCGGCCGATCTCGAGCTCCACGGGACGCGTCACCGGGCCGCGTTCGGCGCGCGCGTTCCAGCGGTAGAGCACCATGCGTGGATCGACCAGCCGCACGCCCTCGACCTCGTCCAGATTGCGGGAGAGGAGATCGACCATGCCCTCGCCGAGCCCTTCGCCCCCGGGCGCGGAGAACGGGAGCACCGCGATCACCTCCGCGCCCGGCGCCACCGACCCGGCCGCGCTCCGGGGCCTGAGCCACCAGACCGCCGACAGACCCGCGAGGAGGACGGCGCCGAGCACCAGGTAGAGCGCGCGCGAGCGTCCGAGCCCCGCGACGATGGGCCCCTCGTCCTCGCCGTCCCGGGTCCGGCGCACGCCCTCCGGCGTCCACTGGAACGCCCAGGCGAGGATGACCGCCACCGGGAACCCGGCCAGGGTCGCGATGACGAGCACCCGGAAGCCCCAGTCCGGGATGAGGAGCGCGGGGAAGATGATGTCCGCGGCCTGGAGGATCACGAACGCCGCGGCCGCGTAGCCGATGGCCACGCGCACGACCCGCCGGCGCTTCAGCTCGTCGAGGAACGACCCTCGACGCGATTCGCGATCGTTCATCTATCGACCATCCCACGTTCGTCGGCGCGGGAGAAGATACGGTGGGGAGCCCAGTCGCGGTCAGGGGAGAGACACCGGCGAACGAGCGAAGGTTGCGATGGGCCGCGCCCCGACGGGTCGAACCGACCGGCGACGAGATCGCGCCCGGGCGCGCGTCTCCCGGGGCGCCCTCCGGCCGCCTAGGTTGAGGGTCGATCCGCGCCGCGCCCGGGAGCGCGCCGCGCGGCCGCATCGCCGGCACTTCCCACGCCCGTGGAGGCTTCGATGTCCCTCGACCCCGGAGCGCCGCTCCAGACCCGCCGGACCTTCCTGAGAGGAGCGGCGGTCGCCGCCGGCACCGTCGCCCTGACCCCCGCGTGGGGGCGGACGCCCGGCGCCGGCGAGATCGCGCCGCTCGCGGAGCTCGCCCGGCGGTCGCAGGAGGCGGAGGATGAGACGTTCTGGGAGCTCGTCAAGCGGCAGTTCCCGCTCGAGCCCGGGCTGATCCTCATGAACGCGGCCAACCTGTGCCCCTCCCCGTTCCCGGTGCAGGAGACGGTGTTCCGCCTCACGCGCGATGTGGACGCCGACGCGTCGTTCCAGAACCGCGACAAGTTCGGAGACCTCCACGAGGCCTCGCGGTCCGCGCTCGCCCGCTACCTCGGCGCCTCCCCGGACGAGATCGCGATCACCCGCAACACGTCGGAAAGCAACAACACGATCCTGAACGGGCTCTCGCTCGGACCGGGCGACGAGGTGGTCCTCTGGGATCAGAACCATCCCACGAACAACATCTCGTGGGACGTGCGCGCGGAGCGCTGGGGCTTCTCGGTGCGCCGCGTCTCCACGCCGCCCGCCCCGGAGACGGAGGAGGAGCTTCTGGGCGCGTTCGAGGCGGCGATCGGCGACCGGACACGGGTGCTCGCGTTCAGCCACGTGTCGAACGTGACCGGGGTGGCCCTGCCCGCGCGGACGCTGTGTCATCGCGCGCGCGCGGCCGGGATCCTGACGCTCGTGGACGGAGCGCAGACCTTCGGCGCGCTGGGGGTCGACCTGCGGGATCTCGGGTGCGACTTCTACACCGGGAGCGCGCACAAGTGGTTCGTGGGGCCGAAGGAGGCCGGCGTCCTCTACGTGCGCGCGGAGCGGGTCGGCGAGCTGTGGGCGAGCGACGTGGGTGTGGGCTGGGAGGGGGCCGTGGAGGGCGGCGCCCGCAAGTTCGAGAACCTCGGCCAGCGGGACGACGCGGCC
>Ga0299907_10000022_pt1 | contig 46470 bp, 43 predicted proteins | sample RVTome_16_FD_198680 | JGI IMG/M metagenome (GOLD analysis project Ga0299907, IMG submission 198680) | Soil microbial communities from uranium-contaminated site in the Upper Colorado River Basin, Wyoming, United States - RVT152D67 (version 2) ...
CGGCATCGCCGCGGGTGACTAAGAAGACCCTTGAGGCATGCTGGTAAGAAGGGAGCTCCTCCGCCCTGAGATCGGGGTTCCCGGCAAGGACTTCTTCGAAGGCGCGACGTTCGCCCGACACGATTGCGGGACCACCCAAGGCCTCCAGATTCCATTCGTCGAGGAACACCACTGCCCTATCCCGAATAAGGGGGGCGCAGAACGTCAGTGCGGTGTGTGCCGCTGAGTAGATCGTGCAGTCGATCATGATGATTCCGGCCTTCGTGATTCCCAGTTCGTGGGCGAGGCCGGGAACAAGAGTCTCCTCGAACCAACCCGGCACGAGGGTTGTCCGATCCCAGTCGATGCCGTTCGTAGTCAAGTGCTCACGGACGAGGCTGTATTCGGCGCGCATCCAACCGGGCTGCCAGACTCCCGCTCCCTCAATCGCGGTGGCCTCCGGCAGACCTTGGAAAGAATCGAATCCATACAGTCTGAGCGACTCGAGCCCGACGGCCCTGCTCGCCCTGTGCATGCAAAGCAAAGACGTTCCGACGTACACGCCGAACTCCAGATACTCCCCCACTTCGTCCCGTCCCGCCGCCAGCGCGAGGCGATTGAGTGCGTCGCGATACGCCTCTTCGAGTTGGCCCTCCGGCACGCGAGGCTCCTCCCGCCCCTCTTGAAGTCGTTGGGCGAGTCCAGGCTGCCACGAAGGAAAGAGACGCACGTCACGCTTTCGGTTCTCCACCCACCGACGAGTCCTTGTCGGAAGACGCTCAATGACGGCGTTTCCGACCCGGTGCAGTCGCGTACGTGTCCAGAGGACCCAAACGCCTCGGTAGCCAAGGTTCGCCAGGCGCACCAAGAAGCTTCTCAACATATGAATGAACCGGCGTCGGAGAGCTCGTTTGAACGCATCTGTATTCGCTACCCACGCGACCGAACGCCAACCACCTTAAGGGGGCGTGCGTGGACGCGCAGTCCGAGCCCTCGTGCGCGTCAGCTGCTGGGATGACCCGGCTCTCCGACGTCGATGCCTCATGAGCGTCTCCGGAGCTACTCCATGCCGCTCGCGAAGTCCGAGACCCTAGTCAAATCAATGGCGAGCAGCCAACGCTGACCTCGACGCCCGACCAACCGTGGTACCGTCCGGACATGTCGGGTGGTTCGAGGCTCTCCCCGGAAGGGGAGGGCCTCTCGCGTATCTAGGGGAGACGCATGGAGATCGAGATCGGCAAGGGGAAGGTCGCCAGGCGCGCGTACGGGTTCGACGAGGTGGCGATCGTGCCGTCGCGTCGGACGCGCGACCCCGACGACGTCGACCTGACCTGGGAGGTCGACGCGTACTCGTTCCGCCTCCCGATGATGGCGTCGGCGATGGACGCCGCGGTCTCGCCCCACACCGCATCGCTCATCGGCAAGCTCGGCGGCCTCGCCTGCTTGAACCTCGAGGGCCTGTGGACGCGGTACGAGGACCCCGAACGCGTATACGAGGAGATCGCGTCCCTCCACGACGAAAAGGCCACGCGGCGGATGCAGGAGCTGTACCGGGAGCCGGTCAACGACGAGCTCGTCGCGCGGCGGATCCGCGAGATCAAGGACGCCGGCGTCGTCTCGTGCGGTTCGCTCACGCCGCAACGGGTGGAGCGATACGCGAAGACCGTCGTGGATGCGGGTCTCGACGTCCTGGTCATCCAGGGGACCGTCGTCTCGGCGGAGCACGTCTCGACGCGTTCGGAGCCGCTCAACCTCAAGGAGTTCATCCGCGGGTTCGACCTCCCGGTGATCGTCGGGGGGTGCGCCTCCTATACGACGGCGCTCCATTTGATGCGCACCGGTGCCGTCGGCGTGCTCGTCGGCGTCGGACCGGGGAACGCCTGCACGACGCGCGGCGTGCTCGGCGTCGGCGTTCCGCAGGCGACGGCCATCGCGGACGCCGCGGCTGCTCGGATGGAGCACCTACGAGAGTCCGGCCGGTACTGCCATGTCATCGCGGATGGGGGGATGCGCACCGGCGGCGACATCGCCAAGGCGGTCGCCTGCGGCGCGGATGCGGTGATGATCGGTTCCCCGCTCACGCGCGCGTACGAGGCTCCGGGCCGCGGCTACCACTGGGGGATGGCCACGTTCCACCCCACGCTCCCGCGCGGGGCGCGCGTCAAAACGCGGCAGGTCGCTTCGCTCGAGGAGATCCTGGTCGGCCCGGCGCACGAGAACGATGGGACCTACAACCTGTTCGGCGCGCTCGCCTCGTCGATGGCCACGACCGGCTACGAGACCATCCGCGAGTTCCAGAAGGCCGAGCTCGTGATCGCGCCGTCGATCAAGACCGAGGGCAAGACCTACCAGACGGAGCAGCGCGTCGGGATGGGGCACTAGTTCGGCGTGGGGGGAGAGCATGCACGCGCCGTGTTGGTCGTCGACCTCGGGGCGCAGTACGCGCAGCTGATCGCTCGTCGGATCCGTGAGTGCCACGTCTACTCCGAGATCGTCCCGCACGACCTTTCCGCCGAGGATGTCGCGACACGACGGCCTGCGGGCCTCGTCCTGTCCGGAGGCCCGGCGTCGGTGTACGAGGACGGAGCGCCGTCGATCGATGCGCGCCTGTTCGAGCTGGGCGTGCCGGTCCTCGGCATCTGCTACGGCCACCAGCTCATGGCCCAGGCGCTCGGTGGCGCCGTCGAGGCCACCGGTCGGCGAGAGTACGGTGGGACGACGCTTCACGTCGGCGACCGCGGTATCCTGCTGCAGGACCTCGCCGCCGACGAGCCCGTATGGATGAGCCACGGCGACGCCGTGACTCACGCGCCCGATGGCTTTCGCGTGACGTCTCGAACCGATGCCATCCCCATCGCCTCGATGGAGGATCCAGTACGGGGCATGTTCTCCGTGCAGTTCCATCCGGAGGTGGCGCACACGCCCAGAGGCACCGCGATCATGAAGCGGTTCCTCTACGACGGTTGTGGACTGCTCCCGGAGTGGACGCCGGCCAACGTGATCGAGCGCTCGGTGGCCGCGGTTCGCGCTCAGGTCGGCGATGCCGAGGTGTTGTGTGCGCTCTCGGGCGGGGTCGATTCCGCGGTCGCGGCGCTGCTCGTGCACAAGGCCATCGGCGATCGCCTCACGTGCGTCTTCGTCGACACCGGGCTCCTCCGCGAGGGCGAGCCCGACCAGGTCGAGGAGACGTTCGGCAGGCACTTCGGTGTGCCGCTCGTCCACGTGAAGGCGGCGGACCGGTTCCTCGCGCGCCTGGCGGGCATCACCGATCCGGAGGAGAAGCGGCGGCGGATCGGCGAGGAGTTCATCCGCGTGTTCGAGGAGGTCGCGACGGAGCATCGCGACGCGAGATTCCTCGTGCAGGGAACGCTGTATCCCGACGTGATCGAGAGCGGATCGCGAACGGCCGCGCGGATCAAGAGCCACCACAACGTCGGCGGGCTGCCCGAACGGATGAACCTCGAGCTCGTCGAGCCCCTGCGAGACCTGTTCAAGGACGAGGTTCGAACGGTCGGCGCCGAGCTCGGGCTGCCCGAGGAGATCGTGTTGCGCCAGCCGTTCCCCGGGCCCGGACTCGCCGTTCGGATCGTGGGCGAGGTAACGACGGAGAACCTGCGAATCGTCCGCGCGGCGGACCACGTCGTTCGTGAAGAGGTGTTGCGCTCCGGACTCGACCGCGAGACCTGGCAGGCGTTCTGTGTGCTGCTAGCCGATGTCCGAAGCGTCGGCGTCATGGGAGACGGCAGGACGTACGAGCATCCGGTCGTGCTCCGCGTCGTCACGAGCGAAGACGCCATGACCGCGGACTGGGCCCGGTTGCCGCATGACGTGCTCGACCGCATCTCGAGCCGGATCGTCCGTGAGGTGCCGGGCGTGAACCGCGTGGTCTACGACGTCACCTCGAAGCCGCCCGGAACGATCGAGTGGGAGTGATCCGGTTCGACGCGCGTCAGCCGACGCGGTCGGCGAACACGACCAAGCGCTGCGTGGCGGAGAACCGCGGGTTGCACGTCGTCAAAACGAGCGTCGGCTCGTCGGACGGATCCAAGACGGACGCATCTGACGGATCGATCAACGCTCTGTGTGTGACGCGGTAGTTGAAGATGCCGTGCTCGGTTGCCAGGACGATGCGGTCGTCACGGGTGAGCTCATCGAGCGACCAGAAGGGGGCTCCGTACGTGGTTCGGTGCCCGGCGATGCCGACCGTGCCGGTTTCCTCCCACGGATAGGACGTCCACGTGTAGTGCCCGGGGCCCTTCTTGAGCGATTCGGTGTCGGTGCCCTCCACGACGACGTAGTCCACCTCGATGTCCGGAATGCGCAAGATCGCCACCGCCGTTCCTGGGACCTTCATGACGCGGTCGGCCGGCGGTGCGTCTTCGGGTGGCGTCGTCCCGATCAGTCGCTCGAACGGCGCGCGGATCTGTTCCTGGGCGGCCGAGGTGAAAAAGCCGGTCCCCCAGAGCAGCCACCAGACGTATCCGCCCACGGCGAGCGCGGCGGCGATCAGGACCAAACCGATGACGCGGAAGACCCGGCCGGTGCCGGAGCGCCGCCGGCGTGGGGGTGTGGGCTCGGTGGCGCCCGCGGGCTCGAGCGTCTGCGTCCGGCCCATCAGAGGAAGAGTGTCGCAGGTCGCCCGGGTTCAAACGTGGGTGGCGGTGCGCGTGCCTAGGATTGAAGCGATGCCGTCCGCCTCGCCGCTCCTCGAGGACCTGAACCCCGTTCAGGCCGAGGCCGTCCTTCACAGTGAGGGACCGGTCCTGATCGTCGCCGGTGCAGGTTCGGGGAAGACGCGCGCGCTCACGCACCGGATCGCGTTCCTGATCCGCGAGCGGGGTGTGAACCCGTACTCCATCCTGGCCATCACGTTCACGAACAAGGCTGCACGCGAGATGGCGGAGCGTGTCGAGGGGCTGATCGGCCAGCGCGTTGCGCGTGGGATGTGGATCCTGACCTTCCACTCGGCCTGCGCCAGGATCCTGCGTGCGGAGCACGAGCAGCTCGGCCTCCCGCGGAGCTTCACGATCTACGACGAGGGCGACACGGAGCGCCTGCTCGCCGCGGTCCTTCGGGATCTCGACCTCGACGCGAAGCGCTATCCGCCCCGGGCGATGGCGGCCGCGATCGGCAAGGCGAAGGACGAGGTTCTCACGGCCCAGGACTTCCACGACCTCGCCGGCAACTTCTACGAGCAGACGATCGCGAAGGTGTACCTCGCGTACGAGGAACGCAAACGCGCGGCCGGAGCGCTCGACTTCGACGACCTCATCACCGAGACCGTCCTGCTGTTCCGGCAACGGCCCGAGGTGCTCGAGCACTACCAGGAGCGGTTCCGCTACATCCTGATCGACGAGTACCAGGACACCAACCGCGCTCAGTACCAGCTGGTCAACCAGCTCGCCGCGAAGTACCGCAACGTGTGCGTGGTCGGCGACGCGGACCAGGGCGTGTACTCGTGGCGCGGCGCGACGATCCAAAACCTCCTCGACTTCGAACGCGACTATCCCGACGCGGAGGTGTTCCTCATGGAGCAGAACTACCGCTCCACGTCGAACATCCTGGCCGTCGCCAACGCGCTGATCGAGCACAACGTGCAGCGCAAGCCGAAGAGCCTGTGGACGGAGATCGCCGGCGGCGAGCTCGCCGTTCGCTTCCGCGCCGACGACGAGCACGAGGAGGCGCTGTTCGTCGCGGAGGAGACCCATCGACTCGTCGAAGAGGAAAGCCACAGGTATTCGGACATCGCCATCTTCTACCGGACCAACGCGCAGAGCCGCGTCCTGGAAGACGTGTTCATACGCGCCGGTACGCCGTACCGAGTTATCGGCGGTGTGCGCTTCTACCAGCGCAAGGAGATCCGCGACGTCATCGCGTACCTCCGTTTGCTGCTGAACCCGCAGGACGTGGTCGCCGCCCGACGCGTGATCAATACACCCAAGCGCGGGATCGGCGAAGCGACGGTGACGGCCATCGAGGGGTTCGCCGCGATCGAGGGCGTCCCGTTCCTGGAGGCGGCGCGACGGGCGGACGAGATCGGCTCGCTCGCGACGAGGGCCAAGGGCGCGATCGCCGGGTTCGTGAATGTCATGGACACGCTCGCCGCCGCGCTCGAGTCGGGCGCCGGACCGCAACGGATGATCGAGGCGGCCGCCACCGAGTCCGGGTACCTGCTCGATTTGGAGACAGAACGGACCGTCGAGGCGGAGGGGCGGATCGAGAACATCCGAGAGCTCGGCGGCGTGGCGGCCGAGTTCGCTCAGCGCGATCCCGAAGGAACGCTCGCCGACTTCCTCGAGCAGGTGTCCCTGCTCGGCGAGCAGGACGAGTACGACGAGGAGGCGGGGAGCGTGACGCTGATGACGCTCCACAACGCCAAGGGGCTCGAGTTTCCGGTCGTGTTCGTCATCGGGCTCGAGGACGGTGTCTTTCCTCACTACCGCTCGATGGGCGACCCCGCGCAGCTGGAAGAGGAACGGCGACTGATGTACGTGGGCGTGACGCGTGCCCGCGAACGCCTGTACCTGACGAACGCGTGGAGCCGAGCGCTGTTCGGGCAGACGTCGTACAACCCGCCATCGCGGTTCTTGTCAGAGATTCCGAGCGAGCTCGTCAGGTCCCTGGAGGGCGACGATGTCGCCGATGCGGACGGTTCGGCCTCCCCGATCCGTGAGGCGGTGATGGGGCGACCGCAGTCCGTCGACATCTCGGCCGGCGACACCGTCGTCCACGACAAGTGGGGCGAGGGAGTCGTCGTCACGGTCAACGGACGCGGCACCGACGCGGAGGCGACGGTGCGGTTCGAGGACGCGGGGGATAAGCACCTGCTCCTCGCGTACGCGCCGCTTCGGAAGGTGGGCTGATCGAGTTTGGTTCGGGAGCGAGGGCATCGCTCGTTCTCTGTGTGATTCTCTACTTCGTGACGCTGCAGACTTGACTTTCGAACGTACGTTCGATATTGTCCCAATCCCTCCCCCGAGCCGCGAAGCCTTCGTCGGCCCCATCGAAGGCGGTCAGAGGTTCGGGACCCTTGATACAGAACGATGCCGACGCCCTCGTCGGTGAGCTGGACGAGGTCCACCGCCGCATGGCCTCCGACGAACGCGACCTCTTGCGTCTCGTCGCCGAGGCGGACGCACTCCGGGTTTGGAAGAAGTCCGGTGCGCGAGACATGGCGTCATGGCTCTCGATCCGCTACGGCATCACCGTTTGGAAGGCGCGTCGGTGGCTCCACGCGGCGCACGCCCTCCACACGCTTCCGGCCCTGGCGCACGCGCTGGCGAGCGGCCGACTCGGCATCGACAAGGTCGTAGAGCTCGCGCGCTTCGCCAGCTTCGAGGATGAGGACGGCCTCATCGCATGGGCCTCGCGAGTCTCTGTGTCGGCGGTTCGTCGCCGCGCCGACCTCGCCGTCCGGCGCGCGATCGAGGAGGTTCGCGACGCGGATCGGCAGCGCTTCGTTACGTGGTGGTACTCCGAGGATGGAGCTCGGTTCGGCATCGAAGGCGAACTTCCCGGCGCCGACGGCGCCGTCGTGGCCAAGGCGATCGACCGGCTCGCCGAGCGGATCCCCACGATGCCGGGGGAGGAGGGCGAGCTGTTCGCGAGCGCCCGGAAGGCGGACGCGCTGGTGACCCTGTGCTCGGCGCGGATCGGCGAAGATCCGGACACCGATCGTGCCACGGTGGTCGTCCACATGCGCGAGGGTGCGTCGGCGGCGGGATCACCGAGAGGCGCGGACATCGAAGACGGCCCCGTGATCGCTCCTGAGACGGCGGAGCGGCTGCGCTGCGAGTCGAGGACGCAGGCGGTCGTCGAGGATGCAGCCGGCGAACCGCTCGCGCTGGGACGGATGAGCAGGTTCCCCTCAGCCGCGATGCTTCGTCAGCTTCGCTACCGAGACGTCGGATGCACGTTCCCGGGCTGCGGATCGGTGCGGTTCGTGAAGGCACACCACATCGTGTGGTGGCGGCACGGTGGCCGGACGGACCTCGACAACCTGGTGCTCGTGTGCACGTTCCATCACAAGCTCTTGCACGAGCACGGCTGGAAAGTCGAGCGGCAAGACGGCGTCGTCGGATGGCTCCAACCCGACGGTAAGAGGTTCGTTCCAGGCCCCGCGCCGCCCGAACTGCCGATCAAGATCCCCGAAAGCCTTCGGTTACGGCTCGGACTTCCCAACAGATGGTGAATCGGCGTCGAGCGCTACCGGATCAGGGCGAGGTAGCCGGCGACGACGACCACGATGCCGGCGACGATCGGCGCGATCACCCACGCCAGGCCGAGACGCCCCCGATATGGCCCGAGCGTGCCGATCTTCGTCGTCGGCTTTAGGCCCGGCGGGCGGAACCGGATGCGCTTTCGACCCAACATCGATCCGAGTATCTCAGCGTGCCGAGCTCTCGAACGAGCGACGCGCGGCCCTCGTTAGACTGACCGCGGAATGCCTGGTAAGCCGCGCATCGTCGTCGCCAAGCCGGGCCTTGATGGTCACGATCGTGGCGCCAAGATCGTGGCACGAGCGCTTCGCGACGCGGGGTTCGAGGTCATCTATACCGGTTTGCATCAAACGCCCGAACAGATCGTCGAGACGGCCATCCAGGAGGATGCCGACGCGGTCGGGCTGTCGTGCCACTCGGGCGCGCACATGACCCTGTTCCCCAAGGTCGTTGCGCTGCTTCGCGAACGGGACGCCGGCGACGTGCTCGTCTTCGGCGGCGGCATCATTCCCGCCGCTGACGTTCCTCGGCTGGCGGAGGCCGGCGTCGAGAAGATCTTCACACCGGGGGCGTCGACCCGCGAGATCATCGCGTGGCTCGACGACCGGCTCTCGCACGAGCGGGCGAGCTGAGTGGACCTGTACGAGCACCAGGGCAAGGAGCTGTTCGCGAGGTACGACATCCCTGTGCCGAGAGGGATCGTCGCGACCACCGCCGAGGACGCTGCCCGCGCCACGGAAGAGCTCGGGGGGCGGTCGGTCGTGAAGATTCAGGTCCAGGTCGGCGGACGCGGCAAGGGCGGCGGCGTTGCCCTCGTCGACTCGCCGCAACGCGCGGCCGAAGAAGCCGAGCGGATGCTGCGCGACGGCTTCAAGGGGATGCCCGTCACGCGCGTCCTGTGTGAGGAGCTGCTCCCGATCGCCCGCGAGTTCTACACGTCGCTGCTGCTGGATCGTTCGACTGGGCGGTACCTCGCGCTGATGACCGCCGAAGGCGGAGTCGACATCGAGGAGCTCGCGCGGACTCGGCCGGAAGCGATCCGGCGCGTTCAGGTCGACCCGAGCATCGGGATGCGGCCGTTCCACGTTCGCGAGCTCGTGGCGGCACTCCCTTCGGAGTCACGACAGGGCGCGACCGACATCATCGGGAAGGCCTACCGCATGCTCCTGGAGGTCGACGCGACGCTCGTCGAGATCAATCCACTCGTGCAGCTCGAGGACGGTCGCGTCGTCGCCCTCGACTCCAAGGTGACGATCGACGACAGCGCGCTGTTCCGTCATCCCGACATCGAGTCGCTCCGGGCGGCGTTCCCCATCGATCCGGTCGAGGCGCGCGCGAAGGAGAAGGGCCTTCAGTACGTGAAGCTCGACGGCGACGTTGGGATCATCGGCAACGGCGCGGGGCTCGTGATGTCGACGCTCGACGTGGTGGCGCAGGCCGGCGGGCGAGCGGCGAACTTCCTCGACGTCGGCGGCGGGGCGACCGCCGATCAGATGGCCACGTCGCTCGAGGTCGTCCTGTCCGACCCGGCGGTCAGCTCGGTATTGATCAACATCTTCGGCGGGATCACCCGCGGCGACCTGGTCGCACGCGGCGTGCTCGAGGCGCTCGAACGCGTCCAGCCGAAGGTTCCGATCGTGGTTCGCCTCGACGGGACCAATGCAGCCGAGGGCCGGAAGATCCTCGCCGAAGCGCAGCATCCGAGCATCGTGTCTGCCCCGACGATGATCGAGGCCGCGCAACTGGCTGCGGCCCTCGCGAGCGGCGCTGCGGCGTGACGGCCGTTCGCGCGCCCGCGAGCGCACCGTGAGCGTCCTCGTCGGACGGGACACGCGACTGCTCGTGCAGGGCATCACGGGCAACGAGGGGACGTTCCACACGCGTCGCAACCGCGACTTCGGAACGAACGTCGTCGCGGGCGTGACTCCCGGGAAAGGCGGGCAGGACGTCGACGGCATTCCGGTGTTCGAGACGGTCGCCGACGCCGTCCGCGAGACGGACGCGAACACGTCGATGATCTTCGTCCCACCGCGGTTCGCCGCCGATGCGATCCTGGAGGCTGTCGACGCGGGGATCGGCGTCGTCGTCGCCATCACGGAGGGCATTCCCGTCCGCGAGATGGCCGAAGTGCGCGCGTACCTCGATGCCCGTTCCTCGGTCCTCGTCGGCCCGAACTGCCCCGGCGTCATCTCGCCCGGCGAGGCGAACGTGGGGATCATCCCCGGCGAGGTGTGCATGCCCGGGCGCGTCGGACTCGTCTCGCGATCGGGGACGCTCGTGTATCAGATCGTTCACGAGCTCACGAGACGCCATCTCGGGCAATCGACGTGCATCGGGATCGGCGGCGATCCGGTGCACGGGATGGGGTTCATCGACGGGCTCGCGATGTTCTCCGACGATCCCGACACGGAGATCGTCGTCATGGTCGGCGAGATCGGCGGCGACGACGAAGAGCGCGCGGCCGCGTTCATCTCCGAACGTGCCGGCAAGCCCGTCGTCGGCTACATCGCGGGGTTCACGGCGCCGCCGGGGAAACGGATGGGTCACGCCGGCGCGATCGTGACGGGGTCGAGCGGCACGGCGCAGGCCAAAGCGGAGGCGCTCGAGGCGGCCGGGGTGAAGGTGGCGCGCACGCCGACCGAGGTCGCCGAGCTGGTCCAGGTCGCTCTGTCGTGACCCGAGGTGGCCTCCGCCACCTCGGTGAAGCGCTCGCGCGAGGCGCCGCGGCGTTCGTCGTGCTTGCCGCGATCGGGCAAGCCCTCGCGTTCGGTGCACGGATCGTTGCCGGGACCGGTCCCTCGGTCGCCACGACCGCGAAGATCGGCGCGATGTACGTCGGCGCGTTCAACCACGTCGCCATCGAGATTCATGTCGCCGACGACGCCTCGATGGTGGGCGGTTCGGGCTCGACATCCGTCTCGATCGGCGTCGCGTTGCTCGCGGTCACCGCTTTCGGGTTGTGGCTGGTGTTCCGGAGTGGTCGCTCGGTCGCCCAACGGGCCGGCGGAACCGTCCCCCGGCGGATGCTGCTCGGTGCGGCGGTTGCGCCGGCGTACGCCGCATTGGTCTTCGCGCTCGCGTTGCTTGTCGAGGTCCGGACGTCGCTTCGCATCGGCGGGTTCTCGTCCCCGGATCTGCGCGTGTCGCTCTCGGCCTGGCAGGCGCTCGTACTCCCGTTCTGTCTCGCGGCGGCCGCCGGCGCGTCTGGCGGCGTCGCCTCTGCGCTCGGGAGCGCAGAGGCGACGGTTCGGCTGCGAGCCGCTCGCGCCGCGATCGCGGGAGGGTGGCGGATGTTCGTCCTCGGCGTCGTGCTGTCGATCGGCGGGCTGTTCGTCGCCGGTGTAGCGCAAGCCGACGACGCCGTCGCGTTCCTCACGCCGTCAACGGCGAGCTATTGGAGGGCGGTGTTCGATCGCCCGGATGTCGGTGTTGCCGCATTCTCGCATCACGTCGCCGTGTTACCGAACGAGGCGATGTGGACGCTCGTGCCGGCGATGGGCGGCTGCGATGTGATCCGCGGAGACATCGACGCGGATCTGCTCTGTTACGGACGATTCGCCGGACTCCAAGCGCCAAGCTCCGACAACGGTCTTCTCCTGCCGGTCGGCGACGACGGGCTCCCGTCGGAGCAACTGCCGGACCTCTACCTCGCCTTTCTTCTCGTTCCCGCCCTGGCGACGCTCCTGGGCGGGCGCCACGCTGCCGCGGCCTCCGAGCGCGCCGGTCGGAACGGGTTGTCCATCGGCGCCGCGAGCGGACTCGTCTTCGCGGCGCTCGTCGCTGCGGGCTCGCTCCTTTCGACGGTCGTGATCACCTACGGCGCCGCGGGCGGAGGCAACGCGGGATGGGTCCTGTTCGGTCCCGACGTGCTCACGGGGACGGCGCTCGCGGTGGGCTGGGGATGCGTCGGCGGTGCCGTCGGCGCGGCGACGACCTCACGCGTTCGGACGCCAACCGAAGCAGGCCTCGACGGTGGCCGGAACGCGTCGGGCCGTGATGTCAGCTGGTGAAACCGCCGGTATCCGTCGGCGGTGGCCCCATCGTCGTGCCGCCCATACCACCCCCGGCCGCCTGGTGCTCCTGCCAGCGCATCCAGCCGCCGTAGCCGATCGCCAGCGCGAGCAGCAGGCCGATCCACGCGAAGATGTAGATGGAATCGTTGTCGACGATGATCTTCAGGATGGTGAACAGCAAGATCCCCGCCGCGATCCCTGCACTGATAAGGGCGCGGGGGGCGTTGATCTGCATGTTCGCAAGCGCGAGGCCCTCCCAAACGAGGAGAGCGATGACGAGCAGCAGGTTCAGCACGCCGATGCCTTCGATCCCGCTTGCCGTGATGCACTGGCCAACGAAGCAGACTCGCTGCCAGGCGAGGAGAAGATCGATCAGGTACAGGGCGCCGGCGCCGAGCAGGATCTTGCTCGCCGTCGACAGCTTCGAGATGTCAAAACCGGTCTGCGACATGACGCTCCTTTCGCGGGCTTCCCACCGGCCGCCCGGCAACCCGCCTATCGAACACCGTGCCTGATGGCGAGTCAAACATGAACGCCGACGCGGCCACGCGAGCGAATGCGGGCACCGATGGCGGCGATCGTCGCCGCCAGGCCCGCGCCGAGGGCGACCCACGGGCCGAGCCACGGTGAGGTGAACGGCCGGGGCCGAACCAACGCCAGCACGCAGGCCGCTGCCACCGCCAGACCAGCGAGCGTTGCGAGCACGTCGCCCACGGGCGACGCGCGCCGTGTGAACGATCCGACGAGCGAGATCACGAGCCCGAGGCTGGCGGCAATAGCCGCCACCATCGACCATGCGGGTGCGTCGCTCCATGCGCCGAACAAGTCCGAGCCCGCCCCGAAACGGCTCCACGGCAACGCCGTGGAGCCGACCGCGGCGGCGAGGGCGACGGTCGTCGCGACCCGCGCGCGCTGGGCCGGATCACGCTCCGGGACCTCGGGAAGCGAGGGGTCCGGCCCGATCGCCGCCTCCAGGCACTCGGGACCAAGCACGCGGCCTCGCACCGGAACGGCGCATCCCAGACACAACGGGCGCCCGCATCGGTCGCACGTCGCGACGGACGCTCGCGATGGATGCGACCGGCAACGTTCGGTCCCTCGCGACGCGCGTTCCTCGGTCACCACGGTCGAAGCGTACCGCCGGCGTTGTTTCCTTCCCGAGCGACGCGTCTCCGGCGGTCTCGGGCGGGCGTGCGCGGTATTCAACTGCGATGGTTTGACGCTTCTCGACGAGGTGCCTAGCGTGCGCGCCGTGGCGGACGCGCGCGTCGCCGTTCTCGCGTCGGGGGAGGGCACCAATCTGCAGGCCCTGCTCGACGATCCCGTCGTCGGTCCGTGGGTCGTCCTGGCGGTGAGCGATCGTGCGAACGCACGCGCGCTCGAGCGCGCGCGTTCGCACGAGGTCGAGACCGTCTTTCTGGATCCGTCCGCCTACGACGACCGCGCATCGTTCGACCGCGCACTCCTCGAGATCCTCCTCGCGCGCTCGATCGACGTCGTCGCGCTCGCCGGGTTCATGCGGATCGTGGGCCCCGACGTCGTCCGCGCATTCGCCGGCGGGATCCTGAACGTCCACCCCGCGCTGCTCCCGGCATTCCCCGGAACGACCTCGGTTGCCGACGCGCTCGAGTGGGGAGTCAAGCTCACCGGCGTCTCGGTGCATTTCGTGGACGAGGAGGTCGATCACGGGCCGATCGTCTTCCAGGACGCCGTTCCCGTTCTTCCGAGCGACGATTGGCATTCCCTCGAGGAACGGGTGCACGAAGCGGAGCACCGTTTGCTGCCGGCTGCGATCCGCGCGCTCGTCGAGGGCCGCATCACGATCGAAGGACGCATCGTCCGGGTGCTGGAGAAGGCGCCCGCGTGACGCTCAGCCGCCGAGGCGCTACCTCGTGAGCTCAGTCCGCGTGGAGGTGCCGGCGTGAGCGCCGTTCGCCCGGTGCGACGCGCGCTGCTCGCCGTGTACGACAAGGCGGGAATCGTGGAGCTCGCGCGGGAGCTGGCAAACCATGGCGTCGAGATCGTCTCGAGCGGTGGTACCGCTACGACCCTCCGAGACGCCGGCGTCACCGTCACGCCGGTCGAGGACGTGACGGGGTTTCCCGAGATGCTCGGCGGACGGGTGAAGACGCTCCATCCACGCATCCATGCGGGGATCCTCGCGGATCGCCGGAAGCACGAGCACGACGAGGAGCTCGCGCGTCACGAGATCGAGCCGTTCGACCTCGTGGTGGTGAACCTGTATCCGTTCCGCGAGACGGTTTCACGCGGTGGGGACGTCGACGAGGTGATCGAGAACATCGACATCGGCGGCCCGGCGATGGTTCGCGCGGCAGCCAAGAACCACGCCTCGGTCGCGGTCGTCGTCGATCCGGGGTCGTACCGCGACGTGCTCCGCGAGATCGGCGCGAGCGGGGGCGTGAGCGACGGAACGCGCCGGGCGCTCGCGGCCGAGGCGTTCGCCCACACCGCCGCGTACGACGTCGCCGTCGCGGAGTGGTTCGCGCAGACCCCGCAGGGCATGGCTCCGTTCGTCGGACTCTCCCTGGAGAAGGTGACCGATCTTCGCTACGGCGAGAACCCGCATCAGCGGGGAGCGCTCTACCGGGAGGCAGCGGGTTCGGGCGTTCTCGACGGCGCGCGGGTGGTGATCGAGGGCAAGGAGATGTCGTTCAACAACTGGCTCGACGTCGACGCCGCGTTCGGTCTCGCCGCGGATCTGCCGGAGACGGCGTGCGTGATCGTGAAGCACAACAATCCCTGCGGGGCCGCCGTCCGGGACGACGCGGCGAGCGCGTACGCGGCGGCGTTCGAATCGGATCAGGTGTCGGCGTTCGGCGGCATCGTCGCGTTCAACGTGGCCTGCGACGAGCGAGCGGTCGACGCGATGCGCCAGGTCTTCACGGAGGTCGTCGTCGCGCCATCGTTCGCCGACGACGCGCTCGCGGCACTCGGCGATCGGAAGTCGCTTCGGGTCGTCGAAGCACCCCTGCCGAAACCGGGCGGTCTCGAGATCCGCGCGGTTCGCGGAGGTGCGTTGGTCCAGGACCGCGATGACGTACGAATGCGGCGCCAAGACGCCAAGGTCGTGGCGGCGAGGGAGCCGTCCGTGGAGGAATGGGCGGACCTGATGCTCGCGTGGACGGTCGCCGCGCGCGTTCGGTCGAACGCGATCGTCCTGGTGAACGAGGGCGCGACCGTCGGCGTCGGTGCGGGTCAGATGTCGCGGGTCGACGCGTCATGGCTTGCTGCGCGGAAGGCGGGCGACCGGGCAAAGGGCGCCGCGATGGCCAGCGACGCGTTCTTTCCGTTCGCCGACGCCGTGGAGGTCGCTGCGGACGCCGGTGTCACGGCGATCATCCATCCGGGCGGTTCGATCCGAGACGAGGAAGTCCTCGCCGTCGCCGAGGCGCGCGGCATGGCCGTCGTCGTGACGGGACGGCGCCACTTCCGCCACTAGATTCCCTTTGCGGGGACGAACGCTCGCGCATCGCGCTCGCTCCTTGCGCCCCGCACCCCCGCCAAACCCGTTCGGCCGCAGCGGTTCGGAGCGCCGATAGGATGTCCGCCCGTGACCGCGCGCATCCTCGACGGACGAGCCATCGCCGCGCAGATCCGAACCGAGATCGCCGAGCGGGTGATGGCGATTGTCGACCGAGGCGTCCAACCGGGACTCGCGGCGGTTCTCGTCGGCGACGACGAGGGCTCGCGCATCTACCTCGGCTCGAAGCACAAGGCGAGCGCGGACGTCGGCATCCGATCCGAGCAGGTGGATCTGCCTGCGTTCGTCACACAGGGCGAGCTCCTCGCCACGATCCGCCGTCTGAACCGCGATCCCGAGATCCACGGCATCATCGTTCAGCTGCCGGTGCCGCGGCACATCAGTGAGCTGGCGGTCCAGACGACCATCGACCCGGCCAAGGACGTCGATGGATTGCACCCGCTGAACGTCGGTCTCATGGTTCGGGGCGACCCCTCGTTCCCGCCGGCGACGCCGTACGGGATCGTCGAACTCCTCCTGCGCAGCGGAGTCGAGCTCGAGGGCGCCGAGGTCGTCGTCGTCGGCTACGGGGAGCTGGTCGGCGCCCCGCTGTCGATCATGCTCGCACAGGACTCCATCCGCGGGAACGCGACGGTCACGATCTGTCACGTGAGGACGCACGACCTCGCCTCGCAGACGCGCCGCGCAGACATCCTCGTCGCGGCCGCCGGGGCTCCTCAGCTCATCACCGCGGACATGGTGAAGCCGGGAGCCGTGGTGATCGACGTCGGCGTGCATCGCACCGAATCGGGACTGGTCGGCGACGTGAAGTTCGATGAGGTGAAGGAGGTCGCCGGCGCGATCTCGCCCGTTCCCGGTGGCGTGGGTCCCATGACGACGGCGATGCTCTTGTTGAACACCGTGGCCGCCGCCGAGGCCGCGATCGGCGTCCGTTGACGCCGCGCTCCTCGAGCGGGCTCGAGGCGATCGTTCGTTCCGGCCGGTTCGCCGTCACGTCTGAAGTCGTGCCTCCGCGATCTGGCGATCTCTCGCCACTGACCGAGCAGGCGCGCGGACTCGTCGGGTACGCCGACGCGGTCAACGTCACGGACAACCCCGCGGCGAGCGCGCACATGTCGCCACTTGCCGGCGTGGCGGCGACGGCGCGAGCGGGACTGGAGCCGACCGTGCAGATGACAGTTCGCGACCGGAACCGGCTCGCGCTCACCGCCGATCTTCTCGGCGCGTGGGCACTCGGCGCGCGCAATCTTCTCTGCCTCACCGGGGACCCGTTGTCCGTCGGCGATCATCCGGACGCGAGGGCAGCGGACGATCTCGACGTCACGGGGCTCATCCGGCTCGGAACGGCGCTCCGCACGCGAGCGCGCCCCCAGTCGGGCCACGAGATCGACGAGCCCCCGCGCTACTACGTCGGCGTGGCGGATAGTCCGCTTGCTCCGAACTATGACCCCGCTCGGCTGGAAGCGAAGCTCGACGCGGGCGGAGCCTTCGTCGTCACGCAGATCACGTACGACCTCGAGGCGCTGTTGGCGTGGGTGGACGTCGTCCGCACTCGTGGGATCCTCCAACGCGCGGCCGTACTCGTCGGCGTGGCACCGATCCGGAGCGCCAAGCAGGCGCACTTCCTGAACGACCAACTCCCCGGCGTCTCGGTCCCGCAGCCCCTGCTCGCGGCGCTCGACGGTGCGACGGAAGCGGAAGCGGAGGCCGTCGGGACGGCGCAGTGCGTCGAGCTGGTCCTGCGACTGCGAGAGGTGCCGGACATCGCCGGAGTCCACGTGATCGGCCTCGGACACGAGCACGCCGTTCGCCGCGTCATCGAACGGGCAGGCCTGTTGCCGCGCCCGTCGCCCGGCGACCGTGCGATCGACGACGGCCCGTCGAGAAGCCGATGAGACCGGCCTACGCGCCCTCGTCGGTCTGCGCGATCATCATCCTCGTTCTTCGATCGGTACCCAGACCTGGTCGCGTGGACCGACGTACTCCGACGACGGCCTGATGATCCGGTTGTCGGCGTACTGCTCGCGGACGTGCCCCGTCCACCCGGCCATGCGAGCGACCGCGAAGATCGGCGTCATCAGGTCCGTGGGGATGCCGAGCACGTGGTACACGCTGGCCGCGTAGAAGTCGACGTTCGGGTTCAGGCCCTTCTCATGGAGCGCCGCGCGTTCGACCTCCTCGGAGATCTCGTACCACCGCAGGTCGCCGTGGCGCTCGCCGGTCTCCTTCGACAGGCGCTTCAGGATGCGGGCTCGAGGGTCCATCGTCCGGTACACCGCGTGACCGAACCCCATGATCTTCTCCTTGCGCGCGAGGCGATCCTTCACGTACGCCTCGGCTCGATCGGGCGATCCGATCTCCTCGAGCATCTTCATCGCCTCTTCGTTCGCGCCGCCGTGAAGCGGGCCTTTCAGCGCCGCGATCGCGCCCGTGATCGCCGAGTGCATGTCGGCGAGCGTCGACGCGATGATGCGTGCCGTGAACGTCGAGGCGTTCATCGTGTGGTCGGCGTACAGGGTGAACGTCGTGTCGAGCACGTCGGCGTCCTCCTGCGACGGCTCGACGCCGGTGAGCATGTACAGAAAGTTCGCCGCGTGGGCCAGCTTCGCGTGCGGATCGACCATCTCTTGTCCCGTTCGGAGCCGGTGATACAGCGCGAGGAACGTCGGCGTTCGCGCGACCAGGCGGAGGGCCTTCCGCTCATTTGCCTCAGGTGAGCTGTCCCACCCGTCGGGGTCGTACGCCGACGCCGCGGAGACGCTCGTTCGGAGCATCGACATCGGCGACGTCTGTTGGGCGAGCGTCGGCATGACGTCCGAGATGAACTTGTCCGCCTCGCGCTGCTCGATCATGAACTCCACGAACGAATCGAGCTCCGCCCGGGTGGGAAGCCGGAGGCGATGGAGAAGGTGGACGACCTCCTCATACGTCGCGTTCGCCGCGAGGTCCTCGATCGGATACCCCGCGTACCACAGCCGCCCGTTCTCGCCGTCGATGTCCGACAGACGTGTTTGGGCGGCGACGACCTCGCGCAGGCCTTTTTCCTGAGGGGTTCGCACGGCGTTCGTTTCGCTCGCCGAGCTTCCCCCGTGCCCCGTCTCGCTCACGGGCGCTCCGATCTCGGCCGGTGAACCGGTCCTATCCTGACGAGACTACCGCGCGCCACGGTTCGCGAGGCGGAGGAGACGTGTGTCCCATCGCGTGACGCTCATACCCGGTGACGGTGCCGGGCCGGAGCTGATGGACGCCGCGCGACGCGCTGTCGAGGCGACAGGCGTCGACATCGACTGGGATGTCCAACAGGCGGGCCAGGGCGTTGTCGATCGCGAGGGAACCGCGCTTCCGCTCCGCGTGCTCGAGTCGGTCCGTTCGAACCGCGTCGCGCTGAAGGGACCGCTCACCACCGCGATCAGGGGTGACCAGCGGAGTGCGAACGTCGCCCTGCGCGTCGAGCTCGACCTCTACGCGTGCCTCCGGCCGTGCCGCCTGTATCCGGGCGTTCGATCTCGCTACGAGAACGTCGACATCGTCGTCGTACGCGAGAACACCGAGAACAGCTATACGGGGATCGAGTTCGAGCACGACGAGCCGACGACCGCCGAGATCATCTCGTTCATCGAACGCTCGACGGGTCAGCACATCCGCGAGGACGCCGGTCTGTCGATCAAGTCGGTGAGCGAGGGCGCGAGCGAGCGGATCGTGCGCTTCGCGTTCGAGTACGCCCGGGCGAACGGTCGGCGCAGGGTCACCGCCGGACACAAGGCGAACATCATGAAGTTCTCGGACGGCCTGTTCCTGGAGACGGCGCGTCGAGTCGCATCGGAGTACGCCGACGTGTCGTTCGACGACCGGATCATCGACAACCTCACGATGCAGCTCGTCCAGCGTCCGGAGGACTACGACGTCCTCGTGCTGCCGAACCTGTACGGGGACATCCTGTCGGACCTCTGCGCCGGTCTCGTCGGCGGCCTGGGGGTCGCGCCCGGCGCAAACCTCGGCGACGGGTGCGCGGTGTTCGAGGCGACGCACGGGAGCGCCCTGAAGTATCGGGGAACGAACCGCGCCAACCCGATGGCCTTGATGCTCTCCGGCGCGATGATGCTGCGCCACCTCGGCGAGGTCGACGCGGGCGATCGACTCGAAGCCGCCGTCGCGGCGGTGATCGCGGAGGGGCGGACGGTCACCTACGACCTGAAGGCTGCCCGCGACGACCCTGATGCGGCCGGAACCTCTCAGGTGGCCGACGCGGTCGCCGAGCGCCTCCGCTCGTAGCGGCTCGGCGGCGCGCGATGGGTACGATTCCAGCGCCTTCGTCCAACGAGGAGCGTGCGATGCGGGTGACGGTCGTCGGAAGCGGATTCGTCGGACAGACCACGGCGATGCGCCTGCTCGAGCGCGGACTGGGCGACGTCGTGCTGATCGACATCGTCGAAGGGCTGCCGCAAGGGCTCGCGCTCGATCTCCGTCAGTCCGCCCCGGTCGTCGGGTTCGAACCCGCCATCACCGGCACGAACGACTACGCAGACACGGCAGGCTCCGACGTCGTCGTCATCACGGCCGGGTTCCCGCGCCAACCCGGCATGAGTCGGATGGACCTCCTGGGAAAGAACGCCGGAGTCGTGCGCGAGGTGGTCAAGCGCGTCGTGCCGGGATCACCGAACGCCATCCTCATCGTGGTGACGAACCCGCTCGACGAGATGACCTACCTCGCCGCGGACGTCTCCGGGTTCCCCAAGGAACGCGTTATGGGGATGGCAGGCGTCCTCGACTCGGCACGTCTGCGCGCGTTCATCGCGGAGGAGCTCGGCGTGTCGCCGCTCGTCGTCGACGCCATCACGCTCGGCTCTCACGGGGAGTCGATGGTGCCGCTGCCGCGCCACGCCACCGTTGACGGGAAGCCTCTAGTCGACCTGGTCGACCAGGCGACGCTCGAACGGCTCTACGCCCGCACGCGCGACGCCGGGGCGGAGATCGTGGGCCTCCTGAAGAAGGGGAGCGCCTACTACGCGCCGTCGGCGTCGGTCGTGAACATGGTCGAAGCGGTGGCGGGCCGGCACGACGACGTGCTCCCCGTCTGCGCGTGGTGCACCGGCCAGTACGGGGTCGACGAGATCTACGTCGGCGTCCCGGTTCGGCTGTCGAGTGCGGGCGTGCGCGAGATCGTGGAGCTCGATCTGAACGACGACGAGCTCACCGCGCTCCGGCGTGCGGCGGAGGGGATCCGCGCAAAGTGCGCGGACCTGGCGAATGTGTGACCGCCGCTCACTCTGATCGGACGGGTCGACGCTTTCGTACGATGACGCCGATGCGCCGCTTCTTCGCGCTGCTCGCCGAGCACGTTCGGAGCTTCTTCACGAACTGGCGCGAGTACGAGGCGCCGGTCCCCACGAAGCTCCGCCTCACGGTTCGGAACCGCGTACGGGCCACGTTCTCGACGGCGCAGTGCTGCGGACATCCCGGCGAGCCGGGGTGTTGACAGGTTCCACGCGAGGGACCCGGTCGGGTCTCGGGGCCCCCGGGGTAGCACACTGAGCGGAGTGTGCGTCGTGCGGTCCCCGGTCTAGGGAGGGACACGGAGTGACGGAGTTCCGCGTGGAGAAGGACACGATGGGCGAGGTTCGCGTTCCCGCCGACGCGTACTACGGCGCTCAGACGCAGCGTGCGCTGGAGAACTTCCCCGTCTCCGGAATCCGGTTCCCCCGGCGCTTCATCGAGGCCATCGGCCTGGTGAAATCGGCCGCCGCGACCGTCAACGCCGAGCTCGGTCTGGTCGAGCCTCGAGCGGGGGAGGCGATCGCCGCGGCCGCGGACGAAGTCGTCGAGGGGCGGCTCGACGGCCAGTTCGTCCTCGATGTCTTCCAGACGGGATCCGGCACGTCCACGAACATGAACGCGAACGAGGTCATCGCGAACCGCGCGATCGAGATGCTCGGCGGCGAGCGCGGCAGCAAGGACGTCCACCCGAACGATCACGTCAACGCGTGCCAGTCGTCGAATGACGTGATTCCGACGTCGATCCGGATCGCCGCGCTCCTGGGCATCTCCGAGGACCTGATCCCTGCACTCGAGCGACTGCACACGTCGCTGGCTGCGAAGGCGCGTGAGCTCGACGACGTCGTGAAGGTGGGACGGACCCATCTCATGGATGCGACGCCCGTGCGGCTCGGTCAGGAGCTCGGGGGATACGCGATGCAGGTCGAGAAGGGGATCGAGCGCCTGCGCTCCGCGAGCGAACGGCTCGCCGACCTTCCACTCGGCGGCACGGCGGTGGGTACGGGGCTGAACGCTCACCCGCGGTTCGCCGCGAGGACGATCGCGCTGCTCGCCGAACGCACCGGCCACCCACTCCGCGAGGCGGCCGATCATTTCGAGGCGCAGGGTGCCCAGGACGCGCTGGTCGAGACGAGCGGGGCGCTGAAGACCGTCGCGGTCTCGCTGATGAAGATCGCGAACGACATCCGCTGGATGGGGTCCGGTCCCCGCGCGGGGCTTGCCGAGCTTCGGTTGCCGTCACTGCAGCCGGGCTCATCGATCATGCCCGGTAAGGTGAATCCCGTCGCCGCCGAGGTCGTTCGTCAGGTGGCGGTCCAGGTGATCGGCAACGACACCGTCGTGACGGTCGCGGGCGCGCTCGGCGACTTCGAGCTCAACGTGATGATGCCCGTCATGGCGCACAACCTGCTGCAGTCGATCGAACTGCTCTCACGCGCCGCGTCGCTCTTCGCCGAACGCGCGGTCGACGGGCTCGACGCCGATCGAGAACGGGCGCTGTTGCTGGTCGAGCAGTCGTTCCCCATCATCACCGCGCTGGTGCCGAAGATCGGCTACGACGCCGCCGCCGACATCGCCAAGGAGGCGGTCGCCACCGGGCGCAGCGTCCGCGAGATCGCCGCCGAGCGAAACGTCCTCGGTCCGGGAGAGCTCGACGATGCGCTGGACGTTCGAAGGATGACCGAGGGCGGGATCTTCGGCCCGGGCGCCGAGTAGTTCCGCCGGCCTCCGGCTAGACGGTCACTTCGGCGGCGATCGCCTCGGCGACCTCGTGCGTCGTGGATCCTCCGCCGAGGTCGGGCGTTCGGACGTCTCCGCGTTCGAGCACCGTATCGACGGCCGACTCGATCGCCGACGCGCGGTCGCCCTCGTCGACGTGACGGAGCAGCATCGCCCCCGACAGGATCATCGCGATCGGGTTCGCGACGCCCCGTCCGGCGATGTCGGGCGCGCTGCCGTGAACCGGTTCGAACACGGCGTACTCCCAGCCGAGGTTCGCGCCGGCCGCCAGACCCAGTCCGCCGACGAGACCCGCGCACAGGTCGGAGAGGATGTCGCCGTACAGGTTCGGTAGCAGCAGCACGTCGAACGTCTCGGGCTCACGCGTCAGGCGCATCGAAAGCTGATCGATCTGCATGTCTTCGAAGGCAACGTCCGGCTGGTCCGCTGCCTCCTGTTGACCGATCGACAGGAACAGCCCATCCGAGAACCTCATGATGTTCGCCTTGTGCCCGAGGGTGACCTTGCGCCGTCCATTCGACCGCACGAACTCGAACGCGAACCGGACGATCCGGCGGGCGCCCGTGACGCTGATCGGCTTGACCGTGAGGCCGGCATCCTCGCGAACCGTGCGGCCGGTCAACCGCCGAAGCTCTTCGCGAAGGGCCGCGGCTTGGGGCGTTCCGCGTTCGAACTCGATCCCCTGATACAGGTCCTCGGTGTTCTCGCGGATCACAACGAGATCGACGTCGCGGTGACGCGTGGGTACGCCCGGCAGCGATCTCGACGGCCGAACCGCGGCGAACAGATCGAGCTCCTGGCGCAGGGCCACGTTGACGCTCCGAAATCCGGTCCCCACCGGCGTGGTGACCGGTCCCTTGATCGCGACGCGCGAGCGTTCGACTTGCTCGAGGACCCGATCGGGCAGCGGCGTCCCCTCTCGTTCGAGCACCGCCGCGCCGGCCTCCTCGACCACCCACTCGATTTCGGCGCCCGTTGCCTCCACGACGAGTCGCATCGCGTCGGCGACCTCGGGACCGATGCCGTCGCCGGGGATGAGCGTGACGAGGTGAGCCATGGACTCGACCCTATCCGCCGCGACGGCCTGGCTAGAACCGGTCGAACAGGATCGAGCGCTTCACGTCCTGGATCGCCTTCGTGACCTCGATCCCGCGTGGGCAGGCGTCCGTGCAGTTGAACGTCGTCCGGCAGCGGAACACGCCGTTCTTCTCGGCGAGGATCTCGAGGCGCCGCCTCGCGCCCTCGTCGCGCGAGTCGTAGACGAACCGGTGGGCATTGACGATCGCGGCGGGGCCGACGTACTCCTCGTCACCCCAGAAGATCGGGCACGACGTCGTGCACGCTGCGCACAGGATGCATTTGGTGGTGTCGTCGTACCGGTGCCGTTCCTCGGGGGACTGGAGGCGTTCCTTCTCCGGTTCGCCCGAGTCGTTGATCAGGTACGGCAGCACTGACCGATACCCGGCGAAGAACGGCTCCATGTCGACGATGAGGTCCTTCAGCACCGGGAGCCCGCGGATCGGTTCGACGGTGACGCGCGGCGCCACATCGCGAACGATGATCTTGCACGCCAGGGCGTTCCGCCCGTTGATCATCATCGCGTCGGAGCCACAGATCCCGTGCGCGCACGAACGTCGAAGCGCCAACGTTCCGTCCAGGTACCACTTCACGTGGTGGAGCGCGTCGAGCAGCCGGTCGTCCGGTTCGCTCTCGATCGTGAACTCGTCCCACCACGATTCCTGGCCGCGGGTCTCGGGGTTGTAGCGGCGGATCCTGAGCGTCAGCGTGACCCGTCCGCCTGCGCCGGCCGCACGGCGGTCGGATGTCTCCAGGACGTCGCCGAGACCGTTGCCGTCGTCCATCAGTACTTGCGCTCCATCGGGATGTACGGCCCGAGCTTCACCGACTTGATCTCCAGCCTGATCGAGCCGTCGGCCTGGCGAGACGCGAGCGAGTGCTTCAGCCAGTTCGCGTCGTCCCGGAGCGGGTGGTCCTCGCGATAATGGCCGCCCCGGCTTTCGTCCCGAGCGAGGGCCGCCGCGACGAGCGCGTCCGCGCAGTCCAGCATGAAGCCCAGCTCGATGACCTCGGTGAGCTCCGTGTTGAAGACCTTGCCCGTGTCTTGAACGAAGACCCGTTCATACCGTTCGCGCAGCCCGGCGAGGACGTCGGCCATCTTCCGCAGGCTCGTCTCCGAACGCACCACGAACGCCAAGTCGAACATCTGCTCTTGGAGCTCGCCGCGGATGTCGGCGGCGTTCGCGCCCTCGGGGCGGTTCAGCAGCCCGTCGATCGTCTGGCGTACCCGCACGTCCGGGGCGTCGGGCAGGTCCGGTAGGTCTGCGTCGCGCGCGAACTCGCTCATGTGGAGTCCACCACGGCGCCCGAACACGACGATGTCGAGCAGCGAATTGGTCCCGAGGCGGTTGGCTCCGTGGACGCTGACGCACGCACACTCGCCGGCCGCGTACAGGCCCGGAACCGGTGTCTCCTCCTCGCCAACGACGACCTGGGCGTCGGTGTTGGTGGGGATCCCGCCCATGGCGTAGTGCGCCGTCGGCTGGATCGGCACCGGCTCTCGCGTGGGCTCCACGCCGAGGTACACCCGCGCGAACTCCGTTACGTCCGGCAGCTTCTCCTCGATCACATCGTGCGGAAGGTGCCGGACGTCGAGGTACACCGCGTCGCGTCGGGGCCCGACGCCGCGCCCTTCCTTGATCTCCTGGTAGATCGCGCGCGATACGAGGTCTCTCGGAGCGAGGTCTTTCACGGTCGGCGCATAGCGCTCCATGAACCGCTCGCCATCGGAGTTGACGAGGATGCCGCCTTCGCCGCGCACGGCCTCGGACAGCAGGATGCCGAGCTTGTACACGCCGGTCGGATGGAACTGGAAGAACTCCATGTCCTGCAGGGGGATGCCGCGGCGGAACAGCACCGCGGGACCGTCGCCGGTGAGCGTGTGCGCGTTCGAGCTCACCTTGAAGATCCGCCCGTACCCGCCGGTCGCGTACAGCACTGATTTCGCCCGGAACACGTGGATCTCGCCGGTCGCGAGCTCGTACGCGACGACCCCGGCGCATCGCCCGTCTGAGAGCAGCTGATCGAGCACGTAGAACTCGTTGAAGAATCGAACGTCGCGCTTGACGCACTGCTGGTACAGCGTCTGCAAGATCATGTGGCCGGTTCGATCGGCCGCGTAGCACGCGCGCCGTACCGGCGCCTCACCGTGGTTTCGCGTATGACCGCCGAAGCGCCGCTGATCGATCCGACCCTCGGGCGTTCGGTTGAACGGCAGCCCCCAGTGCTCGAGCTGGTACACGGCGTCGACGGCCTCTTCGGTCATGAGCTGCGCCGCCGGCTGATCGACGAGGTAGTCGCCGCCCTTCACCGTGTCGAACGCGTGCCACTCGGGGTAGTCCTCCTCGACGTTTGCCAGCGCCGCACACATCCCGCCTTGCGCGGTGCCGGTATGGGAGCGAGTCGGGTACAGCTTCGAGATGACGGCGGTGCGAACGCGGTCGGCCGCCTCGATCGCTGCGCGGAGTCCGGCTCCCCCCGCGCCGACGATCACGGCGTCATACGTGTGGACGGTCGTCATGTCGTCAGGACGGGCGAGGCCAAGCGTTCGGATCGAACGTGAACACGATGACCGTTCCGAGGACGAACAGCACGAATCCGGTGAGCACGAACAGCACGTTCAGCGCGAATCGCGCGCCGGGCCAGCGGACGTAGTCCTGCACCGTCACACGCAGTCCGTTGATGCCGTGGAGGAGCGCAAGGACCAGGAGCGCCCAGTCCCACGTGCGCCAGAGCGGACTCTCCCAGCGGAGCTGCACGAACTCGAAGTCGACGCGCGAAACGCCCTCGTCGACCACGTGCATGATGAGGACGTGGCCGACGGCGAGCCCGAGCAGCGCGACGCCGCTCACGCGCATGAACAACCAGGACCAGAGCTCGAACCCGCCCGCGGGACGATCGCGACGGTCCCGCCGAACCTCCGCGCCCCGACCCGGCGGAACGGCCGGTGACCTTCCGGCGCGCGTCTCGACGCTCACAGGTCCCACCCCAGGGCGAGGTTGAGGATCTCGCGGCCCATGATCCAGGTGATCGGGACCATGCTGCCCACGAACAGAACCGTCGACGCGGCCGAGATCGGCTTCATGTACCGAGCGGTCGACGGCCAGAAGTCGAACACCATGATCTTCAGGCCGTTGATCGCGTGGTACAGCACGGCCGCGACGAGACCGAGCTCGAGCACTCGTACGACCCAGTTGTGGTAGACCTCGGTCACCCGGTTGTAGGCGTCGGGGCCCCACCCGACGACCGCGGTATCGACCACGTGCGCGAACAAGAACAGGGTGACGGCGAGTCCGGTGATCCTGTGCGCGAGCCACGACCATTGGCCGGGACTGCCCTTGTAGAGCGTGCCGACGTCAGCCCTTCGTTTGGCCATGGATGCTTCCCCTCAGACTAGCGCCGTTCAGACCCTACGCATGGCAACGAGCACGCCCTGGCGCGTCGGGTTGATCACCGAAACGTAGCGCTCGTCCTCTGCGATCAGCGCGTTGTGCTCCCGGATCGCTGCCGGCCACTCGCCGTCGGTGAGGACCGATCCTCCGCCGTAGGACAGGGTGTTGTCGCACAGGTACAGGCCGCCGACCCGGATCCGGTCGCGAACCGCGCGCCACGCGTCGGGGTACCCCTGCTTGTCGATGTCGCTGAAGACGACGTCGAACTCGCCGTCGACGCCCGCGAAGCTCCAGAGCGCGTCGCCGACATGCCACCGGACGGGGTCCGCCAGGCCGGCTCGCGAGAGGTACTCGATCGCCCTCGGCTCGTTCTCCGGGTCACCGTCGGTGCAGTGGACCTCCCCGCCGGAACCGACGGCGCGTGCGAACCAGTACGCCGAGTAGCCGAAGCCGGAACCGAGCTCGAAGACGCGTCGGGCGCCGATCGAACGGGCGTGCAGTTCGAGGGTGACGCCGACGAGCCGGTCGACGATGGGAAAGTTGCGCTCGGCGGCGTACGTCTCCATCTCGAGCAACGTCGGTTCGTCGTACCGTGTGAGCAGCGACCGCATGTACTCCTCGATTCGCGGATCGACGACGTCCATCTGCTCCGGGGTTCGCACGACGACTGCCTCGCTCAGTGTGCCCCCATCACCCCCGTCGCGATGCTACCCGTTACGCTGGAGGGGGTGCGGGGGACTCAAGCAGTGAGCGAGCGGAGGCGAGCGAACGTAGTCCCCCGCAAGGAGGAGGGGGTGCGGGGGACTCAAGCAGTGAGCGAGCGGAGGCGAGCGAACGTAGTCCCCCGCAAGGAGAGCAGATGACCGAGACTCGGCGCGAGACCACGTCCGGGATCGAGCTCCGCGACGTCTACGAGCCCGAGGATGTCGAGGGGAACGATCTCGACGCGGATATCGGCGCACCCGGTTCGCCGCCGTTCACGCGCGGGATCCACCCGAGCATGTACCGGCGGCGTCTGTGGACCATGCGTCAGTACGCGGGTATGGGGACCGCCGGCGAGACGAATCGGCGTTTCCGCTACCTGCTCGAACACGGGCAGACTGGGCTGTCCGTCGCGTTCGACCTGCCAACGCAGATGGGACTCGATTCGGATCATCCGCGCGCCGAGGGCGAGGTCGGGAAGACCGGGGTGGCGATCGATTCAATCGATGACATGCATCGACTGCTCGAGGACATTCCGCTCGATCTCGTGTCGACCTCGATGACGATCAACGCGACCGCTCCGATCCTGCTGGTGCTGTACGAGCTCGTCGCGGAGGAGCGTGGTTTCGACGCCGCCGCGCTGTCGGGGACCGTGCAGAACGACCTTTTGAAGGAGTACGCGGCGCGCGGCACGTACATCTACCCGCCGAAGCCGTCGATGCGTCTGGTGACGGACCTGTTCGCCTACTGCGGCGAGCGACTCCCTCGATGGAACACGATCTCGATCAGCGGGTACCACATGCGCGAGGCGGGGGCGACCGCGGTGCAGGAGGTCGCGTTCACGTTGGCGAACGGCATCGCATACGTGCAGGCGGCGCTCCAGGCCGGCCTCGACATCGACCGGTTCGCGCCGCGGCTCTCGTTCTTCTTCGCGTGCCACATGGACTTCTTCGAGGAGGTGGCGAAGTTCCGTGCGGCGCGCAGAATGTGGGCGCGCATCATGGCGGGGCGGTTCGGCGCGAACGATCCGCGCAGCCTGGTGCTGCGGTTTCACACGCAGACCGGCGGAGCGACGCTCACCGCGCAGCAGCCCCAGAACAACATCGTGCGGACGGCGATCGAGGCCCTCGCCGCGGTGCTCGGTGGGACGCAGTCGCTGCACACGAACTCGTTCGACGAGGCGTTCTCGCTCCCCACGGAGGGGGCAGCGAAGATAGCCCTCCGGTCCCAGCAGATCATCGGGTACGAGACCGGCGTCGCAAACGTCGTCGATCCGTTCGGCGGTGCGTACTTCGTCGAGGCGCTCACCGACGAGATCGAGGATCGCGCACGCGCTTACCTCGACAAGATCGACGGGTTCGGCGGTGCCGTCGCCGCGATCGAGGCCGGGTTCTATCAGGACGAGATCCACGAGTCGGCGTTCCTGATCCAGCAAGGGATCGAGTCGGGCGATCGCGTCGTCGTCGGCGTGAACGGATTTATCGATCCCGGCGAGCCGTCCGTCGAGCTCCAACGGATCGGCGAAGAGGAGGTCGGCGCGCAGGTCGAGCGCCTGCGACGTCTACGCCGAGAGCGTGACACCGCTGCCGTGGAGCGCGCCCTCGGCGCCGTTCGCGCCGCGGCAACCGGAACCGACAACGTCTTGCCGGCGATGCGCGAGGCGCTCCGCGGACGCGCGACGCTCGGCGAGGTGTCGGACGTCCTGCGCGACGTCTTCGGTGAGTACCGCCCTCATTGACGGGCACCGTGAGGGGGGAGCGGGGGGTAGCACAGTGAGCGAAGCGAACGTTGTGCGGATCCCCGCATGACGATGGACGTCGCGATCGTCGGCGGCACGGGGGAAGAGGGGTTCGGGCTGGCGCTCCGCCTGGCAAAGGCCGGCGTAGGCGTCGTGATCGGCTCTCGGTCGGAGGAACGTGGCGCCGCCGCGGCGAGTCGCGCCGTCGAGGCGCTCGGGATGGGCGCGAACGTTGTCGGCACGACGAACGAGCTTGCCGTGTCGCAGACGGACACCGTGATCGTGACCGTCCCGTTCGAGGGGCAAGCCGAGACGTACCGCACGATCAAGCAGCACCTCCGAGCCGGCGCCGTGGTCATGGACGCGACGAGCCCGCTCGCGACCGCCGTCGGCGGGAGAGCGTGGCACGTGGTCCGTCCGTGGCACGGTTCCGCGGCCGAGCAAGCGGCGGCCATCGTCGGCGAGAGAGCGCGGATGACGGCGGGGTTCCACACGATCTCGGCGCACGCGCTGATGGACGTCGAAAGACCGATGGAGAGTGACGTGCTCGTCTGTGGCGACGATCAGGAGGCAAAGACGATCGTGGGCGTGCTGGTCGAACGGATCCCGGGGCTCCGGTGGGTCGACTGCGGTCTGCTGTCGCAGGCCCGGATCGCTGAGACGATGACGGCGCTCCTGGTGTCGATCAATCGCCAGTACGGCATCCACGACAGCGGGTTCCGCATCACCGGTCGGGACGATTGGGGGGGCTCGAAGGCGAGCGACTAGCCGAGCCATCCTCTCCCGCGAGTGTTGGCGTCGGCACGCGGTGGAACCGAGCGGGGACCAATCGAGACCCACATGTCGCGTGGATCGAGTAGGCAGCGCCGACGGCAATGAGGACGTCGCCCACGCTGAACACGTTCGCGAACGGCCATGACGTCGGTATCGCGAAGACGTCGCCGAGGAAGAGCAGGTTCGGATCGGCGAGTACGTCCGAGTTCACGAACCCGCTGGGGTCGGCCTCGAGGCCGGCCGTTCGAACCGCGGACGCCGAGGCTGGCATCACGCCGCCGTTCGCTGCGATGGCGATCCCGTTCAGCACGGCACCGACCGCGATCACCCACAGACCGGGGATCGTTCGGTTCGCCCACACGAACGCGAGCCCCACCGGGAACGACGCGACGTGCGCCGTGATCCGCCACGCATCCGCGTCGCCCGGAATCGCGAACGCTGCGACCTGCAGAGCGACGGCCGTCGCAAGAAGCCACAGCGATCGGAACCTGAGGTCGAGCAGCGCCGATAGCCTCCCCGACGCGATCAGGACCAGCGCGCCAGCCAACGCGACGAACACGACGAGCAGCACGGAGGATCCTTTCGTATTGGCCTTTCGGCCCCCGACTTCCCCTATCGGCGGGCCGATCCTCGTGCCTGAGCCTTCGATCGGCGATGCCGGGCCGCATCGTGAGGGCATGTCTCACCGGCCAAACGGCGTCCCCCGACGTCGGATTCCGAAACCTCCGGTCCGACGAGTAATCCGTGCGAACGGACGATGGCTCGGGGTGGGGACGCCGAACTACGGTAACGACGGTTCGGACGGCCTATTGAGTCGCACGACAACGCGACCGATAGCAACCCGGGCACGGAGTGTCAGCGGCCAGCTCGAGGGGGCGCGCCATCGCCCCGGCCGTCGGAGGAGGTGAGACGGCAGTGCAGAACCTCTTGAAGCGCCCGTGGTACTCGCCGGCGCTACTCGTCGTCCTCGTGTACGTCCTCGGCGCGCCGCGCAAGTGGTGACCGTATGCCTTCTAGGCGTGACCCCGCGGTCGTAGTTCCCAGCCGAGAACACGATGAAGGGGGCGATGCCCCGACGACGCTCGTGGCACGAGCGTACGTCGGGGCCGTCACCGTTGTGGGGCTCGGTCTCCTCGGTCCACTCCTCACCCGGCTCGACCTGGACGCGATCGCTGCGAACACGATCTGCTTCTGGTTGTTGGCGGCGCTCGCGCTGATCGGCGAGCTGTTTCCGATCACGCTGCCGCGAGAGAGCAACGTCGAGGAGATCGGCACCTCCACCACGTTCGGCTTCGCCGTACTCCTCGCGTTCGGCACGGCGGCGGCGGCGATCGTTTTCGCCGCCGCGACGATCGTGGCCGACGTCCTCCACGGCAAGCGCCCGTTCAAGGTCCTGTTCAACGTGGGCCAGTACACGATCTCGGTGGCGGCCGCGGGCGCCGTCTATGAGGCGATCGGCGGCACGGCGCGCATCTCGCCGGGGTCGCTGATCGCGATCTTTGCGGCGGCGGCGGTGCTCTTTCTAGTCAACGACGTCCTCACCGGAGTGGGGCTCGCGCTCGCACGAGGCGAGCCGATCGTTGGCTACCTGCTCGCAGACTTCTGGTTCCAGGCCGGAACGGCGATGGCGCTCGTCGCGATGTCGCCGGTGACTCTGATCGTGGCCGACCGAGATCTGCTCCTGGTGCCGCTCCTCGCGGTCCCGGTCATCGCGGCGCATTGGGGCGCCACGACATCGCTCGAGAACACGCGCCTGGTTGCCCGGCTCGAGTACGCCCTCGAGCAGGAGAAGATCCTGTCACGCATGAAGGACGACTTCATCGCCGTCGTCTCGCACGAGCTACGGACGCCACTGACGTCGATCCAGGGCTACCTCAAGACGCTTCTGCAGCTCGGGCCGGGTCTGGGCGACGAGCAAGGGCGCTCGTTCCTGGAGGCCGCCGACCGGCAAGGCGATCGCCTGCGCCGCTTGATCGAACAGCTGCTCGCCGTCGCCAAGCTCGAGGCGAAGGTCGAGCCGCTGCAGCTCTCGCTCGTCTCGTTGGAGGAGATAGCCGACGACGTCGTCCTGGAGCTCACATCGAGCGCGCACGGTCAAACGTTCGACCTCAGGTTCCGACCGGGGCTGCCGCTCGTGGAGACCGACGATGCACGGGTCCATCAGATCCTGTCCAACCTGGTCGAGAACGCGCTCAAGTACTCGCCCCCCGACACGCGCGTCACGATCCGGGGGCAGGAGCGCGGCGGCGGTGTCGCCATCATGGTCGAGGACGAAGGCGGCGGCATTCCCGTCGCGGCGCAGGACCGCATCTTCGAGCGGTTCTTCCAGGTCGACAGCTCGGCGACGCGAAGCGTCGGCGGCACCGGTCTCGGCCTGTACATCTGCAAGAAGACCAGCGAGGCGATCGGCGGTCGTGTGTGGCTCGAGCGCTCGACCAGCGAGGGGACGAGTTTCGGGCTTTGGCTACCGTGGGCCTTGTCATCGCCCGAGGCGATCGCCCCCGCCGAGCTCATCGCCCCGGAGAGCGTGCCGGAGCACGTCGCGGCGTTCAGTCGATGACCGCGAGCGTGTCGCCCGCCTGAACCACCTGTCCTTCTCGGACCGGGAGCTCGGATACGACACCCTCGCGTGGCGCGGGGATCGCGTTCTCCATCTTCATGGCCTCGAGGACGCACACGACGTCGCCGGCCTGGATCTCTTGGCCGACCTCGACCAGCACCCGGAGGACCGTGCCCTGCATCTGCGCGGTGACGACGCTGTGCACGGCCTGGTCGTGGTGCGCGGTCAGGCGGCTCGGAGGCCGGGGCGCGGTGTCGCGACGCTGGTCGAAGATTCGGACGGGCACGCGCCGACCGTCCACTTCTACGAGGAGCTCGGCGGGGACGGGCGGTTTCGCCTCGGTCGGCGGGGGTTGCGGGCCCCCGGCGGGGAGCTCGAGCTCCGCGTCACGCAGGGCCTTCTCGAGCCACGTCGTCGTGTGCGTCGACTTGCGGAACGCTCGCGTACCGAGGATCCACCGGTGCAACGGGATCGTCGTCGGAACGCCCTCGACGCGGAACTCGCCGAGTGCGCGAAGCATGCGCTCGATCGCGCGCTCGCGCGTATCGCCCGACACGACGAGCTTCGCGAACATCGAGTCGTAGTCCGAGGGAATCTCTCGTCCGGCCTCGATGAACGAGTCGACGCGGACGAACGGACCGGAAGGCTCTCGGTACCGCGTGACGCGACCCGGTCCGGGGAGGAAGTTCCGCGCGGGATCCTCCGCGTTGATGCGGCACTGGATGGCGTGCCCGCGCGGAGCGACGTCGTCGAGCTCGAGCTTGTCGCCGAGCGCGACGCGGATCTGGAGCGCGACGAGGTCGAGACCGGTGACCATCTCCGTTACCGTGTGTTCGACCTGCAGGCGCGTGTTCATCTCCAGGAAGTAGAAGGCGCCGTTCTCGTCGACGATCCCCTCGACCGTGCCAGCGTTGACATAGCCCGCCTCCTTCGCGAGGGCCAACGCCGATTCGCTGATCCGCGCGCGAAGCTCGGCGTCGACGGCCGGCGAGGGCGTCTCCTCGATCAGCTTCTGGTGGCGCCGCTGCACCGAGCAGTCGCGCTCGCCCAGGAAGAACCCGTTGCCGTGCGTGTCCGTGATCACCTGAGCCTCGACATGGTGCGCGCGATCGATGTATCGCTCGAGGAAGATCTCGGGTCGCCCGAAATACGCCGTGGCCTCGCGCGCCGAACGCGTGAGCGCACGGGTGAGCTCTTCGGGCTTCCGGACGACGTGCATACCGCGGCCGCCGCCGCCGAACGCCGCCTTCACGAGCACGGGATAGCCGATGCGCTCTGCCTCCCGCGGCGCGTCCTCGATCGTGACCGGCTCGGGTGTCCCCGGGACGATGGGAACGCCGATGCGGTCGGCCGCCTGTCTCGCCACGGCCTTGTCGCCCATCATCTCGATGGCGTCGGCGGGCGGTCCGATGAACGTGATGTCGGCCTGTTCGACGGCGCGGGCGAACTGGGCGCGCTCGGACAGGAAGCCGTAGCCGGGGTGAACCATCGTCGCCCTCGACTTGGTGGCCGCATCCAGGATTGCCCCGATAGACAGGTAGGACTCGGCGGGGAGCGGCGGACCGATCCGGTACGCGTGGTCGGCCATCTCGACGTGGAGCGCGTCGCGATCGGCGTCGCTGTAGACGGCGATCGACGCGTAGCCGAGCTCTCGAACGGTCCGGATGATGCGGACGGCGATCTCGCCGCGGTTCGCGATGAGGATCCGAGGTTTCGCCACGCGGTCCGCTCCGGCAGCCGATAATCGAGTACCCCCGAAGGGGAGTCAAACCTCCGAGATGCTTTCCGAACAGGCGCTTTCGCGCGCGCTCGAACGGGCGGGGCTGCACGCGCCCGTGCGATTCGACGAGGTTACCGGTTCGACCCAGGCAACGGCGTTGCGGATGGCGATCGACGGCGCGCCGGAGTGGACGCTCGTTGCGGCGAGCCACCAGACGGCGGGCCGCGGACGCCTGGGCCGCACATGGACGGACCAACCGGGGCATGCCCTGTTGTTCTCGCTCGTCCTGCGACCGCCGCTCGAGCCGGATTCGATCGGCACCATCTCGTTGTTGGCGGGCACCGCCCTGACCACGGCGTGTCGCGACGTCGCTGCGGCGGACGCCACGTGCAAGTGGCCGAACGACGTTCTGGTGAACGGTCGCAAGGCCGGGGGAATCCTGGCCGAGGCACGCGTTGCGGTATCGAGCGTCGAATTCATCGTTGTCGGGATCGGCGTCAATCTCGGGTCGCCGCCGAGCGACGTTCCGAATGCCGCAGCCGTCGACGCCGACGACGAGATGCTGTTGACGGCGTTCCTCGACGGGTTCGCCCGCGGATACCGGCCGTCGAACGGGTCGTTCGCTCAAAATGTGATCGCGTCGTACCGGGACGTTTGCTCGACGCTCGGCACCCGGATCCGCGCGCGGACGACCGGTGGAAAGGTGGTTGAAGGCGACGCCGTCGACATCGACGTGACCGGCGCGCTCGTCGTCCGCGTCGGCGAAGCGGTCGAGCGCGTTCGGTTCGGTGAGGTCGAGCACCTGCAGTAAGCTCCCGCCCGATGGCGTTCCCGCGACGGCTGCTCATCGAAGGCGAAGAGCTCGTGCTCGATCTTCGTCCGCATTGGATCGCGCTCGTCGCTCCGATCTCCGTGACGGTGCTCGTCGTCGTGGGGTGGATCCTCGCGCTGATCTACGCGCCCGACGACGGCTCCGCCAGGACCGCGGTGCTGTGGATCGCGCTCGCCGCCGGCGTTCTGATCCTGCTGTGGTATCCGGTGCGCGCGTTCGTCGCCTGGGTGACGTCGACCTTCGCCGTCACGAGCGACCGAGTGATCCATCGAGAGGGCTTCATCGCCAAGCGGACGATGGAGATCCCGCTCGAGGCCATCAACGACGTTCGGTTCCAGCAGTCGGTGTTCGAACGGATGGTCGGGGCGGGCGACCTGGTGATCCAGTCCGCGAGCGAGTTCGGCCGGAACGTGTTCGCGAACATCCGCCATCCCGAAAGTGTGCAACGCACGGTCTACGAGCAGGGAGAGCGCAACAAGGAACGGATGTACCAGTCCAATGCGTCCCGCCCATCGCCGTCGGCGCCGTCTGTGACGACCGAGCTCGAGCGCCTGGCCCAGCTGCGCGATCGCGGCGTTCTCACCGAGGCAGAGTTCCAGAACCAGAAGAAGAAGATCCTCGGCGACTGACCGCGATCGGCGGCGCGATGCAGCCGGTGCAATGCTGCCGCCCGCACGCTCGATCCGCACGACTGCCTGCTCTGCGAGGATGGCCGCGTGGCCGTGGTCAACGAGGTCGAGCTTCCCGGCATCGGCGTCCGCTACGAGTTCGTGACCGAGGGCGGTGCTCGCGTCGGCGTCGTCCACCACCGAACGGGAGAACGCGAGCTCGTGCTCTACGAGCGTGGTGATCCCGACACGAGTCACGATCTTCTCCGGCTGGGACCCGAGGACAGCCGGACACTCGCCGAGCTGCTGGGCGTCTCGCAGGTGGCGAAGGAGCTCGTCGAGCTGCAGCGGCAGGTCGAGGGTCTCGCCGTCGACCGGCTGCCGCTCCCCGCCACGTCGCCGTACGCGGGCAAGACCGTTGGGGCCACGGCCGCACGAACCCGAACCGGCGTCTCGATCGTCGCTGTGCTGCGCGACGACGCCGCGTTCCCTGCGCCGGGTCCCGAGTTCGGCATCGAGGCGGGCGATGTTCTCGTCGTCGTCGGGACGCCGCGGGGGATCGAAGAGCTCGTCGTCCTGTTACGCGCGGGCTGACGCGTGACCGACGCGCTGTTCCTCGTCGAGCTCGGCGGGGTGACCCTCCTCCTGGCGGTCCTGTCGCGGATCGCCGTCCGCTTCGGTTTCTCCCCGATCCCGCTCTACCTGTTCGCCGGGCTCGCCTTCGGCGAAGGAGGCGTCGCACCGTTGGTGACGGCAGAGGGGTTCATCGAGGCAGGCGCCGAGATCGGACTGATCCTGCTCCTGTTCACGCTGGGCCTGGAGTACTCGGCGCGGGAGCTCGTGGATGCCCTTCGCGCGTCAACGACCGCCGGCGCATTCGACGCACTCCTCAACGCGACGCCTGGACTCGCGCTCGGGCTGGTCATGGGGTGGGATCTCGTCCCCGCGATCCTGCTCGCCGGGATCACGTACATATCGTCGTCCGGGGTGATCGCCAGGACCATGGACGACCTGGGATGGATGGGCAACCGCGAGACGCCCATCGTTCTCGCCATCCTGGTCGTCGAGGACCTCGTGATGGCCGGCTACCTTCCCTTCGTCACTGTCCTGCTGGTCGGCGGCGGCGTGGCGCGTGTCGTGATAGCCGTGCTCATCGCCGCCGTCGTTGTGGGCGCGGTGCTTGCCGCCGGCGCGCGGTTCGGCCCGGCGCTCAGTCGCCTGGTCTTCAGTCATTCGGACGAGGCGATGCTGTTCGGCATCCTCGGGGTGCTTCTCCTCACGGCAGGCGTCACCGAGGCGTTGAACGTCTCCGCAGCGGTCGGCGCGTTCCTGGCGGGAATCGCGTTCTCCGGACCGGCAGCAGAACGTGCTCGTTCGTTGTTGGTTCCGCTCCGCGCCGTCTTCGCCGGCGTGTTCTTCATCTTCTTCGGGTTTCGCATCGATCCCGGCTTGCTGCCCGACGCGGTGGTGCCGGCCGTCCTGCTCGCCGCGGTCGGTGGGGGGACGAAGTTCCTCACCGGGTGGGTGGCGGCGCGTCGCGGCGGGATCGGACGGCGCGGTCGCATCCGTGCGGGCGCAGCGCTGATCGCCAGGGGCGAGTTCTCGATCGTCATCGCCGGCATCGGCGTCACGGTGGGCATCGAGCCCGAGCTCGGACCGCTCGCCGCGGCGTACGTGCTGCTGCTCGCGATCGCCGGACCGATCGCGGCGCGGTTTGCGGACCGCGTACGCCCGGCGCGGGCGACCGCGACAGCCTGACGGTTGGCCGGACGATCGCGAGCGATGGGAGAATCGCGGACGTGGAGCTGCGCGTCGCGATCGTGGGGATCGGTCACGCGGGGTTCGCCCCCATCACGGCCGGTGTCTCGTACAAGGAGCTGATGTTCGAGGCGGCGCAGCGCGCCTACTTCGACGCCGGCGTCGATCCGAGAACGGGCGTCGACTCGTTCGTGTGCTGTTCGGAGGACTTCCTCGAGGGAACGTCCATCTTCGACGAGTACGTGCCGGATCAACTCGGCGCCGTGCAACGGCCGGTGCAGACGGTCGCCGGCGACGGACTGTTCGGCTTTGTGACGGCGCTCATGCTGATCCGTTCGGGGATCGCGTCCGTCGTCGCGGTCGAGGCGCACAGCAAGGTTTCGGACGTTCGCTCGCTCGGAGCCATCGAGGCGTTCGCCCTCGACCCGGTTCTGAACCGGCCGCTCGGCATCTCGACGCTGAACGTCGCGGGTCTCGAGATGAACGCGTTCCTCGAACGCACCGGGCTCTCGGAGGAGCACTGCGCGATGGTCGCCTCGAAGAACCGTACGAACGCGCTCGACAACCCGCGTGCGGCGTATCCGGCGCACCTCTCCGTGGAGGACATCGACGACTCGACACCGGTCTCATGGCCGCTTCGTGACCTCGAGGTGGCGCGGCGTGCCGACGGCTGCGTCGTGATGGTCCTGGCATCCGAGGAACGCGCGCGAGACCTGACCGAGGCGCCGGTATGGATCCTCGGCGCGGGGTGGGCGTCGTCGAGCCCGTCGCTCGAGAGCCGGTTGTGGGGACTCGCCGAGTCCACGACGCGCGCGGCGGAGATGGCCTACCGGCTCGCGGACGTCCGAGATCCCGCCGAGGAGATCGATCTCGCGGAGGTCGACGACGTCTATGCGTTCCGCGAGCTCGAGCACCTCGAGGCGCTCGGAATCGCAACCGGGCCCGAGCTTGCCTCGCTGCTCGAGGCCGGCGACCTCGACATCGGCGGCGAGATGTCCGTGAACGCGTCCGGCGGTTCCATCGGTCAGGGGAACCTATTCGAGGCGAACGGGCTCGTCCGGGTGCTGGAGTGCGTGGAGCAGCTGCGCGGCGAAGCGGGGGAGCGGCAGGTCGATGAGGCGTACGTCGCCGTCGCGCAATCGGCTCGTCAGGTGCCCAGCACGTCGTCGGCCGTGGTGGTCCTGGCGAACGACGCGGGGGCCGGGGGATGAGGCTCGTAGGCGTCGATCACGTGTGGTTCTGGGTGAGCGACATGAACCGGGCGGTCGAGTTCTACGAGGACAAGCTCGGGCTGTCGGTGCTCCGCCGGGGGGATCGGTGGACCGAGCTCGACGGTGGCACGGTGCGCCTCGGACTGCACGGCCACGTCGACGGACACGCGGCCGATCATGGTGGTACCGCCGTCTTCCTCGTCCACGATCTGGATGCGGCGAAGGCGGCGCTCGAGGAACGCGGCGTCGTGTTCGACAAGCACATGGGCGAGGTGTCGGGCTACGCCCGGTACGCGTCGTTCGGCGATCCGGACGGCAACTCGATGCAGATCATCCAGTACCTGTCGGAGCAGGGCTGATGGCGCGTCGTGTCGCGGTGGTCGGTGCCGGCATGACGAAGTTCGTTCGGCGTGCTCAGGAGACCGGGAAGGAGCTCGCGTGGGAGGCATCGCGCGCCGCGCTCGACTCGTGCGAGCTGACCCTCGATCAGGTCGACGCGGTGTGTCTGACGAGCGCGCCGGACGCGTTCGATGGCGTGCACATGAAGGGGGAGTACCTGTCCGACGGCGCGGGCGCGTTCGGCAAGCCGTTCATCCGTACGTACGTCGGCGGCGGCAGCGGCGTGTTCACCGCGATCCAGGCCTGGTACACGGTCGCCAGCGGCATGGCGGACGTCGTGCTCGCCGTCGCCGAGGAGAAGATGTCCTCCACGCAGCCGCACCCGCAGGGCGCGTTCCTCACGATCTTCGACAACGTCTTGGAGCGGCCGCTCGGTCCGAACCTGCTGTGGATCTTCGCGCTCGAGATGAACCGGTACATGAGCGCGTACGACCTCGACAAGCGCGACATCGCACAGATCGCGGTCAAGAACAAGCGAAACGCGGCCGGACACCCCGCCGCGCTGCTCGGACAGAGCGACATCACGGTCGAGGACGTGCTCGGGTCCGAGACGCTCGCGTGGCCGGTGCAGCGGCTCGACGTGTCACCGATCAGCGACGGAGCGGTCGCGGTCGTCGTGGCGAGCGAGGAGGCAGCGCGAAGGATCACGGATCGACCGGTGTGGATCGATGGCGTCGGTTGGAACCTCGACACGACGTACTGGACGAACCGCGATCTGGTGTTCCCCGAGTACGTCGCCAACGCCGCGCGCATGGCCTACGACATGGCGGGCGTGACCGAACCACGCAAGCAGATCCACGTCGCCGAGCCGTACGACCCGTTCGACTACAAGGAGCTGCATCATCTCGAGGGGCTGTTGCTGTTCGAACCGGGCAAGGCGCCCGAGGCAGCGCGCGACGGCGTGCTGAATCGCGACGGCGACCTGCCGAGCTGCCCGTCCGGCGGTCTGCTCGGGGTGGGGAACCCGATCGCTGCGGCGGGTCTGATGAAGATCGCCGAGCTGTACTGGCAGCTGCGGGGCGATGCGGGCGAGCGGCAGGTTCCCGGAACCCCGGAGCGCGGCGTCGCGCAGGCGTGGGGCGACCTGATGCAGGTGGGAACGGTGGTCGTCATGGGACGTGACGGCGTGTCGCGATCGTCCGGCCCGTCACCGACGGCGTCCCCCGATACGGCAGCCGCGACGTCCCTCCCGGTCGTCCAGACACCGCCCTACGCCACCGCGGGACATCCCCTGTCCGAAACGGAGTTCCGCGGGGCCGTTGGCGCAGTGGATCACGCCGTGGACGCCCGGTACGAGTGGGACGCCGGCGTTGCCGTCGGCCGGTTCCTCGACGGTCTCGGGGAGGGGCGGATCCTGGGCCGCGAGTGTCGCGGGTGCGGCCGCGTCCTCGTCCCGCCCCGCATGTTCTGCGAACGGTGCTTCCGGGCGACCGACTCATGGGTCGACGTTCGGCACTCGGGCAGCGTGGAGACCTTCTCGATCTGCCACGTCGCGTGGGACATGACCCCTCTCGACGAGCCGGAGCTTCCGGCGGTGATCTCGATCGACGGCTCGGACGGCGGTTTCCTCCATCTCCTCGGCGAGGTCGCGCCCGACGACGTTCGCGTGGGGATGGCCGTCGAGGCCGTATGGAAGCCAGAGGTCGAACGCACCGGCTCGATCCTGGACATCGCCTATTTCCGCCCACGGGCCCATGAAGAGCCGGGGGACTGACACCATGCTGGAGAAGCTCGAGCGGCCGGACGAGGTTCGGCGGTGGAATGGCCGGATCCCGGTTTCGCACCGCTACACCCCCGGGGTTGCCGGCGACGTCTTCTTCACGGCGCTCCGGGATCGCGGCGTGCTCCTCGGCTCGCGGTGCGACTCGTGCGACTACACCTACGTGCCGGCACGGCTGTTCTGCGAGCGGTGCTTCGCGGAGCTTTCAGCCGACGCGGAGGTCGGCCCGGGGGGCCGGCTGGTGTCGTTCACGATTTCCTACACCGGCCTCGAAGGGGAGCCCCTCGAGCAGGCGGTCGCGATCGGCCTCGTTCGGCCCGATGGAGCCGACGCCGCGATCGTCCATCGCATCGTCGACACGGGGGACGAGCCGCTCGAGATCGGTCAACGCATGGAGGTCGTGGTGAAGCCCGAGGAAGAACGAACGGGCTCGATCCACGACATCGACGGGTTCCGGCCGGCCGGCTAGAGGTTCATCCGTGGACTTCGATCTCACCGACGAACAGCGAAGCTTCCAAACGCTCGTTCGCGATTTCGCCGAGGAGGTCGTGGCGCCGGCCGCGGCCGGCTACGACGAGCGCGAGGAGTTCCCGCTCGAGGTCGTGAAGCGCATGGGCGAGCTCGGCCTGTTCGGCATCCCGTTCCCCGAGGAGTACGGCGGCCAAGGCGGGGACCTGGTGACGTTCTGCCTGTGTCTCGAGGAGATCGCCCGGTGGGACTCGTCGGTAGCGATCACGCTCGAGGCCGCGGTCGGCCTGGCGGCGAACCCGATCTACCGGTTCGGGACCGAGGAGCAGAAGCGACGGTGGCTCGAGCCGATGGCGCGCGGCGAGGCGCTCGGCGCGTTCGCCCTGACCGAGCCCGGCGGCGGATCCGACGCCCGCGCTATCCGAACGACGGCGCGACTCGACGGAGACGACTGGGTGATCGACGGAACGAAAGCGTTCATCACGAATTCGGGCACGCCGATCACGTCGGCCATCCTGGTCGCGGCGGTGGACGCCGGGATCGGCGAGGGTGCCGTCTCCACGATCGTCGTACCGAGCGGAACGCCCGGGCTCACGGTCGGTGCCGCATACCGCAAGATCGGTTGGCGCGCCAGCGATACGCACGAGGTGTCGTTCGACCGCTGCCGCGTCTCCGCCGATCACCTGCTCGGCGAACGCGGCCGTGGATACGCGCAGTTCCTCGAGGCGCTCGCGGACGGGCGCGTCGCGATCGGCGCGCTCTCCGTCGGTCTTGCGCGCGGATGCCTCGAGGAGAGCGTGAAGTACGCGGGCGAGCGCCAGGCGTTCGGCAAGCCGATCGGATCGTTCGAGGCGCTCCAGTTCAAGATCGCCGACATGAAGGTGGCCGTCGAGACCGCTCGGCTGGCCGTGTTGAACGCGGCGTGGCGGCGCGATCGGGGGAAGCCCTTCGCGACGGAGGCGTCGGTCGCCAAGCTCTACGCGAGCGAGGTGGCGACCACGTGCGCCCGCGAGGCTGTGCAGGTCCACGGCGCCTACGGCTACGTCGAGGAGTTCCCCGTCGCGCGCTTCTACCGAGACGCCAAGGTGTTGGAGATCGGCGAGGGGACCAACGAGATCCAGCGGCTGTTGATCGCCCGCGCATTGGGATTGCCGGGCACGGAGCTGTAGCGCGCCGCCTCTAGTGCGGCGCGGCGGGCGAGCGTCGGTTCTTGGCCGGCGACGATGCTTGCATCGGGCCAACGCGTGGGGCAGGCTCGAGCGGCCGCGCGAGTTGACAACACCGTCGCCGGCTCGGTAAGCAGGGAACCCTTCCATGGCCGAGAAGTCGATGCACGCCCCCAGCCGTCTCTCCGGCCTGCTCTATGCAGCTGTCGCGCTGCTGCTCCTCGCGGCGCTCTCGCCGGTCGCGCGTGCGCAGACCTCGACCGAGGAGCAGCTCGAAGACGCAGACGCGGAGGTTGATCGGCTCGTCGCCGAGATCTCGCAACAGGAAGGGGAGCTCCAGGGCCTCATGGCCCAGGCCGCCGAGATGTGGCAGCGGGTCCAGGACGCCGAAGCTCGCTACCAGCAGATCAGTGCGGACCTCGAGAAGACGAGGGAGAACCTTCACGGCGCGCAGAACGAGTTCGCGGCGCTTCAGAGGCGGCTCGACGCGCGCGCGAGAGAGACCTTCATGGAAGGGCCGGGGACGGAGCTCGAGTTCCTGTTCGGTTCTACCTCGCTGGCCGACCTGTCCGCTCGGCTCGAGTACGTGAGCGCGGTCAGCGAGACGGACGTCGACCTGGCGATCGGCGTGCAGAACCTCAAGAACGAGCTGGCGGCGGAGAAGCAAGAGGAAGAGCGCCTCCGGGCGAGTCGCGCGGCCGCGCTTCGACAGGCGCGCGATGAAAAGGCCGCTGTGGACGCAAACCTCGCCGAGCAACAGCGCATCCTCGACGACCTCGAGGCGAAGAAGGCGCACGCCCTCGAGCTCGCCAAACGGCTCGACCGCAAGCTGCAGCGAGAGCTCGAGGCGCTGAGCGGCGTCCAGTTCTTCGAAGGCGTGTTCGAGGTCTGTCCGGTCGACCCCCCGCGCGCGGCGTACGACGGGTTCGGCGCTCCTCGCTTCGGCGGCGGGTACCACCCGCACGCCGGAAACGACATCATGGCGCCGATGAACACGCCGATCCGCGCGACGTTCGACGGGACGGCGAGCACATCGGTGAACGGCCTCGGCGGGTACGCCGTCTACGTATACGGCGCGAACGGGTACACGTACAACGCGCATCTGGCGCAGCCGGGTGTGAGCGGATCCGTCAACGCCGGTGACATCATCGGGTACGTCGGAATCTCGGGGAACGCGACAACGCCCCACAATCACTTCGAGTGGCACCCTTACCAGATCCCGGAGAGCTGGCCGGTCAGTCCGTACGGGTATTCGGTGATCGGTTCGGCCGTGAACCCCTGGCCGCTCCTCTCGCAGGTCTGCTACTAGATCGTCCCCGGCCGGGGGTTCGTTCGTCGCGTCGCCGGCGAGCGTCGGTTCGCTTCCTCGAACCAACGGGTCGTCGCTTCGAGGACCCGCGCGCAGGTCGGACCGCCCATACCGCGCCCGCCGCGAGCGCGACGAGTCCCGCGATGATCGCGACCGTCGCGACGTCGACGCCGCCGTCCGGGGTCGGCGCCGTCGACGCGCGCGTTCCCGTCTGCGCCACGGCAACGTAGCCGAGCGCGTCGATCGGCCCGTCTGCCTGCTGGATGGCGCGGAAGTCGTTCGTCTCGACCGCCGTCCACGACTCTCCGTCGGCGGAGACGATCACGGCGTGCTGCCAGTGGTCGGTGGAGATGAACGGGTACACGAGGACGACGCGCGCGCCTACGCTCTGGAACGGAGCTGCGTCGCCCGACGGGATGTAGTTCCCGCGCAGCCGGTGCACGTTGCCGAGGATCCGGAGCGGGGGCTCGGGCGGTTCGACCGCGTCGGGCGAGAGCGGTTCGATGCGGACACGAACGCCCTGGCGTTCCGGCGCCGTCCCGAACGCACCGCGCGGCAGCACCAGTGTCACCTGGGCATCGTCGGTCGACACGATCGCCGTCTCGCTTCCCCGGTTGCCGAGCTCCACGACCGTCGTCACGGGCGTCGGTTCGACGTTCGTCGACGCGAGCTCGGGCGGGGGATCGACCCATCGGTACGGCGCGGGCGGGACAAGTCCGTCGAGCAGCGGGCGTCGTGCGACCGGGCTCAGCTGCCCGGAGAACCACGCCGTGGCGACGTAGACGGCGACAACGGTGATGCCGATCGCGAGGACCGTTCGGCTTTGCGCGCCGGAAAGCCCGCCGAGCCGTCGTGGGCGGTCCCTCACGGGAGCGGATCGATCGGCTCGATCCGCGATGTCGCGTACCGCGGCGGCCACACGACGGCGTACTCGCCCGGCGCCTGCCACTGCCACACCACGCTCGCGGCGAGGACGTTCGCACCGGCCGTCGCCGTCCCGGCATCGCCGAAGCGGAGCCCGCTGCCGTTCGGCAGCGACCCGATCGGAAGGCGCGTTCGGTTCGCGGAGTCCGCGATCGCCTCCGGCGTGAGCGAGTCGGCGTTCTGCGCCACGACGCCGAGGAGTGCCCACGCGCCGGAGAACCCGGCGAGCGCGGCGGCGCTCATCGATTCATCGAACCGGTCCGCGTACGCGCCACGGGCGCGCTCGAGCAGCGCGCGTCCGCCGGCGGTCAGCCCGCGATCGTTCAGCGCCTCCGAGTCGGGTTTGTCCGACGCGAACAGCCCGACGGCTTGCTTGCCGAGCGTCGCGCCGAACTCCGGCATGCAGTAGCTCGACGACGTTCCGATCGCCGTGAGGACGTCGAGGCCTTGGCGAACCATCTCCCGGCGCATCGCGATCGCGTCCTCCAGGTACGCGGACACGAACACGACGTCGGGCTCGGCCGCGGCGAGCTCGCGGATCAGTCGCGTCATGTCGACGGTCCGCGGGTCGTACGAGAGCTTCGCGGCGAGGGTGTAATCACGCCGTTCGAGCTCGTCCAGCGCTCCTTGCGCGACCGCCCGCCCGTACGCGTCGTCGACGAGGGTCACGGCATAACGCAGCTTCGACGCGTCCACGCCGAGCACCGGCGCATGCCGCTCGGCTACGAACGCGATCGCGTTGCGGCCGAGGACGGCGCCGCTCGGCGCCACGCGGAAGACGAGATCGCCCGCGCCGACGCCGGTCATCTCGCCGACTGCGCCGGTCTCCCAGAACAACATGCTGCGTCGTGCCGCGGAGTCCGCCGCCGGCGCCGAGATCGTGCTGCCGTAGCTTCCGAGCACTAGGTCGATGCCATCTCGGTGGAGTTCCCCGACCGCGCTCGGCGCGGCGTCGGCAACCGGAACGTCGAGCGGGACCAGCTCGATCGGGCGGCCGTCGACGCCGCCGTCGGCATTCACGAGGTCGACGGCGACCTGAACGCCGCGGTGCTCGTCGACGCCACCCGGTCCCTGCGATCCGGACAGGGGGTACACGGCACCGACACGGATCGGGGCCGGTGCGGGTGAGCACGCCGCACCGGTGACGAGCGCGGCGGCGATCGAGAGGGCCAGTGCACGCCTCAACGCACGATCGCCACCGCGTTGGCGAACGCGTGCGTGCCCGCCGGGACCAGCCACGTGCCGGACGCCCATCGTTGCCACCCGAAGAGGACTCCCGCGCCCAGGTCGACGGGAAGGGCCGCGACGCCGTACGCGGGCAGGTGAACCATCCCGAACAGGATCGCCGAACCCGCGACAGCGACCAGCGCGCCGAAGCGCGCGAGTCT
>Ga0299907_10000023_pt1 | contig 45575 bp, 42 predicted proteins | sample RVTome_16_FD_198680 | JGI IMG/M metagenome (GOLD analysis project Ga0299907, IMG submission 198680) | Soil microbial communities from uranium-contaminated site in the Upper Colorado River Basin, Wyoming, United States - RVT152D67 (version 2) ...
GCGTGGACGACGAACGGATCTCGGTCGTCGTGCCAGGTGTGGACACGTCGACGTTCCGGCCTGCCGAGTCTCCGGTGACGGTGCCGGTGGCCGTCTTCACCTCGCCGCTGGCCGCGAACAAAGGCATCGACACGGTGCTCCAGGCCTTCGCGCTGGTCCGCCGGTCGGTGCCGGAGGCAAAGTTGGTGGTGATGGGGGCCGGTCCGATGGAAACATTGGTTCGCCGCGCCGCGGCCGACCCGTACAGCGGCGTCGAGTTGGTACCACCCGGCGATCCCGCCGACGTTGCCGACACGCTGCGCCGAGGATCCGTGTTCGTCACCGCGCCGCGGGCGACGTGGAAGTGGAGCGAGCAGTACGGGCTGGCCTACCTCGAGGCGATGGCCACGGGCCTGCCCATCGTGACCACCGTCTGCGGCACCAACGCAGAGGCCGTTCGGCCGCCGAACGTTCGCACGGCCAACAACCCTGAGGCGCTCGGGACGGCGTTGACGCGGTTCCTGGTCGACGATGCGCTCCGCCGGAAGGTCGGTGCCGACAACCGGATCAGAGCTGTCGCCGAACACGACCTCGCCACGAGCTGCGCTGCCATGGGAGCCGCCTTTGCCCGCCGCGAGCCGTGACGACTGCGGAATCGTCAGGAGGGATGTTGGGCGTCCGAAGCGGCCGCCGGCTCGGCCGGCGGTGCGTTTGAGCCGGCCGGTGCGGGTGATCTGGCCGACTCGACGACGACGCGGAACTGCTCACCGGTCGCGGTCCATGTGAACCGACGGGCGTGCCTGCGGGCCGCCGCACCCATCTCGTCGCGAAGGGCCGGATCACCCAGCAGCAGTGCCACGTGCTCCGTGAACTGAGCCGGGTCGTCGGCGAGAAGGCCGGTCTCGCCGTGCACCACCGATTCGGCGGTTCCTCCGGCGGCCCGGAAGGCGACCGAGGGCGTCCCCTGCGCGGCAGCCTCCACCACGGCGAGGCCCCAGCCTTCCTTCAGCGACGGCATCAGGTTCACCGAGGCCTCTGCGAGCAGGCGGTGCTTGGTGGCCTCGCCGACGAACCCCCGGAACCGCACGGCACCGGCGACACCGAGCCGTCGTGCGTGATCGCGTAGAGCGTCCTGCCAGTAGCCCGAGCCGACGACGTCGAGTGTCAGCGTCGGGAAGCGCTCCCTCAACGATGCGAGGGTGTCGATGGCGAAGTCCACCCGCTTGTGGGGGACCAGCCGGCCGAGGATCACCACGGACGGCGGTTCGTGTCGACCCTCGCCCCCGCCGACATCGAGCTCGTGGGGGAGGTCGTTGCCTGCGTAGATGACCTGCACGTGCGCCGGATCGACCCCGAGGCCGGCGAGCTCGGATCGTGTCGCTTCGGAGACGGTGACGTACCGGGAGCGGCGGTAGACCACGGGTGCGACGCGGGATTCGAGCCACCACCCGAGGCGGGCCCGCGCTGGACCGAAGACCACCGGCCACTGCTCCTTGTGCACGTGGTGGACCAGGACGATCACGGGTGCACCGGTGAGCAAAGGTGTCCAGAACGGCACACCGTTCTGGACGTCGACGATCGCGTCATAGCGGTCGCGCCGGCCCAGCACATGCAGGGCGGCACGCAGATAGACGGAGTAGCGCCCGCCGCGCCGGACGAACCGCACGGATCCGAGTTGCTCCTCCCGGGCTGCCCCCGGGTAGGCGGCACACAGAACCGTGGCGTCCCATCCGCCGTCGCTCATGGCCTGCGCCATCCGCTCGACGAACATCTCCGAGCCACCTCCCTCCGGGTGGCTCCTGTCGCGCCAGGCGAGGAACAGGACGCGCGGCCTGCGGCCTTGCACGGGGTCAGCGCTCATGGACGGGTGTGCTCCGCAGGTTGCTCGGCCGACACGGTTGGCCGGTTAGGTTACGCGGCATGTGCCGCCCGTGTGCCGCCGGGTCGATGCATTGCCCATCCGCATGCGGTCGTCCGCGGTTGTGCACCCGTGCAACTAGCATCCGGCCGGTGACCAGCGCTGAGCACGGGGGTCTACGACGCTCGATGGCACTGCTCGCGGCGTTCCGCGTCGAGCAGGCAGATCCCGAGCGCTTCTACTCGACGCTCGCGGCAGACTCGGTGCGGATCGTCGCGAGCTACACCCGCCTCGGCGGGCGACTCGTTCTCGACGTCGGCGCCGGCCGCCCAGAGTTTGCGAAGGCCTTCGCCGAAGCCGGTGCCACGTACGTTGCGCTCGATGTGAACGAGCGAAGTGCCGCCGCGTCTGCGGCGACGTCGTTCTGCGTCGTCGGCTCGGGTGAGCGGTTGCCGTTCGCCGATGCGTCACTCGACGTGGCCTTCGCCAGCAACGTCCTCGAGCACGTCCGTCAGCCGACGATGCTGCTCGACGAACTGGTCAGGGTCACCCGCCCCGGAGGAATCGTCGTGTGCGCCTACACGAACTGGCTCTCGCCATGGGGCGGCCACGAGACCTCGCCGTGGCACTACCTGGGTGCTGAACGGGCCGCCCGACTCTACGAACGGCGGACCGGACACACGCCGAAGAACAAGGTGGGATCGACGCTCTTCAGAGTGTCGGTGCGCGACGGGTTGCGGTGGGCTCGGGGTCGACATGACGCGGTACTCGTCGACGCCCGGCCCCGCTACTTGCCGGAGTGGTGCCGCGCAATCGTCCGACTGCCCGGCCTGCGCGAGGTGGCCACCTGGAATCTGTTGCTCGTGTTGCGGCGGACCGTGGGAGATGCCGTTCATCCGGGGCAGGCGTGACGACGGACGCACGGACCGGCACCGCACAGGATCGGGCCGGCTCGGCAGCGTTCGCTCCGCGTTTCGACGGCGCGCCCCAGCCCAGGGCCTGTCATGGCACTGCCGGACCGTCTCGCGACCGGCTCCGACGTCGCGAGATGACCCGCTCCCGGGCCAGACCCCACGCAACGAGCAGCCCGGCTGCGAACAGTGCCGGGACGAGGACGCCGCCCAGGCTGGTGGCGGTGAGCTCGACGACGGCGACGTAGGCCATCAACACCCCCCACACCACCGCTGTGGTCGGCATGTCTCCGCTGGCCAGGTGGGCATAGACGAGCAGCTGTGCGACTGCGAACAGCGCGCCGAGAGCGGTGAACGCCGGGATCCAGGGAGCGAGGTCGGCGTAACGCGAGCCGGCCACGACGGAGACGGCCGGCCCGGCCAGTACGGCCGTCCCCGCCACCAGGACCGCGCCACAGCCCGCGACGGCGAGCAAGCCCAGGCGGAACGCCCCGCGGCGTCGCTCCGGGTCGGTGAGCGCGGGGAAGGCTACGAGCGGCACGAACTGGGGCAACCAGAAGGCAATCTTGGTGAACACGGAGCCGGCGACGTAGAAGCCGCTGTCGCGTGCGGACAGCACGTGTCGGGCGAGGACAACGTCAGCGTTGGTCACGACGACGAGGCCGAGCAGGAGAGCACCCGCGAGGAAGGTGGCGCGAAGGCTGGCGGCGAACATGGCGCGCGTCCCCGGACCCGACGGCGGCCGCGCGATGAGCCAGGCGCCCACGGTGGCAACGGTCAGCCCCGCCGCGACACCGACCAACGCTCCAGAAGCCGTCGGCCGGACCGCCATCCCGGCAAGGCCACCTCCGACCCGGAGTGCGGCCTGCCCCGCGACGAGCACGCCGAGGGCCATGAAGCGCTCCGCACCCTGGACCAGGCCCACGGCCGGCGCAGCGGCGGTCGCTGCGGCCACAGCGACCGCGGCGGCGAGGACCGGTACCACCGACGGAAGTTGGAGGAACGCGGCCAGGGCCGGGGCCAGTAATCCCAGACCCAGTCCCGTCGCCAGCGCAAGGGCCAATCCCGACCGTACGGCGGAGGCCACGGGCTCATGGCGGGCCCTGGACCGCGCGACCGTGGCCTGAACCGCGAGTGCGGGCACGCTGCCGGCGATGATCAGCGCGAGCACGGCGCCGAATGCCCCGAACTCCGTAGGCTCGAGGAGCCGGGCGGCGACCACCGTCAGCGCGTATGCGATGACGTTGGCGATGCTCGTGGCCGCTGCGACACCCCCCGCCGTCGCGACCTGAGCCGTCAGCTGCGTGCGCCGGTTCTGCTTCACTGTCGCCTCGGCGTCGACCGTCTACGGGATGGGAGGCCAGTGTGGCTGATACGCCTTCCTTCGCGCCGGTCGGGCAGCGCTACCCGTGGTCGCTGCTGGCGTGGTGCGCCGGCCTTGCGGCGCTCGTCCTGGCGCCGCTGGCTCGGCCGGGTTTCCTGCTCTCCTACGACATGGTCACAGTGCCACGGCAGGAGCTCGTTCCGGATGCGTTGGGACTGGGCAGCGCGTTGCCCAGGGCAGTTCCGCTGGACGCTGTGGTGGCGGTGATGACTCAGGTCGTTCCCGGCGAGTTGTTCTACCGGGTCGTGCTGGTCGGGACTCTCGCCGGCGGCGCACTCGGAGCGGCGATGCTGCTGCCACGGGCCTCGACATCCGTACGCGCCGTGGCCGCTGCAGCGTACCTGTGGAATGCCTATGTCGCGGAGCGGCTGGTCATCGGGCACTGGGGCCTGCTGGTGGCGTACGCCGTGCTGCCATGGCTGCTGCGTGCTGGGCTGGCCGTGCGGAGCGGCGAGCGAGCGACGCTGCCGGCGGCGCTCGTGCTGGCCGCGCTGGCGTCGGTGACGCCCACAGGTGGGGTACTGGCCACCGGCGTTCTCGTTGTCGTGGCGGCGTTGCCCGGCCCGCACCGGTGGCCCGCGGCGTCGGCTGCGGCCGGCTGTGTCGTGCTGCAGTTGCCGTGGCTGGTGCCCGCCGTGCTGACGCCCGCGTCGCTGACGTCGGATCCACGTGCCGTGGAAGCCTTCGCGGCCCACGCGGACTCTCCGCTCGGTCTGGTCGGCAGCGTGCTCACGCTGGGCGGCATCTGGAACTCCGAGGTCGTACCGGAAAGCCGCTCTCTCTGGACGGCAGCGATCGTCACCGTCGCATGGGTGAGCCTCGCGCTGGGCGGGATCTCACGACTACGTCCGACCCTGGGGCGGTCGGCAGCGCTCGCGCTGGCCGTCCTTGCCGTGATGGGCATCGTGTTGAGCCTGGCCGGTGCGTTCGGGGACGGGCTCGCGTGGGCAGTGGAACGTCTCCCCGGCGCCGGCCTGCTGCGCGACGGACCGAAGTTCCTCGCGTGGTACTCGCTCGCGCTCGCCCCCACGGCCGCCCTGGGCGCGGCCCGGCTGGCGGCCTCGGTGTCCCGCTGGAGCGCGGGACGCGTGTCCGCCACCGTGGTGACCGGCGTCGTGGCCGTGCTTCCGCTGGCCGCACTGCCCGACCTCGCGTGGGGAGTCGCGGGACGGCTGTCGCCGGTCCACTACCCCCCGAGCTGGACCGACGTACGCGCGGCGCTCCACCGCGAACCCGACCACGGTGCGCTCGTCGTGCTGCCATATCAGCCGTATCGATCGTTCGACTGGAACGACCGCCGAACCGTCCTCGACCCGCTGCCGCGTTACGTGGGCGTCGAGACCGTCGTCCCGGACACGCTGACCGTCGGCAGCCGGCGGCTGGCCGGGGAGGACCCTCGGGCGTCGGCCGTGGCGCGGGCTCTCCGCACGCCCGAGCCGACAGCGCGCCTGCTTCAGCTCGGGGTGGGCTGGGTCGCCATCCAGCACGGCACGCCGGGAACCATTCCCACCGCGATGGTGGACGACCTCGATCCCGTCATCCAGGGGGGTGACCTCGAGCTCTACCGCCTGCGCGGAGACCCGGCGCACTGGCCGGCCGTGCCACCGCGGACGCCAGTGCTGGCAGCGCACCTGATCGCTCTGGCGATTGCCGCCGGTTCCGCTGCGTGGCTGGTTGTCGCCAAGCTCACCCGAAAAGGGCCAAGGCAGCCTGATAAAGTCCGTGCAAGCCTGATCGGGCGCGAGCACGAGGAGTAGGCGGGTCAGATGAGTACCGTTCTCGCCGGGGTGGTTGCCGCTGTGCTCGGCGCCGCACTCGCGGTCGCCGCAGCCGTCACGGTCGTCAACGTGGCGAGCGGACCGACCCCGCAGGAGGTCGCGCAGGAGCGTGGGGAACTCGGCGCCGAGGATCTGGCCTACGGCAGCAGCTGACCGGCAATGGTCACGGAGTAGTTTCGACCACTACGCGCGAGTAGCGGCGATGCGCTAAGTTGCGGCGCCGTCACGTCGAGTTTCTCGGGTGTCAGGGAAGGTTGCCATGCGCCGAAACGTCGGCCTCGTCCTCCTCGTCGTCGGGGCGCTCTTCCTCGTGCTGGCACCTCTGCTGCGGTGGTACGCCTACCCGCGCCTGGCCGTCGCGCCGCAGGACCAGGCGAGCACGACGGTGTCAACCGGAACGGATGTCACGGTCTTCTCCATCCCGGCCCTGTTGGCCGGAGAGGATCCCGAGGTCGTCACCGACGTCACCTCGACTCGAGGCACGGTGTCGGTCGTCGACGATCTTCCCGAGGGCACCAGTGACGACGACGTCGCCGTCTGGGAAACCGTGGTCGACACGACGAACGCCGACGGCGACACGCTGACGGCCACGCGCTCGATCGTGGCGTTCGACCGCCGTACCGGCGCCGGCGTGGAGGGATACGGCCAGTCCATCGACGGCGATCCGATCGACCACGAGGGACAGATCCTCAAGTTCCCGTTCGGCACCGAGCAGCGCGACTACGAGTTCTGGGACATCGCGCTGCGCGAGGCGACGCCGGCCGTGTTCGACGGAGAGGACGAGATCGACGGCATGACCGTCTACCGCTTCGTGCAGACCATCGAGCCGACCGTTGTCAGCCAACTCGAGGTGCCGGGCAGCCTCGCCGGCTCGGACGCGCCGGCCATCGAGGCCGACCGGTCCTATGCGAACACCCGCACCTTGTGGGTCGAGCCGGAGACCGGCGTCATCATCAGGGGTCAGGAGGAGCAGGACACCGTCCTGGTGTACCAGGGCGACGAGATCGCGACGATCACGAGCGGCACCATCGGCTACACGGACGAGCAGGTGCAGGCCAACGTCGACGAGTACCGTCCGCTGGCGAGCCAGCTCAATCTCGTCGGCACCGTGCTGCCGCTGGTGCTGGGCATCCTCGGCGTGATCGGGCTGATCGCCGGCATCGTCCTGCTGCGCGCGCGGTACACCCCCCGCCGCGCGGCGGATAGGTCACAGCACGACGACGTGGACGACGCCGAGGACACCGTCGTGGACGAGAAGCCGCCCATCCTCGACTTCGACGCGGACCGCCAGTCGCCGTAGCCGCCGCGTGATGTGGCAGACGCGAGGCGGCGGCGGTGATACCGTTCCGTGACACCGGTGACCACCATTCCGTGACACCGGCGGCAGATCGCGCCGATTGACCGTGATCCGTTGCGGCGGGTAACCTCTGCGGTGCGCTGTGGGCCTGCGCGACCTCGGACCGAGCAGGCTTGCGCTCGTCTCATGTCGGTTCATTGGTACTTGATGCCATCACGGTGTCCGGGTCCCACGGCACGGCGATCACAGGGCCCGTGGCGCGCCACACCACAGTCATCTGTCCGACCGGAGCCCCCTACCACATGACGAGCAGCATCGACGCGCCCACGACCCCCGCGACCCCCCAGGTCGCCGTCAACGACATCGGGTCGGAGGAAGACTTCCTCGCCGCGATCGACGAGACCATCAAGTACTTCAACGACGGCGACATCGTGTCCGGTGTCATCGTCAAGGTCGACCGGGACGAGGTCCTGCTCGACATCGGCTACAAGACCGAAGGCGTGATCCCGTCGCGCGAGCTGTCGATCAAGCACGACGTCGATCCCGCCGAGGTGGTCTCCGTCGGCGACCACGTCGAGGCACTCGTCCTCCAGAAGGAGGACAAGGAGGGTCGGCTGATCCTGTCCAAGAAGCGCGCCCAGTACGAGCGCGCCTGGGGCAAGATCGAGGAGATCCGGGAGGCCGACGGCGTCGTCAGCGGCACCGTCATCGAGGTGGTCAAGGGCGGTCTCATCCTCGACATCGGGCTGCGCGGCTTCCTGCCCGCGTCGCTGGTCGAGATGCGACGCGTCCGCGACCTGCAGCCGTATGTCGGCAAGGAGATCGAAGCCAAGATCATCGAGCTGGACAAGAACCGCAACAACGTCGTCCTGTCGCGTCGCGCGTGGCTCGAGCAGACCCAGTCCGAGGTCCGCTCCACGTTCCTGCAGACCTTGCAAAAGGGTCAGATCCGCAAGGGTGTCGTCTCCTCCATCGTCAACTTCGGCGCGTTCGTCGACCTCGGCGGCGTCGACGGACTCGTGCACGTGTCCGAGCTGTCCTGGAAGCACATCGACCACCCCTCTGAGGTGGTCGAGGTCGGCCAGGAGGTCACCGTCGAGGTGCTCGACGTCGACATGGACCGCGAGCGGGTCTCGCTGTCGCTCAAGGCGACCCAGGAAGACCCGTGGCAACAGTTCGCCCGGACCCACCAGATCGGGCAGATCGTCCCGGGCAAGGTCACCAAGCTGGTGCCGTTCGGGGCGTTCGTCCGCGTCGACGACGGCATCGAGGGCCTGGTGCACATCTCCGAACTGGCCGAACGCCACGTGGAGATTCCCGAGCAGGTCGTCCAGGTCGGCAACGACGTGATGGTCAAGGTCATCGACATCGACCTCGAGCGCCGCCGCATCTCGCTCTCGCTCAAGCAGGCCAACGAGGGCGACACCGCCGCAGCCGTGGCCGACCACTTCGACCCGACGCTGTACGGCATGGCCGCCGAGTACGACGAGGCCGGCAACTACAAGTACCCCGACGGCTTCGACCCCGAGACCAACGACTGGCTGCCCGGCTTCGAGACGCAGCGCGAGGAGTGGGAGCGGCAGTACGCCGAGGCCCAGACGCGCTGGGAGGCCCACAAGAGCCAGATCGAGACCGCCGCGGCAGCCGACGCCGAGGTGGGCGCCGAAGCGCCGTCGTCCTACTCCTCGACCGAGGAGAAGGAGGCCGAGGAGGGCGGCACGCTGGCCTCCGACGAGGCGCTGCAGGCGCTGCGGGAGAAGCTCACCGGCAACTGAGCCCCGCCCGCCATCTTGTGGCGGGTCGGGAACGTCTCCATGGTCAGCGAGGCGTTTCAAACCAGCCACAAGTCGAAGCGGACCGTACCGTGGGCGTGTGGTCCGACCGCTCGTCCTCGCCGCCCTCGTCGTCGTCGTGGCCGCGGGGTGCACCGGCGACGGGGACGACGAGGCCACGGTGCCGGTGCCCTCGGTAGGCACCACGGGGGGACCGACCACACCCGGCAGGTCCCCATCATCAGGCGTGACCAGCCTCTCGGTCCCGCAGAGCTGCGACGACGTCATCCCGTTCACGGAGGTCGTCCGGATCGTCGCCGTGCCCCTGGGGGGCAGCACCAATCGCGTGTACGCCGACGACTTCCCGGGCGAGTCGGGCCGGACGGCCCGGCTGACCTGCCAGTACGGCGTTCGGCCCGCGCCGGCAGGTGGCCAGGCGCCGCCGCCGCAGGTCGAGATCGCGGTGAGCGGATACGTCGACGAAGCCGCCGCTACCGCTCGGGTGGAGGACACCGTCGGCTCGGCGCGGTCGTCCGGCCAGCAGATCGAGGCCCTGGCAGCGGGTGGCCAGGACGGCTTCCTGATCGCCGATGCCGCAGGCATCACCTACGTCGCCGGCGTCGGTGACAGCACGCTGGTCGTGACGCTGGCCCGCCAGGTGGTGCCGGCCGATGCGGAGCGGGTGGTTCTGCTCGGGCTCGCCGAGGCGGCGATGGGTGTCCCTGACGCGACGCCCACGCCGACACCCGCCGTCACCTGAGCAGGTCACGGCGTTCGCCGAGAACGAAACACCCGACCCCCAGGACAACGCTGGAATTGAGCGTCTTCGACTCAAGTTGTACGAGATGGCGGCCACCGACGGCCGCGACAGACTCATTCGGAGGTCATCCATGAACACCCTGGTCCTGCGTGGCCGGCGCGACCCGTTCGCGGAGTTCGACGCCCTGTTCCGCACCGCCTTCGGCCCCGACACCGGGCGCCGGACCCGCTTCGTGCCGGCGGCCGAGGTCGTCCGTGACGGCGACGACGCCCTGGTCAGCCTCGAACTGCCCGGCCTCGACGCCGAGCGTGACATCTCCGTCGAGGTCGACGGTGGGCGGCTGGTCGTCAGCGGCGAGCGCCGCGACGAGCGGGCGGAGGAGCGCGACGGCCGGTCGCTGCGCGAGGTGCGCTACGGAACGTTCCGTCGCTCGTTCACCCTTCCGCAGCACGTCACCGGCGACGACGTCTCGGCTGCGTACGACGCCGGCATCCTGACCGTCCGGGTCGCCGGTGTGTACGCCGGTTCGACCGCTCAGCGGATCCCGGTGACCGCCGGGCCTACGCCGACCACCGAGGCGGCGGACGAGCAGGCCGCGGCCTGATCCGAGCCCGGCATGGGCGGCAGCCTAGGCTGCCGCCCATGCTGCGCGTCGGCCTGACCGGGGGAATCGGATCGGGCAAGTCGACCGTCGCTTCGCGGCTCGTCGGCCACGGTGCCGTCCTGGTCGATGCCGACCGGCTGGCCCGCGAGGTGGTGGAGCCCGGCACGGCCGGGTTCGACGCCGTTGTGGCCGAGTTCGGGCCGGGCATCGTCGCCCGGGACGGCTCACTGGACCGGGCGTCCCTTGGTCGGATCGTGTTCCAGGACTCGTCTCGACTGCAGGCACTGAACGCGATCGTGCACCCCCTCGTAGCCGAGCGCAGGTCGGTGCTCGTCGACCGTGCGCCGGCCGACGCGGTGGTCGTCGAGGACATCCCGCTGCTGGTCGAGAATTGCCTGGGGGTGGGATTTCCCCTCGTCGTCGTGGTGCATGCGCCCGCCGAGGAGCGCGTTCGGCGGCTGGTCGACGAGCGGGGCATGGACGCCGAGGACGCGTGGGCACGGGTGCGATCGCAGGCCGGCGACGCTGCCCGTCGCGCGGCGGCCGACGTGTGGCTGGACAACGCCGGTCCTCCCGGCGCGGTGCTGGCCCTCGTCGACACCGTCTGGGAGCAGCGAATGGTCCCGTTCGAGGCGAACCTGCGGGCCGGTCGAGCCGCTGAGCGGCCACCGCGTGCCGTCGTCGTCGCTCCCGACCCGGAATGGCCGGTGACGGCGGCACGGTTGGTCGCAAGGCTGCGAGCCGTCGCGGGTGACCGGGCACACCGGGTCGATCACATCGGGTCGACATCGGTGCCCGGCCTGCCGGCGAAGGACGTGATCGACCTGCAGGTGGTGGTCGACGACATGGCGACGGCGACCGGGGTGGCCGAGGATCTCGCGGCCGTCGGCCTGGTGCGGCGCACGGGCCGGTGGTGGGACAACACCCGCGACGGCGGGACCTGGGACAAGGCGATGGTCCAGAACGCCGATCCCGGCCAGGCCGTCAACTGCCACGTCCGTCCGGCGGATTCGTCCACCTGGCGCGACGCTCTGCTGCTTCGCGACTACCTGCGGGACACTCCGGGCGCTTCCGGTGACTACGCCCGGCTGAAACGTGAGCTCGCGGCGACGCCGCACGACAGCATCGACGACTACGCGGAGGCAAAGACACCGTGGATGCTCTTCACGCTGGCGACGGCCGACGCCTGGGCCGACCGCACCGGATGGACCTCCGCGCCGACCTGACCCGCACCTCGGGATACGTCCGCGGCGGCCTGTCCGACCCTCGACGTACGGTGGTTCCGTGCGCCCCGTGACCGAGATCAAGCGCGACATGACGCCGTTTCGCGTCGTCAGCGACTGGCAGCCCTCCGGCGACCAGCCGCAGGCGATCGACGAACTCGAGCGACGGGTCCGTGCCGGTGAGCGCGACGTCGTCCTGCTGGGAGCCACCGGCACCGGCAAGAGCGCCACGACGGCATGGCTGGTCGAGCGGGTCCAGCGGCCCACGCTGGTCATGGCACCGAACAAGACGTTGGCCGCCCAGCTGGCCACCGAGTTCCGTGAGCTGTTGCCGAACAACGCGGTCGAGTACTTCGTCTCCTACTACGACTACTACCAGCCGGAGGCGTACATCCCGCAGACCGACACCTACATCGAGAAGGACTCCTCGATCAACGAGGAGGTCGAGCGGCTGCGCCACGCCGCGACGGCCAGCCTGCTGACCAGGCGTGATGTCGTCGTCGTCGCCACGGTGTCGTGCATCTACGGCCTCGGCTCGGCACAGGAGTACCTCGACCGCATGGTCTGGCTGCGGGTCGGCGAGGAGCGCGACCGCGAGGCGCTGCTGCGCCGCCTGGTCCAGATCCAGTACGCCCGCAACGACCAGAACTTCACCCGGGGAACCTTCCGGGTACGCGGCGACACGCTCGAGATCATCCCGATGTACGAGGAACTTGCCCTGCGGGTCCAGTTCTTCGGCGACGAGATCGAGCGGATCACCACCCTGCACCCCCTCACCGGCGAGGTGATCAGCGAGGAGAACGTCGTGCACGTCTTCCCCGCGACCCACTACGTCGCGGGCCCGGAGCGGATGGAGCGCGCGATCGAGGGCATCGAGGCCGAGCTCGACGAGCGCCTGCAGACGCTGGAACGCCAGGGCAAGCTGCTGGAGGCGCAGCGGCTGCGCATGCGCACCACCTACGACGTCGAGATGATGCGTCAGGTCGGCTTCTGCTCCGGTATCGAGAACTACTCACGGCACATCGACGGCCGCGCTCCCGGCAGTGCGCCCAACTGCCTGCTCGACTACTTTCCCGAGGACTTCCTGCTGGTCATCGACGAGTCCCACGTCACCGTCCCGCAGATCGGCGGCATGTACGAGGGCGACATGAGCCGCAAGCGCACCTTGGTCGACCACGGCTTCCGGCTGCCCAGTGCCATCGACAACCGTCCGCTGCGCTGGGAGGAGTTCCTCGATCGCGTCGGCCAGACGATCTACCTGTCGGCCACCCCGGGCCCGTACGAGATGGGCAAGGCGCGCGGCGTCGTCGAGCAGATCATCCGGCCGACCGGCCTGGTCGACCCCGAGGTCGTGGTCAAGCCGACCAAGGGCCAGATCGACGACCTGATGGACGAGATCAAGACCCGTACCGGCCGCGACCAACGGGTTCTGGTCACCACGCTGACCAAGAAGATGGCCGAGGACCTCACCGACTACCTGCTCGAACACGGCATCAACGTGCGCTACCTGCACAGCGAGGTCGACACACTGCGGCGCGTGGAGCTCCTTCGCGGCCTGCGGACCGGCGACTTCGACGTGCTGGTGGGCATCAACCTGCTCCGCGAGGGCCTCGACCTGCCGGAGGTCTCGCTGGTCAGCATCCTCGACGCCGACAAGGAGGGGTTCCTGCGCTCGGGAACGTCACTGATCCAGACGATCGGCCGGGCCGCCCGCAACGTCTCCGGCCAGGTGCACATGTACGCCGACACCGTCACCCCGTCGATGCGCAACGCGATCGACGAGACCAACCGGCGTCGCGAGAAGCAGGTCGCCTTCAACGCCGAGCACGGAATCGACCCGACGCCGTTGCGCAAGCGGATCAGCGACATCACCGAGCTGCTGGCGCGCGAGGACGCCGACACCGACGCGCTCATCGGTGGCTCCGGACGCACCCAGAGTCGTGGCAAGGCCCCGGTGCCGGGCATGCGCAGCACGTCCGATGCGGGCCGGCATGCCGCCGAGCTGGCCGGCATGCCCGCCGCCGACCTCGCCCAGCTGATCCAGCAGCTCACCGACCAGATGCACACCGCGGCCGGCGAGCTCCAGTTCGAGCTGGCCGCCCGGCTGCGCGACGAGGTCTCCGAGCTGAAGAAGGAGCTGCGGGGGATGCACGAGGCGGGGGTGGCGCGCTGACACCCGACGACCTGCTCGCGTACTGCATGGCCAAGCCGGGCGCCTGGCAGGACGAGCCGTGGGAGGGCGACGTCGTCGCGAAGGTCGGCGACAAGATCTTCGCCTTTCTGGGGTCCGGCGGTTCGGTGGGCGTCAAGTGCGGGAGCAACCGCGATGAGGCCGACGAGTGGCTACTGCGCTACCCCGAGGACGCCGGCGTCATGGCCTACATCGGCCGCTCCGGCTGGAACTCGCTGCGCCGCGGCGGGGCCATCCCCGACGACGAGCTGCTGCAGGCGGTCGACGAGTCCTACGCCACGGTCGTGGCCAAGCTGCCCAAGCGCCTGCGCCCGGAGCCGGCGGGCTAGCACCGGGCCCCACGGACCGTGAGAGAATGGTCCCGCGTGGAGGGGAGTATTCCTTCGCGGCGGTGTCGTCATCACGGTTGGTGCCCCGCTGGGCCACCCGGTACCGCCGGCCCGACCTCGGGTGGAAGAGACCTCCGGCCGGTGTGTGGCGCGCCGCCACCCGATCGACCGGAGAGAGGAACTCTGTTTCGTGTTGGACCTGCCCGTCTGGTTCGAGGTCGGCACCTTCGTCGTGCTGGGCGCGCTGCTGGTGGCCGATCTCGTCATCGTCACCCGCCGACCGCGCGAGCCTTCGATCCGGGAGGCGAGCCTGTGGGTCTCGTTCTACGTGACGCTCGCGCTGATCTTCGGAGCCGTCATGGTCGTCGTGGCCAGTGGGCAGGCGGCGGCCGAGTTCTACGCCGGGTGGCTGACGGAGTACAGCCTCTCCGTCGACAACCTGTTCATCTTCGTGATCATCATGGCCCAGTTCCGGGTGCCGCGGCCGTACCAGCAGTCGGTGCTGATGTTCGGCATCCTGCTGGCGATCGTGCTCCGCGGAATCTTCATCCTGATCGGTGCGGTGGCCATCAACGAGTTCGCCTGGGTGTTCTACCTGTTCGGGCTGTTCCTCATCTACACCGCGGTCAAGCTGGCCAACCAGCAGATGCACCGGGACGCCGACCCCAGCGACGACGAGTACGAGAACGCCGTCATCCGGCGGGCCCGGCGGGTACTCCCGTTGAGCCGGGAGTACGACGGGGTCAAGCTGCGGACCCGCGTCGACGGCAAGAACATGTTCACACCGATGGTGATCGTGTTCATCTCGATCGCCTCCGCCGACATCCTGTTCGCCGTCGACTCGATCCCGGCGATCTTCGGGCTCACCGAGGAGGCGTTCATCGTCCTCACCGCGAACATCTTCGCGTTGATGGGCCTGCGCCAGTTGTACTTCCTGATCGGTGGACTGCTGAACAGGCTGATCTACCTCTCCGCCGGCCTCGCGATCATCCTCGGATTCATCGGGGTCAAGCTGGTCCTGCACGCCCTGCACGAGAACAGCCTGCCGTTCGTGAACGGCGGCGAGCCCTTGGAGAACGTGCCGGAGGTGCCGATCTGGCTCTCGCTGGCCGTGATCGTCGCCACCCTGGCAGTCACGACGATCGCCAGCCTGGCCAAGACACGCCGCGACGTCCGCCGTGCCGAGCGGTCCGCCGGACCCGCGGCTTGACGCCCGGGGCGTGACCGGTCAGTGGACCGTGACGTCCGCCGACGGTGCCGACAGCTCGACCCAGGTGTTGCCCGGGGAGAGGAGAAGGTCCCCGGCATCGTCGGTGCGCAGCCGGAACGGTTCGTTGGCCCCTGCCTTCGACCAGGTGCCGCTCACGGATCGGCCGCCGGCCAGGGCGACGAACTCTCCGGAGGCGTCGATCAGGTCCAGGACCGGGACCGGCGCGCCGGAGCCTTCCCCGATCTTGCGTGTCTCCGACGCGACCTCGAGGATCAGCACGTTCACCGCGCCGACCTGGGTGCCTTCCGTCGTCACGTGCGGGCCCCAGGGCTGCTGCCGTAGGTAGCGGCCGGCCGTGTCGTCGTACGTCCAGGTCACGCTCCACCCCGGACCGTACGGAACCTCCACGGATGTTCCTGGCCCGCCGGCCCGCTCGGCCGAGCTGGGCTCGGTGTCGGACGCGTACGCGAAGTACGGCTCCGGCGGATCCGTGAAGTCCGACAGGTCCAGCAGCACCAGTGGCTTCGCGAACACGTCGTCCGGCCGGGGCCGCGCGCCGTCCTGGACGTACGCTCCGGAGCCGCTCACCCGCAGGGTCCCCAGGTCGTCCACGTTCGCCGTCGCGTCGACGTAGTCGACGACCCACTGCGCACCCATGGTGTTGCCGAACACCGGCGCCAACGGGCCGAGCAACGGCGCGTCCGGCGGACGGATCGAGCGGACCGGCCCGACCGACTCCGGGACATCGGAGTGGAACACCGCAGCGAGCCGGGTGTACGAGACTCCGATGGGCTCGACGAAGACGATGTCGGCCCGGTCGACGCCGGTCTGAGGATGCGCCTGCCGGACGTCGGAGACCTTGATCGCGACGGCCGGGTGATCCAGCGCCGCCACGTCGTCGACGACGATGCCGGTCAGCGGGGCGCGTGGCGCCGTCGGCGTCGGCTCGGGGATCTCTGCCGGGGGAACCGATACGGGCGCCGTGCCGGTCAGGGCGAGGGCGACGATGACTGCCAGAGCGACCAGCGCGAGCAGGACGAGGACGACTTCATTCCTCCTGGGGCCGCGGGCCATGCCGCCATTCTCCCCGAAGGTGTCACCAGCCGCGGTCGCGGTACTCGCTCAGCCGTGGCCGCTCGGTGCCGAGCGTGGTATCCGCTCCATGGCCGGGGTAGACCCACGTCTCGTCCGGCAGCCGGGCGAAGACCTTCTCCTCCAGGTCGCCCATCAGTGCGGTGAACTCCTCGGCGTTCGTCGTCCGGCCAGGTCCCCCGGGGAACAGGCTGTCGCCGGTCCACAGATGAGGAGACCCGGTCGGGTCGTCGTAGAGCAGGGCGATGCCGCCCGGCGTGTGGCCGACCAGGTGGATGACCTCGAGCTCGACGGAACCGACGACCACCCGGTCGCCGCCGGTCACCGGCTCCGTCGTCGCCACGTCGATCGCGGGCGCGTCGTCCGGGTGCGCGACGGTGGCCGCGCCGGTGCGCTCCACCACCTCGGCGAGCGCCTGCCAATGGTCGCGATGGCGGTGGCTGGTCACCACGCGGACGAGTGGCCCCTCGCCGCACAGTGCCAGGATGCGTTCCGGCTCGGCGGCCGCGTCGACCACGAGCTCCTCGCCGGTGCGGCGGCAGCGCAGGACATAGACGTTGTTGTCCGCCGGGCCCACCGAGGCCTTGGTGATGATCAGGTGGGCGAGCTCACGGACGTCGGGCGCCCCGCCCGGTTCGACCCGCCCGCTGTAGCGGCTCATCAGGCCCAGGCCGGCAGGGGAGGCAATGGCCCGGGAGGGTCGACCGTGAGGCCGTCACCCGCCGAGCGCCCGGTCAGCCAGCCGAGCACGGCCACCGACGGGCCGGAGACCGTCGTGTCGCCACCGGAACCGAGCCGCTCGGGTGTGCCGTCCACGACCAGGGTCAGGCCCGGGACGTCATCGCGGCGTCCGAACATCCGCAGCGTCTCGGCCAGCGCCCGGTCGACGAACCAGGGTGCCCAGTCGGCCGGCGTGTACCCCGCGGCGAGGTCGACGTGATGGATCTCGACCTCCTTGAGGCGCTGCCAGAGGACCCGGCGCGCTGGAATCGTTGCCCCTGAGGCGGCTGGTCCCATCCTCACCTGGCGCTCCCAGGCTTCGTCCGGCAGGGAGGCGACGGCGGTCGCGAACCGCTGCGCGGACGCCCGCAGGTCGTCGAGGATGGCGCCGGCATCGCGTCCCGCTCCGGTGGCGATGTCGGCGTCGCGCGCCTGCGCGCTGACGTACATCGGCGTCTCGACGCCGGTCCCGGCCCAGGTGAGCAGGTTGGACAGCGCGTCGGCGTTGCGTGCGACGTGACTCACCACGTGGGCGCGGGTCCATCCGGTGCACAGACTCGGCTCACCCATCGCCGGCTGGTCGAGCCGCTCGACGCTGCGGACCATCCGGTCGGTGGCCGCGGTGACCGGGCCGACCCCGGCCGTGTCCTGCTCCGGCTCGGACGGGTCGGCGGGCTGGGTCGACGGGAACTCCGGCACGATGTCGACCGTAAGCGCACGGTCAAGCCGGGCGACCCGCGGCCCCGCTCAATCCTCGTCGTCATCGTCGTCATCGTCGTCGTCGATCTCGGCCGTGGGCCTGCCGTCCTCGCACCGCAGTTCGACCTTGACGTCCCTGTCGTCGGACTCGAACTCGACCTGCACCTCGGGTGCCGGTCCGCGTTCGATCTTCTTCGTCCGGAAGCCCTGGGCCGGCGTCCACGACAGGATCTCGGCCTCCGGGCCCGTACACCGTACGATCACGCGCCCCCCGGCGCTGCTGACGACGGTGGGATCCGACCCGGCCGGCTCGGGTGGGTCGGTGGACGGAGACGGTGCCGAGGTGCCGGTCGAGGCCGGCGAGCTTGCCGTGTCGGGCTCGGGCGACACGGTGACCGCCGCCAGCGCCCGGTCGACGTCGTCCTGGCTCATCGTGTGGATCGAGCCACCGAAGATTCCGGAGCCGAGCACCGAGACCGCCGCGAGCGTGACGCCCGCGGCCAGCGTGGCGGTCACGAGCCACCCCGACACGGCCAGACCGCGGGAGAACCGCCTGGAACCGTCACTCACACGCTGAGCCTGCCGCACCGGACCATAACGCCAGGCTAATGCCGCCGTAACGTCCCCTTCCGGAGCGGCTGCCGGCGGCCCGACTCGGATAACGTTCCCGCGTGGTCCACGTGCTCCTCATCGAGGACGATCCGACGATCCGCTCGGCGTTGATCCGGGCGCTGGGGGAGCACGGGCACGCCGTCTCGTCGGCCGCGACGGGAGGGCAGGGACTCCAGCTCGCGATGACCGAACATCCTGACCTGGTCGTCCTCGACCTCGGTCTACCCGACCTGGACGGTCGCGAGGTGCTGGCCATGCTGCGCGCCGTCGACGACGTTCCCGTGATCGTGGCGACCGCGCGGGACGGCGACCCGGAGATCGTCGCCGCGTTGAATGCGGGTGCGGACGACTACCTCGTCAAGCCGTTCAGCGGCGCGCAGTTGCACGCGAGGATCGGTGCCGTCCTTCGCCGGGCCGGTGCCGACGCCGACACCGACCCGACGGTGGTCGTGGGCGGGCTGCGCATCGACCCGCGCTCGCGGGAGGCCGTGCTCGACGGGTCCACGTTGGAGCTGACCCCCCGCGAGTTCGACCTGCTGTACTACCTCGCGGCCCGCCCCGGCCAGGTCGTGAGCAAGCGGGAGCTGTCGACCCAGGTGTGGCAGGCGCCGTACGGCGGCGCCGACAAGACCGTCGACGTCCATCTGTCCTGGCTGCGCCGCAAGCTGGGGGAGACGGCGCAGGAGCCGAGATTCATCCACACCGTGCGCGGCGTCGGCGTGAAGCTGACACCGCCACCGGCGTGAGCGGGACCGGGCCGGCCGGCCGGTGATGCCGTGAGGAGGGCGCTGGCGCTGCTCGTCGCGGCGACGACCTCGCTGGTCCTGGTGGCGTTCCTGGTGCCGTTGGCGTTGCTCATCCGCTCGACGACTGCCGACCAGGCCGTGTCGGGGGCCGCCGGGCGGGCCAGCGCCCTGACCCCGGTCGTGGCGACCTCGGGCGGCGAGACGGTCGAGCTCGCCCTGGCCGCGGCACAGGCCGACACCGACCAGCCGTTCACCGTGTTCTACCCCGACGGCAGCTCGGTCGGAGCCCCGGCGGAACGGTCGGACGCGGTCGACCTGGCGGCGACACGCGGCGAAAGCCTGGTCGCGGAGGCGGACGGCGGGCGAGTCGTGCTCGTCGCGGTGGGCCTCCCCGAGGGCACAGCGGTGATCCAGACGTTCGTGGCCGCGACGGATCTCGCCGACGGCGTCGTGCGGACCTGGCTGGTGCTCGCCGCCCTCGGGGCCGGCCTGGTCGCCCTCGGAGTGCTGGTGGCCGACCGGCTGGCCCGAAACCTGGTCCGTCCGGTGGTGGAGGCGTCGCAGGTGTCCCACCGGCTGGCGGCGGGCGATCTCGACGCCAGGGTCGTCCCCGGTGGCCCGGATGAGATCCGCGAGGTGGCTGCCGGCCTCAACCACCTCGCCGACCGCATCGGTGGCATGCTGCGCGAGGAGCGCGAGGCCGTGGCAGACCTGTCCCACCGGCTGCGGACACCGTTGACCGTCCTCCGGCTCGAGGCCGAGGCGCTGCCGGAGGGTGACCGCTCCGGCCGGATCGTCGAGAGCGTCGACGCTCTCGAGCGTGCCGTCACGCAGGTCATCAACGACGCCCGCTCCCGGTCGGACCAGGCGGCCGGCGGCGGTGCGAGCTGCGACGCCGCAGAGGTCATGGCCGACCGGGTGGCGTTCTGGGCGGTGCTCGCCGAGGACACCGACCGTCGCGTCGACGCCGCCGTGGCGCCGGGCCCGCTGCCGGTGCGGGTCGCCGCCGCCGACCTCGCCGCTGCTGTCGACGCCCTGCTCGGAAACGTCTTCGCCCACACTCCGGACGGCACGGCCTTCCAGGTGCGGCTGGAGCGCCGTGAGGATGGGGGCGCGCGGGTCGTCGTGGCCGACGCGGGCAGGGGGTTCACCGGGGCCGACGTGGACCGCGGCGCGAGCAGGGCGGCATCGACCGGTCTCGGCCTCGACATCGCCCGGCGGGTGGCCCAGTCGTCCGGGGGTGCCTTCGCGACCGGTGGGTCGGCTATGGGCGGCGCCGAGGTGATCCTCGACCTGGGTGGGCTTAGGCGTCCGTTAGGGCCGCGGTAGCGCGGCGCTAGGTCACGGCCGACGAGCCTCGTACCACGACACCCGCACCGGGTGTCCTGGAGCGAAGGAGAAGGCCATGCTCAGGAAGACCTGGTTGACCGCCGCGGGCGTCGGCGGCGCCCTCGTGATCGGTGGATCGGCACTGGTGGCGGTCGCCGCCAGCGGACCGTCCGACCCCGGAACGACCGGTTCGGCGCCGAGCGCGTCCGCAACGTCCTCGCCGGAAGGCACACCGGCGTCGGACGACACACTCGACCCGACGCCGAGCCGGGATGACCAGACCGCAGCCCCCGGGTCCGGTCAGCCGGAGGTCTCCTCGGACCAGGCGGTCGAGATCGCCCGTGCCGCGCTCGGCGGCGGAGGCACCCTGGTGGTCGAGGAGATCGACCTCGAGTTCGAGGACGGCAGGCTGATCTGGGACGTCGAGTTCGTCGGCGACCACGAGGTCGAGGTCGACTCGATGACGGGCGACGTCGTGAAGCGTGAGTCCGGCGACGGTCGGGACGACGACGGTCGCGACGACAACGGTCACGACGACGACGACGATGACGGCAGCGGCCATGGTCGTGGCGGGGAGGACGACGGGCCGGACCACGACTGACCGCTGTTCCCGCCCCGGTCGGATGTGCCGATGGCGACCTTGTCGCCATCGGCACATAGCCTGGGCGCCGTGGTGGACCAACTCATCATCCGCGGGGCCCGCGAACACAATCTCAAGGACATCTCGCTCGACCTGCCCCGTGACGCACTCATCGTGTTCACGGGGCTGTCGGGCTCGGGCAAGTCCAGCCTGGCCTTCGACACGATCTTCGCCGAGGGTCAGCGCCGGTACGTGGAGTCGTTGTCCGCCTACGCCCGGCAGTTCCTCGGTCAGATGGACAAGCCCGACGTCGACTTCATCGAAGGGCTGTCCCCAGCGGTGTCGATCGACCAGAAGTCCACCTCACGCAACCCTCGGTCCACCGTCGGCACCATCACCGAGGTCTACGACTACCTTCGCCTGCTGTACGCCCGGGCCGGGCGGCCGCACTGTCCGGTGTGCGGACGGCCGATCGGCCGGCAGACCCCTCAGTCCATCGTCGACCGGGTGCTCGAGCTCGACGAGGGCTCGCGGTTCCAGGTGCTCGCGCCCGTCGTGCGGGCCCGCAAGGGAGAGTACGGAGACCTGTTCCGCACACTGCAGACCCAGGGCTACTCCCGAGCCCGGGTCGACGGCGTCGTCCACCAGCTCACCGATCCACCGACGCTGAAGAAACAGCAGAAGCACACGATCGAGGTCGTCGTCGACCGGCTCACCGTCAAGGGCTCGGCGAAGCGCCGGCTCACCGACTCCGTCGAGACGGCACTGCGACTGTCCGGCGGCCTGGTCAACCTCGAGTTCGTCGACCTCGCCGAGGACGATCCGCACCGCGAGCGGGTCTTCTCCGAGCACCTCTACTGCCCCGACGACGACCTGTCGTTCGAGGAGCTGGAGCCGCGGTCGTTCTCGTTCAACTCGCCGTTCGGCGCCTGCCAAGTCTGCGCCGGCATCGGCACCACCATGGAGGTCGATCCCGAGCTCGTCGTCCCCGACCCGAGCCGGAGCCTGGACGACGGCGCCCTCGCGCCCTGGTCGGGCGGGCAGAGCTCCGAGTACTTCATCCGCATCGTGCAGGCGCTGGCCGAGACGATCGGGTTCCGCACCGACGTCCCGTTCGACCGGCTGCCGGCGCCGGCCCGCACGGCGCTCATCCAGGGCTACGACGGCCAGGTCCACGTCCGCTACCGCAACCGGTACGGGCGCGAGCGCTCGTACTACACCACCTACGAAGGTGTCATCCCCTGGGTCCAGCGCCGCCACGCCGAGGCGGAGTCCGACACCAGCCGCGAGCGGTACGAGGGCTTCATGCGCGAGGTCCCGTGCCCGGCCTGCGGCGGCGCACGGCTCAAGCCGGTGAGCCTCGCGGTCACCTTCGGCGGCATGAGCATCGCCGAGGTGGCCGCCCTGCCGATCGGCGACTGCCTGACCTTCCTTCGCGACCTGACGCTGACCGACCGCGAACGCCAGATCGCCGAGCGGGTGCTCAAGGAGATCAACGAGCGGCTGCGCTTCCTCGTCGACGTGGGGTTGCACTACCTCACCCTCGACCGCTCGTCGGGCACCCTCGCCGGCGGCGAGGCGCAGCGGATCCGGCTGGCGACCCAGATCGGCTCCGGGCTGGTGGGCGTCCTCTACGTCCTCGACGAACCGTCGATCGGCCTGCACCAGCGCGACAACCACCGGCTGATCGAGACCCTGATCCGCCTGCGCGACCTCGGCAACACCCTCATCGTCGTCGAGCACGACGAGGACACCATCCGGGTCGCCGACTGGGTGGTCGACATCGGGCCGGGCGCAGGCGAGCACGGCGGGCAGATCGTGGTCTCGGGCAGCGTGGACGATCTGCTCCGCGACGAGAGCTCGATCACGGGCGCCTACCTGTCGGGCCGGCGCAGCATCCCGCTGCCGGCCATCCGCCGCCCCGTGGCATCCGGCCACGAGCTCACCGTCGTCGATGCGCGCGAGCACAACCTGCGCAACGTCACCGTGAGCTTTCCGCTCGGCTGTTTCATCGGGGTCACCGGCGTCAGCGGCTCGGGCAAGTCCACGCTGGTCAACGACATCCTCTACACGGCGCTGGCCCGGCACCTCTACTCCGCGCGGTCGATTCCGGGCCGGCACCGGCGCATCGAGGGCATGGACAAGGTCGACAAGGTCGTCCATGTGGACCAGTCGCCGATCGGCCGAACCCCGCGCAGCAACCCGGCCACCTACACCGGAGTGTTCGACCACGTCCGCAAACTGTTCGCCGACACGCAGGAGGCCAAGATCCGCGGCTACCAGCCGGGCCGGTTCTCCTTCAACGTCAAGGGCGGGCGCTGCGAGAACTGCAGCGGCGACGGCACCATCAAGATCGAGATGAACTTCCTGCCCGACGTCTACGTCCCGTGCGAGGTCTGCCACGGCGCGCGCTACAACCGCGAGACGCTCGAGGTGCACTACAAGGGCCGCACGATCTCCGAGGTGCTCGAGATGCCGATCGACGAGGCGCTGGAGTTCTTCGCGCCCATCGACCGCATCGCCCGCCACCTGCGCACTCTGGTCGACGTCGGCCTCGGCTACGTGCGCCTGGGCCAGCCGGCGCCGACCCTGTCCGGTGGTGAGGCACAACGGGTCAAGCTCGCCTCCGAACTGCAGCGGCGTTCCACCGGGCGCACGGTGTACGTGCTCGACGAACCCACCACCGGGCTCCACTTCGACGACATCCGCAAGCTCATCGGCGTGCTGCAGGGTCTGGTCGACAAGGGGAACACGGTCATCGTCATCGAGCACAACCTCGACGTGATCAAGACCGCCGACTGGCTGATCGACATGGGCCCGGAGGGTGGTACCGGCGGCGGCGCGATCGTCGGCACCGGTACCCCCGAGCAGCTCACGGCCGTCGACGAGAGCCACACCGGCACGTTCCTCCGCCGGGTGCTCGACGTCCCGGTTGGGGTGTGAACGAGTCCCCGCGATTGACATTGACGTAACGTCAACTTCTAGTCTCGTAGGCATGACGAGAACGGGAGGGACGGTCGCGGCGGAGTGGTCGATCCAGGACCTCGCCCGCGCCGCCGGCACGACGAGTCGCACGCTGCGCCACTACGGCGAGGTCGGGCTGCTCCCACCCAGCCGGATCGGCGGCAACGGCTACCGCTACTACGACCAGGACTCCCTCGTGCGTCTGCAGCGAATCCTGCTCCTGCGAGAGCTCGGGCTGGGCCTGCCGGCCATCGCCGACGTGCTCGACGGGCAACAGGACACCGCTGCGGCGCTGCGCACCCACCTGGCGCTCCTCGAGCAGGAACGCCGGCGAATCGGGCGACAGATCGAGTCGGTGCGAACCACGCTGCGACGGACGGAAGGAGGTGAGGAACTCATGGCAGAAGAGGTCTTCGACGGTTTCGACCACACCGTGTACGAGCAGGAGGTCACGGAACGCTGGGGGCACGAGGCTTATGAGCGGGGGGACCGCTGGTGGCGCTCCCTGAGCGACGCCGAGAAGCGATCGTTCCAACAGCGGCAGATCGACATCGCCGCCGACTACGGGCGGGCGCTCCAGACGGGCAAGTCCGCCGACAGCGACGAGGTGCAGGCGATCACGCAGCGCCACGTCGACTGGCTGTCGGTCACGACCACCCCGACGCGGGACTACCTGATCGGGCTCGGCGAGATGTACGTCGCCGACCCGCGGTTCACGGCGAACTACGACGTCAACGGCGAGGGAACCGCTGCCCTCGTCCGCGACGCGATGAAGGTCTACGCCGAGCGCCACCTGTAGACGGCGCCAGCCATCGCGACTTGTGGCGGGTTGGACACCCTTCGGCCGGCCCGGAGGCGTTGACAACCCGCCACAAGACGCGCGTGAACCGTCGTCGGGAATGATCCGTTCATCGAACGTGACCATCTGCCGATACCGGGAGACGCGATGACCCAGCGCGACACGACTCCGACCGACGCTGGTGGCCCCGGGCTCCAGCGCCGGGTGGTGCTGCTCGGAGCCGGCGCCGTCGGCGTGGCCGGCGTGCTCGCGGCCTGCGGCGGCGACGACGACCCCGGTACGGCCGCGCCGACGACCGACTCGACGCCGAGCCCCGATGCACCCGACACACCGGCACCGAGCTCGCCGGAGACGACTCCGCCTGCGGAGGGCAGCGGGGGCACGCCCCTGACCGCCACGGCCGATGTTCCCGTCGGCGGCGGCGTGATCATCACCGGTGAGCAGATCGTCGTCACCCAGCCGACGGCCGGGCAGTTCCGGGCGTTCGGCAGCACGTGCACCCACCAGGGCTGCCAGGTCGCGACGGTGGCGGACGGGCTGATCCAGTGTCCCTGCCACGGCAGCAGGTACTCGGTCGAGGACGGCTCGGTCGAGGTCGGCCCAGCGCCGGAGCCGCTTCCCGAGGTCCCGATCGTGGTCGAGGGCGACCAGGTGCTGCGGGTCTGACAACTAGGGTTGGTCTGTGCCCGACCCCTCCTCGTACCGCCCCACGGCAGGGTCGGTGCCGAACGAACCGGGCGTCTACCGCTTCAGCGACCCGGCCGGTCGGGTGATCTACGTCGGCAAGGCCAAGAGCCTGCGCTCCCGGCTGTCGTCGTACTTCCAGGATCTCGCCGCGCTGCACCCGCGCACGCTGGCCATGGTGACCACCGCGGCCAAGGTCGAGTGGACGGTCGTGCGGACCGAGGTCGAGGCGCTGCAGCTCGAATACTCGTGGATCAAGGAGTTCGACCCGCGCTTCAACGTCCGCTACCGCGACGACAAGTCCTATCCGTACCTCGCGGTGACGCTGGACGAGGAGTACCCGCGGGTCGTGGTGATGCGCGGAGCCAAGAAGCGCGGCGTGCGGTACTTCGGGCCGTACTCCCACGCATGGGCGATCCGAGAGACGCTCGACCAGCTGCTGCGGGTCTTCCCGGTGCGCAGTTGCTCGAAGGGGGTGTTCACGCGGGCCGGGCAGGTCGGGCGCCCGTGCCTGCTCGGCTACATCGGCAAATGCACTGCGCCGTGTGTGGGCCGGGTGAGCGCGGGGGAGCATCGCGCCATCGTGGACGATCTGGTCGCCTTCCTCGACGGTCAGACCTCCACCTACATCCGCCGCCTCGAGCGGGACATGCGTGCCGCCGCGGCGACGACCGACTACGAGCAGGCGGCCCGCCTGCGCGACGACGTCGCGGCACTGCGGCGGGCCATGGAGCAGAACGCCGTCGTGCTCGGCGACGCGACCGACGCCGACGTCGTCGCGCTTGCCGAGGACCCGCTGGAGGCGGCCGTCCACGTGTTCTACGTCCGGGGCGGACGGGTCCGCGGCCAGCGCGGCTGGGTCGCGGACAAGAGTGACGACGCATCCAGCGGCGAGCTCGTGGAGCGGTTCCTGCTGCAGCTCTACGGCGAGAACGGGGGAGAGGCCGTACCCCGTGAGATCCTCGTGCCCGCTCTGCCCGACGACCCGGCCGAGAGCCAGGCGCTACGCGACCTGCTCGCGGAACTGCGCGGGGGGAAGGTCGACCTGAAGATCCCCCAGCGGGGTGACAAGAGGACCCTTCTCGGCACCGTCACGCGCAACGCCGAGCAGGCGCTCGCCCTGCACAAGACGCGGCGGGCGAGCGACCTGACCACCCGCAGCCGTGCGCTCGAGGAGATCCAGCGCGCCCTCGATCTCGACGAGGCGCCGCTGCGCATCGAGTGCTACGACGTGTCCAACCTGCAGGGCACCGACGTGGTGGCGTCCATGGTCGTCTTCGAGGACGGCTTGCCGCGGAAGTCCGAGTACCGGCGGTTCGCGGTCCGCGGCCGACACGGCGTCGACGACGTCGCGGCCATCCGTGAGGTGCTCGGACGCCGCTTCCGCCGGCTCACCGAGGAGCGCGAGCCCGACCGCGTGGCCGCACAGCCGCTCGACCCCGAGACCGGACGACCGCGCAAGTTCGCCTACGCGCCCGGCCTGGTCGTCGTCGACGGCGGCAGGCCCCAGGTCGCCGCGGCCCGGCTGGCCATGGACGAGGCCGGCGTCTCCGACATCCCGGTCGTCGGCTTGGCGAAGCGGCTGGAGGAGGTGGTGGTCGACGGTTCCGACGACCCGGTGATCCTGCCCCGGGCCAGCGAGGGGCTGTACCTGCTGCAGCGGGTCCGCGACGAGGCCCACCGCTTCGCCATCGCCTACCACCGGCAGCGGCGATCCCGGTCGATGGTGGACAGCCTGCTCGACGGCGTTCCCGGCCTGGGACCGGCGCGGCGCAAGGCGCTGCTCGCGCATTTCGGGTCGCTCAAGAGACTGCGCGCCGCCAGCGCAGAGGAGATCGCACAGCTGCCGGGCTTCGGCACCCGGACCGCCGAGGCCGTGGTCGAGGCCGTCGCGCAACGCCGTCCGGCACCCTCGGTCAACATGGCGACGGGTGAGATCCTCGACGCGGACTCCCCGTCCAGGTGAGGAGGGACGTGACCGAGACCGGGGACCCCCCCGAACTCCTGCTGGTCACCGGCATGTCCGGAGCGGGAAAGACGGCGGCGACGGCATCGCTGGACGATCTCGGCTGGTTCGTCGTCGACAACCTGCCGCCCTCGTTGCTGATGGAGCTCATCGAGACGGTGACCGAGCGGACGGCGCAGCGCCGGATCGCGGTCGTGGCCGACGTGCGGGGTGGTGTGTTCTTCGGCGAGCTGCGGGGCGCGCTCGACGAGCTCGCGGTGCGCGGCATGCGTCCCTACGTCCTGTTCCTCGAGGCCGGTGACGAGGCGCTGGTGCGCCGGTTCGAGTCGGCACGGCGCCCCCATCCGCTGCAGGGAGAGGGCCGCGTGCTCGAAGGCATCCGGCGCGAACGTGAGCAGCTGGCCGAGCTGCGGGCGGGGGCGGACCTCGTCGTCGACACGTCGCTGCTCAACGTGCACGAGCTGGCCAGGCGGATCCGCACGGCCTTCGAGGGCGAGAACACCCGCCTGCGAGCCGTCGTGGTGTCGTTCGGGTTCAAGTACGGCATCCCGGTCGACGCCGACATGGTCGCCGACCTGCGCTTCCTGCCCAACCCGCACTGGATCCCCGAACTGCGGCCCCAGACCGGACGGGACGAGGCGGTCCGCGACTACGTCCTCGGCCAGCCGGGGGCCGTGGAGTTCCTCGACCGCTACGCGGGATTGCTCCGGATGACCTCCGACGGCTACCTGCGGGAGGGCAAGCGCTTCGTCACCGTGGGCGTCGGATGCACCGGGGGGAAACATCGCAGCGTGGTCATGAGCGAAGCCCTGGCCGGCCGGCTGCGTGACCAGGGGATCGAGACGCTGGTCGTCCATCGCGATCTCGGACGGGAGTGACCCCGCCGGTGCGGGAGACACGCCTGGCCGGGCCCAAGGTCGTCGCCCTCGGCGGCGGCCACGGCCTGGCCGCATCGCTGTCGGCGCTGCGGCGGATCAGCGGACGGCTCACCGCGGTCGTGACGGTGGCCGACGACGGCGGGTCGAGCGGCCGGCTGCGACACGAGCTCGGCGTTCTCCCTCCGGGAGACCTGCGCATGGCACTGGCGGCGCTGTGTGGCGACGACGAGTGGGGGCGGACGTGGGCACGGGTACTCCAGCACCGTTTCTCCAGTGCGGGTGAGCTCCACAACCACTCGACCGGCAACCTGCTGATCGTGGCGCTCTGGGAGCTGCTCGGCGGCCACGTGGAAGGTCTCGACTGGGTCGCCCGCCTGCTGGGCGCCCAGGGCCGCGTGCTCCCGATGTCCACGACATCACTGGACATCCGTGCACTGGTGGCCCGAGCCGACCGGGCGGACGGCGCGGCGCGGGAGGTCGAGACCGTCGTCGGCCAGCACGCCGTCGCCTCGGCGACCGGCCGGATCGTGGCCGTCGAGCTCGTCCCGCCCGATCCGCCGGCCTGTCCGGACGCGCTCGACGCGGTCGCCGAGGCGGACTGGGTGGTCCTGGGGCCCGGGTCGTGGTTCAGCAGCGTCATCCCGCACCTGCTCCTCCCCGAGCTGCGTCGTGCCCTCGTCGACGCACCGGCCCAGCGGATGGTCACCCTGAACCTGTCGCCCGAGGGAACCGAGACCGAGGGCTTCACCCCGGAGATGCATCTGGAGGTGCTCGCGGCATACGCGCCGGACCTGCGGCTCGACGCGGTGGTGGCCGACCGTTCCTCAGTGCCCGACGAGGACCTGCTGCGCCGGGTCGCCGGTGACCTGGGCGCCGAGGTCACCGTCACCGACATCGCGATGGCCGACGGCACGCCGCGTCACGACCCGGAGCTCCTGGCCCGTGCCTACGCCGACACCTTCGCTCGTGGCAGGATCGGCCCATGGCGATGACCGCGTCGGTGAAGGACGAGCTGGCCCGCCTGGAGGTCACCAAACCATGTTGTCGCAAGGCCGAGGTCTCCGCGCTGCTTCGGTTCGGGGGCGGCCTGCACATCGTCAGCGGCAGGATCGTGGTGGAGGCCGAGCTCGACACCGGCGTCGCCGCCCGCCGGCTGCGCCGTGACATCGCCGAGGTCTACGGCCACGAGAGCGACATCGCCGTCGTCTCGCCGAGCGGACTGCGCAAGGGCAGCCGGTACGTGGTCCGGGTCGTCGCCGGCGGCGAGGTGCTCGCGCGCCAGACGGGCCTGATCGACGGCAGTGGCCGGCCGGTACGTGGCCTGCCGCCGCAGGTCGTGTCCGGATCGACGTGTGACGCGGAGGCCGCCTGGCGTGGGGCCTTCCTCGCCCACGGGTCGCTGACCGAACCGGGCCGGTCCTCAGCCATCGAGGTCACCTGCCCGGGGCCCGAGGCCGCCCTGGCGCTGGTGGGCGCCGGCCGGCGCCTGGGCATCCAGGCCAAGGCTCGCGACGTGCGTGGCGTCGACCGCGTGGTCGTTCGCGACGGCGACGCGATCGGTGCGCTGCTCACCCGTCTGGGTGCACACGACAGTGTGCTCGCGTGGGAGGAGCGGCGGATGCGGCGTGAGGTGCGAGCCACCGCCAACCGGCTGGCCAACTTCGACGACGCGAACCTGCGGCGGTCCGCGCGCGCGGCGGTGGCCGCGGGCGCCCGGGTCGAGCGTGCTCTCGAGATCCTGGCCGACGACGTTCCCGACCACCTGCGGGCCGCCGGGATGCTCCGCCTCGAGCACAAGCAGGCCAGCCTGGAGGAGCTCGGGCAGCTCTCCGATCCGCCGATGACCAAGGACGCCGTGGCCGGCCGGATTCGTCGGCTGCTGGCGATGGCCGACCGCAAGGCGGCCGAGACCGGCATCGCCGGCACCGAGGCCAACCTGACACCCGACATGCTTGTTCCCTGAAATGAAGGAGTCGCGAGTCCCATGACCATCCGTGTAGGCATCAACGGGTTCGGACGCATCGGCCGCAACTTCTACCGAGCGGTGCTCGCCCAAGGCGCCGACGACATCGAGCTGGTGGGCGTCAACGACCTCACCGACAACACCAGCCTGGCGCACCTGCTCAAGTACGACTCGATCCTGGGCCGGCTCGACGCCGAGGTCGGATTCGCCGGCGACGAGATCACCGTCGCGGGGAAGAGCTTCAAGTCCCTGGAGGAGCGCGACCCGGCCAACCTGCCGTGGGCCGATCTCGGCGCCGACATCGTCATCGAGTCCACCGGGCTGTTCACCGACGGCACCAAGGCGAAGGCACATGTCGACGGTGGGGCGAAGAAGGTCATCATCTCGGCCCCGGCGAAGAACGAGGACGTCACGGTCGTGATGGGCGTCAACCACGACACCTACGACCCGGCCGCGCACACGATCATCTCGATGGCCTCCTGCACGACGAACTGCCTCGCGCCGCTGGCCAAGGCGCTGCACGACGCGTTCGACATCCAGCGCGGGCTGATGACCACGATTCACGCGTACACAGCCGACCAGAACCTGCAGGACGGTCCGCATCGGGACCTGCGTCGGGCCCGTGCGGCAGCGCTCAACATCGTCCCGACGACCACCGGCGCCGCGAAGGCGATCGGCATCGTCCTGCCCGAGCTCAAGGGCAAGCTCGACGGCTTCGCGCTTCGCGTGCCGACGCCCACCGGCTCGGCCACCGACCTCACGGCGACCGTGGCCCGCGAGGTGACCGTCGACGAGGTGAACGCCGCGATGAAGGCCGCGGCGGACGGCCCGCTGAAGGGCTACCTGACCTACACCGAGGACCCGATCGTCTCCACCGACATCGTCACCGACCCGGCCTCGTGCATCTTCGACGCCGGGCTGACCCGGGCGATCGGCAACCAGGTCAAGGTCGTGGGCTGGTACGACAACGAGTGGGGATTCTCGAACCGGCTGATCGACCTGGTCCGCCACGTCGGTGCCTCCCTCTGACCGATGCGGAGCATCGACGACCTGGGCGACCTGCGCGGCAGACGGGTTCTGCTCCGTTCGGACCTGAACGTCCCGCTCGAGGACGGCGTCGTGACCGACGACGGCCGCATCCGGGCCAGTGTCCCCACGATCGTTCGGCTGTCCGACGCGGGCGCGAAGGTGATCGTGACCGCGCACCTGGGCCGGCCCGGCGGCCGCGTCGACGCGCGATACTCGTTGCGTCCGGTCTGCGAGCGTCTCGCCGCGATGCTGCCGGGACGCGACGTGCGGTTCGCCGCGGACACGGTCGGCGCCGAAGCCAAGCGGACCGTCGAGGCATTGCCCGACGGTGGCGTGGTCCTGCTGGAGAACCTCCGCTTCGATCCGAGGGAGACCTCGAAGGACGACGCGGAGCGCGGTGCGTTCGCCGACGAGCTGGCGGCGTCAGCGGACGTCTTCGTCTCCGACGGATTCGGTGTCCTGCACCGCAAGCAGGCCAGCGTGTACGACGTGGCCCTGCGGCTGCCCCATGCCGCAGGCGCGCTCGTCCTCGCCGAGGTCGAGGCGTTCTCGTCCGTGCTCGACGACCCCGACCGACCGTACGTCGTCATCCTCGGTGGCTCGAAGGTCTCGGACAAGCTCGGCGTGATCGACAACCTGCTGGGCACGGTGGACCGGCTGCTCGTCGGAGGCGGCATGTGCTTCACCTTCCTCGCCGCGCAGGACCACGAGGTGGGTGAATCGCTGCTGGAGGAGGATCAGATCGACACCGTGCGGGGCCTCATCGCCCGGGCCGCCGAGATCGGCGTGGAGCTGGTGCTGCCGGTGGACGTGGTGGTCGCCGCCGATCTCGCCGAGGACGCGGTGACGAGCATCGTTCCGGCGACCGCGATCCCGGCCGACCAGAAGGGCCTGGACATCGGGCCGGCCACCGTCGCGCTGTTTCGCGACACGCTCGCCGACGCCCGCACGGTCGTCTGGAACGGCCCCATGGGGGTGTTCGAGGTCGCGCCCTTCGCCGAGGGCACCCGGCAGATCGCCCTGGCCGTCGCCGCCGTCGAGGGGACCACGGTCGTCGGCGGCGGTGACTCGGCCGCGGCGGTGCGCCAGCTCGGCCTGGACGAGTCGTCGTTCACCCACATCTCGACCGGCGGCGGTGCCAGCCTCGAACTGCTCGAGGGCAAGACACTCCCGGGGCTGGCCGTACTGGAGGACTGAGCACGTGACCACGACCGCGCGCAAGCAGCTGATGGCCGGTAACTGGAAGGCGAACCTCAACCACCTCGAGGCCATCGCGCTGGCGCAGAAGCTCGCCTTCTCGCTCACCGACGAGGACTTCGACGCCGTCGAGGTGGCCGTGCTGCCGCCGTTCACCAACCTCCGGTCGGTGCAGACCCTCGTCGACGGCGAGCGGCTGCGAATCTCGTACGGCGCCCAGGACGTCTCCGAGCACGACTCCGGCCCGTACACCGGCGAGGTCACCGGCGCCATGCTGGCCAAGCTCGGCTGCACGTACGCGATCGTGGGGCACTCCGAACGGCGGCAGTACCACGGGGAGGACGACGCGCTCGTGAACGCCAAGGCAGCCGCCGCGCTTCGGCACGGGCTGGCACCGATCCTGTGCGTCGGCGAGGGCCTGGAACTGCGCCGGCAGGGTCGTCAGATCCCCCACACGCTGGCCCAGCTCGACGGCGGCCTGCGCGACGTGCCGGCCGGCCGGGCCGCCGTGGTCGTCGTCGCGTACGAGCCGGTCTGGGCGATCGGAACCGGCGAGGTCGCGACGCCGGAGGACGCGCAGGAGGTCTGTGCGGCCATCCGCGGCCGGCTCGGCGAGCTGTACTCCGCGGAGCTCGCGCGGGCTGTGCGGATCCTCTACGGCGGCTCGGTCAAGGCCACCAACATCGGCCCGATCATGGAGCAGCCGGACGTGGACGGCGCCTTGGTGGGTGGCGCGAGCATCGATGCGGACGAGTTCGCTGCGATCTGCCGATTCGGCCGTGCCGGCTGAACCGTCGGTGCTCCCGCCGCCTGGGTCTCGGCGTACCGATGTGGGCCGAATCCCGGTCGACCGCGTACGCTGTCCCTACGCGTGCCGGCTGATGCGGCCGACCGGAAGGAATCGCCCACCACTGTGAAGATCGTCTTCTCGCTTCTGCTCGTCATCACCAGCCTGTTGTTGATCGTGCTCATCCTCCTGCACAAGGGCAAGGGCGGCGGCCTGTCCGACATGTTCGGTGGGGGTGTGTCGTCGTCGCTGGGTGGTTCCTCGATCGCCGAACGAAACCTCGACCGGATCACGGTCGCGATCGGCATCCTGTGGGCCGCCAGCATCCTGGGGCTGGGGCTGCTCGCCAAAGCCGCCGTCTGAGAAGTTCGGCACGTCCTACGAGGGAGTTCGACCCGTGGCCAGTGGCAATGCCATCCGCGGCAGTCGTGTCGGTGCTGGCCCGATGGGCGAGGCCGAACGCGGCGAGGCCGCACCCCGTCAGCGCATCGCGTTCTACTGCGTGCAGGGACACGAGACCGTCCCGAGCTTCGCAGCCGAGGCCGTGATCCCCGAATACTGGGACTGCCCGCGCTGCGGGCTGCCGGCCAGCCGCGACCCGGAGAACCCCCCACCGGCGCCGCGCAACGAGCCCTACAAGACCCACCTGGCCTACGTGAAGGAGCGGCGCAGCGACGCCGACGGTGCGGCCATCCTGGAGGAGGCACTGCAGGTGTTGCGGCGGGTCCGCGGCGCCTAGCTTCAGGTCACCAGAAGCCGGTCTACGGAGACGCGATGCGTTCGAGGCCGGGTGGCAGGGCGGATGCTGCCGCCCGGTCCAGCAGCCAGAGGGTGCGCTGTCGACCTCGGGCACCGGCGGCGGGCACCTGGACCTCGCCGGCGCCCGAGAGCGCCATCCGGACGGCGGCGGCCTTGTCGTCACCGGCGACGACGAGCCACACCTCGGTGGCGGTGCGAATCGCCGGCAGCGTCAACGAGATGCGGATGGGCGGCGGCTTGGGAGCGCCCCGGACGGCGACCACCTGCCGCGTCTCGTACAGAGCAGGATGGTCCGGGAACAGCGAGGCCACATGCCCGTCCGGGCCGACCCCCAGCATCAGCACGTCGAACTCCGGCACCCGGGCGTGGTTCTCGGGCCGCGTGGCGGCAGCCAACACGGCCGCGTAGCTCTCCGCCGCAGCGTCCGGGTCGTCGCCGGTGTCCTCGGTCGCCGGCATCGGATGGACACGGTGGGAGACCACGGGGACCGCATCGAGCAGCGCCGCACGCGCCTGGGTCTCGTTGCGCTCGGGGTGCCCGCGGGGCAGGAACCGCTCGTCGCCCCACCACACGTCGAGGTGCTTCCAGTCGACGGCCGACCGTGCCGGCGAGGCGGCAACGGCGGCCAGCGTCGCACCGCCCAGCCCACCCCCGGTCACCACGATGCTGGCGTTCCCGCGCGCGGACTGCACGTCGGCGATGCGGGTGATCAGCCGAGCGGCGACGGCGCCGGCGAGTTCGTCCGGATCGCGGTGGACGACGACGACCGGCGGGGTCATCGCGACCCTCGGCGGCGCTTGGGCGACTTCGAGCGCGTGGTCCGCCCCGTCTCGCGTAGCAGGGTGAGTCCATCGCTCAGCACATGGGCGTAGATCTCGTCCGGATCGAGCCGCCGGAGCTCCTCGGCCAGGCAGTCGCGGTCGAGCCGCTTGGGCAGCGCCACCCGGCGGTCGTCGCGGCCCGGAGCCGACAGCGTCGCAATCTCGTCGCCCGGTCTGTCCAGTTCGAGCGGTCCCGAGCTGCGGTCGAGTGTCACGTTGACCAGGCCGTCGACACCGGCTGCCTTCGTCCGGGTGATCGGGCATCGCAGTGCGAACGCAAGCCAGGCGGCGAGCAGGTCGGCGCTCGGACTGTCCGACGCACCCACGACCCGCGCCGACGTGACGTCCTCGAACGGCGGCTGGTCCAGGGCGGCCGCCAGCAGAGCCCGCCACCCGGTGATCCTGGTCCAAGCCAGGTCGGTGTCGCCCGGGTGGTAGGTCTCCGCGCGTTCGCGCATGGCCGCGTTGGGCCGCTTGCACGCCGCCGCGTCGGTGATGCGGCGCTGCGCCAGCCGTCCGACCGGATCCTCCGCGGGGACGCGCGGGCTCTCGTCCGGCCACCAGGTGACGACCGGGGCATCGGGGAGCAGCAGGGGGACCACCACCGACTCGGCGTGTGCCGTCAGCGGCCCCAGGGTGCGCAGCACGATCACCTCGCTCGCACCGGCGTCGCCACCCACCCGGATCTGGGCGTCGAGCCGGGCCGAGCCGCGCGACGAGCCGCGCACCACCACCAGGATCCGGCAGGGGTGCTCGTGGCTGGCGTGGTTGGCCGACTCGATCGCGGGCTCCGCGTCGTCGTCGCCGACGACCAGGACAAGCGTCAGTACGCGACTCAGCGCGATCGCCCCGTGGGACTCGCGCAGGTCGACCATCCGCTTGGCGACCCCGTTCGCCGTGGTCGACGGCATGTCGATGATCACGGCCGCCTCCACGCCCGGCCGTCGCGGGCCAGCATCGCGTCTGCCGACGCCGGACCCCAGCTTCCGGACGGATACTCCTCCGGTGCGCCGTATCTGGCCCAGTAGCGCACGATCGGATCGAGGATCTGCCAGGACAGCTCGACCTCCTCGTGCCGGGGGAACAGCGGCGGGTCGCCGAGCAGGACGTCGAGCAGCAGCCGCTCGTAGGCCTCGGGGCTGTCCTCGGTGAACGAGTGCCCATAGGCGAAGTCCATGGTGACGTCGCGGACCTCCATCGCCGTGCCGGGCACCTTCGAACCGAAGCGCATCGTCACACCCTCGTCCGGCTGCACGCGGACGACCAGGGCGTTCTGGCCCAGCTCCTCGGTGGCCGTCGACTCGAAGGGCAGGTGTGGCGCCCGCTTGAACACCACCGCGACCTCGGTGACGCGGCGGCCCAGCCGCTTTCCGGTTCGCAGGTAGAACGGGACCCCGGCCCAGCGCCGGGTGTCGATGTCGAGGCGCACCGCGGCAAAGGTCTCGGTTTTCGAGCCGGGGGGGATGCCGTTCTCGTCGAGGTAGCCCGGCACCTGCACACCACCCGCCCAGCCACCGGCGTACTGGCCGCGCGCCGTGTGGCGACCGAGGTCGGGAGGGTGGCGCACCGCCGAGAGCACCTTCTCCTTCTCCGCACGCAGGTCGCGGGGGTCGAAGGAGACCGGCTCCTCCATCGCCACCAGGGCCAGCAGTTGGAGGAGGTGGTTCTGGATCACGTCGCGTGCCGCGCCGATGCCGTCGTAGTAGCCCGCCCGGTTCTCGATACCGACGTCCTCCGCCATGGTGATCTGGACGTGGTCGACGAAGTTCGCGTTCCAGATCGGTTCGTACAGCTGGTTGGCGAAACGCAGCGCCATGATGTTCTGGACGGTCTCCTTGCCGAGGTAGTGGTCGATGCGGAAGACGGAGTCGGGCGGGAAGATCGCCTCGACGGTGTTGTTCAGCTCGCGCGCGCTGGCGAGATCGTGGCCGAACGGCTTCTCGATGACGACCCGCCGCCACTGGTCGTCGTTGTCCGGCTCGGCGAGGCCCGAACGGGCCAACTGCTTGCACACGATGTCGAAGTACGAGGGCGGGATGGACAGGTAGAACGCGTAGTTGCCGCTCGTCCCCTGGGCCGTGTCGAGGTCGTGGACGGTGTCGGCGAGTCGGTCGAATGCGTCGTCGTCGGAGAACTCGCCCGGCACGAACCGGAAACCCTGGGCCAGTTGCCGCCACGACGCCTCCCGGAACGGGGTGCGTGCGTACTGTCGGACCGCGTCGTGAACCTGCCTGTCGAAGTCCTGGTCGGCCCAGTCGCGCCGGGCGAAGCCGACCATCGAGAAGCCCGGCGGGAGCAACCCCCGGTTGGCCAGGTCGTAGACGGCGGGCATGAGCTTCTTGCGCGACAGATCGCCCGTGACACCGAAGATGACCAGGCTGCACGGCCCGGCAATCCGGGGCAGGCGCTTGTCTCTCGGGTCGCGCAGGGGGTTGCGAGGGTTCCTCACCGCAACACCTCGAGCAAGCGGGCGACGCCGGCTTCGCGATCGGTGAGGTGTAGGCGCAGGACCGGCCGGCCGTGTGCGGCGAGGATGTGAGCGTCGCCGGCGGCCTGCGCGGTGATGAGCTCCCCGAAGCTGAACGGCCGGTCCGGGACCGGCAGGTCGGGCGAGGTGTCGCTGGTCACCTGCAGATAGACGCCGACCGGCGGCCCGCCCTTGTGGAACTGCCCGGTCGAGTGCAGGAACCGGGGTCCCCAGCCGAAGGTCACCGGGCGCTGTGTGCGCATCGCCAGCGGTCGCCGCACCCCGGCGAGGATGCCGTCGCCGCCCTCCCGGTCGAGGTACGCCATCACGGCGAGGTAGCCGTTGTCCGGCAGCTGTGCCAGCAGCGCGTCGACGGCGCCCGGCAGGGAGGCGGCGCCGTCGAGCAGGCCGGCGGTCGCCCGCACCTCGACCACGCCGTCGACGAAGGCGGCGGGCTCGGGCTCGGGACGGGAGTCGAGCAGGCCGCGGGCGGCCTTCTTCGCGCTCTCGACGTCGGGCTGGTCGAAGGGGTTGATCCCGATGATCCGTCCGGCCACCGCCGTGGCGTACTCCCACAGCAGCATCTGCCCGCCGAGTGGGCCACTGACCGCAACGCCGTGCCCGCCGGCGTCGGCGGCGCCCACCAGCGCCGGCAGCACATCGCCGGCCGGCCGGCGGATCTCCGGTGCGTCGACTCCACCGACTGCCACCGGGAGCAGCCCCGTGCCGTCCTTGCCGGTGGACTCCGCGATGAGCTGCTCGGCCCAGTCGGCGAAACCGACGATGCCGGAACCTGCGTCGGCGATGGCCACCTTGTCACGGCCGCGGGACACGCCGCCGCCGAGGGCTGCGCCCAGGACCAGCGCCGGATTGGCCGGGTCGTCGGCGACGAGTTCGGACGCCACGGCCGCGGCCTCGTCGAGCAGCGCGGACACGTCCACGCCCGCGAGGGCCGACGGGACCAGCCCGAAGGCGGTCAGCGCCGAGTAGCGTCCGCCCACCGACGAGTCGGCGAGGAAGACCCTCCGGTACCCCGACTCCTCGGCCAGCGCCGCGAGCGAGGAGCCGGTGTCGGTGACGACGACCATGCGCTCGCCCGGTTCGATGTCCGCCTCGCGGAAGGCGGCCCCGAAGGCACGGCGCTGGCTGTCGGTCTCGACCGTGGAGCCGGACTTGCTCGACACCACGACGACGGTGCGTTCCAGCCGGTCGGCCAGCGCCCGTCGGACCGCCCCGGGGTCGGTGGTGTCGAGAACGGTGAGCTCGACGCCGGCGGTCCTGGTGATGACCTCGGGAGCCAGTGAGGAGCCGCCCATGCCACAGAGCACGACCCGGTCGAGCCCGGCTCCGCGCAGGTCGGCCGTGAGGGCATCGACCTCGGCGAGCAGCGGGCGAGACGTCTCGTAGAGGTGCACCCAGCCGAGCCGGAGCGCGGCCTCCTCCTCGGCCGCCGGGCCCCACAGCCTGGAATCGCCGGCGGCGATCCGGGACGCGACCCGGTCGGCGACGAGATCGGCCACCAGCGCCGGGTCGGCGGACGGCGCCGAGACCGCGACGGTCATCAGCGACCGGCCTGGAGCTTGGCCTCGACGGAGGAGAGCAGGTCGACCCAGCTCGTCGCGAACTTCTCGACGCCCTCGTCCTCGAGCACCTGCCCGACGTCGTCCATGTCGACGCCGACGCGCTCCAGCCGCTCGAACACGTCACGAGCATGGGAGTAGGAGCCGCGTACGGTGTCGCCGCGGATGTCGCCGTGGTCGGCGACGGCCTCCAGCGTCGGCTCCGGCATCGTGTTGACCGTTTGCGGCGCCACCAGCTCGGTGACGTAGAGGGTGTCGGAGTAGTCGGGGTTCTTCGTCGACGTCGACGCCCACAGCGGACGCTGGCGCGCTGCGCCCGCCTTCTCCAGACGCTGCCAGCGCTCGGCGGCGACCGCCTGCTCGTAGGCCTGGTAGGCGAGCCGGGCGTTGGCAACGGCCGCCTGGCCGCGAAGCGCGAGCGCCTGGTCGGTGCCGATCGTGTCGAGCCGCTTGTCGACCTCGGAGTCGACCCGGCTGACGAAGAACGACGCGACCGACGCGATGCCGTCGAGCGAACCTCCGGCCGCCAACCGCTGCTCGAGGCCGGCCTGGTACGCGTCGATCACCTCGCGGTACCGCTCGATCGAGAAGACCAGCGTGACGTTGACGCTGATGCCGTCGGCGATGACTTCGGTGATCGCCGGCAGGCCGGCCCGGGTTGCGGGAATCTTCACGAACAGGTTGGGTCGGCCGACCTCGGCCCACAGGTCGTGGGCCTGGTCGACGGTCGCCCGGGTGTCGTGGGCCAACCGGGGGTCGACCTCGATCGACACCCGGCCGTCGAGGCCGTCGGTGCGCCGGACCACGGGTGCGAGCAGGTCGGCGGCGGCTCGGACGTCGTCGGTGGTCAGGTCCCTCACCGCCGTGTCGGCGTCGGAGCCCTGTTCGGAGTGAGCCCTCAACTGGTCGTCGTACGCGCTGCTCTTGGTGATCGCCGCCTGGAAGATCGTCGGATTGCTGGTGACGCCGACGACGTGGCGCCTGTCGACGAGCGCCTGAAGGTTGCCGGTGGTCAGGCGTTCGCGGGAGATGTCGTCGAGCCAGATCGCCACGCCCAGGTCGGAGAGCCGGCCGAGCCGGTCGGTGGTGTCGTCGGTCATGTGGGTCCTCCGGAAGTGTCTGCGGTCGTCAGCGGGCCGCGGCCATGGACTCCTTCGCGGCGGAGACCACCGCCTCGGCGGTGATGCCGAACTCGCGGAAGAGGGTTTCGTAGTCGGCGGAGGCACCGAAGTGCTCGAGGCTGACCGAGCGCCCGGCGTCGCCGACCACCTCACGCCACCCCTGGGAAACGGCCGCCTCCACGGACACCCGGGCCCGGACCGCGGGCGGCAGGACGTCGTCGCGGTAGGCCTGCTCCTGGTGGTCGAACCACTCGCGGCACGGCATCGAGACCACGCGCGCCCGGATACCGTCGGCAGCGAGCGACTCCCGAGCGGCCACGGCCAGTTGGACCTCCGAGCCGGTGCCGACGAGCAGCACGTCGGGCGTGCCGTCACTGTCGAGGAGCACGTACCCCCCGCGGGCGACGCCCTCGGCGTCGGCGTAGCCGTCGGTGCCGCGCGGGAAGGTCGGTACGTTCTGTCTGGTCAGGCAGAGACCCGCTGGGCGTGACTGGCTCGTCGCGTGGTGCTCGAGGATCGTCCGCCACGCCACCGCGGTCTCGTTCGCGTCGGCCGGCCGGACGACATCGAGGCCCGGAATCGCGCGGAGCGCGGCCAGATGCTCGACCGGCTGGTGGGTCGGCCCGTCCTCGCCCAGCCCGACAGAATCATGGGTCCACACGTACGTGACCGGCAGGCCCATCAGCGCGGCGAGGCGGACGGCCGGGCGCATGTAGTCGCTGAAGACCAGGAACGTGCCGCCATAGGGACGGGTGAGCCCGTGCAGGGCGATGCCGTTGAGGATCGAGCCCATCGCATGCTCGCGGATGCCGAAGTGCAGGACCCGGCCGTACCAGTCGCCCTCGAACTCCTTGCTGGACCGGTCCGGGGGAAGGAAGCTCAGCTGGTCCTTGGGGGTGGTGTTGTTGCTGCCGGCCAGGTCGGCCGAGCCTCCCCACAGCTCGGGCAGGACCGGCGCGAGTGCCGTGAGCACGTCGCCGGACGCCTTGCGCGTGGCGACGGCCTTTCCCGGCTCGAAGGCGGGCATCGCCTGCGCCCATCCGTCGGGCAGCGTCGCGGTGCGCAGCCGGTCGAGCAGGGCTGCCTGCTCGGCGTGGTCGGCTCGCCAGGCACCGAAGCGTTCGTCCCAGTCGGCGTGCAGGGCCGCTCCACGCTGGACGACGCGCAGTGCGTGCCGCCGGACGTCATCGCCGACCGTGAACGTCTGGTCGGGGTCGAAGCCGAGGATCTCCTTGGTGGCTGCGACCTCGTCGGCACCGAGCGCCGAGCCATGGGCCGTGCCGGTGTTCTGCTTGGTGGGTGCCGGCCAGCCGATGATGGTGCGGAGGGCGACGAACGACGGCCGGGTCGTGTCGGCGCGGGCGGCCAGCAGCGCCGCGTACAGGGCGGAGACGTCCTCGTGGTACGGGCCGTCGCCGGCCCGCCAGTCGACGGTCTGGACATGCCACCCGTAGGCCTCGTAGCGGGCCTGGACGTCCTCGGAGAACGCCACCCGGGTGTCGTCCTCGATGGAGATCTGGTTGTCGTCCCAGATCATGACGAGATTGCCCAGACGCTGGGTTCCGGCCAGCGACGACGCCTCGCTGGACACTCCCTCCTGCATGTCGCCGTCGGACGCGATACACCAGATCGTGTGGTCGAAGACGCTCTCGCCGCGCGGGGCGTCGGGGTCGAGCAGGCCACGGGTGCGGCGTGCGGCCATGGCCATGCCGACGGCGTTGCCGACGCCCTGGCCGAGCGGTCCGGTTGTGGTCTCGACGCCAGCGGTGTGGTGGACCTCCGGATGGCCGGGCGTGATCGAGCCCCAGGTGCGCAACGACGCGAGGTCGTCGAGGGTCATCGGGTAGCCGGAGAGGTAGAGCTGGATGTAGAGCGTCAGGCTGGAATGGCCGGCGGAGAGCACGAACCGGTCGCGTCCCAGCCAGGCGGGGTCGGCCGGGTCGTGGCGGAGCAGGTGCTGGAAGATCAGGTAGGCGGCGGGCGCCAGGCTCATCGCCGTACCGGGATGGCCGTTGCCGACCTTCTCGACCGCATCCATGGCGAGCGCGCGAATCGTGTCCACGGCCCGTCGGTCGACGTCGGACCAGTCGAGTTCGGTGTCGTGGGGCACCGTCGTCGGCTCCTCTCGGGTCAGGCGATCGGGGCGAGATCACGTGGCGATCGCACTTCCAGGCGAGCCTACCCACGCCCGGTGTCGCCACGCGCGGCTACGCACCGCCACTCCGACGTCGCCCCGGCGGGCGCCGACTAGACTCGCCGCGTCCTGCGTGGTGAGCCATGGCCGCGCATCGAGCGTTGCGAGAGAGGCAGGTCGTGCCGGCCGTCGAGTCCCGCCGCGCGACGCCGCGGCGATCTCACCTGGATGCCTCGCGGTCGTGGCGACGCACGGTCGGTGCGTACGTCTCGCTGATGAAGCTGCGCGTGGTGGAGCTGCTGCTCGTCACGACACTCCCGGCGATGGTGCTCGCCGAGCGTGGACTGCCGGCGCCCGGTCTGGTCGTGGCGACGCTGCTCGGCGGCACCCTGGCAGCAGGCAGCGCTCACGCGTTCAACCAGGTACTCGAGCGCGACATCGACGCGGTGATGCGCAGGACCCGCAGGCGAGCGATCACGACCGCGGTGATCTCGCCGCGGGCGGCCGCCGTGTTCGCGGTCGTGCTCCTGGTCGTCTCCGTCGCCGTGATGCTGGCCTTCGTCAACCCGCTCGCGGCCGCACTGACCGTGGCGGCCAACGCGTTCTACGTCGTCGTCTACACCGTGCTGCTGAAGCGGCGCACGTCGCAGAACATCGTCTGGGGCGGCGTCGCGGGCTGCCTGCCGACGATGATCGGCTGGGCCGCCGTCACGGGGAGTCTCGCCTGGCCTCCCGTTCTGCTCTTCCTGGTGGTGTTCTTCTGGACCCCCCCGCACTACTGGCCGCTGGCCATGCGCTTCCGCGACGACTACGCCCGTGCCGGAGTGCCGATGCTGCCCGTGGTCGCATCGGCGCGCGCCGTGGCCGGCCAGATCCTCGTGTACTCCTGGGCGATGGTCGCCACGACGCTCGCCCTGTGGTGGGTCGCCGATCTGGGCTGGCTCTACGGTGCGCTGGCCATCCTGGCCGGAACGTGGTTCCTGGCCGAGGCGCACGGGCTCCATGCCCGGGCCCGGCGCGACGAGACCGGTGCCGGGGTGATGGCGATGCGCCTGTTCCACGGCTCGATCACCTACCTCACGGCGGTCTTCCTGGCGGTCGCGCTGGACGTCCTGCTGCTCGGCTGAAGGCCGGCCGTCGGTGGTCGCGGCGTTACGCTGACCGCGTGTCCCGGCGAGTGCTCGGCATCTGCGGCGTCGGTGTCGTCCTGGGCGCGGCCATCTGGGCGGCGACCGGCGGGGTTGCGGCTCCGGTCATCACGCTCGTCGTCATCGGAATCGTGCTGGCGGCAGCCGATGCCGTCCTGTGGAACGCGGAGGCGGGTCCCGACGGTTCGGGCGGCTCCGATCTTGCCGTGCCGGCCGGCCGGCGGCTCTCCCCTCCACCGTGGGGGCTCACGGTCGGCGCCGCCGCCGGGTTGGGTGTCTGTGCATGCCTGCTTGCCGGAGCGCTGTGGGCGGCGGCCGCCTCCGCACTCGTTCTCGTCCTGGCCGGGGCCGGACTGCTACGGCCGCCACCGGAGCGGGAACTACCGGCCCACGTCACCTCCACGGCGCGGCGGCTGCGCTCGTTCGCCCGCGCGCACGGAGTGGGTCCGGGCGAGCCGGTGGGCGGCTACGTCACGCCCGTCGGCGAGTCCGGCGTGCGGATGTTCGTCGTGGCTCCCGACGGGCGCTGGGCCGACGCCATGGTCTCCGCCACCGAGGCGGAGCAGATAGCCCAACTCGCACGGGTCGACCTGCGCGATCCCGCCGACCCGACGACCGGACGACGGGTGCGCGTCGGCAACGACCTCTGGACGGCCATGGCGCGGTCGTGGTGACACGGCCTCAGCTGGGCAGCCAGCGGGCCGCCAGCCAGGTGTCCACGACTGCCGCTACCAGGAGCACCGCCCCGAGCATGTGCAGGCCCACCAGCAGAACCGGCAGGTCGAGGGCGTACTGGACGACGCCGACGAGTCCCTGGCCGAGTTCGACCGCCACCAGAACTGCTGCCGCCTGTGCGGACCTGCCCGGAGAGCCCAGCGCCCGGGCGGCGAAGTAGAGGCCGACGGACAGGCCGATCAGCACGCACACGGCGTCGGTGTGCAGTTGCGCCACCGACTCCAGGTCGAGGCCGGTGCGCCGCGCGTCTTCGTCGCCGGCGTGCGGCCCCGTTGCGGTGACGACGGTGCCCAGGTAGACGACGACCGCCGCGACGGCGATCGTGAGTGCGGCCAGGCGGCCCAGCCACGGGGAGCCGAGCTCGTCCGGGCGCGCACCCAACGGCCGCTGTGCCCGACGGACCAGCACCGTGGCGACAGCCACCAGGACGGCTGAACACATGAAATGGAGCGTGACGATCCACGGGTTCAGGTGGGTCCATACCGTGACCATGCCGATCAGCGCCTGCGCCGGGATGCCGACGACCAGGGCCACCGCGGGGACGACCAGGTCGCGTCGGGGCCGTTCGGAGCCGAGGGTCTTGATGACGGCGAGCAACGTCAATGCGGCGATGGCGGCGAGCACGAAGGTGAGCAGGCGGTTGCCGAACTCGATGAGGCCGTGGATACCGAGTTCCGGTGTGGCCACCAGCGACTCGTCCGTACACCGCGGAACGGTGGGGCACCCCATGCCCGAGCCGGTCAGCCGTACCGCCCCGCCGGTGACGACGATCCCCATCTGCGACACCAGGGAGGCGGCGGCCAGCCGGCGAAGCGTCCGTTCGGACGGCGCCGGGACGCGGTCCCACAGCCGCGGCCGGGACGGCCGGCCGGTCGCGGTGGTGTCGGTGACGGCCACGCGGTCATCGTAGGGTTGCGGCGTGCTGGTGCGGCGCGAGGTACCGGGCGACGTCGAGGGCATCCGGACCGTCCACGCATCGGCGTTTGCCGATCCCGAGCATCCGAGGCGGCCCCCAGTCGAGGTCGGCCTCGTCGATGCGTTGCGCAGTGGCGATGCCTGGCTGCCGGAGCTCTCCCTGGTCGCCGTCGGCCCGGACGCGACCGTGGACGGACACGTCGTCTGCACCAGAGCGCGGATCGGGACCGCGGCTGTGCTCGCACTCGGGCCGGTGGGCGTTCGGGCCGATCGCCAGCGTCGTGGCATCGGCAGCGCGCTCATGCACGCCGTGCTGGGTGCTGCGGACGCGCTGGACGAGCCGCTGGTCGCCCTGGTCGGCCACGCCGACTACTACCCGAGGTTCGGCTTCCGGCCGGCGCAGGAGTACGGGATCACCCTGTCGGTTGCCTCGTGGGCGCCGAACTTCCAGGTGCGCCTCCTGACGTCGTACTCCCCGGCGATCGCCGGCGAGTTCCGCTTCGCGAAACCCTTCCACGACCTGTGACGGGCTAGGTAACTCATAGCCCTGGGAA
>Ga0299907_10000024_pt1 | contig 45123 bp, 50 predicted proteins | sample RVTome_16_FD_198680 | JGI IMG/M metagenome (GOLD analysis project Ga0299907, IMG submission 198680) | Soil microbial communities from uranium-contaminated site in the Upper Colorado River Basin, Wyoming, United States - RVT152D67 (version 2) ...
GTGGCCGCCCGCGACCGTCATTGCGTCGCCCCCGGCTGTGGCCAGTCGGCGAAATGGTGCGACGTCCACCACATCATCTGGTGGATCGACGGAGGCGAAACCATCATCGACAACCTCTGTCTCCTCTGCCGATACCACCACACCCAAATCCACCTCGGACAGATCAGCCTCGAAGACCTCCACCTGCCCCCCACCATCCTCCAACACACCCCCACACCAAGTACCTGAGGGCGGACCCCCACCCCACAGCAGTTGCCAAGAGAAGTCCCTGCTCTCTGGAACCGGCACCCCTGCGGGAGGTAGACGGTCGGATGTCGACTTACCACGACTCCTCGAGAAGGGTAAAAGTGACACCTCGCATTTGATGGTTCTTCCAGGTGATGATCCCCTGTGGAACGTTTCCGTGATTCCGTACGTCAAATCGTGATGAAACGCTGGACCGGTCTTGTGTTGCTCGCCCTGATCGCAGTCTCATGCTCGTTTCCGGCAGTCGTAACCGACTCGGTGTCTTTCACGTCTCCCGAGCCTCCCGACGAGTTCGCGTCCGGCCTCACAATCGGGTTCATCCCGGAAGGGTTTGCCTGGGTCTGGAACGAGGGTCATGAGACTGCGACGTTTCACACGTTCCAAACGGCAGACGAATCAAGTCAGCTATCTGTTGGCATCCAGGTTTCACCTCCACCCCACCCTGGCTCAGGTGAGGAGGTGTCACGGGCCGGTCGCCAATTCGTAGCCTTCGACTTGGAGAGGGAGATCCGTGTCACCGAAGCCGTTGGGAACGACGTCAGGCTCGATGTCGTCAGCGCCTCTTTGGATGAAGAGACTTTGTTGCGAGTTGCCGAGAGTGTCACGTTCAAGCCAACCGCCACAGCAAAAACTGTCCTCAGCGTTGCGGCTGGTGGGCTCGTTGTCCCTGATTGCAATGACACGGCGTCTTGCGCCGCGGGGTTCATCCTCGATGACGGGGTGTTCTACAACCTCGGCTGTCGAGCAGTTCGTGATGCCGAGGGATGGCCCCTGAGGTGCTGGGTCGCGGCCAACTCGACGGTGAATCAGTCACGATCAATGCGATTGAGGGGATCGATCGTGCCGTGATGGTCGCGGTGAGCCTGCCGGGCGGGCTGTGCGAGGAGGGGGACCAGCCCCTGTCGAAGTGGACAGGGGCGTTCCCATCAACGATCGATGACGACGTTCTACGACATGCCGTCTGTTCGGTTTGCGAGTTGACAGAAGCCCAACGAATCGCAGACGACTGCTGAACCAGAGCAGCCTGGCTCATGGAGAGAGGCGGTCCCGCCCACCCCATCCGCTTTTCTGTTGTACCTGGCTTACGCCAGGCCCGAATCCCTCAGCGCTTCCGATTCTTGGGGTCCCAGTCGGGGTTGGATATTGCGACCTTGGCAGGTCTCATCAGCTGTGAACTGCCAAGTAAATGTCAGTGAAAATGACACACTTACGTTTTGGTAGATTCTTCCAGACACTGGCCGCAAACTCATGCTTTGGTGCTGGCGCAAAGGCCCCCACTCGTGGCAGAACCAGTTGCATCCGCTGTCCAAGCCCGCAACAAAGTGGTGTCCTTTCTCACGAGCCGTGAAATGCCAGCTAAATGCGATGGGAGATGACCATGCCGCATTTCTTGTGCAAAGTCGAACCCCTCCAGGTGGCCGTCAGCTTGGAGGTGCTTCAACTCAAGCGTGGCACTGTACTGCCTTATGACCGCACCACCTTCACTCCGCACTCGCATTCAGCTTCCGAACAAGGAGAAGTGGGCGCTCACGGAGATTGAGCGACTCCCCGCAGACCCACGTGGCGCTTACACTGAAATCAATCGGCTCTTCCTGGTGTCGGCGACTCCCCCCTTTACTCGTGATGCCATCACCCAATGTGGCTCTCTCCACCAGTTCTCCACACGCCTCCGCTCCGCGCGGACCAGGTCGCACGAGCGGGTGGGGAACGTATCTTGATGAGTGAGATGGCATCGGTCTTTGAGAAGTATGCGCGCGCGATGCAGCCCGCCACCGCGGATCTAATTCGCAGGTGCGGAACCGACCCAGCCATTCAGGGCCTGTTACCGGACAATCCGATGTGGGACATTCCTCACCGGATCACCGCAGCTGTCGATTGGCTTGTAGACGTGGGAAAGGCTGAGGACTACCGGGAACAGTCGGACTCCTGGTCGTCGTTCCGATCCACGGTGCTATCGCATGCTGATTGGGTTCGAGCATTCGTCCACGACCAGCCCATTCAGACGAACGAGGTGCAGCGCTGCTTCGCCTTGCTACCCATCTTCCTGACCATCGGCCTTACAACCCAGCGGCCTCTCGACCTGTTGGAGCTCGGCGCTAGCGCCGGGTTGAACCTGCTGTGGGACCGATACCGGTATCGATACCTCGCCGGGACATGGGGTTCCGGTAGCGCCCCGCTGGAGTTGACCGGTGGGGAGCGTGGAACCGTTCCGGGCAGCCTGCTCGAGCACGAGGTCACCATTCGCCACCGGTGTGGCATTGACCTCCGGCCGCTGGACGTGCACAGCGATGATGACGTCCGTCTGCTCCGGGTATTCGCCGCGCCGAACCGCCGCCCCCGCTTGCTCCAAGCGATCGAGATCGCGCGCACCCAACCACCTGAGCTGATCAAGGGCGACTACCTCGACGTCTTGCCGGAACTGCTGGCAGCTCGTGACGGTAATGCGCTGACGGTCGTCGTTCAGACGCTGTCGTCTATCTACCTGACACTTGAACAGCGCGCCCAGCTTTGGGAGACTATCGAAGCCGCTGGCCGGGCCGGTCCGCTCGCCTACGTCTGGACACCGACGCCCGAGGAGCACGGTCAGCGCCGCGGTGACTATCCCGTCGAGTTGGCCATGTGGCCGGGTGCCGATCGTCGATTCATCGCACGGATGGAGAACCACGGGGAGTGGCTCGACTGGGTCGGCTGAACGAACACCGCGAGCGCCAAGGGGGCCTGGAGTCCACGGCACTCATTAAGTAGAGACCGACTTACCCGGGGCCGCCTCTCCGCTTTTCTCTGTCGTTGTTGGCTCTATCTCAAAGCCGAATCCTGAGTCCTACTCAAAATGTAAGTCTGTCAGTTCGACTTGCATTCGCTGTCAATCGCACTTCCATTCGTTGGCAGAACCCGTGACAAAAAGCTGGCAGGACTCAACCGCTGAGAAGTGACAAGTAAATGTCAGTGAAAGTGACACACTTACATTTTGGTAGGTTCTTCCAGAGCGAGCGCAAACTGAGGTCCGGGTTCTGGCTTCGTTGGCCTGACTTATCGCCTGAGTATGCAGCGCTCTTCATGAGCCCCACGTAGTTCGCTGGTAGCCCGTTTCGCGTCAGGAAGCGGCCCGGGATCCACTTCGTGGACTGAGTCTGACTTTCTTCGACTCGGCCGAGCAAAGGGTGGGGTTACGGTGGGCTCAGCTGCAACTGTTGGTGGTGCGAGCGTGTACGTCAGCCCCGACTGCTCGTCCGTTGAAGTCGTCGGTTGTGTCTGGTCGGGCTTCGACGCGGAGTCGTAGCCCGTCGGCCAGTGATATGTTGAGCAAAGCAGTCTGTCCGAGAGCGACGTTTCCGGTGAACTTGGAGACCCCATCGACGAAGACTTCCATTTCGAAGGCTGTGTCATCTGACGAGTCGTCTCTCACGCCCGCCACACCACACAGTCGTTGGAAGTCTCGCGACAAGTCGTACTCGATCCAGCGAGGATTCGAAGTCTCTTGTGATGGTTGCCAGACGGAGCGGCTTTAGACCTTGCTGTCAACCTGGGCGGCTCCCTTCCCAGGAGTCACGCCCTCCACATCGACAAATTGCATGTCTGACAGGTAGCGCTGCGGGCTAGGCGCAGGCTCATTGTCTGCTTTGGGGCTGACGACAGACCGCTGGTGGACTACGTACCTGGTTGTCGTCGAGGTTCTGGACGCTTGCGCAGCTTGGCCAACTCACGCCGCAGCTTCTGGCGGTTCGACCGGACCCGGGCGTTGTGGGCTCGAACGTCCTGGTTGTATTGGTTGACCGCGCGGTTGACATTGCTGTTGTGCTTGCGGACAGCCGCGTTATAACGGTTGATTGCTTGGCGCTGTTTCGCCTGCGCCTGTCGCAGTTGGCTCCGCAGCTGAGATGAACCGATTCTTCGTGGCATTACATAACCTCCGTCACTCCTTTTATCAGTACCCGGCCCTCGCCCTCTGGCAAGGACACACCTACGCAAAGAGGCGGCCTCCCCGGAGCCGCCCCTTAGTCTTCTCTTGTTCTTGTCTTCCGAGCCTTTTCAGCCCGAATCTTGAGTTCTACTCAAAATGTAAGTCTGTCAGTTCGACTTACATTCGCTGTCAATCGCACTTCCATTCGTTGGCAGAACCCGTAACAAAATGATGTCTCTTCTCATCAGCTACAGCCTGTCGTGTCCCCACAGGTCAGGCAGACGTAGCAACTTCCGTTGCGAACAGTCATGTGACCGCAGTTGGAGCATGCTGGTGCGTCTCCCATGTTCTCCTTCAGAGACATGTCGGAGATCTTGGTCTCACCGCCGGCGGCGGCTACCGATACTTTCTCCCGTTCTGGCGCCCTGATGTCTTCGTCCGGTCCGTCGAGGAATTCGGCTGCCGACCTAACTGCATCGACGTCGGCGTCGGCGACTGCGTCGGTCAGGTCGAGTTGCACACCGGCGTCCACGGCGAGACCTTTGGCCGGCTCGGGGAGCTCGCCGACCTCACGATCCGGCGGAACTTGAGCCAGTTCATCTCGCTGCAGGTACTCCACTCCGAGCGCCCGGAACACGTAGTCCACGATGGAGTTGGACATCTTGATGTTCGGGTGACCCTCGACCATCCCCCGGGGCTCGAAGGTCTGGAACGTGAACGTGTCCACGAATTCCTCCAACGGCACGCCGTACTGGAGACCTTTGGAGACGGCGATGGCGAAACAGCTCAGGATTCCCTTGAGGGTCGCCCCCTCCTTGGCCAGGTCGATGAAGATCTCGCCGAGCGTGCCGTCCTGGTACTCGCCGGTGCGGAGATAGACCTTGTGGCCGCCGACCCGTGCCTCCTGGTTGAACCCGGAGCGGCGAGCCGGGAGCAGGAAGCGGGGCGGTTTCATCCCCCGGGCGTAGGCCTGGGTAGGGGAGATCCCTGCTGGCAGGTTGCCCCAATGGATCGTCTTCTCCGCCTCGACCGCGGCGGTGATTGCTTCGTCCTCATCCTCGTTGTTCTCGCCTTCGTCGGCGGTCGAGTTGAGGGGCTGGGCCGCCTTCGAGCCGTCCCGATAGAGGGCCATGGCCTTCAGTCCGAGCTTCCACGACAGGAAGTAGGCGTCCTCGATCTCCTCGACGGTCACCTCGTTTGGCATGTTGATCGTCTTCGAGATCGCACCCGAGATGAACGGCTGCGCAGCCGCCATCATCTTGATGTGACCGTTGTGGTGGATGAACCGGGTGCCGTACTTTCCGTTCTTGTTGGCAGTGTCGAACACCGACAGGTGCTCATCTTTGACGTGGGGCGCACCCTCGATGGTCTGGCGGCCACAGATGTGGTCGTTGGCCTCTGTGATCTGTGCTCGGTTGAACCCGAGAGCACGTAGCAGGTCGAATTCCCAGCTCGTGTACTCGTCGACGGTGAACCCAAGCCGTTGCATGGTCTCCTCGCCGAAGGTGAACACGTTGAAGGCGTGCTTCAGCTCGAAAACTGCTGGCAGTGTGGCCTGCAGTTTGAGGATGTCCTCCTCGGAGAAGCCCTTATCGAGGAGACTCTCGGTGTTGATGTGGGGCGCACCATCGATCGAGCTCGTGCCAACGATGTAGGTGACGATGTCAGAGATCTCCCCTGGTGCATAGCCCAGGCGGCTCAGCGCCGGAGCCACCGACTGGTTGACGATTTTGAAGTAACCGCCACCGGCGAGCTTCTTGAACTTCACCAGGGCGAAGTCGGGCTCGACACCCGTCGTGTCACAATCCATTAGGAGCCCGATGGTCCCAGTCGGCGCGAGAACACTGGCCTGGGCGTTGCGGTAGCCGTTCTTCTCGCCACGCTCGAGGGCGAGGTCCCACGACTCCCTGGCTGCAGTCAGCAGATCGTCTGCGACAAGATCGCCGTCGATGCCCATGACCTGAGTGGAGATGTTGTCGAAGTCGTCTCTGTTGTAGGCGGCCGCCCTGTGGTTGCGGATCACTCGCAGCATGGCGTCCCGGTTCTCAGAGAACCTGGGGAATGGGCCGACAACGCCGGCCATCTCGGCTGACGTGGCATACGAGTACCCGGTCAACACCGACGTGATGGCGCCGGCAATGGCTCGTCCTTCGTCGGAGTCGTAGGCGATGCCTTGACGCATCAGCAAGGAGCCGAGGTTGGCGTAGCCGAGCCCGAGGGTCCGGTAGTCGTAGGAGCCCTGGGCGATTTCCTTGGAGGGGAAGTGAGCCATCGCCACTGAGATCTCGAGCACAATGGTCCAGATACGGATGGCGTGTTTGTACCCCTCGACGTCGAAGGTGCCGGTCTTGTCGTCATATAGCCGCACCAGGTTGATGGACGCCAGGTTGCAGGCGGTGTCGTCGAGGAACATGTACTCGGAACAAGGGTTGGATGCGTCGATCCGACCCCCTCCAGGGCTGGTGTGCCACTCGTTGATGGTGGTGTCGAACTGGAGGCCAGGATCCGCGCATGCCCAGGCCGCATCGGCTATGCGCTTCCAGAGCTCCCGTGCCTTCACTGTCTTGCGCACGGCTCCGTCGGTACGGTTGATCAGATCCCAGTCACCGTCTTCCTCGACGGCCTTGATGAAGTCGTAGTTGACCCTGACCGAGTTGTTGGAGTTCTGTCCGGAGACCGTGGCGTAGGCCTCTCCGTTGAAGTCGGCGGGGTACCCACCGTGCTGGATGAGGATCTTCGCCTTTTCTTCTTCGACCTTTTTCCAGTCTATGAAGGCCCCGACGTCGGGATGGTCGATATCGAGAATGACCATTTTGGCAGCGCGACGGGTAGTCCCACCGCTCTTCACCGCACCGGCGGCACGGTCACCAATCTTGAGGAATGACATCACCCCCGAGGACTTGCCGCCACCCGACAACAGTTCGTTCTCAGCTCGAATCTTGGAGAAGTTGGAGCCGGCGCCCGATCCGAACTTGAAGATACGAGCCTCGCGGACCCAAAGATCCATGATGCCACCGGGGTTCACCAGGTCGTCTTCGGCCGACAAGATAAAACAGGCATGAGGTGCAGGACGACTGTACGAATCCGGCGTCTCGATGGTCTCACCGGTCGACTCGTCGACGAACCAAAAGCCCTGTGCCGGTCCGGTGATGCCATAGGCATGATTGAGTCCGGTGTTGAACCATTGTGGGGAATTGGGAGCGGCGATCTGGGCGGCGAGCATGTACTTGAGCTCGTCTCCGAAGACGTCGGCGTCTTCGGTGGAGGCGAAGTAGCCGCCTTTCTCGCCCCAGTGACGCCACGTCTCGGCGAGCCGGTCGAAAACCTGTTTGGCGGAGCGCTCCGGTCCGGTGACCGGCTTTCCGGCCCCATCGAGTATCTGGTTCCCCTCATCGTCGACCTGGGGGACGCCGGCCTTGCGGAAGTACTTCGAGACCATGATGTCCGAAGCCACCTGGCTCCACTGGGCAGGGAGCTCCGCCTCGGCCATCTCGAAGACAACCGAGCCGTCGGGATTGCTGATCTTGGAATTGCGGCGCGACCACTCGAACAGGCTGTAGGGGTCGGTTCCGGCCTCGGTGAAACGACGGGTGATCCGCAGGCCTTTGCTCATGTACTCCTCCTCGACAAAGGGTTCCCGACATGGCTTGACTGACCTGCCGGGAAGTGTCCATTCTCAACTCCAACCACAAGATGTTGTGGTCTGCGGGGAAGTGGCCACTACATCTTGTATGGACTCCAATACTGTAATTACATTGGTGTCATCCGTCAACTACCTGTTTTCCAGAGGCGAACAAGGCCTGCTGGACGTCTTTGAACAGCCACCTGACAAGGGGAAGTAGAGGTCGGGCGTGCATGCAGCCGGGGGGAAGTACGCAGACGATAGACACGGTCGACATGACGGTCCACCGCACGCCGTGAATGGTTTTCGCGACTCGCGCACACGTGGCAGACTTCGTCTGTGTCGGACCAATTCGTTGTCGCCCGGAATCCTGACCCCGATTCCAGTCTCCCGTTCCTGGTGAGTCTTCCCATCGATGGAGGCATCTTTCTCAAGACCAGGGAGTCATGGCCACGGACGAACCGCTCCTATTGCCACCCGGTAGACGACTGGCCCGCCGATGCCGAGGTGGTTGAACGGGTGTCGGTCAGCCTTTGCCGGCGCAGGGGCTCTGCAATCGACCTCGTGCTGGATCGTCGGATGAACTCGAGGAGCCAGTTCGTGTTCACCACCAGCAAGGGTCGGGAGATCATCCTTTGGCAGACCTCCAAGGTGACTCGCAAGGCACGACCCGGTGCCCGTGTCCCCAAGCGGAGGGCCGCAGGGCTCACGGACTGGCAGATCGTCGTGGACACCCGGGAGCGATACCCATACCGTTTCGCCAACCGCTCCGTGACCACGGAGCGAGCTGCATTGCCGGTTGGCGGCTATGCCGTGAAGTCCGGCGAGACGGTGATTGCGTCGGTGGAGCGCAAGACCCTGGAGAATCTGAGCGCCGATCTGATCTCGGGGAAGCTCACCTTTACCATGGCGGAGCTATCCACACTCCCCGCAGCCGCTGTCGTGGTCGAGGATCGTTATACGGCGCTCTTCAAGATGGAGCGGGTCGAACCGGGTTGGCTCGCAGAATTGGTGGCCAGAGTCCAGGTCAGATTCCCCAACGTCCCGATCGTGTTTTGCGACAACCGCAAGTTCGCCGAAGAGGGACCTTTCGATTCCTGGGTGCGGCTATCGCCGAGCTGGGCGAGACCTAGACCCTCAGTCGTTTTCGTCGGTATCGATGTCGAGGGACCCGTTCTCCCAGCGAACCTCGATCCGTGCCTCGACATCGTCGCCGTCGAACTCAACGCGGACCCGGGGCGGGCCGGCGTCGTCGATCTCGACGGCGAATCCCGGTGCAGGGGTCGCCGCCTGGAGCTCGACCTCGCCGGGCCGGTAGCGGACGACCACGGTTCCTCCTACCGAGTTGATTGTCTGCACACTCCACTCTGCCGCTGCCGTCGTGGACGTGCTGGATGCCGAGCTGGAGCCGGGTGATGAGGAGCTCGAGGTCGTGGCAGACGAGCTAGAAGTCGCCTCCGTCCTCGACGACGACGTCGTCCCGGCGACCGTGGTGGTCGTGGGCGAGAGCGATGTGGTCGACGTGGTGCCGACAACCGTCGAGGTGGGGAAAGTCGGTGCCACCGCGACGGGTCTTTCGCCGACCTGGGAGTCGGCCAGGCCCACGATCTGCCACGTCAATACAGTGGTGAGTACCAGGGCCACGACCCAGGCCGCAGCCATGCGCCAGCTGATCATCAGTTGATTCTCTCAGGATTACCCGCAACAAGGAATCAATAGAGCCTCAAGGTTCGTTCAAGACTGCCGTGTGAGCGAATTTCCCGCTTAACCTCGACCCGTGCCCCGGATCGTCCTCATCGAAGACGACGTAGAGATCAGGCGACTCGCTGCTGTCGCCCTCTCCGAGAAGGGTCATGACGTCGAGAGCGCCGCACGTGCTCTCGACGGTCTCGAATTGGCCGTGAAAGGGTCCCCCGACTTGGTGGTGCTGGATCTCGGGCTGCCGGACATCGACGGGACCGAGCTGCTTCGCATGATCCGGGCGGTGAGCCAGGTGCCTGTGATCGTCATCACCGCTCGCGGTGCCGACGAGACGGTGGTTTCCACCCTCGACTCCGGTGCCGACGACTATCTGGTCAAGCCGTTTTCCATGCAACAGCTAGAGGCGCGGGTGCGTGCGGTCCTCCGTCGCCGAAAGGGGGCCGCTGCGGCCAACCGTTTGACGGTCGGAGAGCTCGCCCTCGATGTTCGGGCGCGCTCGGCGGTTCTGGGCAGTGACCCACTTGACCTCAGCCCGAAGGAGTTCGACCTCCTGAAGGTTCTGGTGGAGAGAGTCGGCGAGGTCTTGACAAAACGTGAATTGCTTGCCGAGGTGTGGCGGGAGCCCTACGGAGGGTCTGATCACACAATTGATGTACATCTGTCGTGGCTGCGGAAAAAGCTCGGTGAGACGGCGCAGAGTCCGCGCTACATCCAGACAGTCCATGGTGTGGGAGTGAAGCTGGTCGACCCGGGCGTCCAGTGAGACGTCGACTGGTGTTGCTCAGCCTGGCGACGACGGTGCTCGTCGTGGTCGCCTTCGTCCTTCCACTGGGGCTCCTGGTGCGTCGGCAGGCAGTTGAGAGCGCAAAGGTCGCTGCCGAGCGGGATGCCCAATCGGTCGCCGCTCTCGTGGCCCTCGCCGTCGCCAACAGCCCAGAGCCCGACGCGGTCGAGTCCAGCCTGGGTGTTCTGGCCGAGGGGACCATCGTCGATCTGGGGGACGCCATCGTGGGCGAGGTGAGGCCAGGACAAGGCTCACTCATCGATGCCGCGGCCAGGGACACCAGGACCATCGCTCAGGACGTGGAAGGAGGATGGGAGATTGCCCTGCCCGTTGTTGTCCCCTCCGGGGTGGTGGTTGTCGACTCCCTTGTCACCTCGGCAGAACTGACCGCAGGTGTGTTCATGGCCTGGCTTCTGCTTGGTGCTCTCGCCGTGGTCCTGATTGCAGTGGCGGTTTGGATAGCAGACCGACTCGGCCGGAGCCTCACATCACCCATCGAAGACCTGGCGCGATCGGCCCATCGTCTCGCCGAAGGCGATCTCGAAGCCCGGGTCGACCCCACTGACCCTGAGGAGATCCGGGAGACCGGCGAGGCATTCAATTATCTGGCCGGAAGACTCGACCAGCTCCTGGCCGAGGAGCGAGAAAGCGCTGCAGACTTGTCCCACCGACTGCGCACCCCTTTGACTTCCCTGAGGTTGCAGGCAGAAGCCCTCGCCAGCGATGAGGAGCGAACGGCATTGGTCGGTCAAGTGGATCGCCTCGAACGCGCCATGAATCAAGTCATCGAATTGGCGCGGTCCCGAGCAGCTCAACCCCCGAGCCAAAGCGACCTCAATGACATCGTCGAGGAACGGGCGGCATTCTGGGGTGTGCTGGCTGAAGAGCAGGGAAGAGAGATGAGAGTGGACCTCGGGGAGGTCGGCGGAGCCGTCGCGTTGGGTCAAGACGATCTAGGGGTGTTGATGGACACCCTTGTGGGCAATGTGTTCGCCCACACCCCCGCCGGGTCCGACTTTGCTGTCCGTACTGGTACGAACGCGTCGGGTACTTCATTTCTCGAGGTCTCCGACTCCGGGCCGGGGTTTGGGGGGCGCATCCCTTTCGAGAGGGGGGTCAGTGGTGGCGGCTCGACGGGTCTCGGCCTCGACATAGTCCGTAAGACCACACAGGGGGTTGGGGGCACCGTGGAAATAGACGACCGCCCCGAAGGCGGGGCGGTCGTGCGAGTGGTCTTCGGCTGAGCGTCAGTCGGAGTCGACCTCGACCTCCACCTCGACCCTTCCGTCCCTGATTCGTGCTTCGAACTCGGCTTCGGCCTCACCCTTGGTGAACTCGAGCTCGATGCGGTCGCTTTCGATCTTGTCGTGTTCGACGGTCCAGCCCGGGGCGGACACCGCGATCAGGAAGAGTTGGCCTCCGGAAACTTCGATCGAGACGGCCCCCACACCTGGGATGTTGTGGGTCGTGATCCCGTCGGGAACGACCACCCGGTCGTTGTCGTCGACGGTTGTGGACGTCGTTGAGTCGTCATCGTCGTCGATGCTGGTTGACGTGGTTCCGGCTGCACTTGTCGACGTGGTCGACGCGATGCTGGTTGACGTGATCGACGAGTCATCGTCCCTGTCGTCGTCTCTGTCACCGCCGTGATCGTCGACACTCGTCGACGTCGACCCATTCACGCTCGCCGAAGTGGATGGGGCGGGCACCGTTCCCTCCGTGGAAGGTGTCGACACGTCGCTCGACACGCTGGCCGAAGTCTCCGTGGCTGCGGTGATAGATGTCGCCGCATCGTCGTCTCCGCTTGCCCAGGCCACGCCTACCACAGCCAGGGCAGCGACGATCGTTGTGAACAGGCCAAGTAGTTTCTTGGTCATCAGTTACCTCCTTGGTAAGTCGATGGGGGTAACTGTGCGTCACGCCGGGTCAGGATGTCTTCAGGCGCTTCTCAAGAGTGTCTCAAGACTTCGGCGAGGCATCTCCCGTTCTGTGCGGGTTTACCGCGCGTGGCGCGTAAGAGACCCGCACAGAATGGTTCAAACCTCACCGCGCCGGGTGGTTCCAGGCGTCTTCGGGGCGACCGGAGTCGATACTCCAGCGGGGCAGAAAGAACTGGACGATGGGACCGATGAAGAGGGCGAAGGCGATGGTTCCCACTCCGAAGGTCCCGCCGAGGAGGATTCCGGTGATCAGGACGACAATCTCCAAACCCCAACGGGTCGCCCTTATCGACGGTCCCCGTCTCGCTACCGCCGTCATGAGCCCGTCCCTAGGTCCCGGCCCGAGGTTTGCACCGATGTACATCCCCGAGGCGAGACCGATGAGGAGGATCCCACCGACGAGCATCACCGTGTCGACCACGGTGCTCTCTGGCTGGGGAATGACGAGGGAGGCGACGTCGATCACGACGCCGATGATGATGGCGTTGAGAAAGGTCCCGATCCCGTATCTCTCCCGAAGGGGCAGCCACAACAAGAGCACGAAGAAAGAGATGACGATCGACCACATGCCGACCGACAGCCCAAACTGCTCGGCGAGCCCCTGATGGAGGACATCCCAGGGCGGCAGACCGAGTTCCGATTGCAGCATCAGCGCGATGCCCGCGCCAAACATGACCAGACCGATGTTGAGCTGGACAAGCCGCCGCCGGAGATTTCTTCCACTCACTGGAATGAACATGGCTGCGAGACGCTAACAATGGTGACTCACCAGCAGGGAACCAACGATGGCCATCAACTTCACAGTGACCGACACCGCCGGCAAGTCTTGGACGCTTTCGGATCATCTCGACTCGGCGGCGGTGTTCACCTTCCAGCGAGGCGACTTCTGAAGCTATTGCCACGGCCAGTTGGCCGTCATGGCAAACCGCCACCGGGAATTCCTCGAACGAGGTGGCAGGGTGTTCGCCATCAGTGCCGACACCGCGCCCATGAATGCAGCCGTAGTGGAGAAAATGGCGCTGCCATTCCCCATGCTCTCGGACACCGGTCGCCAGGAGGCGATCACACCTCTTGGTTTCGCCGACGAGAAAGACCCACGTGAGATCTCGCGACCCGGTGCGGTGATCATCTCCCCGGACGCCGAAGTCGTCTTCTCGTTTGTCGGCCGCGATTATGCCGATCGTCCCTTCGAGGATGTACTCCTTGACGAGCTCGGTGCTCTCGGTCTTCCTCCCACCGAGCAGCCACCTCCCGAGTTGGGAGAGATCCTGCCGGGGGACAAAGCAATGCCCCTGCGCGGTCTCGGCCCCTACTATCGGGGTGCCAAGTTCGCGGCTCTGGCCATTCGCGGCCGCCATCGCAATCTCGGCGACGACTTCGGGGACGATCTGAAAGGCTATGTCGAGATGGTCGATCGCTATCTCGAGGCGTTGCCCGGCGTGGAGGAACGGAAGGCCTAATCTCGGCTCCCATGGAGGGGCCGCAGGTCCAGTTGTTCGTCACGTGCCTGGTCGACGTGCTGGCTCCGCAGGTCGGCCGGGCGACAGTCGATGCTTTGGAGGAGGTGGGTTGTGACGTCGCATTCCCGTCTGATCAGGGATGTTGCGGCCAACCTGCCTTCAACGTGGGACTCATCGACGATGCCCGCCGGATGGCTGCCCACACCCTCGACGTGCTCGATGGCACCGAAGGATCGGTGGTCGTTCCCTCCGGCTCGTGCGCCGTCATGATCGCCCACCACTATCGAGAGCTGTTTGCCGATACGGATCGGGAGGAGCAGGTGAAACGGGTGTCAGCCCGGGTCCGGGAGCTCACTCAATTTCTCGTTGATGAACTCGGGAGCTCGAGCCGGGCACGATGCGAGGGATGCACCGTGGCCTATCACTACTCCTGTCACGGTTTGCGAGAGCTGGGACTTGAGCATCAAGCCGATGTCCTTTTGCAGGACACGACCAGGGTCGAACTGGAAGGGGACAAGGAGTGCTGTGGATTCGGCGGTCTGTTCGCCATCGAGATGCCCGCAGTATCGACCGCCATCATGGACGACAAGCTCGACCGCATCGAGGCCTCCGGCGCCGACACCGTCATCAGCGGAGATGTGTCATGTCTCATTCACATCGCCGGCGGGTTGCGACGCAGAGGTTCACAGATCGAGGTGAAACACATCGTCGAGCTGATCGGTGACGGCACTTGAACCAGCCAGTGACATTCCTCGGACGAGCTGAGGCCCTAATCGGCACTCACGAAGCGGATGCCGTCGACAACGGCGTACGCAACTTCCTGGAACTGCGGGAGAAGGCGGTGGAGGAGCTTCCGGCGCTGGCCGATCTGCGTGACCGGGCACGCGCCATCCGTCTTCACGCCCTCAGGCACCTCGACCGTCTCCTCGCTCACTTCGCCGACCAGCTGCAGGCTGCTGGTGGGCACGTCCACTGGGCCGTCGATGCCGCCGACGCACGCCAGATCGCCGCGGACATCTTGCAAAGGACCGAGTCACGTCTGGTGGTCAAGTCGAAGTCGATGGTTTCCGAGGAGATCGAGCTCAACGACCACCTCGAGGCGCTTGGTCTCGAGGTGGTCGAGACCGACCTCGGTGAGTTCATAGCCCAGCTCGCCGGTGACACCCCGTCGCACATCATCGCCCCGGTCCTTCACATGACCCGTCAGGACATCGGCAAGCTGTTCGCCGACGAGCTCGGAGTCCCCTACACCGACGACCCATTCGAGCTGAATCGAATCGCCCGTGTCCACCTGCGCGAGGCCTTCCTCCTTGCCGATGCTGGCATCTCCGGTGTCAACATGGCAGTCGCCGAGTCAGGGTCGATCGTTCTCGTCACCAACGAGGGCAACGGCCGACTCGTCACTACCGCTCCCCGTGTCCACATCGCTCTCATGGGGATGGAGCGAATCGTCTCCCGCTGGGAAGACGCCGCGGTCGTGCTGGAGACTCTGGCGAGGTCGGCCACCGGGCAGCGGCTCTCGGTCTACACGAACGTGATAACAGGGCCCCGTCAGGACGACGATCCGGACGGCCCCGAGGAACTGCATGTGATCGTCATCGACAACGGCCGCTCCCAGATCCTCGCCGGTGAGACTGCCGAGATCCTCGCCTGTATTCGTTGTGGCGCTTGTCTCAATGCGTGTCCGGTGTTTCGGACAGCAGGCGGGCACGCCTACGGCACTCCCTACTCGGGCCCGTTTGGCTCCATTGTCACCCCGGGTCTGCATGGAATGGACCCCTGGTGGGATCTGCCGTTCGCGTCGACACTGTGCGGGGCATGTGAGGAGGTGTGCCCGGTTCGGATCCAGATCCCGAAGATGCTCCTCCAGCTCAGACGACAAGCCGCTTCAGAAGGGCGGCTGCCCGGCTGGTTGGAGAAGGGCATCGCCAGATATGCCCGAACCACGGTTGAACCCGCCCGTTGGGAACGGGCCAAGCGATGGGCCTCGCGGCTGGCCGGTGTCATTGCGACAGATGGTTGGATTCGAAGGATGCCAGGCCCGGGACGTGGCTGGACCTCGAGCCGTGATTTGCCCCGGCCGGCTAAAGAGTCATTTCACGACTGGTGGAGGTCGAACCGTGGATCGTGACTCGTTCCTCACCCGGGTGGGCCGGGCCTCTCTAACCTCACAACTTCCCGATTCACCGCCGATATCGGCCGACCTTCCAGAGCTGGCAGCGGCCGATCTATTGGCTTTGTTCCGGTCCCGCTCGCAGACGGTGAACGCGGTCGTCCATGGCCCGGTGACCCGTCATGGCGTGCCCCGGACGGTGACCGGCATCGCAACCGGGCATAACGCTTCCTCATTCATGGCCTGGGACGACTTGCCGACCCCGGGCGTCACCTCGGCACTGCAAGCCGTCGGCATGGAGCGGATCGATCACGTCGTTCCGTTGGGGTCGAGGATCGAACACAACCTCGGCTACCGGGATGTCGGAGTCGGGATCACCGGTGCAGAGGTGGCACTCGCCGAGAGCGGGAGCGTCGTCCTGGTTCATGGCGATGGCCGGCCCCGAATGGCAAGCCTCGTCCCTGACGTGCACATCGTCCTCCTGGAGATCGAACGTCTCGACCGCACTCTCGCCCTTTGGGCGCAGAAAAACCCGACATTGGTCACGGAAACGACGAATCTTGTCCTGGTCACCGGCCCGAGCAGGACCGGTGACATCGAACAACAGCTAAACCTCGGGGTGCATGGGCCGAGACATGTCCACATCGTGATGATCAAATGAAGGGTCTCCAAGCCCCACCAAAGACAGAGAAGCCGAGCCGAATTGTCGCGCGCTTCCTCACCCTGATCATCTTCGCCACCGCGGCCGGTGTGGTCATCTACGCGGCGGTGATCAACCAGCAGGCAGACGTAGCCGAAGACATCGAGCCGGTGAATCTCGAGCTGGAAGACACCACTGTTATCGACGGATTTCTCACCAATGTCCGTGTGGATCCCGGTGGTCCCACACCGGTCGTGATCCTCCATGACGTAGACATCGCCGGTGGGTTGATCCTCGACGATCTCTCCCTCGGTCTCGGCGTGGACTACCACGGGGTTCGGCTCGATCTGCCCGGGTTCGGTTTCTCGACCCGGATGCCCATCGAAGGGCCTCACCACACTGTCTCCCGCGTTGCCGAACGTGTGGCGCCCGTCTTGGAGGAGCGTTTCGATGCACCCGTTCTGATTGTGGGGATAGGTTTCGGGGGTGAAGTGGGGGCCGAGCTCGCCCTCACCCAGCCCGACCTCATCGAGGGTCTGGTCATGGTCGATGTCGACTTCTGGTCCGAGCCCCGATTCCCCGCGAGCCTGGAGGGCTTTCCCTGGCTGGGGAAGGCCGCCACCTACACCTGGGAGACTGGAGGACGCTTCGCTCTCGACAACTGGGCACCCTTCTGCGATGAGGGGGGATGGTGCCCGACACCTGAGGAAGTCTCAACCAGATCGTTGATCATCGAGATCGAGAACACAACGGACTCCCTTCACGGCTTCCGGAGCACGCCGGACGCCGCGCTGGCCCCCTCCAATCTGACGGACATCACGGCACCCGTCGCGTATGTGTGGAGTACGGAGGGTCGGGTTACCGAGGACACCGTCGCGCGGCTGGAACGGGAGCTTCCCACGGTGAGTGTCACTGAATCGTCGACGTTCCAGGCTCATCTCGAAGACCTCGGAACCGTTGCCTCGGCCCTGGCCTCCATCGACCGGTAGACATCAGCTGTCAGGGGTGAAGCAGGACCTTACCGGTGGTCTCCCGACCCTCGAGTGCGCGGTGAGCGTCACCAGCTTGTCCCAACGGGTACTTGTGGCCAATTCGGACGTCGAGGGCTCCGGTCGACACCCAGTTGAAGAGGTCGTTGGCTCGGGTCAGTAGCTCGTCGCGGGTCTGGATGTAATGAGCCATGGTGGGACGGGTGAGGAAGATCGACCCTTTTTCAGCAAGGATCAGAGGTGGGATCGCCGGAACCGGCCCCGAAGCATTCCCAAAAGTGACCATCATTCCCCGAGGGCGGAGCAGGTCGAGCCCCTTGTCGAACGTCGCAGCGCCAACTCCGTCGAAGACCACGTCGAGGTTGTTCGCACCGATGAGCTTCTCGACTTCTTCTCTGAAATCAACCTGCCGGTAGACGATCACCTCATCGGCACCCGCCGCCCGACTCAGCTCTGCTTTCTCCTCTGTCCCGACCGTGGTTATGACCATGGCGCCTTTCATGACCGCGATCTGGGTCAACAGCAACCCGACGCCACCGGCGGCGGCATGAATGAGACACCGGTCCCCCTTCTTCAGCGGGAACGTGTCGTTGGTCAGGTAATGAGCGGTGATCCCCTGGAGGAGCATGGCGGCGACAACGTCGGTCTCCAGGCCGATGGGGATGGGTATGGCCCGCTGCGCGGGCACGAGGTGTTTCTCCGCGTAAGTCCCGAGGACACCCACCCATCCGACGCGGTCCCCCACCGAGAATCCCGTGACGCCATCGCCGACTGCGGCCACGGTGCCCGCACCTTCCACACCTGGAATGAAGGGGAACGCCAGCGGATAGAGACCGGAGCGTTGATAGGTGTCGATGAAGTTGAGGCCGGCGGCATCCACGTCCACCAACAGGTCCGCCGGTCCGGGTGTTGGCTCTGCGACTTGTTCAAATCTGAGCTTGTCCGGGCCACCCGCTTCGTGAATGACGATCGCTTTCATGCTTCTTCGACTTTCCATCCTCTCGCGGCCAGTTCGTCTGCCAAAACGGAGTCCGGCAGATGGGAGAGATCCAGCGCATTTCGCTCGGTCCCGAGCAGCCGTTCGATGGGATCGCGGACCGTTCGCGCCCAGGCCTGGCCCTTTGCCTCGGCTTCCAACGTGAGTGTGGCGTCGGCATTGACGGTATAGACGCGCGCCTGACTCTGGGGATTGGCCCTCGAGCCACGTTCCCCGTACACCAGGAGGATCGATCCCGCGGGTACGTCCTGGATGCCTCCCGCAGCAACGAACACACCGTCGAATGCCCAACCCGACGATCTGGAAGTGTCCACGTTATCGACGACTTTGGCCCAGCTCTTGTGTCTCTCGTCACCCACCAACGGAACGTCGACGGCGACCAACACTTGCTCTTCCATGCTGGAGAGCCTAAGTCACGACCACGGCGTTGAGGGCCATGACACCGCGTCGCGGGGTGGGAACCATTTACCCTGATCCCCATGGCCCAGCTCCGACTGTTCGCAAGTCTCCGCGAGATCGCCGGGACCTCGCGTCTCGTCGTCCCGGCCGGCACTGTCGGCGAAGTCGTCGACCTGGCGATCGACAAGTTCGGCTCCGACTTTGCGCGGGGGATGGAGACGGCACGAGTGTGGCTGAACGGCGAACAGGCTGCGATGTCGGACGCGGTGGAAGACGACGACGAGGTGGTCATCCTGCCCCCCGTTTCCGGAGGCACCCAACCCACGGCTGTCGCCGCGACCGATCTCGTGGGATTCCTGCCTCTCGTCATTGCGGTTGTCGCTGTGCTGGCCAACTTCCGGAGCCAGCCGACTTGGGCCGCTGCCCTCGTCGCGATAGTCGCAGTGTGGGCTCTCGACTTGAACAGTGCCTTTGCCGCCAGGGCACGGGCTTTTGCTCCGCTGGCTGTGATCACGGCGTCAGCCGCATCCGTGTTGGGAGCCCACATCCTCGGGTACACCGGATACGGGCTCTCGATGGCCCTTGCGGTTGCGGTGGTGCTGGGCTGGGCTGTGGCCTTTCCTCGCTACCGACAGGTCGAGGTGTTCGCCCCAACACTCCTGGTCGGTCTACTCGCCGCCTTGGGTTCCGCCTCACTGATACTGTCCAGGTCGGAGTTCACCCCCGACCCGGAGGCCATCGATGTTTTCTTGGTGGCAGCGATTGCCGGTGTGGCTCTAGGGGCTTTGGTCAGCCGGATGCCGGCGCTGCCATTTCTCGATCGGTTCTCGACCACCGCCATAGGCGCCGTCCTCGCCGCGGTCGTCGCCGCTTCGTTGTGGGATCTCGACGTCGCCGGCTATCTGCTCGTCGGTCTGGGTATCGCCGTCGCCCTCGTCGCCGGGCAGGGCCTCTCCTCGATGCTGCGCACCGGAACGGTCATGCTCACCGAGCGGGCCCCCGGCAATCTGCCCGCGGTCGATGGCGTGGTCCTCGCCGCCGCCATCTACTTCCCATTGATTCGCCTCGTCCTCTGACCAGCCACGGGTTGATCGAGGCGCGGATGTGGCACACCCGGTCTTGACTTCTCTCAGGATCCGGGCAGTGGCAGCGGTTGCTGGTGGTGGTCTCGTCGGGTCCGCAGCGAGAACGGCAGTCGGGTTGATTATACCTGCCATGGCAGGCGGTTTCCCGGTGTCCGTCGTCGTTGTCAACGTCCTGGGGTCATTTCTCCTTGGTCTCTTTCTGGCTCGCCGGGAGCGGGCGACGGGCGGTGCGACATCGTTGCAGTTCTGGGGAATTGGAGTCCTTGGCTCGTTCACGACCTTCTCGGCTTTCAGCACAGACGTGGTCGAGCTGTTGGCGGCCGGCAGGGTTCTAGCCTGCGTTGGGTATGTAAGTATGTCCTTGCTCGGTGGTTTGGCGTTGGCCCGCGTCGGCAGGCGAATCGGAGGGGTGGTTCGATGAGCTTCGTGGCCCTGTCCGTCGCCGGTGCCGTCGGAGCCGTCTTCCGCTACGTCATCACCGGCTGGATCCAGAGCAGACACCAATCGGGTTACCCGGTTGGCACGCTTGTGGTCAACCTCACAGGATCGCTTGGCCTTGGACTTGTGCTGGGCTTCGATTCCTTCGAGTCGGTCGGGGCACTAGCGGCTATCGGCTTCCTCGGAGGGTTCACAACCTTCTCCACATGGATGATCGAAGCACTCGGCATGGGATTGGCTTCTCTCCGGGCGGCTCTCAATCTCGCCCTCAGTCTCCTCGGTGGTGTCCTCGCCGCGCTGGCGGGATTTATGCTCACAAGTTGAGAAGACGAAATGGAAAACCAACCCGACGCACGGCTGCTCCGCATTTTCATCGGTGAGTCCGACACCCATGGTGGCCAGCCGCTGTACCAGGCAATCGTCGAAGCGTTCAGACGTCATGGACTGGCGGGGGTGACCGTTCTCCGCGGAATCGAGGGATTCGGCAAGTCGAGCATCCTTCACGCCGCCCACATCCTCCGGCTGTCCGAGGACCTGCCGATCGTCATCGAGTGCGTGGACACCGGTGACAAGATCGAGGCCGTCCTCCCGATGCTCGACGAAATGATCGGTGACGGCCTGGTCACACTCGAGCGAGTGGAGGTTCGGGTTTATCGCGCGGATGAGAAACGGGACTGACTCGAGTCCGACTCAGGCTTCGGCCCGCCGAAATCGCCACGAAGAGTGACTACAACAAGAAGTCTCGTTTGGTTAGCATTCCGTGCTCATGTCGCCATCGAAGACGCCTGCACGCGTTCTTCTCATCACATCACTCGTCGGACTGGTCGGATCTCTGTTCCCGATGGTTTCCGGTGCGGTCACGGAGTCTCAGGTCGAACAAGCCTGCGAGGATTCGAGAGAACAACTCGCCGTCTACCAAGCGGCCCGGGCCGAGTTCGAGGAAGCCGCCCTCGAGTACGAGGCGGCTCTCAACGAGGTGGCGCGTCTCGAAGCCAAACAGGGTCGGATACAGGCGTCTGTCGACTCACACACCGAGACCCTGGGCCTCGTCCAGACCCAGCTCGAGGAGCAGGCCGTGCAGATGTACATGATGGGTGGCATGAACAACCCGGGCATCATCTTTTCCGCATCGTCCGTCGACGAGGTCATCACCACCTCGGAGTTCCTCAACTCGGCGACTCTGGGTGGCCAGAAGTCGATAAACGATCTGATTGCCGCCAAGGGCGAGCTCAACCGCTTTCAGGTGGATCTGGAGGCTACCCACGAGGAGTTGAAGACTGCTGAGGAGCTTGCGCTCGACATCCTCAATCGGCAAGAGAATGCGATGAACGCCCAGCAAGAGGCCTACTCCAGGCTCAGCGATCGCTGCAAGCAGCTGACTGCGCAAAGGGAGAGAGAGATCGAGGAGGCTCGGGCCCGGGCGAGACAGCGGGCCGCAGGGTCTGTCCAGGTTGGCGACTTCATCTGTCCTTTCACAAAAGGCCACACGTCGTTCATCGACTCCTGGGGATTCCCACGGTCCGGTGGTCGCACTCACAAGGGAACCGACATGTTCGCCGTTCGGGGAGAGCCGATGTATGCGGTCCAGGCAGGGACGGCGACCACTTCCAGCAACAGTCTCGGCGGGCTCACCGTGCACCTCCGCGCTAATTCCGGGTTCACCTATTACTACGCCCACCTCGACAGGTATGCGTTCTCCGGGTCCAAGAGCGTCGCGCAGGGAGAGACGATCGGGTACAACGGCAACTCGGGCAACGCAAATGGGACGAGCCCCCATCTACATTTCGAGATCAGACCCTCCGGTAGCGGCCCGGTCAACCCCTATCCCACAGTCAAGGCTGCCTGCTACTGACGTGACGGACCATCCGTGGCCCGTCCACTAACGTGGATCTCGTGGAAGACAAGCGGCGTCGAATCGACGTCATCCTGGAACCGGAGTATCTCGAAGGCCTCGGCGAGCTAGAACTGGACGAGGTGCGGGGACGCCGCGACACCGCCGAAGACGTCGAGGCGCAGATCTCCTACTACCGCCGTCTTCTCCATGGACGGATGGATCTCCTCGACTTCGAGCAACGACGACGCCGGGGCGAAGAGCAGCGGTCGATCATCGAGGCTCTGCCCGAGATCCTGGCCAAGGGGATGATCCTCGGGTCGGAGCCAACCTTGCGGCACATCGAAACGATGCCCCCTCTTCCCTCGGTGACCGGACGGCGCCTAATCGACAAGATCATGGACGACGGAGTCGTCGCCAATCTCCCCGAGCTCAGCGATGATGAGATCACCGAGGCCATCGACCGTCTCCGCGAGGCGGAGACGGAGTTGTCCGGCCAGCGTCGCCAGCTCCATCAGGTCATTGACACCATTCAGGACGAGATCGTGTCCCGCTATCGGAGCCAACAGGACGAGGCGCCAGTTAATAGCTGAACAGGTCCGATCCGGTGTCGTGGAGACGTCCCACGAAGGAGCGGTCGCCGTCGTTGGAGTAGATGGGGCTGTGGTCGCAGCAGCCGGTGACATCGACCAGCCGTTTTTCATCCGGTCATCGGCGAAACCGTTTCAGGCAACCGTGTCCCAGGAAGCCGGAGCAGGTCTGACTCCATTGGAGCTTGCCGTTGCATGCGGCTCTCATCGAGGGTTTGCCGCACACATCGCGCTGGTGACGTCGGTCTTGGCGGGGGGAGGGCTCGACGAGTCGGCCCTGCAATGTCCCCATGACTGGCCGCTGGCACCCGAGGCACAACGCATCGTGGTGCGGGCCGGAGCAAGCGCGCCCAGGAGGATCTGGCACAACTGCTCGGGCAAACACGCCGGGTTTCTCCGGGCATGTGTGGCTCAGGGATGGCCCTTCGACACCTATCGCTCTCCGGATCACCCGCTCCAACAGCGAGTGGTCTCGTTTCTCGCCGAGATCGGCGAGTACGACGTTCAGCCCGTGGGTGTCGACGGCTGCGGTGCCCCTGTGGTCAGGACGACAGTGAGAGCCATGGCCCTGATGTATGCCCGTCTTGCCTCTGAGAGCCGGTTGGCTGATGTGTTCGAGACGATGCATCGCTATCCGTCCCTCATCGGGGCCAATGGTGCTGGCGACACCGAGATTGCAATCGCCACCAACGCCGTGGCCAAAGGCGGAGCGGCTGGATGCGTCGGAGTCGCCATTGAGGGACGGTTCGGGATCGCCGCGAAGAGTTGGGACGGCATCGGCTCCATCGCCAACATTGCAGCAGTGTCGGCTCTCGGTCAGCTCGGCGTCCTCACGCCGACGGCTGTCTCCGCGCTCGAGCCGATCGTGAGGCCTCGAGTGCTGGGTGGGGGAGGGCAGGTCGGCAGCTTCGAGTCGCGCTTGCGTTTGGAGGCACCGTGAAAGACGTGCTGGAAGAACGCATCCGTCTCTGGCTGGACGATGAAGAAGGCTCGGTCGTGTATGCCGAGGAGGTCGAGGGCCGGTGGGCGGTGCGGATGCGTCAGGAGACCCGGGAAGCGACGACCGTATGGTTCGACGTCGGTGAGCGCAGCCTCACGTTCGAAGCCTATGTCCTCCCCGAACCGCGCGTGTCACCCGAGGTGCACCGCCAGGCCCTGGTGCGAAACGCACGCGCCTGGCGCTGCTTCTTCGCACTCGACACCGAGAATGCAATCGTGCTCAGAGGGCGACTCGCCGCCGATCTGGTCACGCTCGAGGAGTTGGATCGCGTGCTCGGTGAGGTCTACGAGATGATCGAACTGGGGTTCCGGCCGATGGTCCGCGCCGGCTTCCCAAGTCGCGAAAAGTCGTCTTAGAAACTTGTGAACACACCCATGTGGACAAAGGCTGTGGAAAACCCCGATTCCTGTTGGTAACCGACGCAGTCGGGTTGGTTGTCGTTATTTGGTGATTGGTGAGGTTCACCCCTCATCGAGTCGGGGTCGTTGATATTGGCCCGTCATGTGCGTACATTCGAAAGTAGGCAAACGCCCTAGAGGCAAGTCGGAGAAGCGTCCGTTCGGGGAAGTGCGGAGGAGGCTCCGAAAGGTCACTGGGGCGTTTGTCGCGTCGGCTGGGCTCTCTTGCACTCGGGCGGTCCCCGGACCCAATACAAGCTCGGCGTCAGCCGGGCGATGTACCAACTAGGCGAACCCGCCGGCTCGCCTAGTCATGACACATCCACCAGAGACGGGTGGCCGTGTAACACGATTCGCCGGGGGTCACGGGTTTGTCCGGGCCCACGATCAGGGTGGTGGTCGTCGTAGGGGGAAGCGTGGTCGTCGTGGTGACCTGTTCGGGTGCCGGAGCCTTGGTGGTGGGGGTGGAGTTCGCAGATGTCGTTTCGGTCGTCTCCGGCGGTGCTGTGGTCGTGGTTGTAGTTGTCGGGCTGGCGGTGCTGCCCTTCTTCATGAACACCACGGTGACATAGAGCACTCCATTGTCCGAGGTGTCGGTTCCGATTCCGACATAGTTGTAATCACCCAGGATGTTTGCCTTGTGACCCGGTGAATCGAGGAACGCCTGATGGAGACTGGAGACACTTCCACCCCGGCCCACATTCTCGCCCAGCTTGTCCCAGCCACTGCCGGCTGCCGCCTGAAGTTCTGCACTGGAGGAGTGGTAGATCTCGTCGGCGGCGATCATGTCCGCAGTATGTCTCCGGGCGTGTGATTGCAGCCCGCTCTCCATTGTCAGCGGACCAAGCCCCGATGAGTTGCGGGTTGAGTTGATCGCGGAGAGAAAGCTCTGCTCGGATCCCGAGTCGGCGATGGCAGAGGCGCTGAACCCAACGACGGCGAGTGTTATCGCCAGAACCGTGGCCAGCCATCTGTTTCTTCCCAGCATGGAGACAGATATCGACCACTCACCGTGATTTCTTGAATGACGAGACTCCGGCTCGCCCGTACTCGATATGCCGCTCGGCTGGTGCCGCGTTCGTACTGGGGACTAGGACGGTCCGAGTACCCAATACAGTGAGCGAAGCGATCGGTGTACCAGTACGACGGCAGGATCGGCCAGTCGCCCTCAGATCCCGAACATCAGTTCCCGGAGGTTGATCGCGACCCCCTCGTAGGTGTCCGGGTCGATGCGGATCGAACCGAGGCGGAGCCCGGTCATCCCCTCACCGACGTTGGTCATCACACGCAGGGTGTCGTCTTCGACCTGGAGGATGCCCAAGCCGAGACAACCTCCCGTCGAATCCTGAACCCCCACGAGAACCTTGTCGAGACGTCCCAGGTTGAGTCCAACAGGGAGGGTGGGAGCAAAGACAGTGGGGCGGACCTTCCATCGGTCGAGCGGCGGTCTGAGGGCGGTGGCAAAAGCCTGAGCCCGCATCTTGGCCCGATCGTCGGGTCCCAGAGGGTTCAATCCGGGATCTGTGGGGGCCGTGACGACTTCGACGTCGAGAAAGCGACGCAGCATCCCCACCACCGGCTCCATCTCCTCCCCTCGCTGCAAGGCGATCACCAGGTCGGGTCGGCACAACTCGGCTTTGTGGTACTTCAGCGTCTCTCCGGAGACACCCGCGGCGACAGCAGTCGTGTCGACCACGATGACGTCGCCGAGGCCTCGCGCTCGCTCCACCATCACCGCAGTGGCCACGACCTGCTGGAGCACCAGACGTGACGACGTTATGGCTCCGACGAAGTGAAGCGCATCGGGTTTGGAGACCGACTCGAGGTCTGCCTCGTGCTCGAACACTCTCAGCCCTACACACGCCGGTGGGCCGACGGTGGAGATCCCGATGTCGGCGTCGACGAGAACCGGCTGATGTCCTTCGGCCAGGGCGTAGCGCACCGCGTCGATCGCCACGGTCGTCTTACCGGTGTCGAGACCCCCGATGAGCATCGTGACTCCGGGCGAAGCGGCCTGACGCGCCAGGGCCTCGTGTGGTGGGTCGGCCATACGCGCAATATAGGATCTTCTGGCGCGTTGGGCCTTCCGACGGTCCGCGGGTTAGTTTCACGAGTCAGATGTCGAAACCGATCAGCTTTCTCTCTGACTTCGGCCACCAGGACGAATTCGTCGGAGTGGTCCACGGTGTTCTCGCCAAATTGGCCCCGAGCTCACGGGTGATAGACATCGGACACGGTTTCCCCCGGGGCCAAATCAAGACCGCAGCTTTGGCTCTCACCCGGGCCATCCAATACTTGCCTGAAGGTGTCTGTGTCGCCGTGGTCGATCCCGGGGTTGGTACCGACCGCAAGGCTCTCGCAGCCGAGACTCCTTGGGGGACGTTCATCGGTCCTGACAATGGTCTTCTCTCGCCGGCGGTTGCGATGGTGGGTGGGGCCACCAAGATCGTCTCGATCGAGAACTCCGAGTTGATGATTCCTTCGCCGGGACAGACATTCCATGGTCGGGATGTCTTCGCCCCGGCAGCGGCGTTGATCGCCTCCGGAGAGGCTGTGATCGACGAGTTGGGACCAAAGGTTCCCGGCGAGGAGATAGTCCCGCTGCTGCTACCCCTCACCGAGACCGCGGGCTCCATGATCTCGGGCGAGGCCTGGTGGGTCGACGCCTTCGGCAATGTCCAGACCAACATCGGCCCCGAAGACGTCGCCGGGTTGGGGATCAGCCCTGGTGATACCGTCACGATCAAGGTGGGGTCGACGCTGCACTCGGTCCCCTGGGTGAGGTCGTACGGGGATGTGCCCGAAGGAGAGGTATTGATCCACGTCGACTCGGTGGGTTTGTTGGCAGTGGCCGTTCGTGGCGGCCGTGCCGACGACGAGATGAATCTGGTGGAAGGGGTGCCGGTCAGCTTGGCGGCGAGTAGATCAGCCAAAGCTGAATGACCCCGGCGATGGCGATGATCGCAAGGAGGACGAAGATGACAATCGCGGTGGCCGGTCGCACCCCCGGATGGTATGCCGTACCAGGTGTTTTCCCCCATTCTGTGCGGGTCTGTGGCGCGTCACGCGCGAAAAACCCGCACAGAACGGTGGTCGGAAGGCTGCAGACGCAAATGTCGGGGCCCCCGAATGGTGGCGGGGGCCCCGACTACATGAAGGAGGGTTCTCCACCGTGGGGCGGGCTGGGAGGCTATCCGTTCACACCTTGGGAACGTGCCCTTGGTGTGAGGGGAGGAACCACTCCTTCCTGCATGCAACGCGCTTATCGGCCACGGAGAGTGGTTTCTTGAGAAGTTTATCTGTGAGATTTTTGACCCGGGATGGATGTCATCTCTGTGACGAGGCGAGACCGATCCTGGCGAAGGTAGCAAAGGGTATGAATGTCGCCATCACCGAGGTCGACATCGACAGCGACAACGAGCTGACGAAGCGCTACGGGCTGCGGGTGCCGGTGATCCTCGGCGCTCATGATCGGGTACTCGCCGAGGGTGTGATCGATGATCGCAAACTGCTCAAAGACGCTCTGCAGCGAGAGGTGGATCTCTAGCCAGAAGCCTCTGGCGGAGCCGTGGTGTCGGAAGGAACGGTGGTCTCCGTAGGCGTCTCGCCCTCCTCACCCTCGGCGGGGGTCTCGCCGTCGTCTCCAGGGGGCTCGACGAGACCACAGTCGACCAACGTCTCCTCGGGGTTGGCCCCACCAAAGCGGACCCGTTCGAAGGCAGCGACTGCCGCGAGCTGTTCATCGGTGAGCGCCGCATGAGCTGGCATGCCCCCATTCACCGGTTTGTTGGTGTCCCCGTATGATCCCTGGGCTTCGAACCCTGGTGAACCGAGTGTCACCCACTCGACATGGTCCTCACAGGCGCCGAAGGTGGTGAGGACACCACCCAGGGGGGGTCCCACACCACCCTGACCACTGGCGCCGTGACACCCTGCGCAGTTCGCCGCCGGAGTGACGTTGCCGGCGTACAGATCCCCGCCCAGGGCGATGAAATCGGGGCCACCGCCCCCGGCGCCACCGCCGGTGAACTCCGATCCATCACAGTTGACGATCTCCCCCGAGATCACGTCGACTCTCAGCTCCGTTCCCTCCCCGCACGCCCCCGTGGCCGAGCCCCCTAGGGCGAATAGGGCGAAGAGAGGGGCGATGAGCATCAGCGCGGTCAGCCAACGGGGGATGACGAAGTTGGTCCGCTCTTTGATGCCGGCGGTGGGCACGGTGACCACCTCGGGCAAATGAGCCGCTTCGGCGGCGGTGACCTCGGCAGGAACCGGCGCCCGACCCGATGCCGCTGCGGGAGCAACCGGCTCCGGAGTTTCGATCACGGGTGTCGGGGTGGCCACGGGTTCGGGCTCTTCTGCCGCTTGCGGTGGCTCAACAGCTTCTTCGGCGGTTGTGGCCTCAGGCTCGACGGCAGGCTCGAGGGCCGCCACCCCTTCGCCTCCGGCCCACGCGGCGAGGATCTCGTCGACACTGGCACCGCTTTCCGCGGCGCGTGCCTCGGCGGAGCGTTGCACCAGAGCCTCGGGAAGACCCAACGCTGCGGCGGCATCACTGAGACTCATTACTGGTCCCCGTCGGACGAAGTAGTCGACTCAGAAAGATAGGCAACGAGAGCGCTCATCTCGTCGGTGCCGAGGCTGTGCGGGGGATGGTCACCGAGACCGCTGACTACCGCCTCGATCTGAGCACCGGTCATTCGGGCTCCGATATGTGTCAGATCGGGCCCGAAGCGACGGGTTCCCAGGATCTGGTTGGTATCGGTGAGCGTCACCGGTCCCAGTCCCACGTCGGCGACGACCGGTCTCACCATCTGAGTGTGACAGGAGGCACATCCGGCTTCGGCGTAGACAACCCGGCCATGGAGAGCGGCCTCCGAGAACGCGATCTCCGAACTTCGGGCGCCGGGAACCTCGGTGGGGATCGACGGCCCGACCAAACCAACCATGACAACGATGACGAAGAGCCCGACGACCCCGGCCAGCAACGCCATCGGGTTGTCTCTTGCACCAATCAACACCGGAGGTTTGTACGGTCCGACAGGCGCCGGTTTCGGCGTCTGGGCGGGCGGCCCCGGCTCCTCGATGACCACCTCGGGTTCCGCCGGCTCGTCACGCTCTTCAGGCACTTCCCCGGCAGGAGCGGTTTCTTCCTCAGCAGTGTCTGCAGGCGACGCCTCGGCCGCAGGGGGGGGTGGCGCGGCTTCACCACCAGCCCACTGGGCGAGGATGTCGTCGGCGCTGGCACCGGTCTCAGCGGCCCGGGCCTCCGCCGAGCGTTGCACCAGAGCTTCGGGGAGACCCAAGGCCGCCGCCGCCGCTGCGAGCTGCTCACTCACTGGAAACTTCCTTGTCGACCAGCATCTCTTGGGCGATCGATTTCCCACGTGCCACGGTGCCAAGGACGATCGAGGCGTAACCACCCAAGCCGGCGAAGAGGACGATGCCGAACACCAGCGCAATGAGGATCAGGGTGTCGTGAGTGTTCCCGAGACCGGCAGCCCAACCCTCACCGGCATCAACATAGGCGGCACTGTTCGAGCCTGCGACCCACGAGTAGCCGGACAGAATCCCGGCTGCGCCCATGGACATGAGTAGACCCACGGATCCCCCGACGGTCAGGCGCTGGAATCGGCGTGCTCTCTGCGTCGTCTCCAACTGCCGTCCCGCCATGCGGGGCAAGCCACCAAAGGCGACACTCGAAACGAGAAGTGTGCCGACGCCGGTGAGTGACACGTACTCCACAGCCTCCCAGAACGGGGTGAGTGACGTCACCGAGCCGACCGAGCGGAATCCGGCGAGGGCGGCAACCACGGCGACCCCGACGGTCAAGTAGAGGCCGAGGACACCGGACAGGACGCCCGGCTTCTCCCCGAGTCCGGTCCAGGAACCCTCGAGTGTCATCGAAATGTTGGCCGCGTTGGCGATGGCCCCGATCGGCCAGGCAAGCCCGAGCGCCGCGGCGACCCCGGCGACCCAGCCAGGCCCGGGTCCGAAGAGAAGCTGAGCTGCCCCCCACCAGGCGCCTGCGAACCCGAGCGACCAGAACCCCACCAAGGCGAGCTGTCTGCTCGCCAGGGGAACGTCGCTCTCTTTCACGATCGTGTAGTAGACGAGACCGGACCCAACCGTCACCAAGAACATCGTCACGAAGCCAGCCGAGAAGAATGTCTCCGCGAAGGCCACCGCGACAGCGGATGCGCCAGGCAGGTGGGTGACCAGGTGAGCGACATAGAGGAGCGGCAGCCAGACCACACCTCCCAGCACGAACCACAACGTCACAAAGCTTCTCTCCTCCGTGCGTTGGCGGATGGTCCGGATGGTGACCAATGCGGGTGCGAACAACACGGCTGCCATCGGGACGTCCAGCCACCAGGGCAGACCCAAGGGTTGGCTGCCGTCGCCGAGCCCGGCGAATATCGCGAGGACGCCGAGTGTGGTGAGCCCTGACATACCGAGGAGACCGAGACCACCGAGACGGGTACCGGCAAGATGTGTTCCCGTGAGACGGGGCAGGACGTAGTAGATGCCCCCGACGAGAGAGATTGCGGCGAACCCGATCATCAAAGTCAGGTTCGCCGCAGGCTCGACACGTCCATAGGACAACGGGAACAGGTAGCCGAATCGGAGTGACACCAGCGACAACAGCTGTAGGCCACCACCAATGAGCAGGAAGGCGGCACCAACCAGGAAGTGGGAGATGGCGAGACGGTCTTCGGTCGATCCGCCGCCGAGCAGGGTTCGAATGTCTGCAGTTTGGGTGTCAGCCAAGCGACTTCCTCGCACGAGTTGAGACGGCGGGAGCTTAACTCGCCTGTTGGTGAAGCCCGATCGCCATGTGCAGAGAATGGCCTCTGATGAATGCGAGCCTTTGCGCACGGCACCCGGTACACCATGGATCGCGTCCCCCACTACCGTGGAGGGTGCAGATGAGAAGGACGCCGGGTTCTCGAACTGGCTCTCACCTGTGGTAGAAACGGATTGACAAAACGCCTCGTCCGCGTCTGGAAATACAGAACGAAGATGTATCGCCTTGGAGAACTAAGCGACGCTCGCCGCAGAACCATCGGCGGCAGTTTGCTGATTCTCGGTCTCCTCGGGATCGTGCTGGGTGTGATCTGGATTCACTGGTCATCGTTTCCCGAAACTCAGCTAGTGGATGGAGTCGAGACCCCGGTCGTGGTGGACGCGCTCAATTGGTTCCCCCGCGGAACCATATGGAAGGGCATTGGATATCTCATCATCCTCGGCGCCACCACGATGAGCCTGGTCGGCGCGACCTTCGTCTGGGTCCTCAACCAGAGGATGACATGGGCGCGCGCCACGGTGGCCGGTCTCATCGCCTGGCTTGCCCTGGTGTTCTTCTTCGGGATGGTGCCTTCAGAGTGGCTCAGCTACGCGCAGACGGACCTCGACTGGTCCTCACAGCGGGTGGCGGTGTCCCTCCCACCGTTCCTGGTTCTCGGAAACACCGTTGAGCTCAGCTGGGCGATGATCAAGGATTCGATATCCATGGGGTACCACATCGTGATGCTCGGCGTTTCCGCCGTATTCGCCCTCCAGGTTCAGAAGATCAAAGGGGGGCGGCCCGCCGGTGCCGCTCCCGTCGAGAAGAAATCGCCCTACGGGCGTCCCCTGGTGAAAGGACGCTGATGCCCAAGGGAGTCATCGACGAGACCCCGCCGATAAGGGATGACTATCAACTGGCGGTGGTCGAGGGGGACTACTTCGCGGACAAGCTGCGTCCCAAACAGTTTCTCCACATCGATCAGTCCGAATGCATCCTCTGCGAGGGATGTGTCGACATTTGCCCTTGGAAATGCATCCACTATCTCTCTTTGGACGCCATCTCCGAGGGGGTCAACGTCGCCCATCCTGCCGAGGACACCCAGAACATGGGGTTCTTCGTGGTCGACGAGGACGAGTGCACCAGATGTGCTCTCTGCATCGATCGCTGTCCCACCAACGTGATCACGTTGGGCAAGTTCGAAGGGTCTCTCGCCGATCAGGCCGCCGAACTCGGGCTCGATCAACGGCCCTGGGATTTCGACACGGGGCAGCGGGACTTCAAAAATGGTTACTCATACGGAATGCGCTGGTAGGGAGACGTAGACGAACTCATGGCCAACGGAAACGGAAGAGTCAGTCTCAGAGACCGGATCAAGGAAGGCACCGAGAAGCTCTGGAGCTCCCAGGTCGCCGAGTCGATCATGCGCCCGGGCTCTCCCTTCAAACAGGGGTATTCGGACAGCCCGAGAAACCGCTCCTATGTGGTGATGAACAATGTGCTGTATCACCTCCACCCCGTGAAGGTGAAACGGCACGGCGTCAAGCTCTCCTACACCCTGTGTCTCGGTGGCCTCAGCTTCTTCCTCTTCATCCTGTTGACCATCACCGGGATCTTCCTCATGTTCTATTACACCCCTACCGCCGAGCTCGCCTACTCAGACATCGAAGCCCTCTCCACCCAGGTGGCCTTTGGCTCACTGGTGAGGAACATGCATCGATGGGGTGCCCACCTCATGGTCCTCTCGGTGTTTCTCCACATGAGCCGCGTCTTCTATCACGGTGCGTACAAACCGCCTCGTGAGTTCAACTGGGTGGTTGGGGTCATACTCCTGCTGTTCACCCTGCTTCTCTCGTTTTCCGGCTATCTCCTGCCCTGGGACCAGTTGGCACTGTGGGCGGTCACCGTGGGCACCAACATGGCCGGTTTCGTGCCCGTGGTCGGAGACCAGGTCAAGTTCGCCCTTCTCGCCGGGGTCGAAGTGAGTGCGGCGACATTGCTTCGCTTCTACGTGTTACACGTGCTCGCTTTCCCCTTCATCATCGTTTTGTTCATGGCCATCCATTTCTGGCGTGTCCGCAAGGACGGCGGAATCTCCGGGCCCCTGTAAGGAGTTGCGACGTGGTTGAGATACCAGAGAGCCTGCTGAGAAGGTCGGCAGAAGCCAAGGCGAAAGCACTTGGCGTGCCGGTGGACCAGGTCCTGGCCGAGATGAAAGGCGAGGGCCCTCCGGTCGAAGTACCCGAACCTGAGCCGGCCGCCCCCGAGACCCAAGATGTGGCCCTCGACGAAGCAGCTCCCGAGCCTGTCGACGAAGTCCCATCGGAAGACGCCACCGACGCGGCAACACCAGATGTCGAGGCCGACACCAATCAGGATGTGCCTCCCGAGGAGCCGAAGGAGGCCGTGTCCGCACCTGAGGAGTCCGCGGTCATGGTCGCCGAGACGGGTGCAGTCGCTGTCGCCGAGGTCGATACCGAAGACGCAGAGGAGACAGTTGACGAAGAGCCCGACGAGATACCTGCTGTCGATGTCGAGGATCTCGAAGAGGGACCGTCGACGAACGGATCGGGAAACGGCAAAGTCGCTTCGGTTGTCAGCCCTCGCCCTTCGGTTCCACCGGCAGGTCTACCCGAGGGCGTGCGTACCCAGCGTCTGCTCACAGTCGTCAAGGCCCGGGCTATTCAGAACGTCCGCGCCGAGCCGACCGACAAGGTGAACACGTGGCCACATCTCATGCTCATGGAATTCGGGGCGATCCTCGCCATCACCGGTTTGCTGGTGATCATGGCCGTGGTCATTCACTCACCGTTGCTGGAGCCGGCCAACTTCAATGCCACCCCCAACCCCTCGAAGGCGCCATGGTACTTCCTGGGTCTCCAGGAGCTGCTCAGCTATTTCGACCCCCAGATCGCCGGCGTGACCGTCCCCACGATTGTGGGCCTGATCGGATTTTGGATCGTGCCCTACGTGGACAAGAACCCTTCGACCCGCCCCACCGACCGCAAGTTCGCCATCATGCTCTATTCGATATTCCTCGCCGGCTCGGCGACGTTGACGATCATCGGGGTCCTGTTCAGAGGGCAGGGGTTCAACTTCACCTATCCGTGGCAGGATGGAGTCTTCTTCGATGACTTGAAGGACTGGGTGCAGTTCGAATGACTTTTGCGAACTGGATCCTCGTTGTTGTCGCCATCTTCGCCATTCTCGGTGCCGTTGGCGCCTTCACCATCGCCTTTCGTCGCACCCGTGCGGAGCGTCCCGACCCGACGGCCGGGGTCTCTGCAGAGACACGGCGTGCCGATCGCTCATTGGTCGGTGTCCGGGTGGCGCCGATCGAGATCCGTGAGGAGGAGCCGGCGGCGGAAATCGTCGATACCGGGGAGCCGGCAATGGACGAAGTGCCTGAGCCGGTGCCCGCCACGGCAGGAGTCGAACTCGTCGAGTCTCAGCGTGTCGTCGAGGTCACCCCCGAAGAGGGGGGTGTCAGCCGGCGGCAGTTCTTCAATCGGGCGATCACCGCGACCTTCGGCTCGTTCCTTGCCTTGCAGGGCGTCTACTACCTCGCCTTCTTCTGGCCCAAGCTCACCGGCGGTTTCGGATCCGACGTCGACGCCGGCTCGGTCGAGGAAATCACCGCACAAACCGTCAATCCCGACGGCTCGATTGCACCCGTGTTCGTGCCCGAGGCTCGGGCCTATGTCGTCCCCGCACCCGACAGCCTGTCGGAGCAGTTCGAAGGCAGGGAGGTTGCGACGGCCGGGCTGATGGCCCTGTTCCAGCGTTGTGTCCACCTCGGTTGCCGGGTTCCTTGGTGTGCCACCTCCATCGGCTTCGAATGTCCCTGTCACGGTTCGAAGTACAACTCGGTTGGTGAGTATTTCGCGGGTCCGGCACCCCGAAACCTGGACCGTTTCGTGGTCGAGGTGAGAGACGGTGATCGTTTCATCATTCGGACCGGGACGATCATCGAGACTCCACGCGCTCCCCGCCAGAGCGTGGCCTATCCGCAGGGTCCTAGCTGTATCGGCGCCTTGGGTGCGGGGGGAGAGGCTTAACCCGTGGTCGGCCCCTCGTGACCGCTGACGTCATCACCGTTCTAGCTGTCGTGGCCGGCATCATCTGGCTGGGTCTCATGCTGGTTTCGACTCTCCGGAATCGGGGAGGGGCCGAAGAGGTCGCTCCCAACCTCAAACCGGGCATGGACGACCAGCACCTGGAGACGAGACGTCTCGAGGGTGGCCAGAAGGCGGCCATCGCCTTTTCGGCATTTCTCGCCTTGTCGCTGCCGCTCTACTTCCTCGGAGAGAACAACCGTCAGGATGGTTTCGTGGAGGAGTTCTCTCATGCCTCGGCGGATCGGGGCGAGCACATCGTCGAGGAGTTTGCGTGCTTCAGCTGTCACGGACCGCTCGGCTCGGGCGGCACGGCCTCATTCGTCGAGCCACGTTCCGGAGTCTCGGTCAGCTGGGATGCGCCCTCGCTCGACGACATCTTCTATCGCTACGACCGGGATGAGATCACTTTCTGGGTCACTTACGGGAGAGGCAACACTCCGATGCCCGCTTGGGGTCTCGACGGAGGCGGCCCGATGAACGAGCAGCAGGTCGCGGACGTGGTCAATTATCTGGAGACGATCCAAATTGGACAACAGCAGGTAGTCGACGAAACCGTCGCAGTCGTCAACCAGCAGACGGAGCGTTTCGCCAACGCCGATGCCACCGTTGCTCAGGCTGTCATCCAACAGCATCAGGTGGTTCTCGAAGTCGACCAAGCCGAACGGGATGTCGAGGTCATCGGGCCATTGGCCGATCGGGCCGTGGAGACTCTCGACACCGCCGGACAGGGCCTCGATACCGATGACGACGGGCTCACCGACTCGGCTGAGGACGAGCTCTCCGCCATATCCGCCGACGCTGTCGCCCACTTCAGAGTCATCGAGCCGATACAGCTCGATCCGGAGACTGCTGATGCCGACCTGGTCGACGAAGGTCTGGCGGCGATGGCCGCCGCTCTGGACCGGGATCCGATCCTGGAGTCGTTCCTGGACCGGATCGAAGCCACCATCACCGCCGACGAAATCAGCGAAGAGTCGCCCGACACTGATGGAGACGGGATCTCCGATGCGGGCGAGGGCACGATCTCGGGCATCTTCAGCGACGCCAGCGGAGCCACCGTCCCCGACGAGCTGTCCGTGATCGATCTGGATCCGACCAACCCCGAGACGGTGTCGGGAGAACCCGATCGAGGGACCGCCTCCGGGATGGTGGGAGGTCTGGAGACGGTTGCCATCAATCTTCGGGTGACTGTGGAAAACCGAGGACGTATCGAGCCACAACAGATGGCCGGTCTGGAGTTTCTGCGTGAGGCACAACGAGAACAGGCCTGGGCCGTTGACTTCGCCGGCGTTGCCGAGGCAATGGAGGCAGGCGAAGATGAGGCGCAGCGCGCCGCGGCCCTCTTCAACGGTTTTTGCGCCAGATGTCATACGGCGAGCTTCAGCGCCGGCGTCGCCTTCTCCCAGGAGATCGGTTCCGGCGGATTTGGCCCGGCGTTGTGGGATGGGAGACCCGTGATCCAGTTCGGCGAGGCCGAACCGGCGGGGTCGGAGGAGACCGACCTCCTCGTCGACTTCATCGTCAATGGATCCGAGGCTCAAACACCATATGGTCTCAACGGGTTCGGGTCGGGACGGATGCCTGCATTTGGCGCCATCCTCGATGAAGGCGACGTCGAGCTATTGGCCAGGTTCCTGAGGAGTGGCAACCTCAACGGGATGGAGGAAGAGTAGATGTTCTTCCGTGAACTCTTCCGATCCCTGTTCTCGGCAAACCTCTTCGTAACGGGGATCGTCCTCACCGCGGCCGCTGTGGTGCTGTTCTACGGGGCGATCTATCTGTTCAACCACACCAACCTGGGCGGACGTCTCGGGCTTCTCGTCACCGGTGCCGCCACTTTTGGCTGGCTCACCATCACCTCGCTGCTGTTTGTCATCTACGCCCCTCGGGGGCCGAAGCCCGACAACATCGAAGGTCTCAACGCCTTTGAGATCAGAGTGATCCCGATCACTTTCCTCCTGGTCTCTATGGTCCTCTTCCTCGTCTTCCTGGTCGCCCTCCACCAATACGAGGAAACCAAAGAAGCCGGCGGCTGACGCGTTCCTAATGCTGTAGGGACCACATGTGGTCCCTACAGCGTCTGGAAAGCTCTCATCCGCTACGACTGACCCGCCAGGTCAGCCGTAATAGCTGAGGATCTGCAGCTCAGTCGACAGGTCCACCTGACGAACTGGAACCTCGTCGGGGACGATCACCCGCACAGGGGCGAAATTGAGGATTGACGACACCCCGGCGGAGACGAGCTGATTGGCCACCTTCTGCGCCGAGCTCGCCGGAACGGCGAGGATTGCCATGTCGAACATTCCTGCGCGACAGTCGTCTTCGATCCGGGCGGCATCGGTGACTTCCACCTCTCCCACACTTCTGCCGATCCGTTTCGGGTTGATGTCGTAGATGGCGACGACGTCGAAGCCCCGGTGGCTGAGACCGCTGTAACGGGCCAGGGCTGTCCCCAAATTCCCCGCACCTATGATGGCTACCAGACGGCGACCCGAGATCCCGAGCTCCTTCTTGATCCGTGACCGTAAGTCGGCGACGGAGTAGCCGACACCTCTCGTTCCTTGAAATCCCAGGTCAGACAGGTCACGTCTCACGTTGGCGGGGTTGACCCCGGCAGCATCCGCCAGCTCGACCGAGCTGACCGTCGTCTGCGTTTCCCTGATGTCGTCGAGCAGCCGGAGGTATCTCGGCAAACGGGAGACCGTGGCGCGTGAGAGCCCGCTCATGGTCGAAGGACGATACAGCCGCACCTCCCGGTTCCCCATTCCGGCTCACCCGCTCGAACCTCTACGATCTGACCACTATGTCCTCACCCAGAGTCCTCGTGATCGGTGGTGGCCCCGCCGGATCGGCCGCGGCGTACTGGATGGCGAGAGACGGACTCGATGTGACCCTCGTCGAGAAGAAGGAGTATCCCCGAGACAAGACGTGCGGTGATGGGCTCACTCCCCGGGCCATTCTCCAACTCCAGAACATGGGTTTCGACTTCGACGTCCCCGAGTTCCATCGCATTACCGGCCTCCGGTCGTACGCGGGCGACGATTTGATGATCGAGATGCCCTGGCCCGACCACAGCCGCTTCCCAAACTGGGGTGGGGTGATCAGACGACGGGACCTCGACCAGCAGGTGGCCAGTCTCGCCGAGAAGGAAGGCGTGCACGTCAGGGACAACACCACTGCCACCCCGGTGGTCGAGAGCGGACAACTCACTGCGGTGACCCTGGCCAACGGCGGCGAGTCGGAGACCGTCGCGCCCGACGTCACGATCATCGCAGACGGATCGATGAACCGTTTCGGGCGCGAGTTGGGGACCAGCCGCCGACGCGACTACCCGCTGGGGATGGCGGCCCGTGGCTACTACTCGTCCCCTCGGTCCGAAGATCCGTTCTTGGAGAGCCAGCTCGACCTGCGTGACTCCTCCGGTGCCACCATTCCCGGGTACGGATGGGTCTTCCCCCTGGGTGACGGCACGGTCAATGTCGGTGTCGGTCTGCTCTCCACATTCAAGAAATGGAAAGACGTCAACACCACTCACATGATGAACGACTACGTCGCCACCGCACCCGAGTACTGGGGACTCAGTGAGGAGTCGAAACTGAGCAAGCCCATGGGCGGAAAGCTGACCATGTCGTATTCCAAGAGTCCCCTGATCGGTCACAACTGGCTGACCATCGGTGATGCGGCCGGGGCGATCAACCCCTGGAATGGTGAGGGGATCTCCTATGGGTACGAGACCGGGAGGTTCGCCGCCGACCACGTGGCGGAAGCGCTTGGTGCTGGAGATCTCGGGCTGCTGCGACGCTACCCCCAGCGTCTCGAGGACGAGTATGGGCTGTATTACAAGATGGCCCGCATCTTCGTCCGTCTGATCGGCTATCCATCTGTCATGCGGACGCTGGCCCATACCGGGCTACGTAACCGCCCGCTGATGGAGTGGACCCTCAAAGTGATGGCGAACTTGCTCGACGACGAGGACAAACACATGGGGGAACGCACCTACGACGCGCTGGCCGCAGTGGTGAGAACACTCCCCACCAAATAGCCCGCGATCCGGCATGTCTACCATCCCCTGATGGGTGGACCACGTCTGATCGCGTTTGACGTCAACGAGACGTTGCTGAGTCTTGATCCGATTCGGGCCAACCTCGAAGCGATGTTCGGCGCCGACCCGCCGATGGGTGAGTGGTTTGCCCGGCTGCTCCATGGCTCGTTGATCGCCAACACTCTGGACGTCTTCCGACCATTCGGCGACATAGCAGCCGAATCGCTGATCAACCTCGCCGCCAGACGGGGTCTATTGTTGCGGGCCGAGGACGCCGTGGAGGCCCTTGCCCCGATGAGCGAACTGCCTCCACATCCCGACGTTGCCGAGGGCATCGGTCGTCTCGCCGCAGCGGGATTCAAGATGGTCGCCTTGACCAATGGCAGTACGAAGGTGGCGAACTCGCAGATAGAGAACGCCGGTCTGGACACGATATTGCAGGGGGTGATCTCCGTCGACGAGGTGGGGCGGTTCAAACCCGACCCGGCGCCATACCGCCACGCCGCCAACGTGATGGGAGCCGACATCGCCGACATGATGTTGGTGGCGGCTCACGACTGGGACTGTGCCGGAGCCATGGCCGTCGGCGCTCAGGCCGTCTTCGTCAAGCGGCCCGGTGCTATCTGGGGTCTCCCCACGCCACCCCCGGACAAACAAGTCCCCGACATCACCACCCTCGCCACCGCCCTCGGGGCATAAGCGTTGCTATAGCATCAGGTCTCGGAAACCACGACCTCTTGCTATAGCAACGCCGTTTCGAGCGCCGCCACAACACGGTCCACCTCGTCCGGGGTGTTGTAATGACAGAAGCCGATTCGGACGAGACCACCGTCGTCGAGGACACCCAGCCGGTCCATGACGTTCATCGCGTAGTAGTGACCGGACCAAACGTAGATGCCCTTCTGCCCGAGCCGTTTTGCCACTTCGTCAGCCGGGACGCCATCGACTGAGATGGCGAACGTGGCCACGCGCCGCCCGCTCATCTCCGGTGACCCGTACAACCTGACATGTCTGAGATCGGCCAAGCCGTCGAGGAAGCCGGCACCAAGGGACTGCTCGTGACGCCCGATCACATCGAAGGCGGACTCGACACCAGCCCGACCCTCGCCCTCCCCCAGTGACGTGATGTATTCGACGGCCGCCGCGACACCTGCCAGAGATTCGAAGCTCTGGGTGCCGGTTTCCCATTTGGCGGGCGGATCCGACGGTGCGGGTCGCACCTTGTAGGCAGTCAGGTCTTGGAGGTGTTTGCTCTTGCCGAAGAGAATGCCCGTGTGTGGGCCGAAGAACTTGTAGGCCGAAGCGACGAGGAAGTCGCAGTCGAGGGCGGCCACGTCGATGAGCCGATGCGGTCCTGCATGGACCGCATCGACGTACACCAGTGCACCGACCTCGTGGGCGGCCGTGGCGATGGCGAAGACGTCTACCACCGTCCCCAGTGCGTTGGAGGCGAGACACACCGCCACCAATCTGGTGGACTCGTCGATGAGCTCGATGACCGCCGCCGGGTCCAGCTCACCGGTCATCGGGTCGAACCCGGCCACTCGAACGTGGACCCCGGAATCGTCGGCGGCCATATCCCACGGAGTGAAGTTGGCGTCGTGATCTAGGTCAGTGAGCACAATCGTGTCTCCCGATTCCCAGGTCCGGGCGATGGCCCGGCTGATGGCGAAGGTGAGGCTGGTCATGTTCTGCCCGAACACCACTTCACCCGGAGAGCAGTTGTAGAAATTCGACATGGCCAGCCGGGCTTCATCGGTGATACGGACCGCGTCTTCGGATGCACCGAAGCCGCCCCCCAGATTGCTCACCCCGGCCTCCAGGGTGGCGGTCATCGCTTTGATGACCGTCTGGGGTACTTGGGTTCCACCCGGTCCGTCCAGATAGGCGACGGGTCTGCCGTTCTCCGTGCGAGAGAGAGCCGGGAACGACCGCCTGATTGCAGTGACGTCGTAGCTCGGAGTCATCTCGTCACCCTACGACGGGATTGCATGGATAACACCCGTGCCCCCTATTCTCAGTACGCGTGACGTTGGCCGACTATCTACCGATATTCGTGATGTTCCTGCTTGCGGGCGGTTTCGTAGCCGTCTCCCTCGGGTTGTCCCGGTTGTTCTCTCCCCACCGGCCGACACCGGAAAAGCTGGAGCCATATGAATGCGGGATCATCCCTGAAGTCGAGTCCTCGCAGCGCTTCCCGGTGAAGTTCTATCTGGTGGCCATGCTTTTTGTCGTTTTCGACGTAGAAATCATCTTCCTTTTTGCCTGGGCGTCGATTTGGGACTCCCTGGGCTGGTACGGGGTCGGAGCCATACTCATATTCACCTTCTTCGTCGTCGAGACCCTCATGTATGTGTGGAAGCGGGGCGCCCTCGACTGGAATGTGCATCGTCGCGCCCGGTATCTGCACGAAGAGCTCGAAGAGGTGGCGTAGTGGGTCGGAGAAACGCCACAAGTATTTATGGAACGGGCCACTAACCATGGCGGCTACGGCTCCCGGGAATCTCCTCATGACGACCGTGGACAAGGCGGCCAACTGGGCCCGCACTCGATCCATGTTCCCCGCCTCGTTCGGCCTTGCCTGCTGTGCCATCGAGATGATGGCCACGGGGGTCGCCCATTACGACCTGGCCCGTTTTGGCATGGAGGCCTTTCGGGCCTCGCCACGCCAGGCCGACCTCATGGTCGTCGCCGGGCGGGTAAGTCAGAAGATGGCCCCCGTCCTTCGCCAGGTCTACGACCAGATGCCTGACCCGAAATGGGTCATCTCGATGGGAGCCTGTGCCAGCACCGGCGGGATGTTCAACAACTATGCCCTCGTTCAAGGAGTCGACCAGGTGGTCCCCGTCGATATCTACGTCCCGGGATGCCCGCCTGGTCCCCAGAGCCTGATGCACGGGATCCTGACCCTGCACGACAAGATCATGTCCGGGGAGATCGTGAATTGAGTCCACTGTTGCAACAGCTCGCAGAGTCCTTTGAGAACGTGACCTGGGAGGACTCCCACGCCCAGGATGTTGCTCGGGTCCCTGGAGAGGATTGGGAAGCGTTCGCCCGGGCGGCCAAGGAGGCAGGCTTCGAAATCTGCGCGGACGTGACTGCCGTCGACTGGATGCGTCAACGACCGGAGCGGTTCGAAGTGGTTGCCAATCTCGTCTCGATGCAACACAAGAGCCGTCTTCGCATGGTTACGTCGGTGGGACGCCACCAGCCGTCGGTGGCCTCGCTGACCCCGATTTGGCCCGGTGCCGGGTTCGCTGAGCGTGAGGTCTACGACATGTTCGGGATCGAATTCGAGGGCCATCCCGACCTCACCCGCATCCTGATGCCGGACGACTGGGAAGGCCACCCGCTGCGCAAGGACTTCGGTGTTGGTTCGGTCCCTGTCCAATTCAAGACGTCACACCAGGTGAGTTGACATGGTCGACGAGAAGACAGAGATAGGTGAGCGGGGAAGACCCCCGTCAGATCCCCCGACCGAGACGCTCGACATCTGGGTGGCCGGGACCGAGGAACCACAGTTCCAGCCAACAGACGAGGGCACCCAGGAGTTTGGGCGCGACGAAACCAAGGACCGTCTGGACGACCAGTTCGGAAGGGTGGTGCAGGACGACTACGTCTTCGACGACGAAGTGGCCGAGGACGAACGCATGGTGGTCAACATGGGTCCTCAACATCCCTCCACCCACGGAGTGCTCCGGCTCCAACTCGAGCTGGAAGGAGAGGTAGTCCGCCGCACCAAACCGATCATCGGCTACCTCCACACGGGGATGGAAAAGACTGCGGAGATGCTCAGCTACTCACAAGGCTCCACCAATGTGACCCGCATGGACTATCTCTCTCCGATGCACGGTGAGCTTGCCTATTCGTTGGCCGTGGAGCGTCTCCTCGACATCGAAGTGCCGGCACGGGCAGCTGCGATCAGGGTCTTGATGACGGAGCTCAACAGAGTGGCCTCACATCTCGTGGCGCTCGCCACCAATGGCATGGACATCGGAGCCGTTTCGATGATGATGTATGGATTCCGGGAGCGGGAGTCGATTCTTGCGTTCTTCGAGAAGACGACTGGTCTGCGGATGAACCACAACTACATCCGTCCCGGTGGTGTCGCCGCCGACATGGCTCCCGGCTGGAAGGACGACATCGCAGCCATTCTCGACGACCTGCCCGGGCGTCTCCGTCAGTATGACGATCTACTCAAGGAAAACCCGATTTGGCTTGCCCGAACGAAAGGCGTCGGAGTCATCTCCCCAGAGGAAGCGATCGCGTACTCAATCACCGGCCCGGCGTTGCGGGCGACGGGGGTCGAGTGGGATCTGCGTAAAGCCTTCCCCTATTCGGGAATCGAGCAGTATGAGTTCGACGTGCCGGTGGGGGAGAACGGTGACGTCTACGACCGGTACCGGATCAAAGTGGATGAGATCACCGAGTCGCTCAAGATCGTCGAACAGGTCACGGAGACCATGCCCAAAGGCGACTATCGGATCGGAGACGCCAAGATCACTCCGCCTCCGCGAGCCCGCATCGACGAGTCGATGGAAGCCCTCATCCACCATTTCAAGCTTTTCACAGAGGGATTCAAGGTCCCTGCCGGTGAGACCTACGTGGCGGTGGAGTCGCCCCGTGGCGAGTTGGGCTGCTATCTCGCGTCCGACGGACAGGCCCGCCCGTACCGCATGCACACCCGGGCGCCGTCGTTCTACAACCTCCAGGCTCTGCCGATTGCAATGGCCGACAGCCTCGTTGCTGACACCGTCGCCACCATCGCCTCCATCGACCCTGTCATGGGGGACGTGGACCGCTAGCCTCAGCCATTCCGTTGAGAATCTTCCTTGCCGGCGCTACCGGAGTGATCGGAAGCCGTCTGGTCCCACTCCTGAGCGCGGCTGGTCATGTCGTCGTCGGGCTGACACGTACCGATGCCAAGGCATCATCTCTCGAAGATCTGGGTGCCGAGCCCGTCGTGGGAGACGTATACGACCGCGATTGGATCATTGCCGCGGTGACAGCCTTCCGACCTGAGGCAGTGATGCATCAGCTCACCGATCTTCCGGATGATGTGACCCGTATCGGCGATTTCGTAGCAGCCAATAGTCGGATCCGTAGGGAAGCGACCCCAAACCTCCTCGACGCCACCCGGAAGAGTGGTGCGACGCGCTTGCTCGCCCAAAGCGTCGCGTGGGAGTTGGCAGGCGATGGAGGGCGGGCCGTCGCGGAGATGGAGGCCATGGTCCTCGAAGCCGGCGGGACCGTCCTTCGCTACGGCCAGTTCTACGGTGAGGGCACTTACCACCCCTCCTCGCAACCACCACATCCCCGCATTCACATCGACGACGCGGCACGAAGGACGGTCACCGCCTTGGAGGTCGGCCCCGGGATCGTGGAAATAGTCGAGGCCGTTCGGCGCCGATGATGCGCCCGCATGCTGGCAGGCGCTTGTTCCCGGTTTCACTAGCTAGTTGCAAGTTCCCTATTCTCCGGCTCCGATGAGTCACTGGTCGGAGGCCACCCAAGAGCGCGCCCGCCAGATCATCTCCAGGTACCCGGAGAAGAGGTCTGCGGTCATGCCTCTCCTCTATCTGGCGATGGCAGAAGAGGGCTTCCTCTCCGACGAGGGAATGGAAGAGGTGGCCGACTGGTGTGACATCACCCCCGCACAGGTCTTGTCGGTGGCCAGCTTCTACACCATGTACAAGCGAGAACGTGTTGGCAGGTACCTCATCTCCTGCTGCACGTCCATCTCGTGCATGCTTCTCGGTGGCGACGACGTGCTGCATGCGGTCGAAGACGAATCGGGAGTTCCTCACGGGGAGACCGATGCAGAGGGTGACATCTCAGTCGAACATGTCGAGTGCATCGGAGCGTGTGGCGGTGCACCAGCGGTCCAGGTCAACTATGAGCTGATCGAGGGTGTGACCCCGGGCAAAGGCCGTGAGCTGGTGAAGTGGCTCAGGAATGCCCGACCCGAGATGGTCAACACCGACGAAATGCAGCAGCTCTTCGGAGCGAAACGGAGTTTCGACTGGGCGATCCCCGAGAAGG
>Ga0299907_10000025_pt1 | contig 44918 bp, 43 predicted proteins | sample RVTome_16_FD_198680 | JGI IMG/M metagenome (GOLD analysis project Ga0299907, IMG submission 198680) | Soil microbial communities from uranium-contaminated site in the Upper Colorado River Basin, Wyoming, United States - RVT152D67 (version 2) ...
GGGAGCGGATCAGCGATCCGGTTGGCGGCCGCAAGCGTGCGGCGGGTGTTCTCGGATGCCGCGCAGCGGGCGTTGCCCCGCACGCAGGCGGGCCTGCTGCTCGGTATGACGGACGGCGATGTCGAGCTCATCGACGAGCGCACGATGGAGATGTTCCGCACCACAGGGCTCGCGCATCTGGTTGCCGTGTCTGGATCCAACGTCGCCGTCGTCCTCGTGATCGTGATGTTGCTCTCGCGCGCGCTCATCCCGCGCGGGCGCTGGTTACGTGTATTCGTCGCGGTCCCCTTACTCGTGTTCTTCGCGTTCCTCACCGGGCTCGAGGCCTCGGTGCTGCGAGCCGTGTTCACGGCAGGTGTGGCGCTGGCCGTGACCGCGGACGGCCGCAGAGCGGATGCCGTTCGTGTGTCCTGCTTCGCGTTCATCGCGCTGGTACTGACGACCCCGGAGCTGCTCGTCCATCCGGGGTTCCAACTCTCGTTCACGGCGACCATCGGACTCATCGTCTGGGCTGGGCCGCTCTCCGAGCGGTTCGAGCGCCATCTGCCCGCCGGCCGGCTCGGACGAGCAACGGCCGTAGCGGCTGCGACGACGGTGGCGGCGCAGGCCGCCGTGGCCCCGCTGCTCGCGTGGCATTTCGGCCGCGTGCCCGCGCTCGGCGGCATCGCGAACCTCCTCGTTGCGCCTCTGGCCCCCATCGTCATGGTGGGCGGGAGCATCACGCTCGGGATCGCCTCGGTGGCTACGGCCCTGGAGTGGTTACCGGCGGCCATGCGCCTCCCGCTCGACGTGATCCTGTGGAGCGCGCGCTGGTTCTCGGACCTGCCGGCGGCGAGCCTCGCCGCCGACGTCCTGTTGGGTGCAGCCGTGGCAGCGGCCCTGGCTGCCTTTCTGGCGTCCACGCGCCGTGTCCGGGCCATCGCCCTGACGTTGACGGTCGCGACGGTGGCCGCCGCGGGCGGCCGCGCCGTGGCGCGCTCGTCGTGGGAGTGCCCTGGGGCGGCCATCCACGCCCTGGACATCGGTCAGGGGTCGGCCGTAGCCCTCGAAGCCGACGGCCATGCCGTCCTGGTGGACGCCGGGCCCGCGAACGGACCCGTCGTCGAGCAGCTGGGCGCCGTCGGGATCGGACGCCTCGACGCCATTTTCGTCTCGCACCCGCACAGCGATCATGCGCTGGGGGCCGTGGCCGTCATCGACAAGCTCGACGTCGAGCAGGTGTTCGGCCCGGCGATCTTGGGGTGGGGTGGTGGCGCCGACGTCATGAAGGCGGCGGGCGGGGCCGGTGTGCCCGTCGAGAAGATCGCGGCGGGCCACACCTTCGCCGCCGGTCCGATCCGGATCGACGTCCTGTGGCCGGAGCCCGGTCCGGCACCGCCGTTCTCCGAGGACGTGGTCGATCCCAACAGCCTCGTCCTCCGGGCGCGCATGGGCGACATCGAGGTGTTGCTGCCCGGCGACATCCGGGCCGAGCAGCAGGCCGAGGTGGCCGAGCTCGGTGTCGACGTCCCGGTGCTGGTCGCTCCGCATCACGGCTCGAAGAACCTCGACCAGGGATTCGTGGATGCCGTCGAGGCGCGACTCACGCTGGTGACCGTGGGCGCACCTAATCCGTACGGGCTGCCGGCCCCCGAGGCGATCCGGGCGTACGCTCGCCACGGACCCGTCTTCCGCACCGATCAAGATGGACGTGTCAGCGTTTGCTTCAGTGAGGGTGGTGCCGAGATCGTGACGCAACGATGATCCGCCTCATCTGGTCATCCGATGAGCTGCTCGCCACGGAGGCGACCGCGGAAGCGTGCGCGGAAGTGGGAGACGATGCGGAGCTTCTGTCCGTCGATGCGGACAACGGCCTGGACTCCCTCAACGAAGCGTTGTTCGCAGGCTCGTTGTTCTCGGCCCGGCGAGTCGTCGTCGTGCGCAACGCCGAGGGGCTCTCGAAGTCGGGCGTCGAGCAAATGGCCGGCGCACTGCACCGGGAAGGTCAGCCCGATGGGGTCATCGTAGTGGCGGTATCCGAACGGGTGCCCAATCAGCTGATCGGCGCTCTTGAGGACGTTGCCGAGGTCAAACGCCTCGCGCGTCCACGCCGGGGTGAGCTGGCCGCATGGGTGATCAAGCGGATGAAGGCCGCCGGGCTCACACCGGGACGCGATGCAGCGACGACGTTGATCGAAGCCGTGGGAGAGGGGTTACGAGACCTCACTCAAGCCATCGACCAGATCGCCTTACGCACCGGACGGGGAGGTCGCGTCGAGCGCGACCAGGTCCTCGATCACTTCGCGCTCTCCGGCGACCAGCCGATCTGGGTGTTGTTCGACGCGATAGTCCGGCACGAGGGACCGAAAGCCTTCGACACACTCCGGCGTCTGCTCGCTCACGGCGACGAGCCGCTCCCCGTGTTGGGCGCGATCGTGTCTCAGGTGCGCGGGGTCATCCGTGCGAAGAGCGTTCTCGAGCGCAACACCGTGCGGGACTCCGAGCTCGCGAAGGCCCTCGCCGTCTCCGAGGGGCGGGCCGCCGTCCTGCGTCGTCAATGCGGGCGGCTCACGTGGGACTGGTTGCTGAGCGTGCACCGTTTGTGCGCCGAAGCCGACGTCGAGCTCAAGGGCGGCGACGATGGCAGCGGCGCCGTTCTGCCGGCCGAAGTGGTGCTCGAGCGTCTGGTCGCCGGTGCTTTGGACGCATAAGCGATAGAAGAGCTCATGCGTAGCGCTGGGGTTTCGGGGGCGCAGCGCCCCCCGCTCAAGCGGCTAGCGCAGGCTCTCGATGAAGCTCTCGACCGGGATGGCTGCCAGAGTCTGGATGCGCACGGTTCCGCGGGCGCCCATACCGACGGAGATCTTCGCGACCGTCTCGTTATCCGGAGCTTCGAGGATGGTCACGAAGTCGAATGGTCCGAGGACCGCGTACTGCTCCTTGATCTTGGCGCCCATGCGCTCGAGCTCCTGATTGACCTCCTTCAAGCGGTCCGGACGCTCCTTCAGCGTCTCGAGCCCACCCGGGTTCAACGACGACAACAAGATGTAGGTCGGCACGACTCCCCCTTTCGTCTCCTTCGATGTACCCCATCCGGGTCCGGGGACACAAACTCCGGCTTGGGCCTGCGGCTAGTCTGATTGGCCATGGGCACGGTGGTCCGGGGTTCGAGCGTCATCGACGGCACCGGAACGGATCCACGGCTCGCCGACATCGTGATCGACGACGGGCGCATCCGATCGGTGGACTCCCTGCTCGAGCCGAGCCGGGACGACGCAGTGATCGACGCGAGCGGCCTCACCGTTCTTCCCGGGCTCATCGACGCACACACGCATCTCGGGATCGTCGATCTCGGGGGTGTCGGCGGGACGCCCGTCGCGGTGATCGCTGCTCGCATCTTCCAGAACTGCGAGCTAGCGTTGGCCGCCGGCTTCACAACGGCCCGCGACTGTGGCGGCGTCGACGGAGGCCTGGCCCGCGCGATCGATGCCGGACTGGTCGACGGGCCGCGTCTGTTCCCGTCCGGGCCGATCCTGTGCCAGTCGGGCGGACACGGCGACTTCAGGCCTCCATTCGTCGACCATGCGCACGGCGTGGCCGTCCCGGGTCTCGTGCAGACCTCGATTGTGTGCGACGGGCCGGAGGAGGTCCGCGTGGCCGCGCGCACGGCCCTCCGGCGGGGCGCTACGCAGGTCAAGGTGTGCGTCTCCGGCGGGGTCGTCTCGCTCACCGATCGATTGGAGGACACCCAGTTCACCGTCGAGGAGCTGCGGGCGGCCGTCGAGGAGGCCGAGGCCCGCGAAACCTATGTCACGGCGCACGCCCACAACGTGCGGGGCATCCACAACGGACTCGCCGGGGGCGTTCGTTGCTTCGAGCACGGCTCCTTCCTCGACGCCGAGACCGCGACCGCGCTGGCCGAGGCGGGTGCGTGGCTGGTGCCGACGCTGGCCGTGGCGCGGCTCATGAGCGACGAGTGGCAGGCATGGGGACTGTCCGCCGACGTCTTACCGCGCATCGCCCGTGTAGAGGACGCCATGACCCGAGCGGTGAAGCTCGCCCACGACGCCGGCGTCCTGATGGGCTCGGGATCAGACCTCATCGGGCCCGGACAGAACCGCCGGGGGCTCGAGCTCGTCCTGAAGGCCAAGATCCTGGGTCCGATGGCCGCGATCGTTTCGGCCACGGCGTCGAACGCGCGCATCATCGGCGCCTCGGACAGTTTGGGAACGCTCGAGCAGGGGAAGGTCGCCGACCTCATCGCGCTCGACGGCGATCCGCTCACCGACCCGGAGGTGTTCGACGACCCGGACCGCGTCGTTGTCGTGGTGAAGGAAGGCGTGGTCGTGAAGGACGCGCGCGGCTAGTCGCGAGGCGACTAGGAGGCGGACTTGATCTTGCGGGCCAGGCGGGACTTCTTGCGAGCGGCGCGGTTGGGGTGGATCGCGCCTTTCGCCGCTGCCTGGTCGAGGCGCTTCTGAAGCGTGCGGAGGTCGGCTTGGGCGGCGGCCGGATCCGCAGCCGTTTGGACGCGGCGTTCGAGCGTGCGCAGCTCGGAGCGCACGCCCTTGTTACGGAGCCGCTGACGCTCCGTCTGACGCTGTCGTTTGAGTACGGTTCGTGATCTCGGCATCTGACAACCTTAAGCTTTTTTACGCCTCCGCTTTCGCTTCGGCGTGGGGGTGGAGCCGCGTGAGTCTACCATTGCACCGATCCCCATGACCGAACCCACACAGATCCGGAACATCTGCACCGTGGCGCACATCGATCACGGGAAGTCGACCCTGGCCGACCGCATGCTCGAGCTCACCGGCGTGCTGTTACCCGGTCACGCTGCGCAGTACTTGGATCGGATGGACCTCGAGCGCGAGCGGGGGATAACGATCAAGGCGGCCGCGGTGCGGATGATGCACCGGCCGCAGACCGGCGATCCGTACGTGATCAACCTCATCGACACGCCCGGTCACGTCGACTTCTCCTACGAGGTGTCGCGCGCGCTCACGGCCTGCGAGGGAGCCATCCTCCTCGTGGACGCCACGCAGGGCGTCGAGGCGCAAACCGTGGCCAACCTCTACCACGCCATCGAGGCGGGCCTCGACATCCTCCCGGTGATCAACAAGATCGACCTTCCCGCGGCCGACCCCGACCGGACGGAAGGCGAGATACACCATCTGCTCGGCGGCGCCGACGAGATCATCCGGGTCTCGGCGAAGACGGGTGAGGGGGTCCCGGAGCTCATGGACGCGATAGTCGCCCGCGTGCGGCCGCCCACAGTGAAGGCCGACGATCCGCACCTCCGCGCGCTGGTCTTCGATTCGGTGTTCGATCCGTACCGTGGCGTGATCACGTACGTGCGCGTGACCTCGGGTGAAGTCCACGGCCGGGCGCAGATCCGACTCATGGGAACCGGCCACGAGACCTCGATCACCGAGATCGGTGTGCTGGCTCCCGACGCGAAGGCCGTCGAGTCGCTCGGCCCGGGGGAAGTGGGCTACCTCATCACCGGCATCAAAGACGTCCGTCAGGCCCGGGTCGGTGACACCATCACGCTGGCCGCCGCCCCGGCCCCCGATCCCGTGCCGGGCTTCCGGGAGCCGAGACCGATGGTGTGGACGGGCCTGTACCCGGAAGAAGGCCAGTACGAGGACCTGCGCGATGCCCTGGACAAGTTGGGACTGAATGACGCCGCTTTCGTGTACGAGCCGGAGACGTCCAAAGCTCTCGGCTTCGGTTTCCGCTGCGGGTTCCTCGGCCTGCTCCACATGGAGATCGCAACCGAGCGCCTGCACCGGGAGTTCGGGCTCGAGCTCGTGATCACCGCGCCGACGGTTGCGTACGGCGTGAAGCTGACCGATGGCGAGGAATCGCGCGTGCACTCGCCGGCCGACCTTCCCGATGCCGGCCGCATCGCCGAGATCACCGAGCCCTTCGTCAGCGCGCTGGTCATCACTCCGGCCACGTACGTCGGTGCGGTCATGGAGCTGTGCCGCGACAAGCGCGGGGAGCAGACCAAGCTCGAGTACCTCTCGCCGGAACGCGTCGAGCTCTCGTACTCCCTGCCGCTGGGCGAGATCATCTTCGACTTCTTCGACCAGCTGAAATCGCGGACGCGCGGGTACGCCTCGCTCGACTACGAGCCCAGCGAGTACCGTCCCGCGGACATGGTGCGTGTTGACGTGCTCGTCCATTCACAACCCGTCGATGCGTTCAGCTCGATCGTGCACCGCGACCGGTCGTACGTGTGGGGACGGGCGATGGCGCAGCGTTTGAAAGACCTCATCCCCAGACAGCTCTTCGACGTCGCCATCCAGGCGGCCATCGGTTCGAAGATCATCGCGCGGGAGACGGTTAAGGCGAAGCGCAAGGACGTAACGGCGAAGTGCTACGGCGGCGACGTCACCCGCAAGCGCAAGCTCCTCGAGCGGCAGAAGAAAGGTAAGGCGAAGATGCGCCAGCTCGGCGAGGTGGAGGTCCCGCCGGACGTGTTCATCCGGGCGTTGCGGGTGGAGGAGCGATGACGACCACCGTCGCGACGCTGCCCAAGCCCCGTGATGTGCTCGGAACGTTCGGCCTGTACGTCCACATCCCGTTCTGCGCACACCGGTGCTGGTACTGCGACTTCAATGCCTACGCGGGCCTCGATGAACTGGTCGACGCCTACATGGATGCGCTGGTGCTCGACGCGGCCCGCGGTCTGTCGGCACCGTCCGGAGCCGACTTGGACGAGCGTCCCGTCGTCACGTCGGTCTTCATAGGCGGTGGCACCCCCTCGCTCGTCGACGCGAGGCACATCGAGGGGCTCATGGATGCGATCCCCGGTTCGTGGCCGGTCGCCCCGGGGGCCGAGGTGACGATCGAGTGCAACCCCGAGAGCGTGGACGCCGGCAAGCTCGAGCGTTATCTGCATGCCGGTGTGAACCGGGTGAGCTTCGGGGTTCAGTCGCTGAACGACGAGCTGCTGAAACGGCTCGGACGAACGCACGACGCAGCCACCGCATTGGACGCGCTGCAAACGGCCAAGACCGCGGGATTCACGGAGGTGAACGCCGACCTCATCTTCGGGGTCCCCGGGGAGAGCGAAGCCACGTGGCGCGCATCGCTCGAGGGTGTGATGGGGTGCGAGCCGTCACACGTCTCGTGCTATGCGCTCACGTACGAAGAGGGGACGCCGCTCGCAGCGTGGAGGCGACTGGGCAAAGTGGATCCGATGGCAGACGACGACGTCGCTGCCCAGTGGGAGCTCGCCGAGGTCCTCCTCGGCGAAGCAGGGCTGCATCGGTACGAGATCTCGAATTGGGCCCGGCCCGGGTCGGCCTGCCGGCACAACGACCTGTACTGGACGTGCGGTGAGTACATCGGCATCGGTGCCGGCGCACACAGCCATCTCGCGACCGACGACGCCTCGATCCGTTCGTGGGTCGTGAAGAGTCCGGAGCGCTACGTCCGCTACGTCAATGATGGGAACCGCCCGGTAGCGGGGTCGGAAGCCGTCGACGTGCGAACGCGAGCCTCCGAAACGATGGTCCTCGGTTTGCGCCGGACGCAGGGGGTCACCGACGAGCAGTTCCGCGACGTCGTGGGGGCCGGGCTCGACGAAGTCTTTGGTGCCGAGCTCGCGCGGGCTCGCGACAGGGGGCTCGTTTCGTGGGACGGCACGTCGGTCCGGCTGCTCCGTCCGCTGCTCGGGGACGAAGCGGCCCTGCTGTTCGCGTGATCGAGGCCGTGACGCCACGACCTAGCGTCCTTCTGGCACTCTGGATAGAAGAGTGCTAATGAGTGAAGCGAGCGAGCACCACCCACTCGACGAGCGCAAGGAGGAGATCCTCCGCGAGATCGTCGAGGCATACATCCGCCGTGGCGAGCCGGTGGGGTCCAAGGCCGTAGCCGACGCGACAGATCTCGGCGTCTCCTCGGCGACCGTCCGCAACGAGATGGGCATCCTGGAGCGCGAGGGCTACATCAGCCATCCACACACCTCCGCGGGCCGCGTGCCTACCGACAAGGCGTATCGCTACTACGTGGACGTGCTGGCTCCGAAGGTCGCAAGCGATCCGTACCGCCGCAAAGAGATCGAGGGGTCGTTGGCCGGGGCGGTGTCCGCGCTCGACGAGCTGCTCGACCGCGCGTCCCAGCTGCTCTCGGAGCTCACGGACTACACGTCGCTGGCGGCGCCGCCGGCCATCGGTGACTCGCGCCTCAGCCGACTGGAACTTGTGCGTCTGGGAGGTACCCGCTTGTTGCTGGTGTGTGTCGGTGAGGACGGCTGGCACGAGGAGCGATTGGTGGAGCTCGAGGGCGATGTGTCCGACGAGGCCGTGAGACGGGCGCTGCAGATCGCGAACACCGTCGCCGAGGGATCGGCCCCCGTACAGGCAGCGAGCGCCATCGAGGAGCACGCCGCACCGCCGGAGGTCGAGCCCGTGCTGCGAGCTCTCTCCAAGGGTTTGCACACGGTCGCGCTGTCGAGCGGACGCTTGTACACGGGAGGAACGTCGAAGCTCGTCCTCTGGGAGCCCGCCGGCGCCGCGCAACGTGTGCTCGAGATGTTCGACGCGCGCGGCGTGGAGCCGCTGCTCCCGATACCCGACCCAAATGCCGTGACGGTGCGCATCGGCCGCGAGTTCGCCCTCGAGGAGCTTCGGGATCTTAGCCTCATCGCGGCCGGGTATCGGTTCGGCCGCCGCGCCGGGACGCTCGGCGTCCTTGGTCCGACGCGAATGGATTACCCGCTCGTCATGTCGACGGTGGCCGAGGTCGCGTCCACATTGTCGAGGGTGCTCCGCCAGCTCGGGACGTAGCGCGCGTGCCCAACGATTACTACGGCGTTCTCGGCGTAACCGCCGATGCTTCGGCCGACGAGATCAAGGGCGCTTTTCGCCGTCTAGCCCGGGAGCATCACCCCGACGCCACCGGAGGGGACTCCGCCTCCGAGCTTCGCTACAAGGAGATCTCCGAGGCCTACGCTGTGCTGGCCGATCCGCAGAAACGGCGCGAATACGACGCTGCGCGCCTCGGTGTCGGTACGTGGTCGTCTCCGTGGGGCTCGCCGTTCGCGTCGACGATCGAGGACATCTTCGAGACGTTCTTCGGCGGCGGGATCGGTCGCACCGCAACGAGGCAGCAGACACGAGCCCGCCGCGGCGAATCGATCGAGATCGAGCTCGAGGTCACGCTCGATCAGGTCGTGTTCGGCGGCGATCGCTCGATCCGCTTCGAGCGATTCGAGCCGTGCGAACGATGCTCGGGTGAGGGCACGGAACCCGGCACCCATCCGCAAGCGTGCGATCGCTGCGACGGCACGGGGCAAGTTCAGGAGACCCGGCGGACGATCCTCGGCTCCCTCGTCACGGCGTTTCCCTGCCGCGCCTGCAGCGGCACCGGTTGGGTCGTCCCGACTCCGTGCTCGACGTGCCGGGGAGCGGGTCGACTGGGACAGGACGTCGAGATCCCGGTGTCCGTTCCGCCGGGCATCGACGACGGCGACCGTCTGCGCCTGGATGGTGAAGGTGAAGCCGGTGCCGCCGGTGGGGGGCGTGGGGACCTGTTTGTCAGATTTCGGGTGGAGCCGGACGAGCGATTCGAGCGCGCCGGCGACGATCTGTACGCGTGGGCCGAGATACCCCTGACGACCGCGGCGCTGGGCGGAAAGGTCAATATCGCAACCCTCGACGGCGACGAAGAACTGGATGTTCCATCGGGGACGCAAGCGGGATCGGTGTTTCGGTTGCGCGGTCTCGGCGTTCCCAAGCGCTCCGGACGCGGACGCGGGCAGTTGGTCGTGCGCACGCACGTCGTGACACCCTCCAAGCTCGGGCGAAAGGAGAAACAGCTCCTCGAAGAGCTGGCGGTTCTGCGCGGCGAGGACCGCAAGGCCGGTGTGACGAGCGTGCTCCGGCGCGTGCTCGGCCACGGTCGATGACGGGTCGGCCCACCGGGCTGCACCACTTCTTCGTCGCTGCATCCGACGTCCGTGACGGGGTCGTCGAGCTGACGGGAGACGAGGCCCGTCACGCGGCGCGCGTGCTCCGCGTGCGCCCCGGCGAGGCCATCACCGTGGCCGACGGCTCGGGCCGGGTGATCGAGGCCGTCGTCACGGAGGCCGAGGCCGTCGTCCGGGCCGAAGTGCGTGACATCCGCGAAACGGCGCCGCCCAAGCCCGCCGTCACGCTGTATCAAGCCATCGCGAAAGGCGACCGGATGAACGACCTTGTCGCCCAAGCGGTTGAGGTGGGAGTGGTGCGCTTCGTTCCGTTCGTCGCGCAGCGGACCATCGCCCAGTGGGACGAGCGCAAGCGCGCCAAGCATGCTGCGCGGTGGCGCGAGATCGCGAAGGCGGCTGCGAAGCAATCTCGGTCGCCGTATCTCACCGCCGTCGAGGATGTGGTCGACGGTCCGTCGTCCCTGCTCGCGTCGGGCACGCTCACCGTCGTCCTGGACGAAGCGTCCTCCGTGCGGTTGCGGGACGCCCTCCCGTCCGCGCCGCCGGATGCGATGGTCATCGCCGTGGGCCCGGAAGGCGGCTTTGCACCGGACGAGCTCGGCGAGCTTCGCACCGGCGACGCTCACATCGTCACGCTCGGTCCCCGGATCCTCCGCACCGGAACCGCAGGTCCGGTAGCGGCCGCGATCGTCGCCTACACGTATGGGACGCTTGGCTGATGAGCGAGCCGACCGAACCGGCAGCGTCGCAGGGCATCAACCGCCGGCTGGGAGATCACATCCGTCGCTTACGCAAGCAGAAGGGGCTGTCGCTGCTCGAGGTGGAAGCCCTTTCGGAGTCCGAGTTCAAGTCGTCGGTCCTCGGCGCGTACGAGCGCGGCGAACGGGCGATCTCGGCGGCGCGCTTGGCCCGGCTCGCGGATCTGTACCGCCTGCCCCTGCAAGCGATGCTTCCGCCGGACGGCGCACCCGAAGCTTCGACGGGGGCCGGCGTGGCGCTCGACCTCAACCGGCTGGAGGCGGCAAAGACACCCGAGGCGAAAACCGTTGCGCGGTACGTCCGGTCGCTACAGGGGCAACGTCAGGACTGGACGGGCCGTGTGTTCCGGATCCGCGCGGACGACGTGCGAGCCTTAGCCAGCGTGCTGGATCGATCGCCGGCCGATTTCGTCAAGCTGCTCGACGAGCTCGGCGTTCGCGCGTATTGAGCGAGGAGGTCGGTGTGAGCGATTGCATCTTTTGCAAGGTCGTTTCCGGCGAGATCCCGAGCGACATCGTCCACGAAGGCAAAGAGGTGATTGCCTTCCGGGACATCAATCCTCAAGCACCGACACATGTTCAGGTGATCCCACGGCGTCATGTGGGAGCCATCGCAGACTTCGACGCGTCACGAGACACGGACTGGCTCGTCGAGCTGATCGACGTGGCCAACCAGATCGCGCGCGACGAGGGCTTGGACGGTGGCTATCGACTCGTCTTCAACAACGGCGCGCTGGCCGGGCAGAGTGTTCTGCACGTCCACCTGCATGTTCTCGGCGGACGCCGACTGGGTTGGCCGCCCGGTTGAGTGCGTATGAACGTCGAACACCGCGGGTATACTCGGCCCACGATTTCAGGGGAGAACCCAGTCGGCGCACCCTGCCGGAGGGCAGACACGGATTGCCTCACCAACTGAAGATTTTGGTCCCCGGGGGGACGCACATCGTGGACCTCGTGGGCCAGCGGGACGAACTCCTGCGTCGCATCGAGGGTGAGTTTTCCTCCGATATCCTCGTTCGGGGGAACGAGATCACCATCACGGGTCCGCACGACGACGCGGAGCGTGCCGCTGTTGTCTTCGAGGAGCTGCTGACGTTGTTGCGTCAGGGTCACGAGCTGACGGCGGAGTCGGTGGATCGTGCGGTGAAGATGGTGAAGACCGACGGCGGTCCTCGTCCGACGGAAGTGATGAGCGACACGATCATCGTGACGCGTGGACGTCCCATACGTCCCAAGACGCCGGGGCAGAAGCGCTACGCGGATTCCATCAGAAAGAACACGCTCGTGTTCTCGATAGGTCCCGCGGGCACGGGTAAGACGTACCTCGCCGTGGCGATGGCCGTGCAAGCCCTGAAGGACAAGCAGATCTCGCGCATCATCCTCACGCGCCCCGCCGTGGAAGCCGGCGAGCGACTGGGCTTCTTACCCGGCGACATCGCACAGAAGGTCGATCCCTATATGAAGCCGCTCTACGACGCGCTGTACGAGATGCTCGAGCCCGGACACTTCGCGCGGTTGGCCGAGCGGGGAACGATCGAGGTCGCGCCGCTGGCCTACCTCCGTGGCCGTACGCTCAACGACTCGTTCATCATCCTCGACGAAGCGCAGAACACGACGCCGGAGCAGATGAAGATGTTCCTCACCCGTCTGGGTATGCGCTCGAAGGCCGTCGTGACCGGCGACATCACGCAGATCGACCTTCCGGAAGGTCAGCTGAGCGGCCTCGTCGTCGTGCAGGACATCCTCTCCGACATCCGGGGGCTCGAGTTCATCTACCTGGAGGCCTCGGACGTCGTCCGGCACAAGATCGTGCAGGAGATCGTGGAGGCCTACCGGCGGTTCGAGGAGAGCCGGCCGAAGAAGCGATGACGGACGAGCCTCCTCAACGCCCCATCGAAGTGTTCGTTGCCAACGAGCAGACCGACATCTCGCTCGATGAGCGCCGCTTGATCTCACTCTGCAGACTGGCGGCCGTCGAGGAAGGGGTCGACCCACGGGCGGAGGTCACCGTGCTTCTCGTGGAGCGGCCGGCCATGGCTTCGCTGAAGGAGAAGTGGCTCGGGGAGCCGGGGCCCACCGACGTTCTAGCCTTCCCGATGGACGATCAGGTCCCCGAGGACGAGCCCTATGTGCTGGGTGACATCGTCATCTGCCCCGACGTCGCGCGCGAGCAAGCCACTGAAGCCGGCGACAAGGTGACCGACGAGGTCGACCTGTTGCTCGTGCACGGCTTCCTGCACCTGCTGGGCTACGACCACGTCCGCCCGCAGGACGCGCGCTCGATGCGCCATCGGGAACGCAAGATCCTCAGCGAATTCAATCGCGGACGTGCGTCGTGAACTGGCTCATCGGCGCCGTCGGCTTCCTGGTGATCGTCGGATCCCTCCTGGCCATGGCCGAGGCGTCCATGACACGCATGAGTCGTGTGCGGGCAATGGCTCTGCGTGAAGAAGGCCGCCGCAACGCCGTGTTGCTGGAGAGGATCCAAGAGGAGCCGCCCCGATATCTGAACTCGGTCTACCTCAGCGTGATGTTCGCCCAGAACGGATCGGCCGTCCTCGTCGGGATCCTCGCGGATAGAGCGTTGGGCAACCTCGGCGTGACGCTGATCTCCGTCGGTTTCACGCTGGTGTATTTCGTGATCGTGGAGGCGATGTCGAAGACGTACGGGGTCCTGCACAGCGACCGTGTCGCTCTCGCTCTCGCTCCGCTGGTGGTGTTACTCGCTCGCATATTCGCGTTGCCCGTGCGTGTGCTGATCGGTCTGTCCAACGTCCTCATCCCCGGAAAAGGGCTGAAGACCGGTCCGTTCGTGTCGGAAGAGGAGATCCGCCAGATGGCCGAGGTGGGCCATGAGTCGGGCGCGATCGAGGAGGAGGAGAAGGAGCTCATCCACTCGATCTTCGAGTTCGGCGACACGACGGTGCGCAACATCTTGACGCCGCGTCCGGACATGATCGTCGTCGAGGTGAACTACACGCTGCAGGCGGCCATGGATCTGGTTATGAAGCACGGATTCTCTCGGATCCCCGTATACGAGAACGACCCGGACAACATCGCGGGTGTTCTGTATGCGAAGGATCTGTTCAAAGCCCTGCGGACCGGTCAGAACCTCACACTGCGGGAAGTGATGCGCGAGGCGTACTTCGTCCCCGAGACGATGCGCGTCCCCGATCTTCTGCGTGAGATGCAGAAGCGGCGCGTACACATGGCGATCGTGGTCGACGAGTACGGCGACGTGGCGGGCCTGGTGACCCTCGAGGACGTCCTCGAGGAGATCGTCGGTGAGATCACCGACGAGTACGACGTCGAGGAATCACGGATCCTTCCCGTCGGCAACAACGTGTGGCGCGTCCAGGCCAAGATGCCGATCTGGGAGTTCAACGAGCTCATCGGCGCGAACCTCCGCGAGGACGAGGAGTGGCAGACGATCGGCGGTCTCGTCGCCTCGGCCCTGGCGAAGGTGCCCGAGGACGGCGACGAAGTGAACTACCAGGGTTTCACCTTCCGGGTCGAGCGCACGCAACGACGCCGCATCGAGACCGTCATCGTGAGACGGAATGTTTCCGCCGAGGAGGCGGATGATGGCGCCGCCTGAAGCGACGGGTCTGGAGCTCGGGGACAGGCCCGAGGGGTTCCGGTCGGGCTTCGTTTCCCTCGTCGGACGCCCGAACGTCGGGAAGTCCACGCTCCTCAACCAGATGCTGCGGAGCAAGGTGGCGATCACCTCCGACCGTCCACAGACGACACGCAATGCGATACGCGGGATCCTCACGACCTCGAAGGCGCAGCTGGTGTTCGTCGACACTCCGGGACTGCACAAGCCGGTGACGGCTTTGGGGGCGCGGTTGAACAAGGTCGTCCGGGGAACGCTCGGTGAAGTGGACGTAGTCGTGTTCCTCGTCGACGTTTCCGAAGGCGTGGGCGCCGGCGACGCATTCATCGCCGACGTGCTCAAGGATCTGTCTGCGCCGGTTCTTCTCGCGTTGAACAAGGTCGATCTTGCCGACGTGCACAAGCTCGCCGAGCAGACGCAGCGTGCTCGCGCGTTGGGCGACTGGCCCGTGTTTCCCATCTCGGCCCGCGCGGGAGCCGGGATCCCCGATCTTCTGGCGGCCGTCGCGGAGCGGCTCCCGGAGGGTCCGCTTTACTACCCGGCCGACACGTTGACCGACCAGCCCGAGCGTCAGCTCGTCGCCGAGCTCGTCCGAGAGAAGGTGCTCGAGCTCACCCGCGAGGAAGTGCCGCACTCCGTCGCCGTCGTCGTCGAGGAGATGGGGGCCGAGCCCGGTCTCGTAACCATCGACGCGACCGTCTACGTCGAACGGTCCTCGCAGAAGGGAATCGTCATCGGGAAGGGCGGGGCGGTGCTGAAAGAGATCGGGACGAGGGCGCGCCGAGACATCGAGGCGCTTCTTGGTTCCCATGTCCTGCTGCGCCTGCGCGTGAAGGTCGAACGTGACTGGCAGCGACGGGAGGCTCTGGTCGAGCGATTCGGCTACGGCGCTTGAATCTGTGGCGAGCGCTCGTGGCCGTGCTCCTCGGCGCTGCGGCGATCGGCGTGATCTTCCGGTCGGCCAACGCGAGCACCGTCGGGAGGTACGGAGGTCTCATGGCCGCGGCCGCTCTCGGCGCCGTGGCCGTCGGCGTGGTCCGGGCGCGTCCGTGGGCGGACGGCGCGGCCTTCTTCCTCGGGCTCTTCTGGTTATGGGCGGCGGTCGCCCTGCGCATCCAAGGTGTCATCGACGCACCCGAGATCTTCGTCTGGCTCGTCTGGTCGATTGCCGTGATGGTCGGTAGCGTCCGGGTGCGTGTGGCATGAGTCCCGACAAGGTGTACACGCGGAAAGGCGACGACGGGACGACGCAGCTGTTGTTCGGTGGTAAGGATAGGGTGGAGAAGTCGAGCCTTCGCGTCACCGCCTATGGGGAGTGCGACGAGGCGGTCTCGGCTCTGGGCATCGCGCGGGCCGAAGCCCTCGACGCCCGCGACACGGAGGTGGCCGACCTGCTCCTGCGTCTCGAGCGGGAGCTGTTCGTCCTCAACGCCGAGCTCGCGACGGCGCCCAAGGATGTCGAGCGATTGCAACCCGGCGTGTCCCTGGTGACGGGGGAGATGGCCGAGGCGCTCGAGGTGACGATCGACGAGCTTACGGGCCGCTTCGAGCAGCCCAAGAACTTCATCATGCCGGGCAACACGAAGCTCGGTGCGGCGCTCGATCATGCTGCGAGGGTCATCCGGCGGGCCGAGCGCGCTATCGACGCACTGGCGCGGGCCGAGCCGGTCCGGCCGGAGGCACGTGCCTACGTCAACCGGCTCGCCGACCTGGCCTGGGTGGCCGCCCGGTTCGCCGAACGCGAGGATCGCCAGCCGCGTCCTCGTTCTGACTGACAATAGACCCGGCGATGGGCGGACACGGGATCGGCCTCTATAGGGCACAGGGCATCGTGCTGCGCGGGATCCGGCTCGGCGAGGCGGATCGCATCGTCACCTTCTTCACCCAGGCCCATGGCAAGGTCCGGGCTGTCGCCAAGGGGATCCGGAAATCGAAGTCGCGCTTCGGCGGGCGCCTCGACGCATTCACCCACGTTGATCTCCAGCTGTACCGCGGGCGGAGCGACCTCGACATCGTCACGCAGGCCGAGATCCTCGGCCGTCCGCGCAGGATCCGTACGGACTACGCCTCGTTCTGTGCGGCCTCGGCGATCGCCGACGCCGTCGACCGGACGAGTCTGGAACGTGAGCGCAACGTCCGGACGTTCTTGCTCATGAGATCGGCCATCCAGGCCCTCGAGGACGGCGCCGACGATCCGCCGCTGCTCGCCTATGCGTTCCTCGCGAAGCTCGCGGCGATGGCCGGGCTGAACCCGACCCTTCCCGTGTGCGTGGTGTGCGGGGCGGCGCGCCGGGTGGCGTTCTCCCACTCGCGCGGTGGCGCGGTGTGCGCAGGATGCCTGGATCGCGCCGATCCAAAAGCTCCGGACGCAGTGCTCGATGCATGGTCGGCATTACTGGCCGACGAGTGGGCCGAGCTCCGCGGGCGACGCCTTCCCGTCGCGACACAGCGGGAGCTGGGGGCGCTACTGCTGTCATTCGTGCAATGGCACACCGACAGCCGCTTCCGAGCCTTCACCCTCCTGCCGACGGCGTCTGCCCGCTAGAGATTCGTAGCCAGCATGTCCCTAGACTGACCACGTGACGGACGTTCTCGCGCGGATCGACCGCGACAGGCTCCCGCAGCACGTCGCGATCATCATGGACGGCAACGGCCGGTGGGCCAGTGCTCGCGGACTGCCACGCACCGAAGGTCATCGTGTCGGCATCGGCGAGTCCGTGGCCGATGTTGTCGACGGCGCACTCGAGGTGGGCTTGCGTTACCTCACGCTCTATGCCTTCTCGACGGAGAACTGGAAGCGGCCGCAGGCAGAGGTCGACTTTCTCATGAGCTACAACCAGGAGTGGCTGATCCAACAGCGGGACGGCTTCAAAGCCAAAGGTGTGCGCTTCGGGTTCATCGGCCGTCGTAGCGACCCCCGAGTTCCACAGCGACTGCTGACGCTCGCGGAAGAGACCGAAGAGATGACGGCGGCCTGCGATCGGCTGACGCTGACTATCGCGCTGAACTACGGGGGCTGGGCGGAGGTCGTCGATTCCGTCCGCGCTCTCACGGCGCTTGTCCAGGAGGGCGAGCTGCAACCGGATGAGATCAACGCGGAGAAGATCAGGAGTCATCTGTACGCACCCGAGTTGCCCGATCCCGACCTCATCGTCCGGACGTCGGGTGAGAAGCGCATCTCGAATTTCCTGTTGTGGCAAGGCGCGTACGCAGAGCTGCTCTTCACCGACGTGTTGTGGCCGGACTTCCGTCGCGAGCAGCTGTGGGAGGCGATCGCCGAGTATCAGCGGCGGACGCGGACCTTCGGCGGGGTCGAGTGAGCGGTTAGTCGGGGCGAAGGCGCTCGTCGACCCACGACACGAGGTCGGCGATGGCTATCCGGTCCTGCGTCATCGTGTCACGGTCGCGGATCGTCACCTGCTTGTCCGTCAGCGTGTCGAAGTCGACCGTCACGCAGTACAGCGTGCCGATCTCGTCCTGCCGGCGATACCGACGCCCGATCGAACCGGCAGCGTCGTAATCGATAGTCCAGTGCGGGCGGAGCGACGCCGCGACCTCACGAGCGACGGGGACGAGCTGCTCGTGGCGGGAGAGCGGCAGCACGGCGACCTTCATGGGGGCGAGCTCTTTGTGCAAGGCGAGGTAGACGCGTTTCTCCGTCCCTCCCGATGCCTTGGGTGCCTCCTCCTCGCGGTAGGCGTCGATGAGGAAGGCCAAGGTGCCGCGGTTGGATCCCGCCGCCGGCTCGATCACGTAGGGGATGAACCGCTCGTCGGTCTCGTCGTCGAAGTACGTCAGATCCTTGCCCGACGCCTCCTGATGGGCTTTGAGATCGAAGTCGGTGCGGTTCGCGATCCCCTCGAGCTCACCCCAGTCGGTGAAGGGAAACGCATATTCGATGTCGACCGTCCTCTTCGAGTAGTGCGACAGCTCGTCGGCATCATGCTCGCGAACCCGAAGGTTCTCGGCCCGGATCCCGTAGCGCTTCCACCAGGCCAGGCGCTCGTCGATCCAGTGCTGATGCCACTCCTCGTCGGTGCCGGGCTTGACGAAGTACTCCATCTCCATCTGCTCGAACTCGCGCGTCCGGTAGATGAAGTTCCCCGGCGTGATCTCGTTCCGGAACGACGTCCCGGTCTGGGCGATACCGAAGGGGATCTTGCGGCGCGTGGCGGCCTGCACCTGCTTGAAGTTCACGAAGATCCCTTGGGCCGTCTCCGGTCGCAGCCAGACCAGCGACGTATCGTCCTCTACGGGTCCGGCGTGGGTCTTGAACATGAGGTTGAAGTTGCGCGGGTCGGTGAACTTGTCGTTCCCGCAGTTGGGGCAGTTGGCCCCCGCGGCCATGTCGATGGTCTCCTCGCCGCCGTGACCGGATTGGGGTGCGTGGACGCCCGGGAGATGGTCGGCGCGAAAGCGCTGGTGACAGTTGAGGCACTCGACGAGGGGGTCGGTGAAGACGTCGACGTGGCCGGACGCCTCCCAGACCCGCGGCGACAGGATGATGGCCGAATCGATGCCGACGACGTCCTCGCGGAGCTGAACCATCCACCGCCACCACGCCCGCTTGACGTTGTTCTTGAGCTCGACGCCCAGGGGGCCGTAGTCCCACGTCGAGCGGATGCCCCCGTAGATCTCGGAGTTGGGGAACACGAGGCCCCTGCGTTTACAGAGATTGACGATAGTTTCCATCGTTGCGCGGGCCATGATCGGGGCATCATACCCAACGACTTCGGGCGCTTACGCCGCCGTTTGGGGGTGTGCGGCGGAAGAATGGCAACATAGAGCGCATCGCTGTTTGAGAGCTGGGGAGCCCATGGCGCGCAAGGACGCGGAACAGGTACTGAAGGCGGTCCCGCTGTTCCAGGGGCTGTCCCGTCAGGAGCTGCGCGAGGTTGCTGCGGAGGCCCGTGAGGAGTTGTTCTCGCCCAACCAGGACATCGTGAGCGAGGGTCAGGCGGGTGGTCCGTTCTTCTGCATCACGGAGGGACGAGCCGACGTGATCGTCGAGGGGAAGAAGGTCGGAGACCTCGGCCCGGGGGCGTACTTCGGGGAGATGTCACTGTTCGAGGGAGGGTCGCGGTCGGCGACCGTGCGCGCGACGACCCACGTCAAGGCGCTGGCCATCACCTCGTGGAACTTCCTCGCGATCCTCCAGGAGAGCTGGGAGATCACCAAGAAGGTCCTCGCGGAGCTGTCCAAGCGCGTCCGCGATCTCGAGCATACCCCCGACGCCTAGACGCTCGTGGCCAAGCGCAAACCGACCCGTCCTCGCCGTAAAGGCGTCCCGCGCCGCCAGGCGACCCGGCGCGCGAAGGCTGCCAGCCGTCCCCCGAAACGCGCACGGCCGCGCTCGAAACGCGCGGCCGTTCGCTCGACCGGTGGTCGTCCGGGCAAGTTCGTCTACGCCTTCGAAGAGGGCAACAAGGAGATGAAGTACCTCCTCGGCGGGAAGGGCGCCAACCTCGCCGAGATGACCAACATGGGACTTCCCGTTCCGCCGGGCTTCACGATCTCCACCGACGCCTGCCGCGTCTACATGGAGACCGGCAATATGCCGCCGCGACTCGACGAGGAGGTTGTGCGCCACCTCGAGAGACTCGAGAAGAAAGTGGGCCGGGCCCTCGGCGATCCGGCCGACCCGCTGCTCGTCTCCGTTCGGTCGGGGTCGATGTTCTCGATGCCGGGGATGATGGACACGGTCCTCAACCTCGGCATGAACGACGAGTCCGTCGAAGGTCTCACCAAGCAGACCGACGACGAGCGATTCGCGTGGGACAGCTATCGGCGCTTCATCCAGATGTTCGGGAAGACCGTCATGGGGATCTCGGGCGAGCTGTTCGAGGATGCCCTGGACGAGGCCAAGACGCGGAAGGCGAAGGCGCTCCTGCTCCACCTCAACGAGGTGAAGGACACCGACCTGGCCGCCGAAGACCTGCGCTCGGTCGTCGAGACGTTCAAGGAGATCGTGCAGCGAGAGGCCAAGGCCTCGTTCCCGCAGGACCCGAAGCAACAGCTGTCGATGGCGATCGAAGCAGTGTTCAACTCGTGGAACAACAAGCGCGCCAAGGATTACCGACGGCTCGAGAAGATCGACGACGCGCTCGGGACCGCCGTGAACGTCCAGACGATGGTCTTCGGCAACAAGGGCTTCGACTCCGGAACGGGTGTCGCCTTCACCCGGGATCCCGCATCGGGGAAGCGCGGCATGTACGGCGATTTCCTCGTGAACGCACAGGGTGAGGACGTCGTCGCCGGTATCCGGACGCCCGAGCCGCTCGAGACGCTGCGCAAGCTCAACCCGAAGGCGTTCGACGAGCTGAAGAAGATCATGGCGTTGCTCGAGCGTCACTACAAAGACATGTGCGACATCGAGTTCACGATCGAGCAGGGCAAGCTCTGGATGCTGCAGACGCGGATCGGGAAGCGCACGCCGCCGGCGGCCGTCCGGATCGCTGTGGAGATGGCGACGGAGAAGCTCATCTCGCGGACCGAGGCTTTGCGCCGCGTCACGCCGGACCAGCTCGATCACCTGCTCCACCCGCAGTTCGACCCCAACGCGCAGACCGAGATCCTCGCCAGGGGGATCAACGCATCGCCGGGCGCCGCCGTCGGCAAGGTCGTGTTCGACGCCGACACAACTGTGGAGTGGGTGGAACGCGGCGAGAAGGTCGTCTTGGTCCGCGAGGAGACGAATCCGGACGACGTCCACGGCATGTATGCCGCTGAAGGAATCCTCACGGCGCGCGGCGGGAAGACCTCGCACGCGGCCGTGGTGGCTCGCGGGGCCGGAAAGCCTTGTGTGGTGGGCGCCGAAGCGATCCACATCGACATGAGCGTCCGGTCGTTCACGGCAAACGGTCACGTCGTCCAGGAGGGAGACGTGATCTCTATCGACGGGACGACGGGTACCGTCGCCCTCGGCGCGGTGTCGCTCGTCACGCCGACGATGTCCAAGGACTTCGCGACGTTGCTGTCCTGGGCCGACGCGGTGCGGAAGATCGGGATCCGGGCGAACGCCGATATGCCCGAAGACGCGAAGCGCGCGCGCGAATTCGGCGCCGAGGGGATCGGCCTGGCCCGCACCGAGCACATGTTCCTGGGCGACCGGCTCCCGATCGTGCGCCGGGCGATCCTCGCAGACACCGACAGCGAACGGGAGAAGTCTCTGCAGGCGCTGTTGGAGCGACAGCGCGAGGACTTCGTCGGCATCTTCCAGGCCATGGACGGGCTCCCGGTCACCATCCGGCTGCTTGATCCGCCGCTGCACGAGTTCCTGCCGAACTCCAAGGAGCTCGCCCTCGAGCTGCAGCGCCTGAAGATCGCCGGCGAGATCGCGAAGCTCGACGTCCTCGAGCAGGCGGCCACCGAGCGTCGCAAGCTCCTCGACGCCGTCGAGCGGATGGAGGAGTCCAACCCGATGCTCGGCCTGCGCGGGTGCCGGCTCGGCCTGGTGATCCCGGGCATCTACCGCATGCAGGTACGCGCCATCGTCGAGGCCGCATGTGAGGTCAAGGCGAAGGGCGGCAAGCCGGGGGTCGAGATCATGATCCCGCTCGTCGGTATCGCCACCGAGCTCGAGGTCCTGCGGGCCGAGTGCATCGAAGTGGCGGAGGAGGTCCTTGCCAAAGCCGGGACGAAGGTTGCCTACCTGGTCGGGACGATGATCGAAGTCCCCCGATCCGCGCTGACGGCCGGCGAGGTGGCCGCGCACGCCGACTTCTTCTCCTTCGGGACGAACGACCTCACGCAGATGACGTATGCCTTCTCGCGCGACGACGCCGAAGGCAAGTTCCTGGCGCCGTACCTCGATCGCAAGATCCTTGCCGTGAATCCCTTCGAAACCTTGGATCGCTCCGGCGTCGGGCGGCTCGTGGAGCTGGCCGCGCGTGAGGGCAGGGAAGCCAACCCGAAGCTGAAGGTGGGCGTCTGCGGGGAGCACGGCGGAGACCCGGAGTCGGTCCACTTCTTCGTCGAGGTCGGCCTGGACTACGTCTCCTGCTCGCCCTTCCGGGTGCCCATCGCCCGGCTGGCGGCCGCCCAGGCCGCCATCGGCGCAGGCGAGAGCGCGTCCAAGTAGCGCGTCCCACCGCTGTCGCAGCCCGGCCGTAGCCTGGCTTGCGGGGAAGATCATGAGCGTCTCGCCGCGTGTCCAAACCGAGGAGATCGAGGCGGCGACGCTTGCCTCGTGGGCGAGCCGGGCCGCGTCCTCCAAGGGCCGCGAGCGACCCGAGCAGCCCCACCCGCTGCGCACCGACTTCCAGCGCGACCGTGACCGGATCCTCCACACCAAGGCTTTCCGCCGCCTCATGCACAAGACCCAGGTCTTCCTCGCTCCCGAAGGGGACCACTACCGGACCCGGCTCACCCACACCCTCGAGGTCGCCCAGGTCGCCCGCACGATCTGCCGGGCCCTGCGCTTGAACGAGGACCTCGTCGAGGCCATCTGCCTGGGGCACGACATCGGACACACGCCGTTCGGTCACATCGGTGAGGAGATCCTGAGCGAGTCGATGGGCCGCCCCTTCGAGCACAACCGGCAATCGCTGCGGCTGGTCGATCTTCTGGAAGACGACGGTGAGGGTCTCAACCTGACGTGGGAGGTACGCGACGGGGTCCTCAACCACACGTGGCGGATGCCGGAGCCGTCCACACCGGAGGCCATGGTCGCCCGATGGGCGGACCGCATCGCGTACGTGAGCCACGACGTCGACGACGCGGTGAGAGCCGGCGTGCTCGCCGAGAGCGACCTGCCGCGCGGTGTGCGCCGAGTTCTGGGCGATTCACGCGGCGAACGTCTCGACCTGATGGTCCGCTCGATCGTGGCACGCAGCGCCGAGTCCGAGGCGGTGCTGATGCCCGACGACGTCGCCGAGGCGATGGGGGAGCTACGGTCGTTCCTCTTCGAGAACGTGTACCTCGGCCCGGCCCGGACCGAGGCTCTGAAGTCGGCACATGTGCTCCGCGAGCTCTGCGGCTACTATCGCCAGCACGCTGATGAGCTGCCGACCAACCGTCGGGACGAGGACGTGGACCAACGCGTGATCGATTACGTGTCAGGGATGACCGACCGCTTCGCGCTCCGTGCGTACGCCGACCGCTTCCTACCCAAGGGGACCCAATGAGTCCACGGTATGCGGCCGACGACATCGACGAGGTCCGCGAGCGCGCGGACATCATCGAGGTCGTCGGCGAACACGTGCGGCTCAAGCGCATGGGAACGTCGTGGAAGGGATTGTGTCCCTTCCATCAGGAGAAGACGCCTTCGTTCACGGTCGACCCGACCAAGAAGGTGTGGTTCTGCCACGGGTGTCAGAGAGGCGGCAGCCTGTTCACCTTCGTGGAGGAGGTCGAGGGGCTGTCGTTCCCGGAAGCCGTGGAGCGTTTGGCTCATCGTTACAACGTGCAGCTTCGTGAGCAGGCCGGCGGCGCTCGGAAGGCACCGTCGCAGCGCACGCGCCTGTTCGCCGCCCAGGAAGCAGCCGTCGAGAAGTACGGCGAGTTCCTCCGGGCCAAGGACGCCGAGACGGTACGGGCGTACCTCGACTCCAGAGGCATCACACCCGAGGTCATCGAGCGCTACAGCATCGGGTTCGGTGGCTGGCGACGCGATGCCCTCGTGCATTCCATGCTGCGGCGTGGCTTCAAGGGCGACGAGCTCACCACGGCCGGACTCGCGACGCGGGATGGTCGCGGCCTCCGAGACACCTTCTTCGGGCGCGTCGTGTTCCCGATCTTCGATCCGTCGGGGCGTCCCGTCGGCATGGGGGGCCGCGTACTTCCGCCGGAGCACCGGGCGCAGGACGTGCCCGACGCGCCGAAGTATCTCAACAGCCGTGAGAGCCCGATCTTCAAGAAGTCCCGGATCCTGTACGGCACGAACTGGGCCCGCACCGACGTCATGCAGCAGAAGCGCCTCGTGCTCGTCGAGGGCTACACCGACGTGATCGCTCTGCACGCCGGCGGTATCGGTGAAGCCGTCGCGACGTGCGGCACGGCGTTGACCGAGGACCATATGAAGGAGATCTCGACGCGCTTCGGCGACGTACGCGTCGTGCTTTGTCTCGACGCCGACGCGGCCGGACAGGCGGCGATGTCCCGCGAACGCACTGAGGAGCTCGCCGGGGCGTATTCACCCGGTGGCGACGTGCGCGGATCGGGGTGGATCCCTATCGGCCGCGGCTGGCTGCCCGAGGTGCACGTGGCGAGCTTGCCGCAAGGGAAGGATCCGGCCGACTTCGTCCGGGCCGAGGGATCTGAGGGGCTGGGACGGTTACTGGACGGCGCGGTTCTTCTCGTGGAGTTCTTGCTTCGCCGATCGCTCGAGGGCGCCGACCTCCAGACGCCGGACGGTCGTGCCCGGTCCGTCCGCAAGGGGGTCGAAGTGCTTCGGCAGGTAGGCGACGGGCTGATGCGTCACGAGTACGCGTTGTGGCTCGCCGACCGGGCCGGCATAGATCCGCACGAGGTAGTGCGTGCGCTCGAGACGGCGGCGCCGCAAGCGACACGGCGCGCGCCGACCGGTCCGGCGGCGAAAGCGCCGGTCGTGCTGACGGGACACCATCGGATCGAACGTGAAGCACTGCGCTCCATGCTTGCCTTCCCGAGACTCCTGCGTGACGAGAAGCTTGCGTTGTCCGAAGAAGACTTCACGCTTCCCCTGCACCGATCGCTCTTCCGTTTGGCGAGTGCCGAGCTCGCCGAGCAGGGAACCGTCGACATCGGACGGTTGGCCGCGCGGGTGCAGGACGACGACCTTCGCAGCATCGCGAGTGAGCTGTCCTTCGGACAGGTCCCGGACGCGAGGGTCGCGCGCGACACACTCTCCCGCCTGAAGGTGTTCACGTTCGAGCGGCATATAGTGGAGCGCAAGGGGAGGTTGCGATCGCTCGATCCCGACCGGGACGGCAAAGCCTACGACGCATTGTTCGAGGAACTATTGGAGCTGGAAAAACAGAAACGGGAGCTCGCTACACCGGCGTGACCATGACCACAGAGACCGGAGAAGGCAAGGGCGACCTCCTCGAGCGATTGCCAAATCTCGAGGGGGAAGAGCTCCAAGAGCGGCGTGCTGCGCTTGAGGCGCTCGCCGAACCGGACGAGGCCGAGCTCCAGGTTGAGGACGCACCAGACACCTCGGAACTGCTCGAAGCGGTTCAGATCAAGCGGTCGGTCCTCAAGGAGGACGCGGAGACTGCGGATTCGATCCGCCTGTACCTGCGCGAGATAGGGCGCGTTCCGCTCTTGACCGCCGCCGAGGAGGTATCGCTCGCGCAGCGCATGGAGAAGGGACTGGAGTCCGCCGAACGTCTCGACGCCGGCGCCAACGGCAGCCGATTGCCTGACCGCGAGCGGGACAAGCTCGAGCACCTGGCTCGAGACGGACGGAACGCCAAGGCGCACCTCATCGAAGCAAACCTGCGCCTCGTCGTCTCGATAGCGAAGCGTTACGTCGGCCGCGGACTCGCGTTCCTCGATCTCATCCAGGAAGGCAACCTCGGCCTCATCCGGGCCGTGGAGAAGTTCGACTGGCGCCGTGGCTTCAAGTTCTCGACCTACGCCACATGGTGGATCCGCCAGGCGATCACGCGCGCTTTAGCCGACCAGTCCCGGACCATCCGTATCCCCGTCCACATGGTCGAGACGATGACGCGCGTGTCGAAGGTGCAGCGCGAGCTCGCGCAGAAGCTCGGCCGGGAGCCACGATTCTCCGAGCTCGCGGGTGAGCTCGATCTACCGCCCGACCGCGTGGCGGAGATCTTGCGGATGGGCCTCGACCCGGTATCTCTCCAGGCCCCGGTGGGTGAGGAGGAGGACTCCCGCCTCGGGGATTTCATCGAGGACGTGGACGCCGACCAACCGATGCAGGCGGCGGTCCGGTCGCTGCTGAACTCCTACATCGGCGAGCTGCTCGGCGAGCTCGGCGACCGCGAGCGCGAGGTGATCGAGATGCGCTACGGCCTCAAGGACGGACAGCCGAGAACCCTCGAGGAGGTCGGCCGTGCGTTCAAGGTGACGCGCGAGCGCATCCGCCAGATCGAAACGCGAACGCTGGCGCGTCTGCGTCATCCGACGAAGATCCGCAAGCTCGAAGACCTGATCGAGTAAGCGGCTCTCAGCCGCGTCAAGGCACGGCCGACTCCCTCTTCGACGTTGTATTCCAGCGACCGGAGGGACCTGTGTCTGGAACTACCGAAGCACGGAGGAACTCGACCGCCCGCAAGATCGCCCTTGCGATCGGCGCTGCCGTCGTCGCCGGCGTGTTCGCCTTTGCGCTGATCGGCGGCGGACCACCCTCCACGGCGGGTGGCGCTCCGGGGAGCTCGGAATCGGATCGTTCATCTGAAGGCACGACGGTCGGCGGATCGACCGACTCACGTGACTCATCCACGGACCAGGACGACGGCGGCGCCTCCGGTACCAACGAAAACCCAACGGCGACGAATCCGCGATCCTCGTCTTCGTCTTCCCAGGGAGCCGGCGGCGGTGGATCGACATCGGGCGGTTCGCCGGGAGGGTCCTCCGACTCTTCTCCGACCGACCCGGTCGGAGGCGTCGTTGACGACATCAAGGAACTTACCGACAGCGTCGTCGGAGAGATCGCCGATCAACTGGGCGAAACCGTCGACACCGTAGGCGGCACGCTCGGCGGTTCCGGCGTGGATCTCGATGCGGTGACCGAAGACGTGCTTGATCTCGTCGAGCAGGGTGTGTCGCTCGAGGACGCCGTCGATCAGGTTTTGGGGCTGCTCGCGCTTCCCGCAGCCGACCCGACTCCCGCGCCATCCGGTGGTGGCGGGCTGGTCGGTGGCGTGCTGGGTCAGCTCTAGGGCGGTTCGTCGCAGGAATTCGCTGTTACCCTTGGACGCGATCCGGGGTGGCGCAATGGTAGCGCGGCGGACTGTTAATCCGTAGGTTGCGAGTTCGAGTCTCGCCCCCGGAGCTCCCGATCGCGTATCTGGTCGCTATCGCTTCTCGTTTCCCACGCGTGCAAGGTCAGGACTCTTACCTAAGCTCGGGTGCAGCTGCTCAGATCGTCTCAGCCCTGTGTATCGCGCTCCTTGCGCTGACACTGATCCTCAACGGCGGCGGTGAGGCAGTGCAGGTTGCCACTCCGACGAGCACGCCGGTTCCCACGCCACAGGTGCTGACCAAGGCGCAGTTCATACAACGTGCAGATGAGATCTGTGCAGCCCTAAACGTGATGGAGCCCGACCCGAGTGCGGCCACCTTTGATCAGGCGGCGGACGAGATGGCCAGGTTCCGGGACAAGGTCGTTGGCGCCATCGATGAGTTGCTTGCGCTGCAACCTCCGGCGGCCGACCGTGCGTTCCTCGACAAGGAGTTCCTGGCGCTGGTTCGGGACGCCAGGAAGATCTTCGTGTCACTCTTCGATCGCGTGGAAGCCGCCCTGCGTGCCGGTGATCTCGTGGCGCTGAACCAGATCGATCAAGCGGTCAACGACGACAGTCCGTGGGGGCCGACAGAGCCGGCAGCGACGACGGCGACATTGAGGAGCTATGGCTTCGATGATTGTGCGGAGGAGGATGACGCTGCCTACCAGAGCACCGCATCGGCGGTCTACATCCCACCGGCCCCCGTCCCCGGTCCTTCGCTGACGCCCCAGTTCCTGAGGCCGATGCCGAGGGTGCCGAGCGCTTCCACTCACGCACCACCGCCGCCGACTCCCGAGCCGACGCCCGAACCGTTCCCGCCCGTCCCCGTCCCGGGATAGCGGACAGATGGCTCAGTAGGCGGCGAAGTCCCGGACGGCCATGCGTGGCCCCCGTCTCGGCGGCCCGCCGACACCGTACTTCAGTAGCTTCGCCGCACGGCCCCGGTGTGGACGGAACGGCTCGAGCAACTCGAGCATCTCGTCGTCGGTGCCCCCACGCTTCCCCGTGAACGCGTAGACGACGATCGCAGCGAGGTGGAAGTCGCCTACGGCCACGGCGTCGGCATCGGCCCATGCGACTTCGGCGACCTTGGCCGACGTCCAGGCGCCGACACCGGGGAAGGCCTCCAAGCGTGAGCGGCCGACCGACACGGCTTCCTCGACGCGCCGCACGCGCGAAGCAAGCCGACGGACGATGTCTGTTCGCTTCTTCTCCAGGCCGAAAGAGTGATACGCGTAGTACGGCTCCCCGGCGAGCTTCTCGGGCGACGGAGGCAGACGCACGCCGTTCGGCCCCGGTGCCTCTTCGCCCCACCGCCACACCATCTTCCGCCAGGACTCGTGGGCTTCGCCGGACGTGACCTTCTGTTCGAGCACCGTTGGGACGATCGTCTCGAAGACCGCTCCGGTGGCCACCATGCGCACGCCTTCCGACCGCCGATCCAGCTCGTACACGAGGGGATGCGCGGATGGGTCCCAGCCGTCGAGCGAGTCACGCGCACCGAGAACGTCCGGCGCACCTTCGAGGGCGTGTTCGGCCCCCGGCCCCCACGCGTCGACGACGATCTCGTCGCTACGGCGTCTGTAACAGACGGTGGCCGGGCCGGCCGGGGTTCGCGTCGCGCGCCACACTTCGTCGTCGCGGGTTCGCACGGTTGGATCACGAGGCCCGTGGCGCAGCGCGGACAGCGAAAGCCGGAGGTCGATCGGCAGGCGCGGCCGGACGACTGTGCGCAGCGGCTCCATGACCGCCGACGGTATCAGTCGCTTGCGACCATCACTCCGACGGACAGGCGCGAAGCACGCGGTCGTCGTCGTCCTGTGCGGTTCCCCGGCCGTCGGTGTTGCTGGTCGTCAGGTACAGGCAGTCGTCCGGTCCGAACCTGGCCGCCCGGAGTCGTCCGAACCCTTCGAGGATGGCGTCGGGCGGCTCGATGTCGTCGCCCGCCAGCTCGAAGCGGAGCAGGCGCTCTCCGCGCAGGGTTGCGACGAGCACCTCGGCCGGACCGTCGGTCGGCTGGTGCACGGTCAATCCGGCCGGCGCCCAGGTCGTCTCGCCGCTCTCGGCCAGAGGAGCCACCGGCTCGGCGGGGGCCTCGCCCTCCTCGGCCGGTTCGGCTCCCGCGAGGTACGGCCAGCCGTAGAACGAGCCGGGCTCGATGCGATTGATCTCGTCGTGGCAGCACAAGCCGGCCTCGCCCGTCGGCCCGTGCTCGGAGGCGTACAGGCGCCCGTCGTCGTCCCAGGCCAGGCCTTGTACATTGCGGTGCCCGTAGGAGTACACGGCCGACCCCGCAAATGGGTTGTCATCCGGCACGGATCCGTCCGGTGTGACCCTGAGGATCTTCCCTGCCAGCGAGTCGCGGTCGGCGGCTTGCGCGCCGTTGCCGGCGTCCCCCGTGCCGACGTAGAGCATGCCGTCTGGTCCGAAGGCGATCCTGCCTCCGTCGTGGATCCGTCCGGCCGGGATCCCGTCGATCACCGTCTCCTCGTCTCCGAACCGCAGTGATGCATCGAGTGTGAATCGGGAAACGCGGTTCTCGTCCCCGGCCGTGTAGTACAGATATGCCAGCCGTTCGTCCGGGAAGTCCGGATGGAGCGCGATGCCGAGCAGTCCGCCTTCGCCGGAGATCCGTACGTCGATCTCTGCTGCCGGCTCCGGGCGGACTCGTCCATCCTCGATGACCCGGACGGCGCCGGTCCGCTCGGTAACGAGGATGGTCTGCTCGTCGGCGAAGGCGACATCCCAAGGGATGGAGAGCTCGCCGGCCACCGTCTCGACGTTCTCGAGATCGAGTGATCCGCTATCGGCCGCTTCGTCCGGCGTCGGCTCCGGTGCGCGATCGTTCGCGCAGGCCACCAGGACGAGAGACGACACGAGAACCATCGCTGCTACACGCATCTCGGCAACTTACCCCGTTCGGCGGCAACCTTCACCTGTGTCGGTCGCACGTGATGAGTGGGTGCGGGAAGATGGAGCCCGTGAAGCTCCACGCGCCGATCCGCATCGGCCCCTGCCTCGTCCGCAATCGCCTTTACCGGGCCCCCGTGCTCGAGGGGGCCGGCTCGGGACCCGAGGCCACCAAGGTCTACGCCGAGGCCTTCGAGGCCAACGCCAAGGCCGGAGTCGGGCTGATCATCCAGGGCAACTCCTGCATCTCCGAAGACGGACGATCATCGCCGGGGATGACGCTCGTCGACACCCGCGAGCGGATGCTCGCTCTTTCGCCCGTGGCCGAAGCCGTCCATCGGTGGGGGGGACGGATCTTCATCCAGATCGGCAACGCCGGGATCTACGCCATGGAGGGATGGCACACCGAGTTCGCCAAGACGCGCACGCGACCGCTCGTGGCCGTCTCGCGGCCCCGGATGCACGTGCGTCCGGCGTTGCTCGGTACACCACTGCACGTGATGAGTACCGCGGAGGTCCACGACTTCGCCGAGCTCTTCGGTCACAGCGCCGGCTGGGCCCGGGAGGCCGGCTACGACGGCGTCCAGCTTGCCTCCGGCAACGCCAAGCTCATCCATCAGTTCTTATCGCCGTACTACAACCGACGCACCGACGAGTTCGGCGGCAGCTTGCGCAACCGGGCCCGGATCCTCGACGTGATTGCTCAGGCCGTTCGCCGTCACGCCGGCGATGACTATCCGCTGGCCGTCAAGATCACCGTGGAGGAAGACGCTCCGCCCCTGGCTCCCCGATCCAGCTTCGAGGACGGGATCGAGCTCTGTCGCCTCGCCGAAGCCTTCGGGTACGACGCGATCACGCCCGTCGGGTTGTCGATCTTTCCCCACGCGTCGCTGTGCCGAGGTCAGGATCCGTCCGCGATCCTGGACGTCGATTCGATCCGTCGTCGCTTCGAACAAGCGCTGGGTGGCTCGAAGCTGAAGATGGCCGTCCTGCGCTGGGGCTATCGGCGGGGGGCCCGGCAGTATCCGTTCCGTCCCGTCTGGAACCGCAAGTACTTCGCGGCGGCGAAGCGGGCCGTGTCCATCCCGGTCTTTGCCGTGGGCGGGATCCGACGCCTGGACGAGATCAACGACATCCTCGATCGCGGCGACGCCGACCTGGTGGGGATCGGCCGACCCTTCTACGCCGAGCCGGATCTGCCCAGGCGTCTTCTGGCCGGAGACGTGGAAGAGGCGTTGTGCGAGTCATCGAACCGTTGCGTGCCGCCGCAGCAGTTGGGTCTCAAAGCGCGCTGCTACAACCCCAACGTCGCCCGTAAACGCGCCGCCCGCGCCAAAGCGTGACGCGAGCACGTGCGGCTGCGGCCGCCCTCTTGGCGTTCGTCGTCACTCTGCCCGCTGTGTCCGCGCGCTCACAGGAGACGAAGCCGGTCGAGATCGAGAGCGTGCCGTCGGGGATCATGCGCGTCCTGGACGACTACGGCCGCGCCTTCCAGACAAAGGATCGAGCGCTGCTGGAAGGCGCCCTCGGTCCCGTGTACAAGATCTCGGCGCTCCGGGCGTTCGACAACGCCAAAGACGTGCCCTTCAAGAGCTTCACCGTGAAAGCGAAGACGCACTCGAGTGGAAACCTCGCGTATCGGCGGGTACGAGCCCTCTATCCCGGTAAAGAGGTCGCCAACTACCAGGTGACCGAGTCGTCGACGCTCGTCGTGGAGTCGCAGGCCTTCGAGGAGGACGGCGCCTTTACGTTCGTTCGTGACGGACCTCGGCCGGGCGATCGCTACGACGGCTGGAGGCTCGCGTCGACGAGTGACCTCGACATCATCGGGTTCTTTTCTCCGTACCACCTATGGGACAACGGGCCCGTCTCGGTTTTGCGGAGCGAGCACTTCGTCCTTCTCACGCATCCCGACGTCGCCGAGGAGATGCGCTCGGTGCTGCAGGTCGCCGAGCGTGCGTACGCGAAGGCCACGGATTGGTGGCCGAGGCCGGTAGCCGAGCGCTACGTGATCATCGTCCCGTCGACGACGGAGGAGCTCGGCGCGCTGTTTCACGCGACCATCGATCTCGAGAAGTTCGTCGCGTTCGTGGCCGCCGGGTCCGATCAGGAGACCGGATGGGAGCCGACGGGCCCGCGTCTGTTCGTGCATCTCTCGCATCTGCGCAACTACGACGGGACCGGGCAACTGGAGATCCTCGCGCACGAGCTACTGCACGCCATCACGCGGCCGCTCTCCGGTCCGCACATTCCCGTGTGGGTCGAGGAAGGACTAGCGAACGCAGGCGGCGGCGCCGGCGCCAGACCATCACTGGCACGCGAGGGCCCGCTCCCGGTTGAGTTTGTGAGCGACGAGCAGTTCATCAAGGGACCCGTGCGGGAGATCATGATCCGCTACGACCAGGCGCAGGTGGCCATCGAGACCCTGATCGAAAGGTTCGATACAGCCGCTCTTGCACGGTTCTACGAACGACTGGGGTCGGCACGCGTGGTCGCCGGCACCGACACCTACCACGTGGGCCGGGCCATCGAGGACGCACTGGACTGGACGGAAGAGGAGTGGCTGACCGCGTGGCGTGAACGTCTCGGATAGCCGCAACCCGTTCGTTACACTGCCCCAACGATGAGTCAACATGCCGACCTCGACGTCATGCGCCACTCGGCGGCGCACGTTCTCGCGCAGGCCGTGCTGCGGTTGTTCCCCGATGCGAAGTACGCGATCGGCCCGTCCATAACGGATGGCTTCTACTACGACTTCGACCTTCCGCGACCGCTGAACGAGGAGGATCTCGAGCGCATCGAGAAGGAGATGGCCGACATCGTCACGATCGACCAGCCGTTCCTGCGCGAGGAGATCTCGCGCGAGGACGCGATCCGTGTCTTCACGGACTTCGATCAGCCCTACAAGCGCGAGATCCTCGAAGGCGGAGACGAGGAAGGGCAGGTGAAGGTCGGCGACGTCGTCACCCTGTACCGCAACGACGGGAGCTTCGTCGATCTGTGTCTAGGTCCCCACGTGGAGTCGACCGGCAAGGTCGGGCCCTTCAAGCTGCTGCGCGTATCGGGCGCGTACTGGCGCGGCGACGAGAACCGGCCGCAGCTCCAGCGTGTGTACGGCACGGCCTGGCCGACCGAAGCCGACCTCAAGGACTACCTCCACCGCGTGGAGGAGGCCGAGCGGCGTGACCACCGCAAGCTCGGCCGGGAGCTCGATCTGTTCTCGTCCCCGGCGGAACTGGGCGCCGGTCTGATCCTGTGGCATCCCAAGGGCGGGATGGTGCGGAAGATCCTCGAGGACTTCTCGCGCGACATCCACATCGAGCGCGGGTACGAGATCGTCGCGTCACCCCACATCGGCCGGTCGTGGCTGTGGGAGACCTCGGGCCACCTCGAAAGGTTCGCCGAGGACATGTACCCGCCCGTCCGTGCCGAAGAGGGCGACTACTACCTCAAGCCGATGAACTGTCCCTTCCACGTCCTGATCTATCGATCACGGACGCGGTCGTATCGCGATCTTCCCATCCGGCTCTCCGAGCTCGGAACCGTCTACCGGCACGAGCGATCGGGTGTGCTGCACGGGATCTTCAGGCCGCGCGGCTTCACGCAGGACGACTCGCACATCTTCTGCACAGACGAGCAGCTCGTGGACGAGATCCGCGACGTGATGGACTTCACCGTCGACTTCTACGGCGCGTTCGGGATGAAGGACGCGGTCGTCCACTTGTCGACGGTTGATCCGGATGCTGCGATCGGAAGCTCCGACATGTGGAGACGAGCCGAGGAGGCGCTGCGCTCGGCACTCGACTCCTCGCCGTTCGACTACGACGTCGCCGAAGGCGCGGGTGCGTTCTACGGACCGAAGATCGACTTCGACTACCGCGACGCGCTCGGACGCCTTCATCAGCTCACCACCATCCAGTGCGACTTCGCTACTCCCGAGCGGTTCGGCCTCGAGTACATCGGTCAGGACAACACCGCGCACCGGCCGGTGATGGTCCATCGCGCGCTGTTCGGGTCGGTTGAGCGCTTCCTCGGTGTCTACCTCGAGCACACGGCCGGGGCACTGCCTCCGTGGCTCGCCCCCGTGCAGATACGCGTGATCCAGATGCGCGAGGCTCCCGTCGTCGACCTCGTCGCTCGGCTGCGTGCCGAGGGTTTCCGTGTCGACGTGGACGACGCGAACGAGACGATGCAGTACAAAGTGCGCCGAGGCACGCTCGAGAAGGTGCCCTGGCTGCTCATTGTCGGACCGAAGGAGATCGAGTCCGGCACGGTCTCGGTGCGCACGCGCGACGGCACCGACCGACGGGGGGTTCCGGTCGACGAGTTCCTGGCGTCGGCGCAGGAAGCTGTGCGGTCACGCGCGCTCGATGTTTAACCACGAGCTGCCCGACTACGGCTGTTCGATGTATCACATCGTCCGCGGGGACGCTTGGTGATGGAGCGCCTGTGGCGGCCTTGGCGTATGGCGTACATCAAGGGGGCCGAGCGGCACGAGACGTGCTTCCTCTGTGACGCCTCGCAGGCCCCGGAGTCCAAGGACGAGGAGAACCTCCTCGTCGCGCGCGGTGAGCGAGCGTTTGTGATCCTCAACCTGTATCCGTACAACACCGGGCACCTGATGGTCGCGCCCTACCGCCACGTCGGGGAGCTGGAAGACCTCACGCACTCCGAATTCGACGAGGTGTGGTTGTGGACGCGTCGAGCCGTCGCCGCGCACCGCGAGGCCAGCCAGCCCGAAGGCTTCAACATCGGCATCAACCTGGGAACAGTGGCGGGCGCCGGGGTGCCCGGACATTTCCATCTGCACGTCGTCCCGCGGTGGGCCGGGGACACGAACTTCATGCCCGTCGTCGGTGAGACGAAGGTGCTGCCCGAGCTGCTCTCGCAGACCTACGAGCGGCTGCGACCGCTGCTGCGCCCGTAGGGCTACTTCGCTTCGGCCTTCTGCCTCTCGGCGTCGTCCACCACGCCCTGTTGGAGGTGCTGCGGTACCTCTTCGTAGTGAGAGATCGACATCGAGAACGTCCCCCGGCCCCCGGTCATTGAACGCAGGTCGATGGCGTAGCGCGCCATCTCGGTGAGCGGCGCCTGCGCCCGGACGAACTGGTAGCCGCGCCGGTCCTGCTCGGTGCCGAGCACGCGTCCGCGCTTGGCGTTGATGTCGCCCATGATGTCGCCGAGCATCGAATCCGGGACGCGGATCTCGACGTCCGCCCACGGCTCGAGCAGCGTCAGGGTGGCGAGCTTGCACGCCTCCTTGAATCCGATCGACCCGCAGATCTGGAAGGCCATGTCCGACGAGTCCACGGTGTGGTACTTGCCGTCGAAGAGCGTGACCTTCACATCAACGACGGGGTAGCCGGCGAGCACGCCTTCCTTGAGCGCGCCCTGTACACCTTTGTCCACGGACGGGATGAAGTTCTGCGGGATCGCGCCGCCTGAGATCTTGTTGACGAACTCGTAGCCCGCGCCCTCGGGCTGCGGGTCGACTTGGAGGTGCGCGACGGCGTACTGTCCGCGACCCCCCGACTGCTTGATGTACCGGGACTCGTATTTCGCCGACCGCTTGATCGTCTCGCGGTAGGGGATCCGCAGCGAGAGCTGGTCGACCTCGACGCCGAACTTCCGCTTCATCCGTTCGAGAACGACGCCGAGGTGCGCCTCGCCGAGCCCCTGCACGACCGTCTGATGTGTCTCCGCGCGCCGCTCGATCCGTAGGACGGGGTCCTCCTCGACGAGGCGGGCGATGGCGGTCATGAGCTTGTCCTCGTCGCCATGCGACTTCGGTGCGACGGGGACGGTGAGCACGGGCTCGGGAAAGGAGATCGGCGGAAAGACGATCGGCGCCTTCGAGTCGCTCAATGTGTCACCCGAATGTGTGTGGGCGAGCTTGGCGACGGCGCCGATGTCGCCGGTCACGATCTCGGGAGCGTTCACGTGCTCCTTGCCGGCGAGATAGAAGAGCTGCGCCACCCGTTCGTCGGCCCCCGTGCTGGCGTTGAGCACGCGGTTGTCGGGCCGCAACGATCCGGAGAAGACCCGGAAGAGCGAGACCTTGCCGACGTACGGATCCGAGATCGACTTGAACACGAAGGCCGAGAACGGCTCGCCGGGGGAGGGTGCGCGTGACACCTCGTCGTCGGAGTCCGGCTTGGACGTGCCGACTACCGGAGGTCGCTCCAGCGGTGACGGGACGAGCGCGCAGATCTCATCGGCGAGGAGATCCACGCCGACGAGATGGGTGGCCGACGAGACGAGCACCGGCGCGCTCGTGCCGGCGGCGATGGCGCCGGCCAGGCCCGCGGCGATCTCCTTCTCGTCGAGGTCGCCTTCCTCGAGGTATTTCTCGAGGAGGACGTCGTCGCCCTCCGCGGCGGCTTCCACGAGGTTCGATCGGTATTGGTCGACCTGACCCTGGAGGTCTCCGGGGACCTCGGCCCCCGAGCCCTTGGGCGTCTTCTGATCGTAGGAGAAGGCTTGCATCTTCAGAAGATCGACGACGCCGGAGAAGTCGTGCTCCTCGCCGATCGGGACGTGTAACGGGAACGGCTTCGTCCCGAACTTCTCTTTCAGTTGGTTGAGCGTCTGTGAGAACGACGCGCGCTCGCGGTCCATCTTGTTGAGCACGATCATGCGAGGCAGGCCCAGGTCCTCGACCATGTCCCAGATGAGCTCGTGCTGCACCTCGACGCCGTCCACCGCCGAGATGACGAAGATCGCGGCGTCGGCCACCCGCAACGCGGAGACCACGTCGCCAACGAAGTCGGCGTATCCGGGGCAGTCGATGATGTTGATCTTGTGGCCGTCCCACTCGATCGGGGCTATCGCCAGCGAAACCGAGATCTGGTGCTGGTGCTCCTCGGGCTCGTAGTCGGTGGTGGCGGTGCCGTCCTCGATGCGACCCATCCGGGTCGTCGCTCCGGCGGCGTAGAGGAGGGCTTCGGCCAGCATCGTCTTCCCGGCCCCGCCGTGGCCGACCAGAGCGATGTTGCGGATCTGAGAAGGATCGTGCTGTTTCAACGAGCGGTCATTATAAGGGCGTCGGTTCGACCCTCTAGGAGGCCCGTTTGCTCGACGCCAGAGCCCGTGAAGCGCTCAAGGGCTTGTCCGACTGGACGGGCCGGAGCCTGGCGAGGGTGGGCTTCACGGCCAATTCGCTGACCGCGCTCGGGATCGCGCTCAGCGCGGTCGCCGCGTGGCGGATCGCCGACGGGGCTTTCCTGGCCGGCGGGCTCATCCTCGCGGCCGGCGGCGTGCTCGACTTCTGCGACGGAGCGGTGGCGCGCGCCCGCGGAACCGCGTCTCGTTACGGCGCGTTCCTCGATTCGGTCACCGATCGCGTCTCCGACGCACTCGTGTTCTCGGCCTTCGCGTGGTACTTCTTCCGCGGCGGCCCCGGGGGTTCGGGGGTGTCCCCCGATGGAAACGAGCTGATGGCCGGTGTCGCCTTGGCCGCATACGGGGGCAGTCAGCTGACGTCCTACATCCGCGCGAAGGCCGAGTCGCTCGGCTACGACTGCAAGACCGGGATCCTCGAGCGGGCGGAGCGCCTGATCCTGCTGTGCGCGGGTCTGATCCTCGGCTTCGTCGAGATCATGCTGTGGGCGGTGGCCGCCCTGTCGATCGTCACCGTGGTCCAGCGACTCGTGCACGTGGTTCGGCAGGACCGGGCCGGGACCTGAGGGCACGATCGACCCCACATACCTGCTCTATCGCGCCGGACGTGCCGCGGCCTCCGTGGTGCCCGACGTCGCGTTGTTCCGCACGGCCGAAGCCGTCGGGACGGTCGTCGCCCGCGGCAATGCCAAGCGACGCGAGGTCGTGCGCCGGAACATGTCGCGCGTCGTCGGACCGGAAGAGCTCGAACGCGCGGTGGACGAAGCCTTCCGTTCGTACGCCCGCTACTGGATGGAAGCCCTCCGATTGCCCAAACCCGGCCTCGAGGAGATCCAGCGACGCACCACCGTCGAGGGTCTGGACAACATCGCCCGGTACCTGGACGCGGGACGAGGCGTCATCTTCGTCTCGCCGCACCTCGGTAGCTACGACGTCGCGGGCGCGTGGCTTGCGTCCTACGGGTGGCGCATGCTCGCCGTGGCCGAGGAGCTGAACCCGCCGGAGCTGTTCGAGATGTTCTGCTCGCTGCGACGGTCGGTCGGCGTCGAGGTGCTGCCGGCCGGGAAGGGATCGACGGCGCGGACGTTGCTGAGCGCCTTGCGGGACGGCGCCGCGGCCGGGCTCGTCGCCGACCGCGACATCTCCGGGTCGGGCATCGACATCGAGTTCTTCGGTGAGACGACGATGCTCCCCAACGGGCCGGCCGTACTCGCCCTGCGTACGGGTGCACCGTTGATCGTTGGTGCGCTGTTCCAGCGTCCCGGCGGCCGGTATCACGCCGTGCTTCTAGATCCGATCGAGGTCTCGGCCGAGAAAGCCGACCGGGAACGCGTGCGAGCGCTTACGGCCGAGGTGGCGAGCCGCATGGAAGAGCTCATCCGCCGGGAGCCGGGCCAGTGGCATCTGTTCCAGCCGAACTGGCCGTCCGATCCCGGCTACCGTTGGGGTTGATCCCTTGCACGTAGCCATCGTCAGTCCTTATTCCATGTCCCGGCCCGGTGGGGTGCAGGACCACGCGCGCGAGCTCGCGCTGGCACTCGTGCGCAACGGCTGTGAGGTCACGCTGTTCGGTCCCGAGCTGCGGGGGCCGGGATCCAAGCTCGAAGGCGTCGGCACGGTTTCGCTGGGCGGAGCGGTCAACATCCCGGCCAACGGCTCGATCGCGCCGTTGGGCATCGATCCGCGAATGATCGTGCGCTTCGATCTCTCGCTTGATCCGGCCGACGTCCTGCACGTGCACGAGCCGTTCCTGCCCGCCTCGCTTTTCGCGATGCTGCGCCGGCCGAAGGGAACACGTGTCGTCGGTACGTTCCACGCCGCCGGTGATCGCTTCTGGCCGTACGCGGTGGCGGCGCCGTTCCTGCGTAGGGCGGCGCGCCGGCTGGACGCAACGACGGCCGCGTCGCCCGAGGCGCGCAAGCTCGTCCGCCGCTACGTCTCCGTGGACCCACTCGTCGTCCCCAACGGCGTGGACGTGGCGTCCTTCATGGGCGCCGAGCCCGACCCGTGGGCGTCCAAGCTCGGACGGGTCGTGCTCTTCGTCGGACGTCCGGAACCGCGCAAAGGTTTCCGGACGGTCCTCGACGCGTTCGCAAAGGTGGCCGCCGGACAGGAGGACATCCACCTCGTCTGGATCCCCGCCACACCGGAGGCTCTCCCGAGCGGGACGAACCCCGAGCGGATCCATTGCCTGGGTCCGGTCTCACGTGAACGGCTCATGGCCCTGCACCGCGCAGCAGACGTGGTCTGCTGCGCGTCGCTGGGCCAAGAGTCGTTCGGCATCGTCGTGCTCGAAGGGATGGCCGGCGCATCGGCGGTGTTGGCCTCCGACATCCCGGGGTATCGGTACGCGGGCGGTGACGTACCCGTCTACGTCCCACCCGGCGACGTCGAGGCGTGGAGCGGCGCCCTCGGAAGACTGCTCGACGACGCCGCCGAACGCTCGCGCCTCGCGGCCCGGGGGATCGAACGTGCTCGTGAGTTCGACTGGGCAGTCGTCGCGAAAGAGACGTTGGCCGTCTACGAGCGCGCGCTCGCCGGCAGCCCATGACCGACCTGCCCCTCGAGGTGGCGACCGCGATACGCGGGGCCGTCCTGCCGCACCTCGGCCGCCCCGAGACGAGAGGCGCGGAGGGAACGTCCGTCGGCGGCGACCCTACCTTTGGTATCGACGTGATCGCCGAGCAGGCCGCCGAGAAGGTGATGGAATCGGCCGACGAGGATCTCGCCTGGTACACCGAGGACCGCGGCCTCGTCGTGCGCGGCACCCCGGAGCGCCTCTTCGTCGTCGACCCCATCGACGGGACGAGGCCGGCCGGCGCGGGGCTCGAGGCCGCGTGCGTCTCGGTCGCCGTAGCTCCCTTCGACGAACGAGCCACGCTCGGAGACGTCGACGAGGGTCTCGTGCTGGAGATCAAGACGGGAACCCTGTTCCGCGCTCGCCGTGGTGAGGGCGTGCGGATCGTGATGGACGGCGAAGCGCGGCCACCGGCCCTGTCCCCGGTAAAAACGATCGATGGCGCGTTCTGGACGTACGGCTTCCGCGGACGCCCGGTCGTTCCTTCGGCTGTCGTGCTCGAGGAACTCATCGACGCGACGAGCGTGCGCGGCGCGGGATTCGAGCTCGGCTCGGCGACGTACGGGATGACCGGCGTCGTCGTCGGCCGTTTCGATGCCTACGTCGATCAAGGCCAGCGGATGATCGACGACATCCCCGAGACGCGCCCGCTCTTCGAGAAGATCGCCGACGGTGCCGTCCTGAACAACAACCCCTACGACGTGGCGGCGGCGCTCGTTGTCTGCGTCGAAGCAGGCTGCGCGGTAAGCGACGCCGCGGGGCGTCCGCTGGACGACAGGCCTCTCGTCGGGTCGGGAGCCGACTACTGTGTGTCGACGCTCGTCGCGTGCACGCCCGAGCTGCACGGCGAGTTGCTGCGGGCACTCGACCGCGGCATCGAACGGTTGCGCGAGAGGATGGGAACCTAGTGGCGCGAAAGTTCACCCGGCGGCGCTGGCGACGGCCCGAGCGGTTGACGCTCGAGCATCCGCCGGTACAGCGACGCAAGGACATCGGCGCGCCCACGCAGTTGGAACTCGAGCCCGCGCTCGCCCGGCGCTCGAGCAGGCGCCGGCTGGAATCGTTGCTCGTCCTCTTTCTCGTCCTGTGCGCGCTGGAAGGCGCGGCGATCGCCGCTGCCACCGGACGCTGGCTGATCCTTCCCGCTGTGACCGGGCTCGGCGTCCTGTATTTCTTCTTCGGACGCGAGTGGGGCGATGCGTGGCTGCGTCGCGCGATGCGCGCCCGCGGCGGCTCGTCGAGCCGCCTGCAGCGCCTCACGTCCGCCGAAGCGCGCTCGGCCGGTATACCGGCGCCCGAGGTGTTGATCTGCCGGGGGGACGAGCCGAATGCGATCGCGCTGGCGCTGCGGAAGCGGTCGATCGTGCTGACGGAAGGCTGCGAAGGTATCGACGAGCTGGTCCTTGAGGGGATGCTCGCCCACGAAGTTATCCACCTGCGGGACGGAGACGCAGCCGTGGCGTCGCTGTATCTCCTGCTGGCGGGTGCCCCCGAGCTGTTGTTCCGGCGCGCCGGCGTGGGTTGCCTGCTGGCCGTGCCGTTGTGGCCGGCGGCTCTGCTGATGCGGCTCGGCCGCCGTGTTGCGCTACCTGGAGACCGCGAGCACCGCGCCGACATCGCCGCCGCCATGCTCACGCGGTATCCGCCCGGCATCGTCGACGCGCTCGAGGCGGCCGGAGGGCCCAGCTGCGGCGTCGGCCTGGCCGACGGCTTCTGGTTCGTCGCCCGCAACGACGGCGACGGGCCAGCCGAAGAGCGCGCCGGGCTCGTCGCCGAGATGTAGCGCTTCTTGGCCGTACGATAGACATCGGAACGACTTCAGGAGGGTTGTATGGAACGCGGCACGGTTCGGGTCAAGCGCGGTCTCGCGGAGATGCTCAAGGGCGGCGTGATCATGGACGTCACCAACGCCGAGCAGGCGAAGATCGCCGAGGACGCCGGTGCCGTATCCGTCATGGCCCTCGAACGCGTCCCCGCCGACATCCGGGCCGAAGGCGGTGTCGCGCGGATGGCCGACCTCCGCAAGATCGAGGAGATCATGGAGGCCGTCACGGTCCCCGTGATGGCCAAGTGCCGCATCGGTCACTTCGTCGAGGCGCAGGTGCTCGAGTCCTCCGGTGTGGACTTCATCGACGAGTCCGAGGTGCTCACGCCCGCCGACGAGGCGCACCACGTGGACAAATGGCCGTTCACCGTGCCGTTCGTGTGCGGTGCACGCGACCTCGGCGAAGCCTTGCGTCGGATCTCCGAGGGCGCGGCCATGATCCGGACGAAAGGTGAAGCCGGAACCGGCAACGTCGTGGAGGCCGTTCGTCATATGCGCGACGTCACCAGTGAGATCCGCCGCCTCACCTCGCTCCGGCCCGACGAGCTCGCTTCGGCGGCGAAGGACCTGCGCGCGCCGCTGGACCTCGTGCAAGAGGTCGCCGTGACCGGCAAGCTACCCGTCGTGAACTTCGCCGCCGGCGGATTGGCAACACCGGCGGACGCGGCGCTGATGATGCAGCTCGGGTGCGACGGCGTGTTCGTCGGTTCGGGGATCTTCAAGAGCGAAGACCCCGGCCCCCGTGCGCGAGCCATCGTCGAAGCCGTCACGTACTTCGAGGACCCGGCAGCCGTGGCGCGCGCCAGCGGTGGGCTCGGCAAGCCCATGCCCGGACAGGAGATCGCGGCTCTCGAAACACGCCTGCAAGAGCGCGGCTGGTAGATGCCGGGGAAGGTCGGCGTCCTCGCGCTGCAAGGGGACGTCCGTGAGCACTTCGATCTGCTGCGTGGGCTCGACGTCGCCAGCGTCGGCGTGAAGACCATCGAAGACCTCGAAACTGTCGACGCGCTCGTGCTTCCCGGCGGTGAGTCCACGACCATCGGTTTCCTCCTGGACGAACACGGAATGATCGAGCCGTTGCGTAAGCGCATCGAAGACGGTCTTCCCGTGCTCGGCACGTGCGCGGGCGCGATCCTGCTCGCACGCAGCGTGCTCGGCGGAACGGACAAGAACTGGCCGACGATCGGCGTTCTCGACGCGGTGGTGCACCGCAATGCCTACGGGCGGCAGGTCGATAGCTTCGAAGATGACGTCGACGTGGCCGGCGCCGGCACGATGCACGCCGTGTTCATCCGTGCTCCCGTCATCTCCTCGGTCGGTGATGACGTCGAGGTGCTCGCCACACACCGCGACGGGCCGGTGGTGGTGCGCCAGAACAACATCCTGGCCGCCACCTTCCATCCCGAGCTGGCTCGGGAGACCGGCCTCCACCGGCTCCTCGTGGAGGCCATGCGTGGGTGACGAGGTCCGCGAGGTATGGGGACGATACGCTCCGGCCTTTGCGAGCGAAGGCAGTGGGGCCGAGGACCGTGACTCGCTCCGGCGCCTGATCGAGCTCTGCTCGTTGTCTCCGCGGTCGCTCGTCTGCGATGTCGCGTCGGGGGCGGGGTACACGGGCTTCGCCTTTGCACGGACGGGCTGCCGGGTCCTGCTGACCGACCCCACGCACGAGATGCTGCTCGCCGGCCGGACCGGGTGGTCGGAACGAGACTTGCCGGGAGATGCGATCTGCGTCGAGACGTGGGCCGAGCACCTTCCCTTCGCCGACCGATCGCTCAACGCGGTGGTGGCGCATCGCGCGCCCCACCAGTTCGCCGATGCGGCGGCTTGGGCCGCCGAGGCGCATCGCGTCCTTCGGCCCGGCGGCGTGTTCGCCCTGGCCGATCAGTCACCTCCCGACGGTTGGGAGCAATGGCACAACGAGCTGGAGCGCTGGCGCGATCCCACGCACGAACGCGCCCGCAGCCCGCGTGAGTGGCGCGAGATCGCGGAGGGTGCCGGCTTCACGGTTCGCGAAGCGGACGTCGTGTATCAGTCCCACGACGTCGAGGACTGGCTCGACCGCGTGGATTGTCCCGAGGATCGCCGGGCGCATGCGCTCCAGATGCTGCGCGACATCCCCAACGAGATCCGGAATGTCTACCAGCCGCAGACCTTCAACGGACGTCTGCACATGCGGACACCGCAGTGCGTCCTCGTCGCTACCCTGTGAGACATGGCCGGACATTCGAAATGGGCCGGGATCAAGCACCGCAAGGCCGTCACCGACGCGCGCCGGGGGAAGCTGTTCGCGAGGCTGATCCGCGGCGTCGAGGTGGCGGCCCGCGACGGCGGCACGTCCAATCCGACCAACGACATGACGCTCGCCGCCGCAGTGGACAGGGCGAAGCAATACGCGGTCCCCACCGACACGATCGAGCGCGCGGCCAAGCGCGGTGCCGGTGAGCTGAACGAGGAAGTGCGCTACGAGCGGGTGCTCTACGAGGGGTACGCACCCAGCGGCGTGGCCGTGCTCGTCGAGACGCTGACCGAGAACCGGAACCGCACCGGGCAGGAGATCCGTACGACGTTCACGAGAGGCGGCGGGAGCCTCGGCGAGCCCGGATCCGTCGCCTGGATGTTCGAACGCAAAGGTCTCATCGCCGTCGACGCCGCTGCGGCGGAGGATGACGTGCTGACGGCCGCCGCCGACCTCGGTGCGGACGACGTCCGACGGCAGGACGATCGGTGGGAGATCGTCTGCGAAGCGAAGGACTTTGCGTCCATCCGGGCCGGGATCGCCGACCGCGGTCTGGGGGTTTCCGGCTCCGAGCTGACGATGCTGCCGCAGTCGACCGTGCCGCTCGACGGCTCGAACGCGGGACCGGTTCTGCACCTCCTGGACGTGCTGGAGGATCTGGACGACGTCCAGAACGTCTTCACGAACTTCGACGTGCCGGACGAGGTGCTCGCGGTCTTGAGCTGACGCGCGCGTGAATACAGCCCGACGTCTGGCCGGACGCGGGGCCGTGTGGTTGTCGTCGCCGGCCGGACTCGTCCTGCTCTTCCTCGCCGGAGCCGCGGTCCGTCTCGTGCTCGCCCGGGGCGACGGTCACGTCTTCGACATGGCGCTCTTCCGCTCGTGGGCCGAGCGTATGGGAGATCACGGTCCGTCGGCCTTCTACCCGCAGGCCGGCGAGGACTTCTTCGTGGATTACCCGCCGGGGTACCTCTACGTGTTGTGGGGTGTGGTTCGCGTCGCTCGTTGGGTGGGTGCCGAAACGATTCCGGCGTTCCTCCTGAAGCTCCCGGCGGTTC
>Ga0299907_10000026_pt1 | contig 44332 bp, 36 predicted proteins | sample RVTome_16_FD_198680 | JGI IMG/M metagenome (GOLD analysis project Ga0299907, IMG submission 198680) | Soil microbial communities from uranium-contaminated site in the Upper Colorado River Basin, Wyoming, United States - RVT152D67 (version 2) ...
CTGGAGATGTTGCCGGCGGTCGAGATCGACGGTGGAGAACCCGCTGACGTAGCCGAGCAATGGGTGGCCGATCACGAGGACGTCTGGAGCAAATGGCTGCCCTGAGCGTGGAGGTTCGACCATCGTCGAGCGAGTGCGGGCCGGTCAGGGCCCGCACTCTCGCCCCCGGTGGTAGCTCGGGAATCAGCTGATGCGCGAGCTCGGGCTCTTCATCCATGGGGAGTCGGTAGATGCCACCTCGGGCGAGTTCTTCGATTCGATCAATCCGGCGACCGGGGAGGTCGTAGCCCGGGTGGGTCAGGCGTCCGGGACAGATGTCGACCGCGCGGTGGAGTCGGCTCAGGAGGGGTATGCAAAGTGGTCAGGCCTCCCCGCCGCACAGCGGGGGCGCATCCTCAACCGTGCCGCCTCCCTTCTCCGGGAGCGGAATGACGAGTTGGCACGCGAAGAGGTCCTCGACACCGGAAAACCGATCTCTGAGGCTTTGACGGTCGACGTGATCTCGGCCGCCGAGTGCCTCGAGTACTTCGCCGGGCTTGCCTCCACGATCCACGGCGAGTACTTCGATCTGGGCGGCCCCTTTGCGTACACCCGCCGCGAGCCTTTGGGGGTATGTGCGGGAATTGGTGCGTGGAATTATCCAATCCAGATCGCATCGTGGAAATCGGCTCCCGCGCTGGCTTGCGGGAATTCGATGATCTTCAAGCCGGCCGAGTTGACCCCGGTGACGGCGATGATGCTCGCCGAGATCTACGTCGAGGCTGGGGTTCCGCCCGGTGTCTTCAACGTTGTTCATGGTGACTACCGGGTCGGTGAGATGCTGACGTCGCATCCGGTGATCAGAAAGGTGTCACTCACCGGGGAGGTGGGCACGGGCAGAAAGGTGATGGCAGCGGCTGCGTCCACGCTGAAACACGTCACATTGGAACTCGGGGGAAAGTCACCTCTGGTGGTGTTCGCCGACGCAGACATCGACGATGCGGTCTCTGCAGCTCTCTTGGGCAACTTCTACACCCAGGGCGAGGTGTGCTCCAATGGGACCCGGGTCTTCGTAGAAAAGGGTATCCACGCCGAATTCATCTCGCGACTCCGGAACAGGACCGAGAAGATGGTGATCGGGGATCCGCTCGACCCGGCAACCCATGTGGGTGCGTTGATCTCTGAGGAGCACATGGCCAAGGTGCTCGGCTACATCGAGTCGGGGGTCGGCCAGGGAGCGGAGCTTCTGACAGGTGGCAATCGCGTGACACGCGACGGTCTCGATGCTGGGTTTTTTGTGGAACCGGCGATCTTCGATGGGTGCACCGACGACATGGCCATCGTTCGGGAGGAGATCTTCGGCCCGGTGATGACAGTGCTGAGCTTCGAAACCGAGGATGAGGTGGTTGCTCGGGCCAACGACACTGAATTCGGCCTGGCGGCTGGTGTATTCACCAAGGATCTGGAACGCGCTCACCGCGTCGTGGCATCGCTTCAAGCCGGGACGATCTGGATCAACACATACAACCTGACCCCAATCGAGATGCCCTTCGGAGGCTACAAGCAGTCAGGGATCGGCCGGGAGAACAGTCTGGCCGCAATCGACCACTACACCCAGCGAAAGAGCGTTTACGTGGCTGCCGGGAGTGTCGACAGCCCCTATTGAATTGGTCTCACTCGAGGGCGTCGAGCATGTCGCGACGCCAGCGCTCGGTGCTGTCGACTGCATTGAAGGTGTAGACGTGGAGCCCGGCGATGTTGGCCAACGGGTCGGCGAGTAGGGGGCCGAGACCGACGACGAGGTCGTCGGGGCTGTACCCGCCGGGTTTCACCAACTTGCCGGCGAGACTCTTGTTTTTGGAGAGAAAACCCGCAGAAGCACCGACCCCGATTCGCATTGAGATAGCGATCAGCCGCTTGAGCTCGGCAACCCCGGGAATACCGATGTACACAGGGAGGCCGATGCCCGAGCGCCGCAGACCTCTCACCCAGTCGTTGATGGCATCGGGAACGAAGCACATCTGACTGGTGATGTATGAGGCGTAGGGGACTTTGTCCTTCAGGGCATTGGTGATGGTGGGAACATCGACGATGTGATGGCCCTCCGGATATCCGGGCACCCCGATCTCGGTGAGGTTATGACCAATCTCTTCCATGGCCGCCAGCAGTGCGTGTCCGTCGAAGAACTCACCGTGCTCTTCGGTGTCCCCGCCCACAACGAATGCCTTGCGGATGCCCGCCCGGTCGAGACGCGAGAGCATTCCTCTCAGCTCGGATCGGTCGGCAGTCAGGCGCGCCGAGATATGAGGTATGGCATCGAACCCACGTCGATCCAGCTCGATAGCGAGGTCGACCGTGGCCATCATCCCCTTCTGCGGTGAGGCCGTCACCGAAACTGTGGCTCCGTCCGGAAGGAACTCCGATTGTTCCAGCACGTTCTTGAGCGGGATCAACTCGTATTTGGGGCTGTGCAGGACCCGACGGATCGACTCGATATCTGCCTGCTGCAGCTGGGCGGCTCTGATCATTTTCGTGCTCATGAGACGTCCGAATCGGGGAACGAGTCCTTCCTCTTCTCGACCCAGGTTCGCAGCTTCTGGTCGATGTCGTCATCGAGTGGTGGTGGTTCGTAGTCGGAGAGCATCTGACGCCACCGTTCGTGGGCTCGGGTCACCGCATCTTTGCTGCCTTCGGACTCCCACTGCTCGAAGCTGTTGCTATCGGATGTCCCTGGGCGCCAGAACGCGGTCTCGAAGTTGGCGAGTGTGTGCTCCGTGCCCAGATAGTGCTGTCCGGGACCCGTGGTCAGTATTGGACTCATTGCCTGACCGCTCTCGGACAGGTCGACACCGGCAACCAGGGCGCCGGCCATACCGGCCATGTCCGCGTCGAGGATGAACTTCTCGTAGCCCATTGACAGGCCGCCTTCCAGCCATCCCGCGGAGTGGAGGACGAAGTTGACCCCGGCCGTCATCGTGGGGAAGAAGGTGGCTGCGCTCTCATAGGCGGCCTGGGCATCGGGGATCTTCGACGCAGTCAGGTTGCCACCGCTGCGGAAGGGGACACCGAGACGGCGGGCCAGGGCCGCCATCACCCACAACACGAGCGCTGGCTCCGGTGTTCCGAAGGTGGGTGCCCCGGACTGCATCGACATCGAGCTTGCGAACGACCCGAGGACGACGGGAGCTCCGGGTCTCACCATCTGGGTGAATGCGATGCCAGCCAGGGCCTCGGCCAGCGTCTGCGCCGCGGTGCCGGCCACGGTCACGGGTGCCATCGCCCCGGCGAGGATGAATGGGGTCAGCATCGTCGCCTGGTTGTTCTCGGCATAGATCTTTGCCGATCCGAGCATGGCCCGATCCCACGAGAGCGGGGAGTTGGCGTTGCACAGCGACAGGATCACGGTGTTCTCGGCAATGAACTCATCGCCGAAGACGATTCCCGCCATGTCAACGGTGTCCTGAGCGCGTTCGGGAGCCGTCACTGACCCCATGAACGGTTTGTCGCTGTACTTGACGTGGCTGTAGATCATGTCGAAGTGCCGTTTGTTCACGGGCAGGTCGACCGGCTCGCAAAGGGTGCCCCCGGCATGATGAAGCTGAGGGGACATGTACGTGAGCTTGGCGAAGTTCTGGAAGTCTTCGATGGTGGCGTAGCGACGCCCTCCCTCCAGGTCGCGCACGAACGGGGACCCGTATGCGGGGGCAAACACCATGTGAGGGTCCCCAATGGTCACCGAACGGTTCGGGTTCCGGGCGTGTTGGGTGAACCGGGACGGCGCGGAGGCGGCAAGGTCACGGCACATCCCCCTAGGAAAGCGCACCCGCGTACCCTCGACGTTGGCCCCAGCGGAATCGAAGATCTCCAGAGCCTCCGGGAAGTCGACGATCTCGACACCGACCTCGTGGAGGATTGTGTCCGCATTCTCCTCGATGATCGTCAGGCCTTCGTCGCCCAAAACCTCGTAGGGCGGGACGGAACGGGTGAGAAAGGGGATGAGCTCCGGAGCGACAGACCGGCTCGCCTGACGCCCCGCCCGGCCGCCGGCTCGTCTGCGTCCGGTTCCGTCACTCATTTCCGTGACCTCCTCCTGGCACGTCTACCACCTAAATGGCGTTCGGGCAGATCCACGACGTTTGCCAGCAGAGGATACGGCGCCGTTTTGTGTGGTATGCCCAGGGCAGCGACGAAGTGCTCCTGAAAGCGGGGTTCGGTGGCTGTCTCGATCTTCTCAACTTTGTCGACGAGCTGCTCCACCTCGTCGCGCGCCGTCTTGCTGAGCAGAGCCATGACCGCCCCGGACCCGGCGGCGTTACCGGCACCTGACACCGACTCGAGATGACAGTCGGGGATCATGCCCAGAACCATGGCGTATTTCGGGTCGATGTGATTCCCGAAAGCTCCGGCGAGACGGATCTGGTCGACGTTGTCGGTCCCGTAGTGGTCCATGAGTAGCCGGGCACCGGCGAGAACGGCTGCCTTGGCCAATTGGATGGCCCGGACATCGCTTTGGGTGATGAGGATCTGCGGATCGGCCCAGAGGACATAGGCGAAGGTGCGTCCGTCCGCAACCAGCCGGTCGGTGTCGAGCTCCCCTGTGATGACTCCATCTTCGCTGACGATCCCGGCCAGATAGAGCTCGGCGATGGCTTCGATGATCCCCGATCCACAGATGCCGGTGACTGGCGTCTCCTGGGTCTCAGCGTAGAACCCCTCCTCGTCAGACCAATGCTCGCTGCCCACCAACTTGATTCTCGGTTCGTGTGACACCCGGTCGATCCTCACCCGCTCGATGGCTCCCGGAGCGGCCCGTTGACCCGCCGAGATCTGAGCGCCTTCGAAGGCGGGGCCGGTTGGGCTCGACGCGGCGAGGAGGCGATCCGAATTTCCCAGCACGATCTCGGCGTTCGTGCCCACGTCGACCAGTAGTTGTATCGCGGTGCTCTTGTGGGGCGCTTCGGAGAGCATGGCGGCGGCGGCGTCGGCACCCACATGACCGGCCACACACGGCAGGATGTAGACCCGTCCCCGGGGATGGATCGAGATGCCGAGCTCGGTTGCGTCGATCCGCACCCGCTCATCGGTGACCAGACTGAATGGTGCAGCTCCCAGGGATGTGGGATCAAGACCCAGGAACAGGTGATGCATGATCGGATTCCCGACCAGAACCACCTCGAGGATGTCCTCACGGTCGACCTCGGCTTCGCTGGCCAGAGCGCCCACGGCGTCGTCGATCGTCTTTTGCACGACTCTGGTCAGTTCGGCGGCACCCCCCTCGTTCATCATTGCGTAGGAGACCCGGCTCATCACGTCCTCACCGAATCGGATCTGTGGGTTCATCGTCCCTTGAGTGGCCAGAATGTCTCCACTGAGTAGATCGCAGAGATGCCCGGCGATGGTCGTCGATCCGACGTCGAAAGCCACGCCGAGGGTTCGGTCGTGAAAACCCGGCCACACGGCGGTGATGTCGGTCCCGTCGTGGACTGCGACCGTGACCGCCGACTTCCCCTCGAGCAGGGCGCTCTGCATGTCGGACAGAGCCCTGGGGTCGATGCTCAGTCCGGTCAGATCCCACTGCTCCTCGAGAGAGACGAGCAACCTACGCTGGTCACTGGCCGCGTCTCCGAGAATCGATTCGGGGACCTTCACATAGAACAGCCGGACGACCGGGTCGACATCGATGTCGGGAACCTCCGGCCGTTTTCTCACCACCTGTCGGTGGACCTGGCTGGTGAGGGGCACGTCGATGACCACGTCGTGGAGCACTTTCATCTGACAGCCCAGCCGCTGCCCTGCGACCAGGGGCTTTGCCCCCTGGTAGTTCAACTCGATCAGACTCGGCTCGGAGACGTTCCTGGGATCCAACGTGATGTTCTTGGAGGATCCCAGCTGCACCTGGCAGCGGCCACAAAGGCCTCGTCCCCCGCAGATGGAGTCGAGATCGACGCCGAGCGACCGGGCGGCGTCAAGGACGCTCACCTCTGCCGGAAAGTCCCCCTGTCGGCCCGACGGAGTGAAGAGAACTCGCACACTATCTACGCGACTGACCATTGGCTCGGCGGCCCGTCCGCCGACGCCCACCCTCGCCGCCGTCGGTCGGTTGGCGGTGGGCTCTGATCCAAGTGACACAGTCCGGGTCGGTTCCGTTCAGCACGTTTGCCGCCATGACAGCCTGACCGATCTCAGGCTCGAGAGGATTGGTGATGGCGGAGGTGAGCCCACTGGCCGCGGCCATGGTGAGAAATGCCGCGTTTATCCCGATTCGGTGGGGGAGCCCGAAACTTATGTTCGAGGCACCCACCGTTGTGTTGACCTTCAATTCGTCCCGGAGTCTGGACGTCAGTCTGAAGACCTGTTGGCCGGCGGTGGGCATAGCGCCAATCGGCATGACGAGCGGGTCGACCACGATGTCATCGGTGGAGATGCCGAAGTCGGCGGCACGGTTCACGATCCTCCTGGCGACCTCAAAGCGGACATCGGGGTCCTGGGATATGCCCGTCTCGTCATTGCTGATCGCCACCACTGCGGCCCCATGTTTAGCCACCAGTGGAAGCACGGCCTCCAATCGCTCCTCCTCGCCTGTCACCGAGTTGACCAGGGCCTTCCCCTTGTACACGGCGAGACCGGCCTCGAGTGCGGCGACGATGGACGAGTCAATCGAGAGGGGCACGTCTGTGATCGACTGCACCAGTTGCACGACCTCGGCGATGATCCTTGGCTCATCGGCGAGTGGGATCCCGGCGTTCACGTCGAGCATGTGCGCCCCCGCCTCGACTTGGGCGATAGCGTCGGCGGTCACCCGTGAGTAGTCCCCGTTTCTCATCTCGTCGGCGAGGAGCCTGCGTCCTGTCGGGTTGATCCGCTCGCCGATGATGACAAAAGGTCGATCGAACCCGATCACCACTTCCCTGGTCTCAGACCCGACGACGGTATGGGTCACCTTCTCCCCCCGGTCAGTGTCATGAGTTCGGGCTCCATCTCGCCGTAGCCGACGAAACGCCGCTCGAATTCGAGACCGAGACGCCCGGCGGCCCGACGCGCCTCCTCGGTCAACGCGGCATCGTCGGTCTGGGCTAGGTACACGGCTCGTCTGTAGTTGCCGAAGTAGTCGTCGAGGAGATCGGGATGGAGATCGAGTCCCAACCCTCGCCAGATGAGCCTGTCGAAGTGGCGGGTCAGGTAGTCGGTGAGGTAGAGAGTGCCCGGCTCCTCCTCGTGGAGATCGTCGAATAGTCGTGAGCCTGCATAGAACTGGTAACAGTGGGCTCCAGGGAGACGCTCGACTCCGAATTCTTCGAGCACGGCATCCAGGGCGCCGCCGGTGCCGCAGTCTCCGTAGGCGACAAAGATCCGGTCAAAGTCGGTCGCAGCTTCGAGACGCGACCGAACGGCTCCCGGGATCTTCTCAGGTCTGTTGTGCAGGATGGCGGGCAGACACTCGACCCGAATCTGTCGCAACCGATTCTTGGCGACGATGTCTAGGAGCTCTTTGGCGAGGGCACCGCAACCGATGACGAGGACCGAAGGCCCCTCAGGCGGCGCCACGCCGCTCCAAGACCAAATTCTTGGCCGTGTCGGCCGCGACGGCAGCGTCCCGGCAGTAGGCGTCTGCGCCTACCGAGGCCCCGAACTCCTCGTTGAGGGGAGCCCCACCCACCAGCACGATGAACTTGTCCCTGATCCCTTTCTCCACCATGGTGTCGATCACCACTTTCATGTAGGGCATGGTGGTCGTGAGCAGGGCGGACATACCCAGGATGTCCGGCTTGTGCTCATCGAGGGCCTGGATGAAGGCATCGGCATCGGTGTTGATCCCGAGATCGAACACCTCGAACCCGGCACCCTCCAGCATCATCGCCACCAGATTCTTGCCGATGTCGTGGATGTCGCCTTTGACCGTCCCGATCACAACCGAGCCGATGGTCTGGGCGCCGGTCTCGGCGAGCAGTGGACGCAATATGGCCATTCCGGCCTTCATCGCCTTGGCGGCGAGGAGGACCTCGGGGACGAAGAGGATTCCGTCACGAAAATCGATGCCGACGATGCGCATCGCCTCGACCAAGGCCTCGTTGAGCACCTTCTCTGCGCTCCAACCCCGGTCGAGGAGGATCCTGGTGCCTTCGTCGATCTCGTCGGCGAGGCCGTCATATAGGTCGTCGTGCATCTGGGCGACGAGGTCGTCGTCGGAAAGGGTGGAAAGATCTAGCTCTTCTTCGCTCATCGCTGTGCTCCCGCGCCTGTACCACTGTGTGGTACGAGTACTGTACAGTGGAAATTTGCCCGCAATACTATCGGTCCAAACCTCGCCTGGGAAGCAGCAATTTCCGACGCATTCCGGGCGGTCCACCTGACGGCATGAATCAGACCAGACGAAGAGAGCATCCATGAGCGACCTACCAGCCTCCGCCAATGTCGTCGTCATCGGAGCAGGCATCGTGGGCAACTCCGTCGTCCACCATCTTGCAGCGCTGGGTTGGCGGGACATCGTCCAGGTGGACAAAGGCCCGTTGCCCAACCCGGGTGGCTCAACTGGTCATGCTTCCAACTTCATCTTCCCGGTCGACCACAACAAGGAGATGACCCACCTCACCCTGGACAGCCAACATCAGTACGACGAGATGGGAGTGAACACTCCGAGCGGTGGGATCGAAGTTGCTCGCACCGAAGCTCGCATGGAGGAGCTTCGCCGTCGAATGACTTCGGCGAAGACTTGGGGGATCGAGTCACATCTGCTCTCGCCTGCCGAGGTCAAGAAGAAGGTTCCGTTCATCAACGACGACATCATCCTCGGTGGTTTCTACACCCCGTCCGTGTCCGTCGTCGACTCACTCCAGGCGGGGACTCTCATGCGAGAAAGTGCGATGTCCAAAAACGCTCTAACCGTCTCGGCCAACACCGAGGTCCTCGACATCGAGACCACCGACGGACGGGTCACCGCAGTGGTCACCAACCGGGGACGTGTCGAAGCCGACTACGTGGTCGTGGCTTGCGGCGTGTGGAGCCCACGCATCGCCCGGATGGCCGGGGCGACAATACCGTTGACCCCGGCAGTTCATCAGATGATCGACGTCGGTCCCCTTGAGATCCTCCAGGCGACGGGAAACGAGATCGGTTACCCGATCGTCCGGGACATGGACACCTTCTGTTACGAACGACAGACCGCCGGCTCGATGGAGGTCGGGTCCTATGCCCATCGCCCCATGTTCCATCACCCCGACACGATCCCTTCCATCGAGGAGGCCCGCCTTTCACCCACCGAGCTGCCCCTAACCCAGGACGACTTCGACCCTCAACTCGAAGAGGCCATGGAGCTGATGCCGGTGCTCGGGGAGGCGGAGATGCGCTACGGGATCAACGGTTTGCTCTCACTCACTCCCGACGCCATGCCCCTGGTGGGAGAGACCGAGGTACGGAACCTGTGGAGCTGTGCGGCGATCTGGATCAAGGAAGGCCCTGGCACGGGTCGCGCTCTCGCCGAGTGGATGACCCAGGGCTATCCCGAAGTCGACCCACATGCCTCTGACGTCGCCCGCTTCTACGACTATCAACGAACCGAGGCCCATGTTCTCGCTCGCTGCGCCGAGCATTTCAACAAGACCTACGGCATCGTCCATCCCCGCGAGCAATGGGAGTCGGAACGAAGCCTGCGAATCAGCCCGTTCCATCCGGCCACTTCGGGGTTGGGTGCGGTCTATTTCGAAGCCGGTGGTTGGGAACGACCCCAGTGGTACGAGTCCAATGCCCCACTGGTGGACAAGTACTCGGTTCCCGACCGTCCTCATGACTGGGACGCCCGGTGGTGGTCGCCGATCCAGACCGCCGAGCATCTCGCGATGCGCGAGGGGGTAGGGATGATCGACGTCACCGCCTTCGCCATCTTTGACATCACCGGCCCCGGTGTCGTCGACTACATCGAGATGATGACGGTCAACAGGTGTGACGTAGCCGTGGGACGGGCGGTGTACACGCCGTTGCTCACAAATGAGGGCGGTTTCAAAGCCGATCTCACCGTGATGCGTCTCGGTGAGACACACTTTCGGATCATCAGCGGTGGGTTCGACGGGCCACGAGACAGGCACTGGTTCAAGAAACATCTCCCCGGTGACGGCTCGGTGCATTTCGAAGACAAGACCTCGGCCATCTGCACCGTTGGTGTCTGGGGGCCGAAGACCCGCGAGTTAATGAGCCGGGTGACGGAGGACGACATCTCCGACGAGGCCCTGCCCTACGGATTCACCAAGAAAGTGACGATCGGGTCGATCCCGGCTCGACTCTTCCGGATCTCTTACGTGGGCGAATCCGGGTACGAGGTGTACACCACGATGGAACATGGTCTCGCCCTCTGGAGCCGTCTCTGGGATGTCGGCCAGGATCTCGGCGTGGTGCCCGTCGGCGCCGGGGTCTACGGAACTACCGGCCGTCTGGAGAAGGGCTACCGGCTGATGGGCGCCGAGCTCGAGGCCGAATACAACCCCGTGGAGGCTGGTCTCGATCGGCCCAGGATCAAAGATGCAGACTTCATCGGCAAGAATGCGTATCTGAAGGCGAGAGCGGAGGAGCCGGCCGCCATCCTGTGCACTCTCACCGTGGAGGACCACATTTCCGCCGATGGCGTCGCCCGCTATCCCACCGGTGGCAACGAGCCCATTCTCACCTTCGACGGTGAGCGCATCGTCGACACCAGGGGACGAGTCTCCCGGGTGACGAGTGCGGGAGCCGGCCCATCGGTCGGCAAGTTCCTCCTCATGGCCTATCTCCCCCCCGAGCACGCCGTCGTCGGCACCGACCTCCAGGTCATGTACATGAACGAGTTGTATCCCGTGAAGGTCGCCGTCGCCGGCAGCACGCCACTATTCGACCCGGCCAACGAGCGGATGAAGTAGTGATCACCCGGATCCAACCCGTTCTGTGCGGGTCTGTTACGCGTCACGCGCGAAGAACCCGCACAGAATGGTTTCAGGCGTCCCTATGAGGGTCCTGGTCTGTGTGAAGCGGGTGCCCGCACCCGGGGCCCGTATCGTGCTCACCGAGGATGGTCGGGCGGTGGACACCAGGTTGCTGTCTTTCACGGTGAGCCCCCACGAGGAATGTGCCGTCGAGGAGGGGGTGCGACTTGCGGAAGCCCACGATGGGACCGTCACGGTCCTGACCCTCGGTCCGCCGGAGGCCGAGGAGCAATTACGGGCTGCCCTTGCCGTTGGGGCACAGCGCGCGGTGCTCATCCCGACGGATGGGTCGGATTGGGACCCGGTCTCAACGGCGACTGCGATCACCTCCGCGATCATGGAATTGGAGGCCGACGGTGTCTTTGACCTGATCATGTTCGGCAATGAGTCGGCCGACGCCGGCGGCTATCAGGTCGGAATCAGAGTCGCTCGTGCTCTCGGTCGTCCGGTGGTCAGCGGCGTCAAGGGGATCGACGTAGAGAATGGTTCCGCCCGCTTGCGACGGGACAACCCATCCGGGTCGGAGGTCTACGAATTGGCACTACCGGCGGTGGTCGCGGTCAGAGAAGGCATCAACCTGCCTCGATATCCCACCCTCAAGGGTCGTCTCAACGCCAAGAAGATCGAGGTCGAGACATCAGACCAGGACCGGACGGGGAGCGGCCAGGCCATGATGCGGCTGATCGCACCCACCCAGGAGGTGACTGAGACCACAATCCTCGATGGCGCGGCGGCAGTGGTCGACATCCTCGAACAGCTGCAGGTGATGAAATGATCCTCACCCTGATCACCCACGACCGTGGTGCAATCGAGGAAACCTCGTTGCAGGCATTCACCCTCGCCCGAGCCATGACCGCTGACCTGGGCGAGCCTCTTCACGCCGCGTGGATCGGCGACAACCCCGGCATCGCCCTTCTCGGCTCCCATGGCGCCGACACCATCCACCACGTCGTCCATGAGGGGCTCGACGACTATGGCCCCGATGCCTGGGCGACTGCACTGGCACAGTTGGTGGAGTTCACGGAGCCATCGGTGGTCCTCGCAATCGGCACCGACCGGGGGAACGAAGTCATGGCACACCTGGGCGCGATAGCCGGACTTCCGATGGTCGCCAATGTCCGGGAAGTCACAGCTGGTGAGCAGTGGCGTCTGGTACGCACCCGATGGGGCGGCAGCCTCCTCGAAGAGACCGTGGTCGATACACCACTGCTCCTCGTCACGGTGGCCGAGCACGTCGTGGATGCCACACAATCAGTCACCGCCACCGAGCCAGAGGTGGTCATCTTCGAGCCCGATCTCACCGAGGAGCATTTCGTCACCAAGGTTGTCGAACGGGTCATAACCACCGAAGGCATCACTCTGGCCACCGCGCCAGTGGTTGTCAGTGGAGGGCGTGGTGTCGGCAGTCCCGAAGGGTTCGGCCCGCTCGAGGAACTAGCGTCTCATCTCGGCGGGGTGGTCGGGTGCTCGCGGGTAGTCACCAACAACGGTTGGCGCCCCCACTCCGATCAGGTTGGTCAGACCGGCACAGTCGTCGCCCCCGACCTCTATATCGCCTGTGGGATCAGCGGAGCAATTCAGCACTGGGTTGGGATGATGGCGTCGAAGACCATCCTCGCCATCAACACCGACGCAGAGGCCCCTATGGTCACCAAGGCGGACTACGCCGTCATCGGAGATGTCAAAGCGGTGGTCCCTGCCATTGTGACCGAGATCGAGCGTCGGGCGAAGGCGGGCGGGTGACGTAAGCACGGTTCCCGGGTGTGGGGGGACCGAACCAACTTCGTATGTACTTCGTCGGGCTCAGATTCCTTTACTCGGCGGCTTCGGACAATCTGTTGGGAGTAGGTCGGGACGCCGGCTACGTGGCCGAACATATATCCGAACGTCGATCGGTGGTCGTGACGACCTGAAGGCAACGAGGCTTCCGGTATCCGATTACGGTCCAACCAATGGCCCATCTCCGGTTCGGGACATTCCTCGCCCCCAACATGATGCCTGTCTACGAGGCGATTGCAGAGGCAGTGGGAGCCGCCTTGGGCGTGGACACAGAGCTGGTGGTTGAGACGGACTACGAGAACTGCCGCAACGACGTCAACGACATCTGTTTCGTGTGCAGCCTCCCCTATGTCCATTTCGAAAGGGAGGGTGTCTCGCCTGCGGTTCCTGTCGCAGCACCGGTCCTTCAGGGAGACCGATACGGTGGAAAGCCCATCTACTTCTCAGATGTGATCGTCCAAGCAGACAGTGACATCTCCAGCTTTCCCGACCTTCGTGGACGGTCATGGGCGTACAACGAGCCTTTGTCTCAGTCCGGTTATGGAATCACTAGATATCACCTGGTGTCGATCGGGGAAACGGACGGATTCTTTGGCGATGTGATCGAAGCGGGCTTTCACGAAAAGGCGATCAGGATGGTGGCCAGCGGCGAGGTGGACGCGGCCGCGATCGACAGCCAGACCCTCGCCATCGAGTTGAGGGATCACCCCCGACTTGGAGACTCCCTGCGGGTCGTCGACGCCCTGGGACCATCCACGATTCAGCCAGTGGCCGTCTCGAAGCGTTACGACGCTGACTTCCGCTATCGGGTGCAAGCGGTCCTGACCGACCTTCATGAGGTGAAGGGTCTCAGAGAGATCCTCGACCACGGATTCGTCGACCACTTCACGGCAGTGGGAGCGGGCGACTACGACGATATTCGGGCGATGCTGGAAACCTGCGAACGCGCCGGATTCATGGAGATTCGTTGATCCGGGGCCGCTGCCTCAGGTGATCTGCGGTGCTCCCGGACGGTCCCATCTCTCGTCACGGAACCGATCAGCATCCACGAACCGCTCAGCTGTGGGTGTCATGAATCGCTTGATGCAGGTCTTCCCCTTGCCACACGCGAGTTGGACAACTGCCTGGACCGTCGACTGGGCGCTGAGCCGGCGCATGGCGACATCGTCGATGCGGTGGTTGAGGCTGGCCAGATGCACTGGATCGGTGAGAGTGAGATCTCGGCTGTACCGCACCTCGATCCATGAGCCGTCTTGACCGTTTGCCCAGGATGCGATGTCGGCATGGTTGTCACCATCGAAGTCGATCCACTCATAGGTGTTGTCCGCCGACTCCAGGGTCGGACCGAGGGCAACGGCACCCTTGAATGAGTCCCCGGTCGACACCTGAACAAACCAGCACATGGATTCGTCGCAGGGAGCCTGATATACGAGGTCGTCGATCTTGTCGCCATTGACATCGGCAGCCTGTGGATTGAGAACGCCGTCAGGCGGCACTCTCCACCCTCTCGGTTCCCCAAACGTCTTACCCGAGCTGAGGTGGACCCGCCAACACGATCGTTTGTTCTCCCCGCACAGACCCTGGTAAGCGAGATCGTCAGTTCCGTCGCCATTCCAGTCGCCGAGGACGAGGGTGCGTGCCCGTTCCGAGAACCAGGCGCCATCTCCCCAGTTCGCACCTTCGGTCATCCCGCCACGAGCAGTGTGAACACGCCAACATCGCAAGGAGTCCTTGCATCTACCGTGATAGACGATGTCGGACCTTCCATCGCCATCGACGTCACCGGTGGCCATGCCGACACGATGTGTGTCGAGATTGAACCAGGCACCATTTCCATTCTGTCGTTTGGACGACGTTCCCGACCACGTCTGGTTCTCGATCCAGAAACAGGTTCCTCCGGGACAGTCGCCCCACCATGTCCGATCCCGATATCCATCGCCGTTCAGATCGCCATCGGTCGGGCTCTTTTTGCCAGGGCCCTCGCCACAGCCGATTCGCTTGGTGTCGACGATCACTTCGTCGATGGTGAGTCCCATGTTCCGGGGCGCGACGGATTTCCCGCCGTAGTAGACGTTCACCCAAAACGACTCGATTTTGATTTGCGGCTCGTTTGGTCTTCGGAACTCGAGACCGGACAAGTCGAATGCCGGCGTCTCGTCGACCCAGGCCCTCAACGCGCCATCTGCCACGCCGAGGGTGTTTAGATCCACCTCGCCTTCCAGGCAATACCACTCTCCGGGCGAGAGCTCACCCGCCTCGTTCCAATCGAAACCGTCGCCATATTTCGTCTCCTGGCCGAGGTGGTAGACGTAGTAGCCGAGGTCGATTCGTGGGTCCGCCCCGTGGTTTGGCGAGAACATCATGCGAGCCGACCAACCTGGTTCCGACTGTCGGCTTTGCGAGCCACCTTTACCGGTGCTGCCATAGATGCCGGAGAATCCGGGCAGTTTCCCATGTGATGTGGCGATCCAATCGCGGTCAAACTTGACGTAATAGCGGAAGAAGAGCTGCTCGGGGATGTTGTCCACGGCATCCTCGAGGTGGAGGGCGAAGTCCGACCCATAGTGCGAGCCCTTGGGGATCGAAACCCTGAGTGCGGTGTCCTGATACCCGCCATTGGTGAGTCTGACCCGATTTCGAGAGCTCGGAGTGCGGCCGTCCCAGAGTGATAGCTCTTCGAAGTTGTCACCGAATCCGATAGGCGCCAGATTGCCGTCTCGGGGGGCTGTGCTGACTGCGTCGAGCCCCATCACCGACACGACGGCGAAGATCGCCTCTTCTTTTTGCACCGGGTCGTCGGGACAGATTCGTCGGTTGGTCGGCTGGTCACAGGCCATCAATCCGCCCTGAGCCGCCAGCCGTGCGAGTGGCTCCCTGAATGCAGATTCGCCGATGTCTGAGTACTTGTCGGGATTTGCGCTCCCTTCGGTGGGGAAGGCTCGGGAGATCATCGCCGCCATCTCACCCCTGGTGATGAGACGGTTGGGACAGACGTGGGCCTTCTCACAACCCATGAGCACTCCCGATTCGGTCAACCCGTTTATCGCTGCTTCGGCAGGGTGGCCGTTGTCGTCGCTGAAGTGGTCGCCCGACCCGGAGGTGATGCCGAGAGCACGGCCCAACATGATCGCCATGTTTCCTCTCGTCAGACGCTGGTGCGGACAGACACGATCGTTCGCCGGCGGGTTGCATCCAGCCACCAAGCCGCTCTCCTTTGCCGTCTCGATGAAGGCCTCGAAGCGGCTGTTGTCGTCGTCTACGAAGGAGTTCAGGGGCTTGGCAGGAGCCGACATTGAGGGAAGGACAGTCGTTGTAAGGACGGCGAGAAGCACCAGGAGAATTCGAGACGATGGCCGCATTGCATCCACAACGTCGGAAGAGTGAGACGGGTTCCTGAGCAATTGCTTCCCTGAGTGGGTTGAGCGAGACGGGCAGAGTAGGGATGCTCGGTCACTTATCTGCGCGCCGGTGACCGGGTTTCTGCTCAGCCCAGGTTTCGGGCGTGTTGGATGGCTTCGTCGAGACTCAGCTCCAAGCCCTCGGCGTAGGCAGCTTGGATCAGTTCGTCATCAGAGTCCATGATGTCTGCGAGTTCCTGGTAGCGGTTGATGTCGACGTCCTGGATCTGGACTCCGGTCTCCGCACGAAGACCATTGGCGGCGCCATGCAATCTCGCCGCCTGGACCGTGTCCCCGATATACGTTGCCACAGTGGCAAGGGATTCCATGATGAGCGTGAGGGCCGAGGTGTCGCGCACGTCCACAAACAACTCGAGGGAGCGTTTCGTCTGATCCAAGGCGAGGTCGTTGTCGCCGAGCCGCAGACCCACCCAACCTTGCATGAACCATGCCCATCCCAGATCGAACGGAGCGTCGACGCGTTTGAGGTAGTCTTCCGCGGTCTTGAAGTGGTCGAGTGCCTCGACCCAGTCTTCGCGGTAGCTCGCGTTGTCCCCGAGACCCCAATGGACACGCCCCACTCCGACGGGATCTCCGAGCTTCTCGTAGGATTCCAGGGCCTCTCCCAAAATGCTCTCGGCCTCGTCATTGTCCCTCAGATAGCCAACGGGGAAGCTCAGGTTGTAGAGGGCCCCTGCCAGCTCACTGTCGCTACCCGACCGCCGGAGAAGCTCGACGGCGCGGGTATAGGGATCGAGTGTCGCTGGCCAGTCGCCTCGCCAGTAGTAGATCCCGCCTTGCGCGGTCAGCGCCTTGGCCCGGGCGTTGGGGTCGCCTCCTTCGAGGGCCAGGGCACCTTCGATTCGTGTCTCTGCATCGATGAGGTGGCCACGGAATTGCCAGAAGCGCCAAAGAGCCCCGACAAGGCTCAGTGCGAGAGTCGTTTCGCCAGAGCCGATCGCCCAATCGACGCCAGCTCTCAAATTGTCGTGATCGAGAGTCAGCCGGTCGAGCCAGTAGAGCTGTCGAGATGTGAGGATCTCCCGCTCGGCCCTCTCGGCGAGGTCGAGGTAGGCAGTTGCGTGTTGTCGGGCCATGTCCTCCTCGTCGCCGCGTGCCACCAGGGCTGCGTAGGCGAACTCACGAATCACAACGAGCATCCGATAGCGGAGCCGGCCATTGTCCTCACGCTGCTCCAGGAGACTGTTCTCGACCAAGACCGTCAGCCCGTCGAGGACGTCGCCGACACCTTCACCCGCGCAAACCATTTCGACCTGCTCGAGATCGAACGAGCCGCTGAACACCGAACAGCGCTCGAAAAGCAGCTTTCGTTCCGTGTCGAGGAGGTCGTAGCTCCATCCGATGGCATTGACGATGGTTTGCTGTCTTTCCGGCAGATCCCCTCCTCCAGAAGTCAGAAGCCTGTTGTCGAGACGTTCCATGATGAGTTCGGGGGGCAATGCCCTCATTCGTGATGCGACCAACTCCAGGGCAAGCGGAAGACCTTCGAGACGGACGGCGATTGCGGCTACTGCACCGCGGTTGTGCTCGTCGAGACGGAAACCGGGACGGGCAGCTGTAGCCCGGTCTATGAGCAGACGTGTCGCGGCGAATGACTCGAGGTCGTCCCCTGCCGATTGAGGGACCGGGAGTGGGGGCACCGGCAACTCTCGCTCGCCACGGATCCTGAGACGGGCACGCGAGGTGGCGATGACCTTCACGCTCGGGGCGTTAGCGAGCAATTCGGCGATGACGGGACCTGCGCCCGGGAGTTGCTCGAGATTGTCGAGCACGAGAAGCAATGTCTTGTCCCGAAGATATGACTTGAGATGATCGGTCGGGTCCACACTCACCGCGGTCTGGATTCCGATCGTCTCCAGCACTGTCGGAAAGATCATGCTCGGGTCATGGGTCGACGCCAGCGAGACGAAAAAGACCCCGTCGTGAAACGGGGACCCCACCCGGCGAGCCAGTTCCACCGACAATCGGGTCTTGCCGGCGCCCCCGGGTCCAGTGAGGGTCAAAAGGCGGTGATCCGATAGCAGACGCTCACCTTCGGCCAGCTCATCCTCACGGCCGAAGAACTCGGTGAGTTGGGCGGGCAGCCGCGACGGGGCTTCCACGCCATGGGGAGGCGGGAAGGTCGCGCGGAGACCCGTCACGGACAACTGACTGATTCGTTCTGGGGCTGTGAGGCCGGCGAGCCTGACAGTTTCCAGTTCGACGAGCGTGGTCCCGTCGGGCTGGCCGGTGTCGAGCAGTTGTGCGGTCGTCGCTGATACGAGGATTTGACCACCGTGTCCGGCCGCTGCGATCCGTGCCGCCCGGTGGACATCCACCCCGACGTAGTTGGCGCCACCGACCACGGCAGTGCCTGTATGCAATCCAATCCTGACCGACACCTGCCCATCCGGCCATGGCTCGGAATGGAGCGATCGGGTGATCTCGGCCGCAGCCGACGCTGCCGCCATCGGATCGGTGAACACCGCGAAGAAGGCGTCACCCTCGGTCGACACCTCCACCCCCCGGTTTTCGATGAGCGCGGCGCGGATCAACTCATTGTGACGCTCCAGCACCCCCCTGTACGCGTCGTCACCCAACCGCTCGATGAGCCGTGTCGAGCCCTCGACATCGGTGAACATGAAGGTGATGGTGCCTTGAGGGAGGTTCGTTTCTGTGGGCGTCATCTCAACCCTTCAGAATATGGTCGTGAGGCTTGTGGCGCGGTCGATGGGGCCAATCGTGTCTGAGCACTATTAGCGGCCAGCCCACCCGCCGTTGTTCACGTAGTTCTTGATCAGCTCCTGGGAATAGGTCTCATCGAGTCGCTTGGCCTCCAGGTCGACCTCGACTTGCAGATCCTCACCACATGGCCGGGTCTCTTCGCGCCACTCGGCGATGTACTCGTCCGTGGTGGTCTTCCCGGCGATGGTGGCCGCTCGGTCGACGGCCACCATGAATCTGTCGGGCAATGGCGCGCTGACCCGGGTCCGCCCCGCTCTTGCTTTCACCTGGGCGGGTATGTCCCGCCAGAAGATCACCGTGATCCGCGGGCTCTCACGTCGCTGCCGATCAGCCATTCAACCCTCACGAAGGGGCGGTAGCCGTCGGCCGGTCATCATCGAGAACATCGGGAAGAGTCGGCCGGCCATCAGAAGAGCCCGACCACGTTCCCGTCGTCGTCAACATCGACATTCATATAGGCCGGGTTGGCGCCCAGTCCCGGCATCGTCCTCATCTCGCCGAGCAAGGGATAGATGAACCCGGCGCCCACCGAGGCGCGCACCTCACGCACCGGCACGGTGAACCCCTTCGGAGCGCCCTTCAAAGCAGGGTCGTGACTGATCGACAGGTGAGTCTTGGCCATGCAGATCGGAAGGTATCCGAACCCGGCCTTCTCGAAGTCGGCGATCTGAGAATCTGCCAGCGCCGAGTACTCGACGCTCTTCGCTCCGTAGACTTTGGTGGCGATGGTCTCGATCTTCTCCTTGATCGGTCGCTCCAAGGGGTAGAGATAGTTGAAGTTCGACGGCCCCTCGGAGGCAGCGGCAACCGCCTCGGCGAGCTCACGGGCGCCTTCACCACCACGAGCATGATGTTCGGTAGTGACGGCAGCCTCCGCACCGGCGGCCAGGGCTATCTCCTTGATCAGGTCGTGCTCGCGTTGGCTGTCGGTGGGGAACCCGTTGATCGCTACCACCACCGGGACGCCGAATGACCGGGCAGTGGCGATGTGAGCCTCGAGATTGGCCATGCCCGCTCGAAGAAGCGGGAGGTTCTCTTCGGTATACGCACCATCCAATGGGCGGCCCGCGATGACTTTCGGCCCTCCACCATGCGTCTTCAAGGCACGGACTGTTGCCACCACCACCACGCAATCGGGCTTGAGTCCGGACACGCGGCATTTGATGTCGAAGAACTTCTCCATACCCATGTCGGCTCCGAACCCCGATTCGGTTACTACGAAGTCGCCGAGATGTAGGGCGACGCGGTCGGCCAGGATCGAGGAGTTGCCGTGGGCAATGTTGGCAAAAGGCCCGGCATGGACAAAAGCCGCCTGGCCCTCGAGAGTCTGCATGAGGGTGGGGTGCAGGGTGTCCTTCATCAGCACCGCCACCGCACCCGCCACCCCCAAGTCCTCGAGGGTGATGGGCTTGCCGTCTTTTGCGGAGCCGACCACGACCCGACCGCAGCGGTCACGCAAGTTGCGGAGCGCCGAGGCGTAGTTGTCGCCGTCGGCAAGGGCGAGGATCGCCATCAGCTCACTCGCAACCGTGATGTCGTAGCCGGACTCACGGGGCCGGCCGTCCGCCGACCCACCCAGACCGATCACCACGTTGCGCAGCGCCCGGTCGTTGACATCGACGACCCGCCGCCAGCTGATCTTGTTGGGCTCGATGTTGAGTCGTTCGAGCCCCAGTTCGGTGAGACGCTCCGTGGTGAGGCGCCCCTCGTGGTACCAGCGGGCGTCGATGGCGGCCGCCACCAGGTTGTGGGCGACCGAGATGGCGTGCATGTCACCGGTGAGATGAAGGTTGAACTCGTCCATCGGTACGACCTGGCTGTACCCGCCGCCGGCGGCACCGCCCTTGATCCCGAACGTCGGGCCCATGCTCGGCTGGCGAATGCAGGCAATCGACTTGTGGCCAATGGCACCGAGGCCCTGGACGAGGCCAACGGTCGTGGTGGTCTTGCCCTCTCCCAACGGGGTCGGTGTGATCGCGGTGACGTCGACGTATTTGCCTCTCGGATTGCCGCTGATGCGTTTGAGAGCGTCGAGATGGATCTTCGCCTTGGCCGCCCCGTAGGGGATGATCTCCGCTTCCTCCAACCCGAGATCCCGGGCAACCTCCATGATGGGCCTCAGCTTGGCGGCGTAGGCGATCTCGAGGTCGCTGGGAAATGGTGGGGTGGGACTCAATGGGCTCTCCTCCCGGTGGCAGGGCGGCGTGTGCCGGATGATGGTACTGGTGCCATGTGACGGGACAAGCGGCTCGTCATTCGAATCTGTGAGTAGAGGCCCGGTCCATTAACTTCAGACTTCGTCGCAACAGGAGAACGACTTGAAGACGCAATACCGGGTGGTGATCATCGGCGGTGGTGTCGTTGGTGCCAGTGTCGCTTATCACTTGACCAAGTACGGCTGGCCCGATGTGGCGATCGTCGAGCGTTCGGTCCTCACCGCCGGCTCCAGTTGGCATGCGGCCGGCGGCTTCCACGCTCTCAATGCCGACCCCAACATCGCCGCCTTGCAGGCCTATACCATCGACCTGCTCTCCGAGGTCTCTGCCGAGGCGGACCTCGACATCGGGATGCACATGCACGGTGGCATCAGCTTCGCCTCGGCTCCCGAGCGGTGGGAGTGGCTTCAGGCGACCTATCGCATTTACCAGACAATGGGTATCGAAGACTGCCACTTGATGACCCCAGAGGAAATCGCGGAACGATGCCCGATCATCGATGTGGACGGGGTCTATGGCGGGTTGTGGGCCGATCGGGAGGGCTATATCGATTGCTCTGCGGTCGTGCACGCCTACGTCAAAGCCGCCCGACAACGCGGTGCCGACGTGATCGAGCACAACCGGGTCGTCGAGTTGAATCAGCGCCCAGACAAGACCTGGGATGTGGTCACCGAGCAGGGCACGATTCATGCCGAGCATGTGGTCAATGCCGCCGGTCTGTGGGCCAAACAGGTAGGCCGCATGGTCGGATGGGAAGCTCCCGTGTCCCCGTTGGCCCATCATTACCTGGTCACAGAGCACATCCCGGAGTTGGGCTCGTTCGACGGCGAGATCCCGATGATGATCGACCTGGAGGGCTTCACCTACATGCGTCCTGAACTGGACGGGATCTTGATGGGGATCTACGAGATCAATCACCGACATTGGAGCATGGATGGAGCGCCCTGGGACTACGGGATCGAATTGCTCCAACCGGACACCGACCGCCTCACCGATGAGCTGACCCTGGCCATGAGGCGTTACCCCGTGTTGGAGCGCACCGGCATAAGCAGATGGGTCAACGGCGCGTTCACCTTCTCACCCGATGGCAACCCTCTCGTCGGACCGGTACCCGGGATAGAGAACTTTTGGTCGGCATGTGCGGTCATGGCGGGCTTCCTCCAGGGCGGCGGCGTGGGCAAGTCTCTCGCCGAGTGGATGATTCTGGGTGAGCCCGAAGAAGACATCTTCGGCATGGACGTTGCCAGGTTCGGCTCCTATGCGGAAAACCGCCGATATATCAAGGAGATGACCGGACAGTTCTACTCCCGGCGCTTCGTGATGACCTATCCCAACGAACAGCTCTGGGCAGGTCGGCCGCTGCGAATGGCACCGGCCTATGACGCCATGAACGAGGCAGGTGCCTATTGGGGGGTCCTCTACGGATTGGAGATCCCCCTCTATTTCGCCGAGAAGGGATTCGAGGAGGCCCCGACACTGAAGCGATCCAACGCCTTTGACATCGTTGGCGAGGAGTGCCGGAGGGTGCGCTCAGGCGTCGGCATCATCGACATCACTGCGTTCTCCCGCTACGTGGTGGCCGGGCCAAGGGCCGAGGCGTGGCTGGATCGGATGATGACTGTGAAGCTGCCCGGCGCCGGTCGGATCAAGCTGTCACCGATGCTCGGCCATGATGGCCGTCTCAAGGGTGACCTCACCCTTCTCAACTGGGGTGATGGCACATGGTGGATCATGGGCTCGTACTACCTGCGGTCGTGGCACATGCGGTGGTTCAACGATCATCTGGAGGACGGTGTCACCGTCAGGGACATCTCAGATGCCGTGGTCGGTTTTGGTCTATCCGGTCCGAAGGCGCGTGACCTGCTCGACATGGTCACCCATGACGACGTTTCCAACGAAGCATTCAGATTCATGTCGTGTCGGGAGATGGATGTGGGTCTGATCCGTGCCAAGGTCGGTCGCATCTCGGTGACCGGTGAGCTCGGGTACGAGATCCACTGCCCCGCCGCGGAGCACATCGAACTACGCCGGACCCTCCTCGAGGCCGGCCGGGAGTTGGGGGCGATCGAATATGGCTTCAACGCCATGAACTCCCTTCGTCTCGAAAAGAGCTTCGGGATCTGGTCAAAGGAGTTCCGTCAGGAGTACACGCCGGGAATGACGGGGATGGACCGGTGGTTCGACTGGTCCAAGGACTTCATCGGCGCCGAGTCTGCGCGGAAGGAACACGATGAGGACGGGGCCCAAATGAAGCTGGTGACCATGGAGATCGATCCGGTCGGTGCCGACGGGTCCGATTACGAGCCGGTCTGGGTCGATGGCCGGCGGGTCGGCTATGTGACTTCAGGGGGCTACGGCCACGTCGTGGGAAAGAGCCTGGCCATGGGGCTCGTCGAACGCGAGCACAGTCATGTCGGAACCGAGCTAACCACCCACGTAGTCGGTGTCGAACGTCCGGCGCAGGTGATCGACCCCTCTCCGTACGACCCGAGTGGCTCAGCAATGAGAGCCTGAGCCGCCGGGCGATCAGACCAGGGATTGGACGATCTGGATAGGGTGCCCATCGGGATCGGCCAGCCAGGCGATACGCAGTCGATCCAGCCAGACATGTGGTGCAGCGAGAGCCGGGCATCCAGCCTCGGTCATGGTCCCGTATGCGGCGTCGACGTTGTCTGTCCAGAGTATGACTGCTGCTCGCTGGCCGACCGAGACCGGATCGAGGCCGTGGTCGTCGCGAGTCGACTCAACCGAGGCGACTCCGATCTTGTATCCGTCGAGGACCAGGTCGACGTGGATCGGTGCTCCCGTCTCGGGCACCCGAAAGGTCTCGGCGAATCCGAGCCCACCGTAGAAAGCGGCCGACTTCTCTACATCCTCGCTGAACAGGATCACCTGGGGTTCGTGGAACATGCCGCGACCCTAAGCCTTTGGGGCTTCAAGTTTCATCACACTCCTGCCGATGTCGACCCGATGTCCGGGAATGACCGCAAAAGCAGCGAAGACCTCATTCGAGAGGCGAACCAGAGACTGCGAAGTGCCGCTGCGGACACCGAGCCTGCAGTGGACACCGCGCCTGCTACGGACACCGCGCCTGCTACGGACACCGAGCTTGCTGCAGACACCGCGCCTGCGGTGGAAACCCCTTCGTGGGATGCTGACGAAACCCCTCACCAGAAGCCCGAGACGCCTCCTGTTGATCCACAGCCCATCGAGTACCGCTCAGATCACGAAGCGGCCGAGGAAACCACGTTTCACGGACCCCTCGAGACCCGGACGCCACGACGCACCGGGATCAGCGGAAGGTTCGCTCGTCTGATCGTGACGGGTCTGATTCTCGGAGGCTGGTTTCTGTTCACGACACTCGACGACGCCGACCGTGGTGACTCGGGGGCGATCGTCGAAGCAGGCGACCTCGACGTTATGAGCCTGCAGGTGGGCGACTGCTTCGACGATGCGGACAACCTCGACGAAGTCGTGTTCGAAGTGGCGGCAGTGCCCTGTACTGGAGCTCATGACAATGAAGTGTTTTCCGTGCAGTCGCTGGGCGCTTCGTTTGGAGATACCTACCCGGGTGAGGACGCGCTCAGCGAGTACACCTATGGGGTCTGTAGTGGTACGACCTTCGACTCCTATGTCGGTTCGTCATACGTCGACTCGTCGTTGGAGGTCTTCACCTTTACCCCGACTCAGGACTCGTGGGACGATGGCGACAGGGAGTTTGTCTGTGCCCTCTATCGCCTCGATTTCGGCAAGCTCACCGGCACCGCGCGTGGCAGCGGGCTTTAGGGCCGGGCGTATCGGGACTTAAGACCCTCCCGATCGTGGGTCGGCATGACCGATGATCACGGCGAGATGTCGACGTGGACCCGCGGGACGCTTGCGACCGAGCATCGGCACTCCCAACCTGGCGTGTACCTCTACTGGATCCCGCTAGGAGCCGGGGGTTCTGGCTTTGTCGAGCTGAACGGACGCTTCTACGAACTTTGCAAGGCCTTTCTGGAACGCCGTCGCCCGCTACGCCTCTATCACACCGCACTCGTGATCCGTCTTCCGGAAGGTGGGTTCGTCGTCGAGACCATGTGGCCGAGTCCCGATGAAGACATTCGCTCCCGGGGTGTGGTCGTGGAGGGGCCTGTTTTCGCACCTTGGCTCGGATCCACGAGGCTGTTCCGATATGAGGTTCGCTGTTGGCGTGACGGCGTCCTACCTGACGCGGACGAAGCGGTCGACGGTCCACAACGAGTCAGTGGCGATCTCGTGCTGGCCCGTCGTCTCATTGACCGGGTCGCGTCGGTGCCCAGATTGATCTGGGGTCGGGACCAGTTGGGCGCGGGTGACATGTGGAACTCGAACTCCGTGATCTCCTGGCTTCTGGCAACGACTGGGGTTCCCATGGAGACGATCGTGCCGCCTGGCCGGGGACGCGCTCCCGGCTGGGATGCCGGGGTGGAGATGGCTCGACGGCTATCGATGTCGACTGCTCATACCTGAGACCGACCTGGGATCCCCGTGGGTTGGGTGATCGGCGCCGATGAATGATCCTCGCCAAATCTGTCGGTGCTGGTCTTTAGATTCGAACATATGTTTGGAGCTCAGCTCCCATTGGGTTTTCCCGGGGAAGAGGCCGACTATGTGAGTGCGTGGTCGGACCCCGATTTCGAGGAACGTGTGTTCCTCTTGACGGTTGACGATCTGAATACAGGTTGGGTCGAGGACTCGCGGCATCGTCTGCCCGATCTGGAGTCTGTTGCTCCTGGTCCGTTTCTCTTCGCCATTCTGGAGGGAATCGACCGCTCGAGGTTGAACGGGTTCGACATGGTGGAAGTGTTGAAGGCTCGGGAGCGGTTAGTAGCTCATTGTCAGGCGGCTGCTCAGGAGGATATGGTCGAGATTTCCCATGCGGCTTCAGGCGATTCTGATTCCGATGTGGAGCGGTTGGCTGAGGCGTTCGAGTACGCCGCGGATGAGATCCGGGCTGCCCTCACCTTGACCCGGAGGGCGGCGGAGACCCGTTTGGACTATGCCACCGACCTGGTGAGTCGTCTCCCTCAGGTTCAAGAGCTACTGGAACAAGGGTTGATCGACTGGCCGAAGGCGCGGGTGTTTGTCGACGGGACCGCCCACCTCAGCGTCACCGAAGCCCGGTCGGTGGTTGCGGAGCTGACAGACCGTGCTTCGAAACTGACTACTGGTCAGCTGCGGGCTCGGATCCGCAAATTCGCGGTGGAGGCCGACCCTGATGAGTCAGTGAAACGTCACGAGCAGAGACTCGAGGAGCGTCGGGTTTGGGTGGAGCCGACCACCGACGGCACTGCGAACATATATCTGTTGGACATCCCCCTGGTTGACGCTCAGTTGATCCGGAACCGGATACACCGGCACCTCATCTCAATCCCGAAATCTCAACGTCACGGTCGGACCACCTCCCGACTCCAGGCCGACATCGCAGTCGACCTGTTGAGAGGCCATGACCGCGGGAGCGGCACCGGCAAGGGTTTCGTCGATCTGCGGATTCCGTTGTCCACGCTGGCGGGTTTGGACGATCAGGCGGGGTGGCTGGACGGGATCGAACCGGTGGCCGCCGATATCGCCCGGCAGGTCGCCGACCTATCCCACGATGCGGAATGGCGATATACGGTCACAGACGACGACGGGACGATCATCCACATCGGCACCACCCGACGCCGGCCGTCGAAACCTTTGTCCCGGCTGATGGAATCTCTACAGCCGGTGTGTGCGGGACCGGGATGCCGCGTCCCCGCCAGCCAATGCGACTTCGACCATCTCCAGCCCTGGAACCAGTTGGGACCGACCAACGATCGTAACGGCGGGCCGAAATGTCGTCACGACCACACATTGAAACAACACGGGTGGAAACACCACAGGCTCGACCGGCATGACATCTGGACCAGCCCGTTAGGGCACACCTACACCTATCCGATCGACGACGACCATCCGCCGTAGGCAGCGCAGGGGGCAGTCCCACGCGTTTTGACACGCAAGTATCTACTTGCCTATAGTCCTCACTGCAAGTGGACGTGTATCGAGCCCTGGCCGACTCCACCAGGAGGTTGATCTTGGATGAGTTGAAGGAGAGAGACAATCAGACCCTTTTCGAGCTGTGCACACGTCTGATGACCAAGCACGGAATCGACTCCAGTCGTCAGGCCATCTCCCAACACCTCGATGTCCTGGAGACTGCGGGTCTCATCACCACCCGTCGCGAGGGTCGATACAAGTTCCATCAACTGCAGACCAGGCCGCTCGCGGAGATCTTCGAACGGTGGGGTCTGAGTCGAGAGGACAGACAATCATGAAAATAAATGTCACTTCCGTGTTCGTCGACGACCAACGTGAGGCACTTCGGTTCTACACCGACGTCCTGGGCTTCGAGAAGCGAGCCGATATACCGGTCGGAGATGCAGCCTGGCTGACGGTGGGCTCACCTGAACAGCCCGATGGACCGGAGTTGTTGTTGGAGCCGAGCGATCATCCTGCGGTTGGGTCTTTCAAGGAGGCTCTGGTGGAGGATGGCATCCCTGCCGCCTCGTTTGCCGTCGACGATGTTCAAGCCGAGTATCGAAGACTGAAAGATCAAGGCGTGGTATTCACCCAGGAACCCCTGGAGATGGGGCCTACTGTCACCGCGGTGTTCGATGACACCTGTGGGAACCTGATTCAGATCGCGGCGATGACTCAGTAGTCGGTCTCGACCCCGCCCTCGGCTCGACGGCGTTCGACGAACTCCTCGAGCTCGTTGCGTACGGCCGGATCCATCGGCGGCTCCTCGTATGAGGACATGAAGACGTCCACGAGCTCGACCATCTTGTCTTTGGCTTCCGGCCGACCGGCCTCATCCCAGCTCTCGTAGTTGCGCCAGTCCGACAGCAACGGCTTGTAGAAGGCATCGCGGAAGCGCTCCAGAGTGTGCGGTGTCCCGAAGAAGTGGCCACCCGGGCCGACATCACGCACTGCGTCGAGTGCCATGCCGTCTTCGGTGAAGTCGATGGGGTCCATGAAACGCATGACCATGCCGCAGAGGTCGGCGTCGAGGATCATCTTCTCGAACGAGGCACGCAACCCTCCTTCCATCCAACCGACGGCATGGATGAGCATGTGGGCGCCACCCATGATCGCCCCCCACAACGAGAACACCGACTCGTAGGCAGCTTGAGCGTCCAACGCATTGGCTGCGTTCACGCCGGACGACCGGTAGGGGATGTTGTAGCGGCGGGTGAGCTGGCCCGTGATCATCGCCGTCTGCATGAATTCCGGAGTCCCGAACGCTGGTGCCCCACTCTGCATGTCGACGTTGGAAGTGAATCCGCCGTATACGACAGGCGCTCCGGGACGCACCACCTGGGTGAATGCGATGCCGGCCAACGCTTCGGCGTTGTGCTGGGCCATTGCCCCGGCCACCGTGACGGGTGCCATGGCTCCGGCGAGAGTGAATGGCGTGATGATGATCACCTGGTTGCGGGAGCTGAACTCGATGATCCCCTGCAGCATTGGCGTGTCGTAACGCAGCGGGGAGCTCGCATTTATCACGCTGATCACCGACGGTTCCTGTTCGAGCGTGGAGTCGTCGATCTGACGGGCAATCTTGATCATCTCCAAGGCGTCGAGGTTGCGTTGAGCCCCGAGGCTGTAGGCATGAATGACTCGATCGGAAAGTGTCAGCATGTCGTACAGGGCGTCGAGGTGGCGTACCGAGGCGTGGATGTCCACGGGCTCGACCGGGTAGCCACCCCAGAGGTGCACCGTGTTCAGCGTCTGGCCCAGACGGAGCAGATTTTGAAAGTCCTTCCGGTTGCCGACGCGTCGCCCACCAGCCTCGTCGCCGACGTTTGGCGGGCTGGAGACTGCGGTGAAGGCGACCGAATTCCCACCCATGTGGATGTTGCGCTCCGGATTGCGGGCGTGGATGGTGAATTCGGAGGGTGCGGTGGAGATCTTCTCTGCGATGAACTCGGGGTCGAAGCGCACACGTTGCGAGTCGGTCTCGACCCTGGCACCAGCATCGGCGAGAAGCCGTCTTGCCTCCGGGTCGAGAAAATCCATTCCGATCTCTGAGAGGATTTGGAGAGATGTCTCGTGGATTTTCTCGATTTGCTCCTCGGGGACGAGATCGACGGGTGCGAAGGAACGTTTTGGTTGCTTCCATGGGGGCTGTGGCGGTGTGGCCGGGCGGTCGCTGTCACGTTCCCGACGCCGTCGCCCCGTTCTTCTTCCCCGCGTGTCGTCCACTACACCTGCTCACTGTTTCAAGTTGCGGGGAACCTAACAGTGCCCGGACTCGTCCGCTTTCCGTAGGGTTAGCCGGATGACACGTGGTTTCGGAATCGACGCCAGCCTCCCCCTCGATGTGGCGCTGGAGGTGGCGACTCTGGTTGAACGCGCCGGGTATGGATCGTTTTGGGTGAATGGGAGTCCGCACGATGGCGCGCTGAACATCGTCGAGGGGGCACTCAGACGCACCGAATTAGACGTTGGTGTCGGCGTCTTTCCACTGACCAAGATCTCAGCCGAAGAGTTGGTGGGCGAGGTGCGGGGGAGAGATCTCCCCCAGAACCGTCTCTGGCTCGGTATCGGCTCGAACCGCAAGCCGGGAGCGTTGGATGAGGTCCGCCGTGCCGCGCACACCATTCGCGAGGAGCTCGACGTCGTCGTGACCACGGGTGCGGTGGGACCGAAGATGTTGGCGCTGGCAGCAGAAGTAGCCGACGCGGTCATCTTCACCTGGTCGTTGGCGGCCGAAGTGGAGGGAGCTCGCGGGATCCTCAACGAAACCGCTCATGACGTTGGCCGCGAGACGCCGATTGTTGTGTCCTTCATCCGTTGTGGGCTGTTACCCCAGGCTGCTGACGCCATCGCCGAACGCGCCACGGCCTACGGCGCCATCCCGCACTATCGGAATGTCTTCGACCGTCACGGTCTTCGCGCCTCTGACACCGTGGTGACCGGGACCGATCGAGCCGAGCTGCTCGACGGGATCGAATTCGAGGAGACCGTCCTCGACCTGTCGGTGATCCGCGCCATCCCCGCCGAGAACACCGTGGCCTCACTGGCCGAGTTGGTCACCGCCTGCGCGCCTTAATCGTTCCTAATGCTGTAGGGGCCATATATGGTCCCTACAGCGTCTCGTTCGGAGCCTCCTGATCATTCGACTCCGTTCATTGACTCCGCGATGGCCACAGCTCGGTCAAGACCGTCGGCCAGCTCGAGACGGTGGTCGACACCGCCTCTTTGCCATAGCAAAGTGTTGCCGGCCAGCCGTGCGCTCGCCTCGATCCGGTTGCCCTGCTCGTCGAGGTAGGTGAACGAGTGTTCGGCTCCTTCGATCCACAAGGCAGTCCCCCCTGCCAATTGGACATCGGTCACGGAAGTATCCGGCGCGATCAGCTTCTCGCCGAAGGATGTGCTTATCGCCCGTTGGGTAAGCAGGATCGGGCCTTCCCACAACATCGAGACCAAGCCCGCCTCGAAGTAGGTCTCCTCGGGTGGACCCAGGAGTTCGGGGTAGCCCACTTCGAACTCGACCCGAGATGCCGCTTCCGAAAGTGTCACCGGATCGCCCAGCTGCAGATCCCGGCCCAGGTCGGACGGGGTTTGCTGGATGAAGCCAATCCGGACTCCCGCCTCCTGAAACAGATTGGCAACGGCCTGTCGGGTGCCCGGGATGAGGGCTACAAGGATCACCAGGGTCCCGACGGCCGCCCACACCCATCGGCGCAGACGGACATCACGCGGTCGCATTTCGGACTCGATTCGAGACACGACCCGCGTCGCCAAGTGCTCAGATGGCTTCGGCCAGTCCACGGCGTCGGGCAGGGCGGCGAGGGTACGCTCCAGCCGGTTCACATCTGGTCCTCTCCGAGGATATGTCGTAGTCGTTCCAGCCCGCGCGACGTTCTCGACTTCACGGTGCCCAGCGGGATACCGAGAACCAATGCCGTCTCCCGCTCGGAGAATTCGAGGAGGAAACGATGGGTGAGAACCGCTCGATAGCGTTCGGGGAGGGCATCGATCGCGGCGAGAACCGTGGCCTGGTCGGATCGGGTGACAACCAAGGTCTCAGGTGATGGGGCCGCACCACCCGAGACCGGGTCGCTGGCCTCCCGAATTGCGAGTTGGTGGCGGCGTTTTGCGCTGCGGACCCGGTTGAGGGCTTCGTTCCGCACGATTTTCAACAGCCATGGGCGAAACGGCGAACCGGCCCGGAAGCCCGACAGGGCGGCGTAGGCCTTCACGAATGATTCCTGCGTCACGTCTTCGGCCTCCGCATGGTCGCGCACGACGAGATGTGCCACCCGAATCGCAACATCTTGATGGGCCCGGACGAGTTGTTCGAAGGCAACGACGTCGCCATTTCTCGACCTCTCGATCAGATCGACTTCTTGCAGTGGACGGCCCTCCACCGTTGTCTCACAAATGGATACACCACAAACGGTCCGGAAGTTCCCCGCGTCTCAACCGTCGGTCAAGAAATCAGCCCGAGCTCCGCACCGGCCTCGAGGATCACATCACGAATGTAGGTTCCGAAAGAACTCGACGGCAAGAGGAGATATGACGGATCCCCTTGCTCGTCGTCTCGGACGATTTCGGTGGCGACGCCGGCGAGAAGGGTTCGGGCCGCGGCGGAATCGGGGAACATGCCGTCTCCGAGATCGAGCGCACACACCCGATTGATCAGTGTCGCCGCCTCGACACCTGTGAGGCGGAACATGGCACGCACATGGGTCAAATCGACCGAGTCTTCGGGACGTCCACCCAGCACCGTCCACTCACCAGGGCTGACCGACCACACCAATCCGTCTTTGGCCTTCTGTGAGGTGCCCGGTTTGATGTCCTCGTAACCGGCGAAGACCCTCCACTTCGGAGTCCGGGATTTATCGGACAACGACAGATCAGCCACGAACGCGAACACCTCCCGGGTCAAAGTGGGCATGCTCGGCGAGCACCCTGGCCGCCGCGACGTCCCCGTTGGGAAGACGGATCTGTATCCGTTGGTCAGCCCCCGCCAGACCGGGTTCTACCTGGCCGAGACAGATCGACCTCCCCAGAGTTGGTGACATCCGGCTGGAGGTGATCCGACCCCGGATCGTGCCTTCGTGGTCGACGATCTGGCACGACTCCACGGGAACGAGCTTGGGATCCTCGGTTTGAATAGCTACGAGTTGGGGATATTCGCCACGGCCGACTTGCCAGGCCAGCTCCGGTTTCCCGGCGAAGTCCTGCTTGTCCATTTTGATCGCCCAGTCGAGACCGAACCCAAATCCTTGACTGAGCCCATCAGTGTCCTGGCCGATTATGAAATGACCCTTTTCGAGCCGGAGGATGCGTTGCGCTTCGACACCGAACGGACGGACGTCCAAGTCGTTCCCGGCCTCCAACAGAGCCTCCCACACTTCGAGCCCGTGGGATGAGGGTATGTGGATCTCAAAGGAGAGCTCACCGGTGAACCCGATCCGCCACACGAAACAGTCCTCGATGCCGGCGACGGTCCCGGTGCGAACCTCCATATAGGGGAAGGCATCGGGGTCGAGGTCGATGTTGGTAACACGTCGCACCAACTCCCGTGACTTCGGGCCGGCCACATTGATGCTGGCGTAGCCGTCGGTCACGGCGGTCATCTTCACATCCCAGTCGGGATGACCCGTCTGCAGCCACTCATCGAGCCAGTTCCAAACCGTCCCCGCACCTCCCGACGTCGTCGACATCATGTAGTGGTCCTGGCTGAGACGTCCGGTGACCCCGTCGTCGAGGATGACCCCGTCTTCGGCACACATGATCCCGTAGCGAACCTTGCCGACACCGAGATTGGACCACTTGTTCACATAGACCAGCTCCAGCAGCTCGGGCACGTGCCTGCCACGAAGGTCGATCTTCCCGATGGGGCTGACATCGATTATCCCAACTGCCTCTCTGACGGTGCGCACCTCAGATGCGGGGTCGCCGTAGTGCTCGGGACGTATCCACTGCCCCGCTACCAACTGTTTGGCGCCTCGAGCCTCGTGCCACGGCTGAATGGTGGAGTAGCGCACGGGCTCGTGTCTCCGCCCGGCGAGAGTGCCCAATCGGATCGGAGCATATGGGGGCCGCCAGGTGGTGGTCGATCCTTCGAGGAGACTCGACCCAATGGCCTCGCCATGAACTGCCAATGCGTTGACCGCCTCCACCTTTCCCTGGAGCGGTCCCATGCCCACCGTGGTGTACCGCTTGGCCAGCTCCAACGTGTCGTAACCCTCCTTGGCGGCGGAGATCAGGTCTTTGGAGGTCACGTCTTCGGAGAAGTCGACGAAGCCATGGGTCGAGGCCCGGAACATCTCGGGATGGTCGTCGTGACCCAGCCCGGGAATGTCGATTGGGCTTGCCTTTTCAGTCTTCATGGGTCGGCCGGCGGGGGCATTGCTCTGCCACAACGCCTTGACCATCGCGGCCCGTCTTGCGGCTTCGGCACCCGTGGCCGCGCCGTGAGCTATCAGTTCCACGGCGGGGCCGTCACCCACTATCCCGCCGGTGGCGAGCACCTCCTCCGGAAGACCGTTGGGAACGTGCCTCGCCGCTTCGAGCACGTAGAGGGGGCGGTCGCCCGCCATGTTGAGCAGCGCCGTTGGTGATGTCCACCCGGTGGCTGTCACCAGGAGGTCGGCGTCGATGCGGTTTCCCTTCGAGTCGAGCACCGAGGTGACCTCCTTGGTCCCAACGGCCTCGTGAACCGTGCCGCCGGTCCGGGCGTCGATCACGGCGGCGATATCGACCCCGGCCCGTTCCAGATCTGTCACAGCGGCATCGCCGGAGGCATTGGCGGTGAGGACGACGGCCCGGTCGCCGGGTCGCACCGCGTAGAGGTTGATGAGTCGGCGCACTGCAGTGGACAGCATGACCCCAGGCAGGTCGTTGCCTTTGAACACATAGGGTCGTTCCAGAGTGCCCACCGCGACGACGAGGCACTTCACCCTTGCCTTCACCAGACGCTCCCGCACCCCGGGCACGTCACGCTGCACCACCGACACCCAGTTGTGGTCGTAGCGGCCGCTCACCACCGAGTCGGTCATCACCTCGATGGCATGGTTGCTTCGGACCCGGTCGGCGAGGTCATCCAGAGTCGCCAACTCCTCGGGCCCCCCATATCGGAGGTGCCCACCGAGCTGCGGCTCCTCTTCGACCAGGATCACCGAGGACCCGGCCTCGGCGGCGGCAATCGCCGCCGCCATGCCTGCCGGCCCGCCCCCGGCCACCAGCACGTCGGGATGGGCGTATCTGTGGTCGAAGCGACCCGGCTCCGTACGCTGGTCCACCTTGCCTCCGGCCGCGAACCTGCTCAGCATTTTCTGGTACGCAGGCCACAGAGGGCGCGGTGCCATGAAGGTCTTGTAGTAGAAACCGGGAGACAAAAACCGCCCCACCAGCCGGTTTGTCGCCTTGACGTCGAAGTCAAGCGATGGCCAGGCATTTTGCGGCTCGACGATCATCTCTGGCTCGATGTGACGGTGGCCAGCCCGGACGTTGGGATCGTCACCCACTTGCACCATGACGTTCGGGTCGTGATAGGTGGCAGTGAGAATGCCTCTGGGTCGGTGGTACTTGTAACTGCGGGAGAAGATGCGGACGCCCGCGGCCGCCAGAGCCGAGACGATGGTGTCACCTGAGTAACCGTGGAATGTGTCACCGTTCCAGCCGAAACTGATTTGGCGGGTTCGGTCGATGACCTCCCCCGGCTGGTGGTCCATGCGATAGTCGGTCACGCCTGCTCCCCACCGACCAACTCGACGTCACGGATCTCGTTGGTAACCGTATGCCGCTCCAGCATCAGGTAGCGGCGACATCCGGAGACGTGGAACCAGCGTTCGGAAACCCAGTCGGCGAGGTTCTCTCGCATGTACAGATAGCGACGCCACTCGCTGGGCTCGGTGTCGTTCACGTCGGGTCGCGACCGGGTCTCACCCTGGAACGTGAACTCGTCGCTGTTGCGCGGCCCACAGTTGGGGCACAGGATCACCAGCATGATCAGTGGCCGACTGCGGCCGCCCCTTTCTCCGCCGTCAGAGTTCCCGCCTCGAAGCGGTCGAGACCGAAGGTTCCGATCAGCTCACCGGGTCGGCCATTGGCGATCATGTCCGCCACTGCCTCCCCGGCCACCGGCCCGGCCTTGAACCCATATGTGCCCCATCCCACGTCGACGAAGAATCCCTCGACAGGTGTGGGGCCGATGATCGGGCCAAAGTCGGGCGTCATGTCACACAGACCAGCCCATTGGCGAAGGAGCCGCATATTGGAGATCGCTGGCATCAATTCGAGGACGTGGTTGGCCAGACCGGTCGTGAACTCCAGGGACCCCCGCGTGGAATAGCTGGCGAAGGGATCGACGCTGGCGCCGAACACCAACTCACCCCGAGCCGTCTGACTCACGTACGTGTGGAGGCTCCCCGAGACGATGACAGGGTGGAGGAAGGGTCTCACCGGCTCGGTGACGGCCGCTTGTAGTGGCCGGGTGGTTATCGGGAGCTCGACACCGGCCATGGCCGCTACCAGTGAGGCCCAGCCTGCGGTGCAGTTGACCACTGTCCCGCTGGCGATCCGCCCCCGGCTCGTATGCACGCCGGCCACCTTGCCTTCGGCCAATTCGATACCGGTGACCTCGGTCTCCTGGTGGATGTGGGCACCCATCGCATTGGCAGCCCGCGCATATCCCCAGACCACCGCGTCATGGCGGATGATCCCGCCGGGGGGATGCCAAAGGGCTCCGAGGATGGGGTAGCGGGGATGGTCGCTCGTGTCGAGAAACGGGGCGAGTTCTCTGACTGCGTCAGGGCTGATCACAGATGAGTCGATGCCCTCGACCTTGTTGACCTCGGCTCGCCATCGCATCGTGCGCAGGGACGAATCGCTGTGTGCCAGCGTCATGTGGCCGCGCTGTTCGAACATCACGTTGAAGTTGAGGTCGTCAGCCAAACGCTCGTATAACTTCACCGAACGGTCATAGAACCGTGAGCCTTCTGGGGTTAGATAGTTGGAGCGAACGATCGCAGTGTTGCGACCCGATCCGCCGCTGCCGATGTAACTCTTCTCAAGTACGGCGACGTTGGTGATGCCGTGGTTGCGGGCCAGGTAGTAGGCGGTGGCCAGTCCATGGACGCCACCGCCGATGATGACGACGTCGTAAGACGACGCCAACTCGTGATGGTCCCACACCCGAGGCCAGGGCGAGCGTGACATGCCTTGGCGGAAGAGGTTCCACGCTGAATATCGCTGTCTAATGCTCATCGGGCTATGGCCATGCTGGCGAGACCATAGATATGCTCGCACACATGAGCGAGAGACCTCACTACGACGCGATCATCATCGGTGCCGGCATCATTGGCTCCAATCTCGGATTCGAGATGTCAAAGGCTGGTTTCAAGACACTCAACATCGACAAGTTGCCTGCGGCTGGCTACGGATCGACCGCCAACTCCTGTGCAATCGTGCGCTGTCACTATTCGACCTGGTCAGGCGTCGCAATGTCCTACGAGGGGTTTCATTTCTGGAAGAACTGGGAGGAATACCTGGAGACCGATGACGAGCGAGGTGTCGCCGGCTTCGTCCAGTGCGGGGCGGTATACGTCGGCGACAGCGAACGCTACGAGAAGAAGGTGCTCCCCCTGTTCGACGAGATCGGGATCGAGTACGAGGTCTGGGATGCCAAGGAAATGGCCGAGGAGGCCGGATACCTCGACACGGGGAGTTACGCCCCGCCAAAGAGACCCGAAGAAGATGACTTCTGGGCTGAACCGCAAAGGCAGATCACCAGCGTGGTCCACACACCTGTCGCCGGCTACATCACTGACCCACAGCTCGCTACCCACAACCTGCAACGTGCCGCCGAGGCCAAAGGCGGGGAATTCATGTTCAATGCCGCAGTGGCGGACATCAGGGTCGAGGAGGGAGGGGTGGCCGGGGTCACCCTCGAAAACGGGACCGAGATCGATGCTCCCATCGTGGTAAACGTCGCAGGTCCCCATTCCTTTGTCATCAACGAGATGGCCGGTGTGGCCGATTCGATGAACATCAAGACTCGCGCCTTGCGTCATGAGGTCCACCACGTCCCCTCGCCCGAAGGCATCGATTTCGAAAAGGACGGCATGCTCGTGGGGGACGACGACATGGGCACCTACTTCCGCCCCGAGGTGGGCAATCACATCCTGGTAGGCAGCCAGGATCCCGAATGCGATCCGCAGGTCTGGGTGGAGGACCCCGACGAGTTCGAGCGAGGTATCACCGAAGATCAATGGAAGGCTCAGGTACTGCGTCTTGCCCGCCGCATCCCGTCCCTGGGTGTCCCCTCGGAGAAGAAGGGTGTCGTCGATCTCTATGACGTGAGCGACGACTGGATCCCGATCTACGACAAAACAGATCTTCGGGGGTTCTACGTCGCGATTGGCACCAGCGGCAACCAGTTCAAGAACTGTCACGTCGCCGCCTACTGCCTGACGAAGTTGATCCAGGCCGTGGAGGCTGGGCATGACCACGATGCCGAGCCGGTCAGAGTGAAGATGCCCTATACGAGCCTGGAGCTCGATATGTCAGTCTTCAGTCGCAACCGCGAGATCAACAAGGACTCCTCCTTCAGCGTTCTCGGCTAGGAGTCGATCGGCCAGGTAGCTAACTTCGCTACACCAAATGAGCACGGAGCCGACGGAGTCTCCACACTCGACACTCGATACTCAATATTCGAAAGACATGTCAACCCAGTGGGTCGCCCACAAGTTCGGCGGCACGAGTCTCGCCGATGCCGACGCCTACCGGGCGGTCACGGCGATCATCGAGAATTCGGGCCCTTCCCGTCAGGCGGTGGTGGTATCCGCCGCCGCCGGGATGACCGACGGTCTCATCGACCTGGTCTCGCGGGCGGCGCGCCGCGACGCCACCTCCGAGGAGCTGGCGGACAGTCTCCGCGATCGTCAGGTATCGATCGTCGAGGACCTCCTCGACACCAAGCCACACGACCTCATCGCTCGGATCGACAAGGACTTTGCCGACATCAAGGACGTATTGCGGGCGTCGAGCGTGATGGGAACCGCCTTGGCCAACGCCATCGGCGCCGTGGCCGGCTTCGGCGAGGTGTGGTCGGCGCGTCTCCTGGCAACGCATCTCGCGGACAGAGGTGTCTCAGCGGCGATGCTCGACGCCAGAGACATCCTCGTGGTCAGCCCGGCGCAGACAACTCCTGTGGTCGACTGGGAGGCGAGCGCGTCGAGCCTCGAGACGTGGCTCGACGAGAACAAGAGCGATGTCGCAGTGATCACCGGATTCGTCGCATCGGACTCCACCGGTGCCCCCACCACACTCGGCCGAAACGGAAGCGACTACTCGGCTTCGATATTCAGCTCCCTACTGGGCGCCTCTGAGTTGATCATCTGGACCGATGTCGACGGTGTGATGAGCGCCGACCCGCGTCTCGTCCCCCAGGCGCAAGTGCTCGAAGAGGTCTCCTACGACGAGGCGATGGAGTTGGCCTACTTCGGTGCGAAAGTGATCCACCCCGCCACGATGACCCCGGCGATCCGCAGCGGCATTCCGGTCACGATCCGCAACACGTTCAATCCGTCCGCCCCGGGCACCCGGATCGTTCCCCGGGCGACGGTTGACACGCCGGTCAAGGGTTTCGCATCGATCGGCGACATAGCGCTTGTGAACCTGGAAGGCACCGCCATGATCGGCGTTCCCGGAATCTCCGAACGTCTCTTCGGCTCATTGCGTCAGGCCGGGGTTTCGGTCGTGATGATCTCGCAGGGGAGCTCGGAGCACTCGATCTGCTTCGCTGTCCCGGAAGGTCATGCCGACGCGGCCCGTGACGCAGTCGAGACCGCTTTCGCCGCCGAGAGGCATCGTGGTCTGCTCCAGGAGCTCGACGTGACAGTTGGCTGCACCATCCTGGCCGCGGTGGGCGACGGGATGTCAGGCACGCCGGGCATTGCAGCACGTCTGTTCGGATCACTCGTCCGGGCCGGGGTGAACGTGAAGGCGATCGCCCAGGGGTCGTCGGAGCGCAACATCTCGGTGGTGATCGACGGTGCCGATGCGGCCCGCGCTCTACGCGCAGCCCATGCCGGCTTCTACCTGTCCCGTCAGACGCTTTCGATCGGGCTGATCGGTCCCGGCCACGTTGGCGGAACCCTGCTAGATCAGATGGCGAAACGGCTGGAGTCCCTGATGGGAGAGTTCGGAGTAGATCTCAGGGTCAGGGCCATTGCCACCAGTTCGACCATGATCCTCGACGAGCATCGCATCGACCTCCAAGATTGGAGACGCCTGCTCGACAACCAGGACGCAAATGCCCTGCCCACCGACCTCGACATGCTCGCCGACTACGTACACACCGAGTCGGTGCCCCATGCCGCCATCATCGACTGCACCGCCAGCGCCGAGATAGCAATGCGCTACGGCGACTGGCTCTCCCAGGGAATCCACGTCATCACTCCCAACAAGAAGGCCAATAGCGGGGCCATCGAGTACTACCGGGCGTTGCAGGACGCGGCGAGAAGAGCCGACGCTCACTACTTCTACGAGACGACGGTCGGCGCCGCTCTGCCGGTGATCCAAACCCTGCGTGACCTGGTCCAGACGGGTGACATAGTTCACCGCATCGAAGGTGTGTTGTCGGGGACTTTGTCGTATCTGTTCAATAGCTTCGACGGGACGACGCCATTCTCCGAGATCGTCCGCGCCGCCCGGGACAAGGGCTATACCGAGCCGGACCCGCGGGAGGACCTCTCGGGTATGGACGTTGCCCGCAAGGTGGTGATCCTGGCCAGGGAGATGGGGCTCGAGCTCAGTCTCGACGACATGGACATCGAGGGATTGATCCCCGCCGGTCTCGAGGAGGGAAACGTCGACGACTTCCTCGCTCGTCTCGCCGACCACGACGACGAGATGCTGGAGACGGTGGAGGAGGCCAGGTCGGCGGGCAAGGTGCTGCGTTTCGTCGGTGTGATCGACCCGGAGAGTGGCAGCAAGGTGTCCCTCCGCTCATACGACCATGACCACCCATTTGCCCGCATCAGACTCACCGACAACATCGTGACTTTCCAGACGGCGCGCTACTCGGAAAACCCTCTGGTGGTCCAAGGCCCCGGGGCCGGACCGGAAGTGACTGCAGGTGGGGTGTTCGCTGATCTGCTCCGTCTCGCCAACTATCTCGGGGCAACTCTCTGACTCGCTGGTCTTGACACCTGTCGGTGTCGGGCCAACAATGCCTTCAGCAATTACGCGCTCATCCAGAGCGGCTGAGGGACAGGCCCGATGAAGCCGCGGCAACCAGTTCTCTCGAACCCGGTGCCAATGCCTGACCGATGAGATGCCAGGAGCGGACCCTCCGCTTCCGGGCGCTCTAGAGCGCGTCGGACAACAGAAGGGTCACTCACCATGGCATTTGCTCAATCATTGGTATGCCGGGAATGCTCCCGAACATACGATCTCGCCGCTCTCTACTTCTGTGATGTGTGTTTCGGCCCGCTCGAGGTCCAATACGACCTCGACGCCGTCAAGGCCCACGTCTCGCGGGAGAAGATCGCCTCGGGCCCACCCAGTCTGTGGAGATACTCGGACCTCCTCCCCGTCGAGAGGACAACGGCCACCGATCTCGGCGCCGGATTGACGCCCCTGGTCCGGGCCGATCGGCTCGCCGCCGTGTTGGGTCTCGGCGAGTTGTGGATCAAGAACGACAGCCTGAACCCGACTAACTCGTTCAAGGACCGCCCGGTCACCGTTGCTCTGGCGAAGGCCTTGGAGTTCGGGTTGAAGACGGCAGCCTGTGCCTCGACCGGCAACCTCGCCAATGCCGTTGCTGCCCATGCCGCCCGGGCCGGGATGGAGTCGTTCGTCTTCGTGCCCCACGACATCGAGCCGGCGAAGATTGTGGCGACGGCGGCCCTTGGCACGGTGGTGAAGGTCGATGGGAACTACGACGATGTGAACCGGCTCTGTGCCCAACTCAACGATGAGTACTCATGGGGCATCGTCAACGTCAACCTCCGTCCCTACTACGCAGAAGGATCGAAGACGCTGGCCTTCGAGACCGCGGAGCAGTTGGGTTGGGAACTGCCGGATCATGTAGTCGTGCCCGTTGCCAGCGGAGCACTGCTCACCAAGATCGCCAAGGGTTTTCGTGAGCTGGCCGAAGTCGGTCTCGTCTCCGCAGGTAAGACGGTCACCATCTCCGGTGCTCAGGCAGAGGGCTGTTCCCCCGTCGCCGTCGCCTTCGAAGAGGGTGAAGAGGATGTGCGACCACAGAAACCTTCCACCATTGCCAAGTCGCTGGCGATAGGCGATCCGGCCGATGGCTACTACGCCCTTCGCGAGGTCCGCTCCAGCGGAGGCGCGGTGTCCGCGGTCGCCGATTCCGAGATCGTCGATGCCATCCGGCTGCTCGCACGCACCGAGGGCATATTCACCGAACCGGCCGGCGGTGTGACCATCGCCACCCTGGCCAAGCTGGCGAGAGAAGGGCTGATCTCACCAAGCGAGCGCGTTGTGGCCTACGTCACGGGGCACGGACTGAAGGCCCCCGAAGTCATGGCTCCAGATGGTCTGGATGTGATTCCGGCCACCGTCACCGGGTTTCAAGACAGATACGAGACGAAGGAATAGAAAGACCATGCCAGCAACAGTCAGAATCCCCACCTCCTTACGCACACTCACCGACGGCTCTGCGTCGGTCGAAGTCCAGCCCGGAAAGCTCACCCAGCTTCTCGACGATCTCGCTCTGCGCTATCCGGATCTCGGTGCCCGTCTTCTCGAGGACGGGAAGCCCCGGCGCTTCGTCAACATCTTCGTCGCCGAGGACGACATCCGGTTCCTCGACGGTGTCGACACTCCCGTCAACGACGGGCAGGTCGTTACCATTCTCCCTGCAGTAGCAGGCGGATGATTCCATGACGCAGAACTATCGCGACCTAGTCGCCGCAGCCAAGCTGGAGATCAGGGAAATTGAGCCCGTTGATCTCGAGAATCGGCTCGGTGAGGTGACCGTGCTCGATATCCGCGAGGCCGACGAGTTCGAACAAGGGGCGATTCCCGGAGCGGTGTTCGCCCCTCGCGGGCTTCTCGAGTCCTCGGTCGGCGCCCATCTCAAGCTGCATGATCAGGAGGTCGTCCTCTACTGCGCCGGCGGCGCCCGTTCCGCCCTCGCCGCCAAGACCCTCCAGGACATGGGCTACACCAATGTGTGGTCCCTGGAAGGCGGGTTCACCCGATGGAAGCGGGATGGTCTTCCCTGGAAGACACCCGAGACCCTCACGTCGGATCAGAGGGCCCGCTACAGCAGACACATCCTCCTTCCCGAACTGGGAGAGGAGGGTCAGGTCGAGCTCCTCGAGTCCAAAGTACTTCTGATTGGGGCAGGTGGGCTGGGCTCGCCGGCGGCGATCTATCTGGCCGCGGCCGGGGTCGGGACGATCGGCATCGTCGATTTCGATGTCGTCGACGCCAGCAATTTGCAGCGCCAGGTGCTGCACAACCTCGATCGTCTCGGTCAGTCCAAGGTGGAGTCAGCCCGGGAGACTCTCACCGCCCTCAACCCGGATGTGAAGGTGGAGCCGCACAACGTGAGGCTCTCCGCGGACAACGTCCTCGAAATCCTCGCCGGTTACGACGTGATCGTCGACGGTGGCGACAACTTCCCGACGAGGTACCTGGTCAACGACGCCTCACTCCATCTGAAGACCCCCGTCGTCCACGGTTCCATTTTCCGTTTCGAGGGACAGGTCAGTGTCTTCGACCCCTACGTTGGTCCCTGCTACCGGTGTCAGTACCCCGAGCCGCCCCCGCCCGAGCTGGCGCCGTCATGCGCCGAGGCAGGCGTCCTTGGAGTTCTTCCCGGGATCATCGGATCGATCCAGGCTGTAGAGACCATCAAGCTGATACTCGGCATCGGCGAGACCCTCGTCGGGCGTCTCCTGACCTACGACGCACTGACCCAGGAGTTCTTGAATCTGCGGATCCGTCGGGATCCGGGTTGCCCGGCCTGCGGCGACGAGTCGAGGCCCCCCCGAATCGTCGAATACGACGCCACCTGCGCATATCCGGGATCCGTGACCCGGTCCTGAGCCGTTCTGTGCGGGTTTACCGCGCGTGGCGCGCGACAAACCCGCACAGAACGGCTCAGGCCCCTCATATCTGCACAGGAATTTCGTCTTGCCAGGGTCCGGGTCACCTTGTTAGTTTGTTTGGGCACATGAACAACTCGTTCGCCCATCTCCACCACCATCACCACCCGCACCGGGTCGGCTGATCGTGTGTAGCTGAGCGAACGCAAACACCACGCAAGACGCCGACCGGCCGGTCGGCGTTTTCTCGTTCTCGGGCATGCCGACCGCACCAACCGGCGGGAAAGGCCCTCACATGCCCAAGAACTCTGCCGATCGAGACCTGATTCACCTCGCCATACCGAAGGGTCGGATCGAGGCTGGGGTCGCATCCCTGCTATCGGATGCCGGTATCAAACTGCGCTCCGGTCCACGTGGCTACCGGCCGGTCACCTCCGTTGGCGGTTTCGAAGTGAAGCTGCTCAAACCACAGAACATCGTGGAGATGCTCGCTGCCGGCTCGCGGGACATCGGGTTCGCCGGCGCGGACTGGGTTCGGGAGCAGGCCGCCGAGCTCGTCGAGTTGCTCGACACCGGGCTCGATCCGGTCCGTGTGGTGGCAGCGGCACCGGAGTCGCTCCTCATCGACGACGAGCTTCCCTCGAGGCACTTCGTGGTGGCTAGCGAGCTCGAAAGGATCGCTTCCCGCTGGATCACCGACCGCGGACTCGACGCCACCCTCGTCCGTTCCTACGGTGCCACTGAGGTCTTTCCTCCTGAGGATGCCGACATCATCGTCGACATCTCTGCCACTGGAGAGACTCTCGCCGCCAACGGGCTGGTCGTGATCGATGAGCTCATGGTTTCGTCCACGCGTCTCTATGCCAGTCGGAAAGCGATGGAGACGCCTGAGAAGAAGCTGGCGATCGACGGGTTCGTGCTCAGTCTCCGGTCGGTCCTGGAAGCCAGGGGAAGGGCGATGGTCGAGCTCAACGTCTCAGCTGAAGATGTGGAAGAGGTCATCGAAATCCTTCCCAGCATGAGGGAGCCCACCATCGCCACCCTTCACGGGTCCGAGGGTCTGGCGGTGAAAGCCGCGGTCCCCAGGTCGGAGCTTCCGGGCCTGATCCCTTTGCTGAAGAATCGAGGCGCTACCGACATTGTCGTCTCCCGCTTGGAGCAGATCGTCCCATGACCTACGC
>Ga0299907_10000027_pt1 | contig 44097 bp, 47 predicted proteins | sample RVTome_16_FD_198680 | JGI IMG/M metagenome (GOLD analysis project Ga0299907, IMG submission 198680) | Soil microbial communities from uranium-contaminated site in the Upper Colorado River Basin, Wyoming, United States - RVT152D67 (version 2) ...
GGCCTACCGGTCGGTCCAGAGCCCTCGCCGGTCCTGGCGAACGCCGTGCTCGCGGCTATCGACCGAAGCCTCGCCGCGTTCGGTATCACCCACCTGCGCTGGGTGGACGACGTGGTGGCCGTCGCGGCCGGTCCGGTGGAAGCCGAACGGGTCCTCGCGATCGTCCGCGCCGCGCTCGAACCCGTCGGGCTCGAGCTGAACGAGCGCAAGACGCGAGTCGTGGTGGATCCATGCACCCTGCCGGCCGACACGACGGTTTCCATCGCGCTCGACGGTGGTCTCGAACCCGAGACACATGGCGCGGTGGAAGAGTCGGCGGTGCCCGTGGGCTAAGCTCGCCTGCCATGCGCACCGTGTACCGCGCGTCTCGCGTGCACACGCTCTCGTACCCGAGTACCGGCGAGTGGATCCTCGTGGACGATCGTCACGTCCAGCGCGTGGGCACCGGCGATCCACCGGAAGCCGACCGCATCGTCGAGCTTCCCGGGGCGACGATCATCCCGGGGTTCGTCGACTCGCATGTTCACCTCACCGGAACGGGCATACATCTGCAGGCGCCGGACCTCGGAACCGCGACGTCGGCGGAGGCCCTGATGCGGATCGTCGGGCGGGTCGTCGAGAACCGTGATGGGCCCGTGCTCGTCCACGGGTACGACGAGTCGACGTGGCCCGTTCGGGCGCTCCCCACGCTCGCCGACCTCGACGCGATCTCCGACGTTCCGCTCGCGGTCGTTCGCGTCGACGGACACCTGACGCTGGCGAACTCGCGCGCGCTGAAGGAATCGGGCGTTCTCGAGCGCAACGGCCTCGAGGTGGACGAGACGGGTCAGGCGACGGGGAAGGTGACACTGGAAGCCAACGCATCGCTCCGCCGGTGGTTCTCGACGCATCTCGCCGAGGGCGACGTCGAGGAGCTGCAGCTCGCCGCGGCGAGCCTCGCGGTGTCGAACGGCGTCACCACGATCCACGAGATGTCGATGCCCCGCGAGCGGGGGATCCGCGATCTGGAGATCCTCCTCGCCCACCGATCTCGGTTGCCGGTCGACGTCGCTCCCTACGTGGCAACGACCGACATCCCGCAAGTGATGGACCTCGGGCTCCCCGCGATCGGCGGCGATCTCCCCGTCGACGGGTCGATCGGTGCGAGAACGGCCTGGGTCGCGGAGCCGTACGACGACACCGCGGACACCGGCACATCGAACTTCGATGACGACGCGCTCGCGCAGTTCTTCCACGATGGGCACCTCGCCGGCCTTCAGGTGGGGGTGCACGCCATCGGCGACGCGGCGATCGAACAGGTGGTAGCGACGTGGGAACGCGTCTACTTGACGCTCGACTCCCGCGGCCGGCGCCACTTCAGGGCGCGCCGGCACCGCGTGGAGCATTTCGAGATGGCCAGCCGCTCGCTGATGGAGCGCGCCGCCGCCCTGGGCCTGGGCATCAGCGTCCAGCCGAGCTTCGACTCCACCTGGGGCGGGGCGGGCGGCCTGTACGAGCAGGGGCTCGGCGCCTCCCGCGCGTTCGGCATGAATGCCTTCCGCGACATGGTCGACCGCGGCCTCGAGGTCGGCGCGGGGTCGGACACGCCGATCACGCCGATCGATCCGATGACCGCGATCACCGCACTCGAGCTGCACCACGACCCCTCGCAACGCCTGACGCGCGAGCACGCCGTCCGGATCTGCACGATCGGGAGCGCCCGCCTTGCGCACCACGAGGACAAGAAGGGAACGCTCGAGCCCGGCAAGCACGCGGACTTCGCCGCGTACGACGTCGACCCGCTCTCGGCGGAGTCGCTCGACGGCCTCCGGCCGATCCTGACCGTGAGCATCGGCCGCGACGTCTACGCCGCCTGAACCGCGCTCCGCGAATCCCGCGAAAGCGGCTCGCGCGACCTGCACGTTTGACACGCGCCGCGTTCGGCTCGTAGCTTGTTTCTGGACGCCGCTTCGGCGGCGGCCGCTGAAGGACCCGAGAGGCTGAGTAGAGAACGCGGCGCCCCGGCGTCGCGGCCCCAAAGGCCACTCGGGTCCTTCTCTTTGTTTTCGTGCCTCCACGTCGTTTCCGACGGGAATGTGAAGGGAACCCTCCGTGTTCTTGCTGGGGCTTGCCAGGGAGATGCCCGGCATTACAATCCCCCGGCCTAGGAGACCAGCGTGGAAGACGTCGAAGAGACCATCGAAGACGAAGAGCTGGACGAGGAGGGCGAAGACGCAGAGGAGGTCGAGGAGGTCGGCACGCCCACAGCCGCCGCCCCCGCGACGCCCGGCGACCAGGACGTCGAGTCGATCCAGGACATCCTCGTCAAGCAGGAGGCCCGTGAGGAGACCGAGGAAGAGGACGATTCGGTCCTCAACCTCACGCGGGAGGAGCGGCTCGAGCCCCTCGCCGTCAAGGTCGTCCCGCCCCAGCCCACCGAGTTCATATGCAAGAAGTGCTTCCTGGTGAAGCATCGGAGCCAGCTCAAGGACAAGGCGAAGATGCTCTGCCGGGACTGCGCCTGAGCCCAAGCCCAACCGGGCTTCCGCTCGCCCTGCCGGTCGCGGCCCTGTCCGGCGCGCTGCTGTCCCTATCGCTGCCGCCGGCGGGGCTGTGGCCGCTTGCGTTCGTCGCGCCGATCCCGCTGCTCTGGCTTCTTCGTTCGTCGGGGCCGGCGCGGGGAGCCCTGATCGGCTTCACGTTCGGCGTCTTCTACTTCGGCGCCGTCCTCTATTGGATCCTGCTGTTCGGCGAGCTGGCCTTCGTCATGCTCGTCCTCGCCTCCGGCGCGTACCTGGCCGCGTTCGGCGCCCTGGGGCCGGCGCTGTGGCGTCCGGAACGGCCCGTGCTCTCGACGTTGGGGCTTTCTGCGTTGTGGACGGTCATCGAGTGGATCCGTGGCGCGTTTCCGCTCGGCGGGTTCACCTGGGGGCAGCTCGGCGCGTCGCAGGTGGACGGGCCGACGTTGCCGCTCGCATCCGTGACGGGCGTGTGGGGCGTGTCCTTCATCGTGTTGCTGGTCGCGGGGTTACTCCTCCTGGCGATCGAGTGGTGGGGGAGCGGGGTCCACCGCTCCGCCGTCGCGCTCGTTGCGTGCGCGGCGCTCGTGCTGCTTCCCGCCTTCATCCCGATTCCCGCCCCGAACGGCCGGAAGCTCGACGTCGCAACGATCCAGGTGGACGTGGAGAGCGTCGAGGACCTCGATGGCATCGTCGAAGACATCGCCATCGCCCGGCTGAACGTCGAGCGGCACGTCGGGCTGCGGCACGATCCACCGGACCTCGTCGTGTGGGGGGAGGCCGCGCTCGACCCCGGAGCGACCGCGGACGCCGCAACCTTCGCGGCCGTCACCGAGGCGATCGCCTCGGTCGGCGCGCCGACGTTGGCCGGTGCAGTCGTGAACGATCCCGATGGTCGCCAGCGCACGTCGACGATCGGGTTCGACGGCTCGGGGCGTCCGGTCGACCGATATGACAAGGTGCATCTCGTTCCGTTCGGCGAGTACGTCCCGTGGAGATCGCTCCTGCAGGGACGGATCAACGCGATCGACCAGGTTCCGATCGACCGCGCGGCGGGGAAGGACGTTCGCAACCTCCTCGTGGACGGTCTTCCCGAGATCGGCGCGCCGATCTGCTTCGAGAACAGCTTCCCCTCGATCGACCGTGCGATGGTCCGGCAAGGCGCCCAGCTCCTCGTCCTGACCATCAACAACGCCTCGTACGAACGAACGGCGGCGTCCGAGCAACACCTGCAGATGAGCCGGCTCCGCGCGGTCGAGAACGGGCGGTGGGTCATCCATGCAGCGATCTCCGGGATCAGCGCGTACATCGATCACCGGGGGCGCGTCGTCGACACACGAGGGCTGTTCGAGCCGGCGCTGATGCGCCACGACGTTGTGGCGTCGACGGGACAGACGCTGTACACGCGGTTCGGCGACTGGACGCCGTTGGGGAGCGTCGTGCTCGTCGGGATCCTGTTCGCGCTCCCTCGCTCGCGCCGCCGGCCGCGTCGGCAACCGCCCGCGTTGCCTGACACCCCCCGGGTGCTCGTCGTCCTTCCCACCTACAACGAGAAGGAAACCATCGGTCGCGTCCTCGACGGCCTGCTCGAGCTTCCGTATGCGATCCACGTCTTCGTCGTCGACGACGGCTCGCCCGACGGGACCGCAGCGATCGTGCGGGCGCGCGCCGAGGCGGACGACCGGGTGCGGCTCGCGGAGCGAGACCGAAAGCTCGGCCTGGCGAGCGCCTACGGCATCGGGTTCGATCGGGGGATCGCCGAGGGCTATGACCTTGTCGTCGAGATGGATTCGGACCTCTCGCACGATCCCCATGACCTCCCGCGGCTTCTGGAGGCTGCGAGATCGAACGACCTGGTCATCGGGAGCCGATACGTCCCCGGTGGGAGCGTGTCGAGCTGGAGCCGGGCGCGGCTCGCGCTCTCGCGTACCGGCAATGCATACGTCCGACTTTGGCTGGGGATCGGCGTTCGGGACGCGACGAGCGGCTTCCGCGCGTATCGACGGCAGGCGCTGGAGACGGTCCTTCGGAGGCAGGTGACGTCGGACGGCTACGGGTTCCAGGTTGAGCTCGTCTTCCGAGCATGGAACGAGGGACTGTCCATCGCCGAGGCACCCATCACGTTCAGGGAACGCTCCCACGGTCAGTCGAAGATCAGTCGCCGCATCGTCCTGGAGGCGCTGTGGCTGGTCGCGAAGTGGGGCTTCCGTGCTCGATTCCGGCCTCATTCGGGCTGGTAGTTCACCAGTCGAGACGCCGAGAATGTACGTTATGACAAGTTGATCCGTTACTTCCAGCAACCCCTCTCTCCTCCCAGCCAAATCAATTCACCCACGACCCCGCTTAGACGGCTTCCGTCCGACGGATCCCTCTGCGGCCTGCCGAACGACGTCGCCGCTTTGGAAGCGACACGCGTTGGACCGGTTAGGACGAAGGAACTAGGTCGTTCCGTGGCCCTTAGCCCGATGGCGGTCAACGGCGTAGGGCACCAAACTCAGGGAGGGCCCAGACGGGTGTGCCGGCTCGTCAGCGTCCGTGCGAGGGGGCAGGCGAGGTCCAGCGTCTCGCCTGGTTCACGAGCGCCGTTCTCCCCGACGGCCTCGCTGGAAGGCCCCGGGCTCTCGGCTCGGGGCCTTCGTCTCGATGGTATGCGCACGGCACTAGCCGTAGAAGATGACCGTGACCCAGAGGCGGCCGTCCTCTCGGACGACGCCGACCGCTGCGTGGAGGAACTCGCGGCGCAAGATGTTCTGGCGGTGCTTCTTGCTGTCCATGAACGCGTCCTCGAGCGACTCGAGCGTGCTCCCGACGCCCACGTTCTCCCCCGCGATCGACCAATTGCGGCCGTCGAGGAGCTTCCGCAGTCGTTCCTCGGTCGAGTGGAACAGATACCCCTCGCGTGCCATCGCCCGGCTGTGCGCCTTCGCGTAGTCGGAGATCGCCGTCGCGAAGTCCAGCGCCTTTCGTTCGTGATGCCTGCGGTCGTCGTTCGTCAGGGAGAGCATCTGGCGGCGCCGGCCATGTCGCTCCTCTGCCTTCGTGTCCGACGGCACGAGCGCCACGACGAGCAACGCAGCGAGGAGGAACGCGACAAGACCGAGCGGCCTGCGACCGCTTGCGAATGCGACCACCTCGAGCTCCCCGACCCACGCCTCCAGTTGCTTTGGCTGGTATCGGGTGCGGCTTGCCCCGGCTTGAGCGGGGATGGCTCGCGAGAACTAGACAGCAGGAACGTCACGCGCCACACGCGCGGATGTGTGTGGCGCCTACCAGCGGAGCTTGAGATGTCGCGCCGCGCGCGCCTCGTCAAGCCGGCGAACGGGCGTGGTGACCGGCGCATCGTGGAGGAGATCGGGATCGTCGTGCGCCTCGCGATGAGCCTGGCGAAGTGCTTCGGCGAGCCCGTCGAGCGACTCCCTGGTCTCCGTCTCGGTGGGCTCGACCATCATGGCTTCCTCAACCACCAGGGGGAAGTACACCGTCGATGGGTGATAGCCCAGATCGATCACGCGCTTCGCGACGTCCATCGCTCGGATCCCCGTTTCCTCCTTGAGCTTTCTGGCGCTCGAGACGAACTCGTGCATCGGACGCCCGTCCGAGTGCGCCAGCGGGTACAGGTCCTTCACTCGCGAGGCGAGATAGTTGGCGTTCAGCACCGATCGCTCGGCGACCTCGCGGAGGCCCTCCCGCCCGTGGAGGAACACGTACGCGTACGCGCGGACCAACACGCCGAAGTTCCCCAGGAACCCGTGCATCCGTCCGATCGAGTCGGGCGCGTCGGAGCTCACCTGGAAGGATCCGGTCGCCTCGTCCCGCTCGATCCGCGGAACCGGCAGGAACGGAACGAGCGCCTCCGTCACGCCGACCGGACCCGCGCCCGGCCCTCCTCCGCCGTGCGGCGTCGCGAACGTCTTGTGCGTGTTGATGTGGACGATGTCGAACCCCATGTCGCCGGGGCGGCACCGGCCGAGGATCGCGTTGAGGTTCGCGCCGTCGTAGTACACGAGACCCCCGACGTCGTGGATCACCTGCGTGATGCGCTCGATCTCCTGCTCGAACAGGCCGAGCGTGTTCGGATTCGTCAGCATCAGACCGGCAACGTCCTCGTCGACGAGCTTCTCGAGCGCGCCCACGTCGATCAGCCCCCGGGCGTCGGACGGCACGTGAACGGCCCCGTACCCGGCGAGGCGGACGCTGGCGGGATTGGTTCCGTGCGCGGAATCCGGGATCGCGATGCGCCGTCGCGCGTCGCCGTTCTTCGTGTGGAACGCGCGCATGATCAGAAGACCCGTGAGCTCGCCGCAGGCGCCGGCGGGTGGCTGGAGCGTCGCCCGCGCCATGCCGGTGATCTCGCAGAGTGCGCGCTCGAGCCGCCACATCAGCTCGAGCGCACCTTGCGTCGTCCCGTCCGGCTGCAGGGGGTGCAATCGCTGGAATCCGGGCAGCGTCGCTCCCGCCTCCGCAACCTTTGGGTTGTACTTCATCGAGCACGAGCCGAGTGGATAGATGCCGGTGTCGACGCCGTAGTTCAGCTGCGACAGTCGCGTGTAGTGCGAGACGAGATCTCGCTCGGCGACCTCGGGCAGCTCGGCGCGCCCGTTCCGTTCGAACCCTTCCGGGATCTGGGCTTCCGGAACGTCGAGCGCCGGAAGGCTGAAAGCGCGTCGTTTCGACCGCGACAGGTCGCGGATCGTGCCCTGGCGTACGGGCGGGCCCTGCGTCCGCACCGGCGCGCCGATGCGACGACCGCTGTCCTCGGCTCCGCCGTTCCGACCTGAGGTCATCCGACCTGAGGTCACGAGAGCACCTCCTTCAACGCGAGCGCCAGCCCGTCGATCTCTTCGCGCGTCCGCCGCTCGGTGACCGCGACGAGGAGCGCGTGCCCGTCGGCGTGGGGCAACGGCACACCGCCGAGGTAACCCCGCTCGATCAGCGCGTCGAGCACCTCGTCGGCCGGACGCGGTAGCCGCAATGGGAACTCCTTGAAGAACGGCGCGCCGGGAAACAACAGCTCGACGCCGGGTACCTCCGTGAGTCGCTCCGCGGCGTACGCTGCCTTGGAGACGCATTGCCGGCCGAGCTCCTCGAGTCCCTCCGGTCCCAACCAGGACAGGTACACGGTGGCCGCGATCGCCATGAGCGTCTGGTTGGTGCAGATATTGCTCGTGGCCTTCTCGCGACGGATGTGCTGCTCGCGCGCCTGGAGCGTCAGGACGTAGCCGACGCGCCCGTCGACGTCGAGCGTCTCGCCGACGATGCGACCCGGCAGCCGTCGGACGTCGTCGAGCCGAGTGGCGATCACGCCCAGGTATGGACCGCCGAAGTTCAGGTGGTTGCCGAGCGGCTGACCCTCGGCGACCGCGACGTCGGCGCGCAGCTCGCCGGGCGGAGCCACCACGCCGAGCGACAGTGGGTCGAAGACCTGGATCGCCCTCGCTCCCCCGGCGTGCGCCACGCCGAACAATTCACGCGCCGGCTCCAGCAGACCGAACGCGTTCGGGTGCTGGACGATGACGCACGCGACGTCGTCGCCGACCTCCGGATGACCACCGCGGCCGTCGACGACGTCGAACAGCTCCGGCTCGTACCCCGCTCCGCGACCGTAGGTCCGGAGCGTGTCGATGTGGCGTGGATCGAGGGCCGCGCTCACGAGGACGCGGTCGCGGCCCGGGGTTGAGCGCGCTAGGTTTACCGCCTCGGCGAGCGCGGTCGAGCCGTCGTACAGCGAGGCGTTGCTGACCTCGAGCGCGGTCAGTTCGCAGATCATCGATTGGTACTCGAACAGCGCCTGGAGGACGCCCTGAGAGAGCTCGGGCTGGTACGGCGTGTACGAGGTGTAGAACTCTGAACGCCCGGCGATCGACCACACGACGGCGGGCACGTAGTGGTCGTACGCGCCCCCGCCGGCGAAACACACCAGCTCGTCCGCGTTCTGGTTGCGAGCGGCGAGGCGGCGGAGGTCCCCGACGATCTCCATCTCGGAGACGCCGTCGGGCAGATCGAGCGGCCGGTCGAGTCGGACGGTCTCGGGGATCTGATTGAACAGATCGTCCAGGCTGGCGACGCCGATCGCGCGGAGCATCTCGCGCACGTCGTCGTCGGTTTGTGGCGCGAACCTCATCCCGAGCCGTCAGTCTAGCCCTCGCGGCCACGAGCGCTGGCCAGTGACGCCGGCGGTGTCAGCCCGAGACGTCCTCCAGGCCGTACTTCGAGACGAGTGAGAGGTAGTCCCGCTGGTAGAAGATCTTGCAGTTCACTCCGGGGTACAGCTCGCGGAGCCGCCGGATCTTCCTGTTCTTTCGGGTCACCAGCTTCTGGTTGAGCGTGGTGATCTCGATGTACAGGTCGTATTGCGGAAGGTAGAAGTCCGGCGTGAACCGCTGCACCACGTTCCCCTGCTTGTCCCATTCGAGATCGAAGGAACGAGGCTCGTACTCCCATTCGATCTGATAGAAGTCGAGGAGTTGGGCGAACTGGCGCTCGCTCGCATGGGCGAAATTCACCAGATCGCTCTTCAGGGCCGGCGGTGCGGCCGTGGAGCTCTCGGTCACGCGCCTCCGGCGGCGCGGGCTCCGCGGCCCTTCTTCCGGCTTGCCTTGGCGAGGGTTCCCTCGAGATCGGTCCATACCTTGTCAACTGCGATCGCAAACACCCCCTGGCCACTCGCGAGCAGGTCCACAACCTCTTCGGGGGACTCCACCGAGTAGATACGGTTCCCGTCCGATACCAGGGTGGTGCCGAGCGCGGGCCTCTTCAGGTTGCGGAGCGTCCGCATCGCGGTGCGGATCTGACGGAGGTTCATGCCGCTGTCGAGCATCCGCTTGATGAGCTTGAGGAGCGCCAGGTCCTGGAATGAATACAGCCGTTGGCTTCCCGATCCCTGGGCGTCCTTGACGGACGGTCGAACCAGGCCTGTTCGGGCCCAGTAGTCGAGCTGCCGGTAGCTGATGCCAACGATCTTGGTTACGTCGGGCACACGGTATCCGTGCTCGGCCATCACATCTCCGTAATTACGCCGTCGTCAGGAGGGTAGGCGGCGACGGTGCACGTGTCAATCATCGAAGCCGTAAGGCCGCGCTCACGATATTCGTGACCTGCAAAGTGGACGTGCGTATCGCAGGACGCTAGGGTGCGGCGGTTTGAAAGAGCGATGAAAGGGGGTTGATGCAAGAACCGCACTGGTTGTAGACGGCGGAAAGAAGGGGGAGTGCGGATGCGCGCAACGTTGCACGCTGCCCAATGCGCAACGCCTGCAACACCCGCAAATCGACGGCGAGTCCTCGTTGTCGCCGTCGTGATCGTGGCGATGTTCTTGTTAAGCGTCGCCGAGGGTCCTGTCGCCGGTGCCGATGGCGATGGATACCGGCAAAAGCTTCTTCGGCTCTTGAACCAGACTCGTGCGAGCCACGGGCTGGGACCTCTGAAGATCAATCGCTCGCTCTCGGACGACGCGCGCGCTCACACGCGCAAGATGATCCGAGAGGATCAGATCTACGACCCGTACAACCTCGCGGCGATCTTGTCGGACTACTCGTGGGACGACGTCGGTGCGGACGTCGTCGGATGCGCGGCGACGATCCCGCGACTGCACAAAGCGTGGATGAACCACGACGCACATCGGGTGATCCTGTTGAACAGCAACCTGCGTCGCGTCGGCATCGGCGCGGTCCGGAACGATACGAAGAACCACTGTGGTCGCGGCTCGATATGGGCCACCGAGATCTTCTACGGCTGAATCCGGTTACCGACGCGCCGTGACCGACGATCCGGTGGCGGTCGCGCCTCGTCGGCGTCGCCTGATCCTCATTGGAAGTCTTCGGGGTTGACGTTCTCCAGAAACTCGCGGAACTTCTCGACCTCCTCGTCGTCCTCCCCCTCGTTCGGGATGAGGATGGACGCCTCAGACAGCACCTCTTCGTTCGCGAAGATCTTGCAGCCCAATCGAACGGCAAGGGCTATGGCGTCGGACGGCCGCGACGAAACCTCGTGCGAGCTTCCGTTTCGTTGCATGTTGATCACCGCGTAGAACGTCCCGTCTCGGAGCTCGCTGATGACGATGTTCTCCACCTGAACCGCCATCTCGTCGAGGATGTTCTTCAGCAGGTCGTGAGTCATGGGGCGCGGCGTCACCACTCCCTGGAGCGCGATGGCGATCGCGGCGGCCTCGGGCTGCCCGATCCAGATCGGAAGGAAGCGCTCGCCCGACGCCTCGCGTAGCAGCACGATGGGTGAGTTGGTCGGGAGCTCGATCCGCACGCCCGCCAGCGTCATCTCGACCAACATCGCCAGGTTCCCGACGCTACACCGGGGTCCTGAGATCCGGCAACCTACGTGCGGTCCGGCGTCGAGCCGGCGTTGCCGGGAAGGTACGGCATCAGGAGATCCGGATCGGCCTCGAGCGCGCCGAGATCGCGGACCGCGAGAAGATCGGGGATGTTGCGATACCGCTCTCGGAAATCGAGCCCGTAGCCGACGACGAACACGTCCGGACATTCGAAACCGGGATAGCGGATTTCGAGCGGCGCGATCCGCCTGGCGCTCTTGTCGAGTAGCGCGCACACCCTCACCGATGACGGGTTCCGCGATTCGAGCACCGAGATCAGGTATCCAAGGGTGAGGCCCGTGTCGATGATGTCCTCCACGACGATGACGTCGCGGTCGCCGACGTCCTGGTCGAGGTCCTTGACGATGCGAACCCGCCCCATCGACTCGGCAGCGTCTCCGTAGCGCGAGATCGACATGTAGTCGATCGACAACGGGAGGCTGATCTCCCGGATCAGGTCGCTGAGGAAGATCGAGCCGCCCTTCAGGACCGAGATCAAGACGGGCGCGCGCCCCTCGTAGTCCCCGGTGATGGTGCGGCCGAGCTCCTCGATCCGGCGGCGGATCTCCTCGCGCCCGAACAGCACGGCGACGAGCTCCGACATCCGCGCACGATCGTAGCCCGTCGATCGCGGACCCGTCGCCATGCGTGCGCGCGTCACGCCTCGCGCGTCTCGTCGGGGAGAGCGTCGACGCGGATCAGCCGAAGAACCCGCGAACGAGCGAGCCGCCGGCGCGCGCGATCGATCCCGCTCCCCGCAGCCACCACGGCCCATCGTTTCGCGGTGGTGGCGGAGGCGCGACGTCGACGACGACGAGCGGCACCGTGGCGACCTCCGAACCCGACGAGGTCAACCTGACCACGCCGATCTGGTCGCCGCGGCCCGGCGGGAACCGAACGGTGGGATCGAGCACAACCTCGGGTCGTACGGTGGAACCGGCAACGACGAGCGCGTGCCGCGACTCCCCCGCAGCCACCGAGACGGCCCGCCCGTCGACGTCGACCGTCCCGAGCGATCGTCCCTCGGCGACAAGCAAACGACGGTCGAAACCGTCGAACCCGAAGTTCATGAGCGACGCGGCGTCCGTGAACGCTTCCCCAGGGGCACCCAGCACGATCACGACGACCTGTTCATCCCCGCGAACGGCGGTCCCCACGACGCAGAAGCCCGCCGGTGTCGTGAAACCGGTCTTGACGCCCGTGGCGCCCGGATACAGCCACAGCAGGGCGTTCCGATTCTGCACCACACGAGGCTCGACTCCCCTCGACCTTACGGCGTGCGCGCTCGTCGAGACGAGCTCCTCGAAGCCGGGGACCTCGTACGCGACCCGGGTGAGCCGAGCAAGGTCCCGCGCCGTCGAGTACCCGGAGTCGTCGAGGCCGTTCGGCGAGGCGAACACCGTGCGCGCGAGCCCCAAGCGCACCGCCGTCCGGTTCATCATCGAGACGAACTCGTCGACGGAACCGGCCACGTGTTCGGCCAGGGCCACTGCGGCGTCGTTCGCCGACTGAAGCATCAATGCGTAGAGCAGCTCCCCTACCCGGATCCGTTCGCCCGTGCCGAGACCGAGGCTGGAGATGCCGACGGTCGTGACGGTCGCCGCCGTCTCGCTCACGATGACGACCTCGTCCGGGCTCGTCCTCGTCATCACGAGGTACGCGGTCATGATCTTCGTCAGGCTGGCGATCGGACGTCGCTCGTTGGCGTTCGACGCGTACAGCGCGCGACCGCTCTCGAGATCCATGAGGATCGCGGCGCCGGCGTGGATCTCGGGCGGTTCGGTGCTGGGAGGCGGGGTTCGAAGGACAGACGGGAACGGCGACGGAGACGTTCCGCCTCCGGGGACCGGAACGGGTGTCGGCGGCGGCGGCTCGACCGTCTGCGCAGCGCCGCGCGGAACGATCGCGACTGCCGCGCTGACGGCCAGAACGACGACGATGAGGATCCGGGACGGTCGATCCGCGAGCGGACGCGTCACGGCGACGCGGTCAGGCGCCGATGTGCTGGCGCAGCTTCGCGCGGAGGAGGGCCTGCTTCAGCTTCCGTGACGAACGCGCCAAATCGTTGAGCGAGTTCGTTGCCGCGCGTCGGGCGTCGGGATTCCGCTGACGCAGTTGCGGCATCACGATCGTCTCGAAGAATCCGGCCTCGCGTTCGGCGAAGTGCTTGTACATCGTGAGGTGCCTCGGCTCCACGCCGTATCGGAAGAGGTCTTTCACGATCGACAGCACGATGTAGTCGTCTCCGTCGAAGTACCTCGCGGCGTCCGGCCCGTGTGAGTGCACGAGCCCGAACGACTCGAGCTCCCTGATGCGGTCCTTGTCGACGCCGGTCGCCGAAGACATCTCCTCGATCGACATCTGCAGGCCGGTCGGGGGCTCGGCGAGATCCTCGTCGGGTTCCGCCGCCGCCTCTTGTGCGCCGCCGACGCCGTCGGCGTGTCCGTCTCCCGCCTCGATCTCCAGCAGTCGGTCCTTGATGACCTTGAGCGGGAGGTACTCATCGCGCTGCATCTTGAGGATCGATTTCAACCGGTCGACGTCCTTCTCGTAGAACTTCCGATAACCCGACGGCGTGCGGTCAGGATCGATCAGGCCCTCGGACTCGAGGAAGCGGATCTTGCTGATGGTGATGTCGGGAAACTCAGTCTTCACCGAGACGAGGACCTCTCCGATCGACTGATAGTTGCGCGTCGCCATCCCGCTCACTCCCCCGCGAAGAACACGAGCCTGAACTTGCCGATCTGAACCTCGTCACGGGACGCGAGCTTGGTCGACTCGACCCGCTCCCGGTTGACGTAGGTGCCGTTCAGCGAGCCGACATCGCGGATGTACCAACCGTCCGGCTCGTTCCGGATCTCGGCGTGCTTGCGGCTCACGGTGATGTCGTCCAGGAACACGCTGCTCTGCGGGTTCCGACCCGCGGTCGCGTGGTCGCCGAGCAGGAACGTCGACCCCGCGTTGGGGCCATTCTTCACCAGAAGGAGCGCTTGGCCGGGCTCGAGCTCATCGTGAGGGAACGGGAACTCGTCGTGAGCCTCACCCTCGACCTCGATCGGAGCGATGCTGATCGTGGTCTCGTCCTGGAGCGGAGCACCACAGTTCGCGCAGTATCGAGCGTCGTCTTTGTTGGGGTGTCCACAGCGGGTGCAGTACACCTTCGAGCGTCCCCCGAGCCGTCTCTGAACCTCAACGTTCGTCTCGAGGTGTCGTTCTCGACCTCGAGCGGAAGTAGACGCTACCCGCCCATGCTGGAAGGGTCAACCACACTGTCGCTGGACGGACGCTCTACCTGGAGGGCCGCCCTCGCTCGGCGTCCAGGCGAGATCGATCGCCTACCTGACGGTCAGGCGCGCTGGTGGTCGACCAGCGAGCGGTATGCCGCCGCGTTCATGAGCCCATCGAGCTCGGCCGCATCGGTCATGGCCAGCGCGACGATCCACCCGTCGCCGTACGGCTGCTCGTTCACGAGCTCCGGCCGCTCCTCGAGCGCAGCGTTGCGTTCGATGACGGACCCCGAAACCGGCGCGTAGACGTCGGACACCGACTTCGTCGACTCGACCTCGCTGAACGCCTGGTTGGCCGTCACCGATGTGCCGACCTCGGGAACGTCCACGTAGACAACGTCGCCGAGCGCGTCTTGGGCGAAGTCCGTGATGCCGACGCGGATGCGGCCGTTCCCCTCGTCGCGGGCCCATTCGTGTTCCTTGGTGTACCGAAGATCTTCGGGGAACTCCATGTCGCTCCTTCGTCGTGCTGCGCGCGAGGCGGCGCGCACGTTTGCGGCCGGAACCTAGCACGAACGGCACGTCTACTCGGAGGCCATCGCGTGGCGCGCGTCGCGCGCATACAGCACGGTAGCCACGAGCATCTCGACGATGCCCGCCCCGTACAACACCCATCCGCACGCGAGGAACGCCGGCGCCAGGGCGTACCCCAGGTTCCCCCACGCCACCGCCCCGATCGCCGCCATCAGCGAGAACGTCGCGACCTTGCCGATGTACCGGACGTCGATGCGTTTCCCGCCGCGAGCGAGGAGCAGGATGCCGGCCACCAGGACGAGCGCGTCGCGGAGGAGGATCGGCAGGGCCGCCCAGAGCGGGAAGGCATCCCGCGCGACGAGCGCGACGAGACCGGCGGCGATGGCGATGCGGTCGGCGAGCGGATCCAAGACCTTGCCGACCTCCGAGACCTGTCCGATGCCGCGGGCCACGACCCCGTCGAGCCAGTCCGTGGCCAAAACGACGGCGAAGACAGTGAACCCGACCGCCGTCGTGTCTCGATCCACGATGAGCAACGCGAACACGGGGACGAGAGCGATCCGCAACAACGAGATCGCGTTCGGGATGGTGAGGAGCCGATCCGTGGGCGGGGTCGTGCGCGTCACCTCACGCACACCCACATCCCGTCGGGCCGGCCGGATTTGAACCGGCGACCTTCTGACCCCCAGTCAGACGCGCTAACCAAGCTGCGCCACGGCCCGTTCGACCAAGTCTAGCGGCCGCGCGCCCGCGCCCGCCCCGGCCGGAACCGCAACCGGATCGGGACGCCGTCGAGATCGAACGCTTGACGGAACCGGTTTTCGAGGAACCTTCGGTACGAGGCGTCCGGCGCGCGGCCGCCGAAGATCACGAACTCCGGCGGGCCGGCCGCGACCTGCGTCCCGTAGCGGTATCTGGCCCCGCCGGGCGGGGGACGCTGGGACACCGCAGCTTGGAGGGCGTCGTTGACTGCCGCCGTCGGCGCTCGGCGTGCCCAGGCGACGTGCACCTGGAGGAGCGCCGGCGGGAGCCGGTGGACGCCCAGCCCCGTCCGGGCAGAGGTCCGGAGCACGGTCGCCCGGGCGTACACGGCGATCTCTTCGCCGAGGAGCTTGAACGTTCGGTCCTTCTCCTCGACGAGGTCCCACTTGTTGGCGGCTATCAGCACGCCCCGGCCTGCTTCCATCACTCTCGCCGCGATGCGCTTGTCCTCCGCCGTGAAGCCGTCCGATGCATCGAGGACCAGGACGGCGACGTGCGCCCGCTCGATCGCTCGCTCTGCCCGGACGAACCCGAAGTACTCGACGCCGTGGACCTTCGCCGGACGCCGGAAGCCCGCCGTGTCGACGAAACGAACGGCCCCGCCCGGCCACTGCACGACCGCATCGACGGCGTCGCGCGTCGTGCCGGGGTCCTCGAACACGACCGAGCGTTCCTCCCCGACCAGGCGATTGAACAGGCTCGACTTGCCGACGTTCGGACGGCCGACGAGCGCGAAACGCGGTTCCCGATCCGCCTCCGGTTCTCCCGGGCGTGTGGGCAACAGGTCGACGATCCGGTCGAGGAGGTCTCCGGAGCCGCGCCCGTGCAGCGCCGAGACCGGAACGGGGTCGCCGAGCCCGAGACGGTGGAACTGCAGCGAGTCGGTCTCCTCGCGTTCGGTGTCGATCTTGTTGACCACAACGAGCACCGGAGCGGCGACGCTCCGCAGCCGACGCGCAAGCGAGGCGTCCTCCTCGACCGGTCCGGTCTGCCCGTCGACCACCAACAGGATGAGATCCGCCTCGGCCGTCGCGCGCGCCGCCTGCCGGGCAACCTCGACGTCGATCCCACGAGCGGCGTGCACGTAGCCGCCGGTGTCGACGATCCGGAAGGTCCTCCCCCGCCAGGTCGCCTCGAGATCCACTCTGTCTCGCGTGACGCCCGGCGTCTCGTGCGCGATGGCCTCGCGTCGCCCGAGCAGGCGGTTGGCGAGCGTCGACTTTCCCACGTTCTGGCGCCCCACCAGGGCGACCGTGGGAAGGCTCATCAGCGCGCAGAGCCGTCGGTCCGTTCGACGCCGACCCTGATCATCGACGTCCCTCGGGGAGGCGGGCCCGGATCGTCGCCAGGGCCTTCTCGTACACCCGGTCGGAAGTCATGCCGGTGGTGTCGATCGCGACGGCGTCGTCGGCCGGGCGGAGCGGGTTGGTGCGCGCGTCGAACTCGTCCCTCGCCGAGAGCGCGTCGCCGACGGGCTCGGCCGGTGCGGGACGCTCACTGATGCGCCGCGAGATGCGCTCGGACTGGGCGGCCTGGAGGTAGAGCTTCACGTCCGCGTGAGGCGCGACGACCGTTCCGATGTCTCGACCCTCGACCACACCTCCGCGCTCAGACAGTCGTCGCTGCTCGGCGCGGAGCACCTCGCGGACGTGCGGATGACGGGCCACTCGTGAAACCCTCGACTCGACGTCCGCACTTTGTAACTGTTCGCTCGCGCGTGAACCGTCGATGGTCAGCTCGGGCGGCCGAACGCGCCGATCCAGATCGAACGTGATCTCCCGCGCGAGGGCAGCGAGACCGTGCGCGTCGTCGGGGTCGACTCCCCGCTGAAGCGCCTGGAGGGTGAGGGCTCGGTACATGAGGCCCGTATTGAGGTACGGCAGGTCGAGCGTCTGGGCGAGCCGCCGGGCGAGCGTGCTCTTCCCGGACCCCGCAGGTCCATCGATCGCCACGATCACCGCGGCGCCGCTCACGGCTCGAGCCTCGCGCCGAGCGCCGACAGGGTCCGCACGAAACCGGGGAAGGACACTTCCGAGGCCTCGATGCCGTCGACCGTTACTGGGCCGCCCGCGCCCACCCCTCCCACCGCGATCGCCATGGCGAGCCGGTGGTCGGCGCCAGACGAGGCGCTTCCACCGCGCAGGCCTCCGCCGGCCACCACCAGCTCGTCGCCTTCGATCCGCGCGTCGCCCCCCAGCGAGCGGATCGCGTGTTCGATCGTCCGCAGCCGATCGCTCTCCTTCACCCGCAGCTCGGCCGCGCCGCGGAACCGGCTCTCGCCGGCGGCCGTCGCGGAGAGCATCGCCAGCACGGGTACCTCGTCGATCACCAGGGGGAGCTCCTCCTCCGACACCGTCGCTCCGGACAACCGACCGGTCGCCTCGACGACGACCGCGCCGACCGGCTCGCCGAGCTCGTAGCGCTCGATCTCCACATCGATCGGGACGCCCATTCGTCGGAGGATCCCCAACAGATGCGTCCGAGACGGGTTGAGTCCGACGTCGTCGATCCGAAGCGTTCCGCCCGTCAGTACGGCAGCCGCGATCAAGAATGCGGCCGAGGAGACGTCGCCCGGAACCGATCCGGCGAATCCCCAATGCTCGAATCGCGAGACCGAGACCGCAAGGCCCTCGATCCGAACCGGCGCGCCGAGGTGTTCGAGCGCTCGCTCGGTGTGATCGCGGGTCTTGGCCGGTTCGACGACCGTGGTCTCGCCCTCCGCGTCGAGCGCCGCCAGGAGCACGGCGCCCTTGATCTGTGCGCTCGGCACGACCGTCGCGTGGCGGATCCCGGCGAGCGGGCCGCCGTGAACCGTTACCGGCGGACGGCCGCCGGTCGTCTCGACATCAGCGCCCATCTCGCGAAGGGGCTGGGCGACGCGTTCCATCGGCCGCGTCGAAAGACTCTCGTCCCCGACCAGGCGCGCCTCGAACGCCTGTGACGCGAGGACGCCCGAAACCAGCCGCATCGTGGTGCCCGAGTTCCCGCAGTTGAGGTCCGCGTCCGGAGAATGAAGGTTGGCTCGACCACCACCCTCGAGGATGATCGACCGTGCTCGAGGTTCAGAGTCGTTCGTTGTGGAACCATGATGCTCAGCCCGTTGAAGCGACCGAGCGGCCCAAAGCTCGAGTACAGCTCGAGGCCCCTCGGGCGTCATCGCCCCGAGCACCCTGGCCGTCGACACCACGTCGAGCGCAGCCGGAAGTCCACGGAGCTCGCTTCGACCCCTCGCCGTCGCCGCGAGGATGAGCCAACGATGTGCGATCGACTTGTCCCCCGGCACACGTGTCTCGCCACCGATCTTCCCGCCCGGGTGCACGGTGATGCGCATCGGTCACGCCAGGCGGGTGGGCTCGAACCACCGTTCGCGGAGGGCGCGTTCTGCGGCCTCGACGGTGTCCACGGCGACGGTCAGGTGAACCGTGCCCCGCCCACCCTCTGGCGAATGGACGATCTGGAGGTCCTCGATGTTCACCTCGGCCTCCCCCATCGTCGATGTCAACTCGGCGAGGACGCCGGGTCGGTCCGGAACGGGTACCTGCAAGACCGCGACGCCGGCTCGCACCTGCGGCTTGGCAGCCAACTGGAGTCGCGCCGTCTTCGCTTCGGCGAACGCCGACTCGACGCCGCCGCCGTCCTCGGCGACGACCAGATCCCGGAGCGCCTCCAGGCGCTCGACGTACAGGTCGATGGCCCGACCGATCGCCGCCCCGTTCGCCAGGAGGATGTCGCTCCACAGGCGGGGGTTCGACGCCGCGAGACGCGTGAGGTCACGGAACCCTCCCGCCGCGAGCAGCAGGATCTCGGGCTCGCCGGCCTCTTCGCTCGCGGCCAGTCCCATCAGTGCCGTGGACGCTACCTGGGGCAGGTGGCTAACCATGGCGACGAGGCGGTCGTGCCGCTCCGCGTCCATCCGGATCGGACGGGCGCCGACGCGCGACACCCAGCCCTCGAGTCGTGCAATGGAGGCGTCGTCGCTCCGCTCGGCGGGGGTCAGGACCCACACCACCCCGTCGAGGACCGACGGCGATGCATGATCCGGCCCAGACCGTTCGGAACCGCCCATCGGATGCCCGCCCACGTACCGGCGCAGACCATCAACCCGTGCACGCGACTCGACCTCCACCATTACGTGAGACTTCACACTCGCGACATCGGACACCACGGCGTCGGGCGCCAGGCCGAGAGCCTCGACCACGAGTTCAGCGGCAACGGGTATCGGTGCGCACACGAACACGATGGTGGCGCCTCGAACGCATTCGTCGAGATCGGTCGTCGGCGTGAGGCCGGCCCGCTCCACGGCCCTCGACAGCGCGTCGGGATCGGCGTCGAACCCCCGGACCTGGTCGCCCGCCCGGGCCCCCGCCATCGCGATCGACGTGCCGATCAGGCCCGTGCCGATCACCGCGACCCGCTCCGCCGACCTCATCGCGCCCTCCTCACCCCAGGTCATCGCGGAGCGATTCGGCACCGTCGAGGTATGGGTGGACCACCTCGCGCTGAGCTCGGTCGGTGTGGAAGTGCATCAGGACGCGGACGACCCCGGGCATCGCGCCGGCGACCGGGATCTCTTGCGCGCACAACAGCGGAACGCGTCCCAGCCCGAGACGACGCGCAGCCTCCGCAGGGAACGCGGAGCGAAGGTCCTCCGTCGCGGTGAAGAAGACGCTAACGATGTCGTCGGTTTCGACGGCGTTGCGATCGAGCATCGCGCTCAGAAGACGCCCCGTCGCCGACAAGACGTCATCGGCCGTGTCGTCGTTCACCCGGATCGCGCCCCGGGCGGCCCGAACGCTCATCGCTGTCCTTCCGTCCCCGCCGCGGGGCGTAACGCTACAGGCCGGCGACGCGGTACAGGCCGCGAACCTCCTCCGCCGTCAGGTCTCGAACCTCACCGGGCTTGAGCTTCCCGAGCCTGATCGGTCCCAGCCGAGTTCGAACGAGCCGGCGCACGGGAAGGCCGATGGCATCGAGCATCCGGCGCACCTCCCGTTTCCGCCCCTCGGTCATGACCAGGCGGATCGCACCGCGGTCTCCGCTGCGCCCGACGCGTCGCGCCCCCACGGCACGCGCGACACCGTCGTCGAGGTGCACGCCCCGGCGCAGCCGGGCGACGTGCCGTTCGGTGACCGTCCCCTCGACCTCCGCGAGGTACTCCTTCTCCACCCCGTGACGTGGATGTGCGAGCCGATGGGCGAGCTCGCCGTCGTTCATCAGGAGCAGCAACCCCTCGGTGTCCCGGTCGAGCCGCCCCACGGCGAACACGCGCGGACCGCTGGGTAGGTAGCGGCGAAGGTCTCGTTCGGCGTGGGTGTCTCTCATCGTGGTGGTGACGCCGTGCGGCTTGTGGAAGGCGAGGTACCGCAGCCGCGGATCCACGCTGATGCGACGTCCGTCGACGTGAACCTCGTCTCGTTCGGCGTCGACGCGGTCCCCCAGGCGAGCGGTCCGTCCGTTGACGGTCACGCGACCGCCCGCGATCAGCTCCTCCGAAGCGCGTCGAGAGCCATAACCGGCTCGCGCGAGCGCGCGCTGGAGGCGTTCAACCGGCATGGTGCGTTCAGTCGGTCGAGGACTCCGCGGCGTCGTCCGGCGTCACGTCACCGTCGCCGCCGTCTTCGCCGAGGGACGCGCGGAGGGTGCCGTCGCCGTCCCCGAGCAGTGGCGCCAGTGGCGGCAACCCAGACAGAGAGGGCAAGCCGATCCGCTCCAGGAACTCCGGCGTGGTGCCGAACAGCACGGGCCGACCGGGACGCTCGTCACGTCCGGCCTCGGCGACGAGGCCGCGGTCGGACAGCGCGCGGAGGACGCCGTCGGAGTTCACGCCGCGGATCGACGAGACCTGGTGGCGCGTCACCGGCTGCTTGTACGCGACGATGGCCAGCGTCTCGAGCATCGCCTTCGTGAGCCGCGCGTGGCGCGCCGAGACGACGTAGCGTTCGATGACGCCCGCTGCGTCCGGATGCGTGGCCAATCGCCACCCTCCCGCGACGTTGCGAAGGACGATGCCGGCGTCGCGCTGCTCGTACCGTCGCGCGAGCTCCTCGCAGAGCTCCTCGGCGTCGCGTCGTTCGATCTCGAGCGCATCCGCGATCGCGACGGCCGGTACCGGCTCGTCGGAGACGAACAGCAACGCCTCCAGCCGTCGCAGCGGCTCGGCGCGGTCATCGGGCATGCAGTCGGTCTCCCTCCCAGCTGACGAGGATCTCGCCGAACGTCTTCGCCTGCGCGAGATCCACCTTGCCCTCTCGATACAAGTCGAGCAGCGCGAGGAACCGAACGACGACCTGGATCCGCTCCTCGCAGTCAGCGACCAGATCCCGGAAGGACGCCTGCCCGAGCTCGCCGAGACGCGAACGCACCGCGTCGAGCGCCTCCGCCATCGTGTAGCGGATCGGGGTGACGTGCGCCAGGTCCAGCAGAGGCGGCGGCCGCAGGACGATGGCGGCCGCGTGCGCCAGGTCGTCGGGGGTGACGCGCTCGAGAACGTCGGGATACAGGTGTGCGAACTCCGGAGGGGGGCCCGCTTCGCGCGTGAACAACCGGGTCTCCTCCTCGGCGCGGCGTTGGACTTCCGCGGCGACGCGACGGAATGCGGCCAGCTCGAGTGAGCGCGCGTACACCAGGTCCGGCGAGATCCCGATCATGTCCTCCTCGTCGAGGACCTCGTGCCGCGGCATCAGCCGGCCCACCTTCAGCTCGAGGAGCACGGCGGATGCGGCCAGGAACCACGTCGCCTCCTCCAGGTCCCACAGCTCGGTGTCCCTGGCGCGTTCGAGGAACCGGTCGGTGACCGTCGCGATCGACACGTCGCACACGTCGATCTTGTGATCGAGGATCAGCTCCGCCAGGAGCCGGAACGGTCCGCTGAAGACGGGGAGTTCGACCGCGAACGTGCTCTCCGCGACGGGGCGCTCGCTCATCTCGTATTCATCCGCTCGCTCCGCTCGCTTAGGCCAGGTTCATCGCCGTGCGAACGGCCTTCATCGTCTCCTCGACCACTGGTCCCACCTTCTCGCGTCCTTCGGCCAGGATCTTCTCGGCGACCCCGGGCGTGCGCTCGAGCTCTTCGCGGCGATCTCGGAACGGCGCGTAGTACGCGACGATGCGGTCGGCCAGGTTCGTCTTGCAGTCGACGCAAGGCAACGCGCCGGTGCTGCAGTTCTCGCGCGTCCACTCGTAGATGTCCTGCGAGAAGAGCCGGTGCAGCGCGAAGATCGGACAGATGTCCGGCCGTCCGGGATCGCCGAGACGCACTTTCATCGGATCGGTGATGAAGCTCCGCACCTTTCGCCGGATCGTCGCCTCGTCGTCGCGGACATCGATCGTGTTGTCGAGCGACTTGCTCATCTTGCGGCCGTCCGATCCCGGGACCGAGGGGGCGTTCGAAAGCAGCGCCCGCGGCTCGACCAGCACGTCCCCGTAGTGACGGTTGAACCGGCGAACGAGCTCGCGCGTGAGCTCCACGTGCGAGACCTGATCCTCCCCCACCGGGACCAGCTCACCCTTCACGATCGTGATGTCGACCGTCTGCAGCACCGGGTACCCGAGCAAGCCGAAGTTCGCGACATCGCGTTCGGCCATGTCACGGAGGCGTTCCTTGTACGTCGGGACTCGCTCGAGCCAGCCGAGCGGCGTGATCATCCCGAGCAGGAGCGTCAGCTCGGCGACCTCCTTGACGTCGGACTGGCGGTAGAAGGTGACGCGGTTCGGGTCGACGCCAGCGGCGACCAGATCGAGCGCCAACGTTCGGACGTTCTCGGGCAGTTCCTCGGTCCGGTCGTAGTGCGTCGTCAGCATGTGCCAGTCCGCCAAGAAGAAGAACGCCTCGTGGTCCTCCTGCAGACGGACGAGGTTCATCACGTTGCCGAACCAGTGACCGATGTGCATCGGTCCGGTCGGGCGGAACCCCGTCAGCACTCGCCCCTTCGCGTCGGGCGGCGCGATGGCGTGGTGATCGCGGCGAGCGCTGCTCCGAGAGGGCGTCACGATGCGGCCGATGATAACGCCGAGGGTCCGCCGACCCGGGACATCACGCGACGCAGTCTGTGCCCGCGGCGAGATTGCAGGCGATGTTGCCGAACGCGGCGGCAATGGAACGAAACGGCCCCGACAGCACGAAGAAGATCACCAACACGAACAGCACGAGGTACTGCTCCAGGTTGAGGAACACCTCGCGCGCGCGAGGCGACAGGAACGGCGCCAACAGCCTGGAGCCATCGAAGCCGGGGATCGGCATCAGCTGGAAGCCGAACATGTACGCGTTCACGATCACCCATGCGAACGCGAAGAGCCCGAGCTCACCCGACGCGCCGAGCCGGATGGGGATGCCGCCCACGAAGATCAGGACGACGTTCGCGGCAAGTCCCGCCGAGGCTATTAGCAGCGTGTCCCGCCGCTGCCGGCGCAGATACGAAGCGTCGAGCGGGAGCGGTTTGGCGTACGCGAAGATCGGCAACAGGAACGCTCCGCGAGCCGCGATGAGGATCAGCCCCAGGATCGGGAGGATCACCGACCCGAACGGGTCGATCAGCGGTCGCGGGTTGAACGTCAGCCTCCCCCACCGACGCGGTGTGGGATCCCCCAGCCGCACCGCCACGATCGCGTGCGCGTACTCGTGCAGCACGAGCGCCGGGACGAGCGAGATCCCGAGGTAGAGCGCGAACCTGACGTTCTGCAGATCCATCGCTCAGTCTCCGTACCAGCCGAACACGAGCGGCGGCGCGTCGACCGGGTCCTCGCCGATGGTGATCGCGGCGGCGATCCGTGTCAGGCAGGTCTCCGCATCCTCTTCGCTCCGTGCGTGCACCGACCCGAGCGGCTGTCCGCTCTCGACGCGGTCACCGATCTTGGGCCGGAACACGATACCGACGGCAGGATCGATCGGATCGCCCTTTCGCTTCCGCCCCGCACCGAGGTCGGCGCTGGCGCGGCCCAACGCCTCCGCGTCCACGGTGGTGAGATGGCCGTCGCGCTCGGCCAGGATCAGCGTGATGACCGGAGCTCGAGGCAGAACGGCTTCCGGCTCGTCCACGACGGCCGCTTCGCCGCCCTGCGCATCGATCATCGTCCGGAACGACTCGAGCGCGTCACCTGAATCGATCGCCTTGGCGGCCCGCGCGCGCCCCTCCCCCATAGCGACGCCCGTCAGCCTGCTGAGCGCCTCGCCGGCGAACATCACCGCGGCGTCGCGAAGCCGTCCGTGCATCTCGCCCCGGAGGAGGGCCACCGCCTCCTGGATGTCGAGCGCGTTGCCGATCGCGTCGCCGAGCGGCTGTGACATGTCGGTCACGGCGCACCGCGTTCGGTGGCCCCAGTCCGTCGCGAGCTTCGCGCACGCCTTCGCCAGCGCCGTTGCGTCTTCGGGCGTCTTCATGAATGCGCCGCTCCCCGCCTTCACGTCGAGCAGGATCAGGTCGGTTCCCACGGCGAGCTTCTTCGACATGACGCTCGCGGCGATGAGCGGGATCGACGGCACCGTCGCCGTCACGTCGCGAAGGGCGTACAGCGCCCCGTCGGCCGGAACCACGTCCGCGGTCTGCGCCGCCACCGCGCACCCGATCTGCTCGACCTGACGCTCGAACGCGTCCGGTTCGAGATCCGTTCGGAATCCGGGTATCGCCTCGAGCTTGTCGAGCGTTCCGCCCGTGTGCCCGAGACCTCGGCCGGACAGCTTGGCCACGGCGAGACCGAGTGAGGCCGCGAGCGGTGCGAACAGCAGCGTCACGCCGTCCGCGACTCCGCCGGTCGAATGCTTGTCGACCTTCGGGCGCGTGACGCCTTCGAGCGCGATCGTTCGCCCCGAATCGACCATCGCCCCCGTCAGCGCCAGCGTCTCGGCGTCGTCGAGCCCGTTGACGAAGGCCGCCATCAGGAAAGCCGACGCCTGGTAGTCGGGGATCTCTCCCCGGGCGTATCCGAGGATGAACGCCCGCAGGTCGTCGGGGTCCAGGCGGCCGCCGTCACGCTTGACCTCGAGGACACGGCGCGGATCCGTGAGGCTCATGCTGTCCGTGGCCCGTCTCTCCAGGAAGCCCGATACCAACCCTCAGGTCGAGGTCGATAGACGGACGTGAGTACCCGCGCCACCCTCGAGTTCACCTCAAGACTCGACTTCCAATCTTCAGAACCCCATCTGCCGGGCGAAGCTCGTGCCCTCGAGGTCCCACGGCACGCCCAGGAGGTCCGCGGCCGTCGCACCGAGGTCTGCGAAGGACTCTCGCGCGCCGACGTCGTGCGGCCCACCGGGGACGCCTGTCGCGAGGAGGGGCGTCCGCTCTCGTGAGTGGTCCGTCGACGGCGTCGTGGGGTCGCAGCCGTGGTCGCCGGTGAGCAACAACACACCGCCGTCGAGCGCATGGACGACCTCGGGCAGGCGCCGGTCGAGAGCCTCGACGGCGTGTGCGTACCCATCCGGGTCGTTTCGATGGCCGTACTTGCTGTCGAAGTCCACGAGGTTCGCCATGACGAGCGCCGGCGCCGGCCGTCGCAGATATCTGATCGTCAGATCGACGCCGTGATCGTTCGAGTCCGAGTACACGGCCTCGGTGAGCCCCTGCCCCACGAAGATGTCTTGGATCTTGCCCACGCCGTACACGGAAACGTCGTTGTCGCGGCACCGCTCGAGCAGCGTCGGTCCCGGTGGCGGCACCGAGAAGTCGCGCCGCTCCGGACGTCGCACGAACGCTCCCGGCTCTCCGGTGAACGGGCGCGCGATGACCCGTCCGACGTTGTGTGGGACCGTCAGCAGGCGCCGCGCCACGCGGCACCACTCGTACAGCTGTTGCAGGCTGACGACGTCGGTGTGCGCGGCGATCTGGAAGACCGAGTCTCCGCTCGTGTACACGATGGGGCGACCGGTTCGAAGGTGTTCCTCACCCAGACGGGCGATGATCTCCGTCCCCGACGCTGGGACGTTGCCGAGGACCTCGCGTCCGATCTGGCGCTCGAACGGCTCAATCACCTCCGGCGGGAACCCGTCGGGATACAGGGGGAACGGTGTGTCGAGGACGATGCCCGACATTTCCCAGTGACCCGTCGTCGTGTCCTTACCGGCGGAGCGCTCGGTGAGCCGACCGTGCGCCGTGCCGGCCTCGGCGCCCGGCTCCACACCGACGATGTCGGTGAGCATCCCGAGCCCGAGGCTCCCGAGGTTCGGCGCGACGATGCCGCCGACCGCCTTGGCTGTGTTGCCGAGCGTGTTCGATCCCTCGTCGCCGTACGCTTCGGCGTCGGGCGCGTCTCCCACACCGAACGAATCGCACACGACGATCAGGACGCGGGGGACGAGCCGCGCCGACTCGGGAGCGGTCAGCGGCCCTCGCCCTTCTGCTTGCAGTCGATGCACAGGATCGCCCACGGCAACGCCTCGAGCCGTTCGATGCCGATCGGGTTCCCGCACCGCTCGCACGTGCCGTACGTGCCGAGCTCCATCTTCGTGAGGGCGCGGTCGACCCAACGAAGATTGGAGCGGAGGGCCTTCATCACGGACAACAACCGCGCGCGCTCGGCCGTGCTGTGCGCGCTGTCGGCGAACCCACGCTCGACGTCGATCGCGGCGTCGTCGGAGTCGAGGTCGCCGCCCTGCTCGACGATCTCCTTGCGCAGGTTCTCTCGCTGCTGCTCGAGCTCAGCGCGGAGCTCCGCCAGCTTCGACGGCTCCAACACGGCCTCCCCCTCCCTTCACGCTCCGCCCGCTCGACCGCGCTCGGGGGTGCGAGCTGAAGTACACCTCTCGCAGGTGTTCCTTCGATACCAGCGTATAGACCTGTGTGGTGGCGACGCTCGCGTGTCCCAAGAGCTCCTGCACGACGCGCACGTCCGCGCCGCCCTCGAGCAGGTGCGTGGCGAACGAGTGGCGGAGCGTGTGCGGGCTCACGCGCGCTCGGATCCTCGCCGCCGCGGCGTGTCGTTCGAGGATGCCGGTGCATCCCTGTCGCGTGAGTCGGCCCCCTCGGAGGTTCAGGAACAAAGCCGACCGCGACCGGGCCGCCGCGATCTCGGGGCGGACGCGTGTGAGGTAGGCGGCGATCGCGTCCCGCGCGTACCGGCCGAGCGGAACGTCCCGTTCCTTGCTCCCCTTCCCGAGGACGCGAACGCGACCCTCCTCCAGGTCCACGTCGTCGACGTCCAGACCGACCAGCTCCGAGACGCGCAGCCCCGAGCCGTACAGCGTCTCCAGGACCGCTCGGTCGCGGATACCCTGCGCCGTGGTACGACCCGGCTGCGCCAGGATCTTCCCCACGTCGTCGACCGACAGCGGTCTGGGAAGGCGCCGCGGGAGCTTTGGGCGGATTACGCCGGCGGTCGGGTCGACGTCGGCCTCACCCTCGCGCATCAGGAAACGGTGGAACGCTCGGATCGATGACAGCGCACGCACCACCGACGTCGCACGGTACGGCACGCCGTCTCCGTGGGTCGACGACGACACTTCCGCGATGTGCGCCGTCACGTTCCGCGTCGTGACTGCCGCCGCGTCGCGGACGCGACGGCGCCGCAAGAACTCCGCGTACCGGGTCAGGTCGCGACGGTATGCCGCGATGGTATGACGCGACAGACCCCGTTCGACCGTCAAATGATCGAGGAACCGTTCGATCTGAGACGAAACATCGTTGCGCACGGAGCGACTCCGCGCTCAGCCGATGCCTGCGTCCGCGAGCGGCGTGTACGCAACGTCGTGCGCCTTCGCGACGGCGTCGCTGGTGAGCGCGCCAGTGTACGCGTTGACGCCAAGGACGAGCGCGGGATCCTCGCTCACCGCCTGCTCGAGACCCTTCGTCGCGATGTCGAGCGCGTACGGCAGCGTCACGTTCGTCAGGGCGTAGGTCGAGGTGTTCGGCACGGCTCCGGGCATGTTGCCGACGCAATAGTGGACCACGCCGTGGACGACGTACGTGGGATCCGAATGCGTCGTCATACGCGCCGTCTCGACACACCCGCCCTGGTCGATCGCGACGTCGATCACCACGGACCCCGCGCGCATCGACGCGACCATCTCCTCCGACACGAGCTTCGGCGCGCGTGCACCGGGGATGAGCACCGCCCCGATCACGACGTCGGCGTCCCGAACTCGCTGCTCGAGGGTCAGCTGATCCGACATCAGCGTCGTGATGCGGCCGCGATGGATCGTGTCGACGAAACGGAGCTTGTCGAGGTTCTTGTCGACGACGAGAACCTCGGCCTCCATACCGGCGGCGATCACCGCGGCGTTCGAGCCGGCCATGCCAGCGCCGAGCACGAGCACCCGCGCCGGGCGAACGCCGGAGACGCCGCCCATGAGCACGCCTCGGCCGCCGTACTCCTTCTCGAGCAATCTCGCCGCGACATGCGGCGCCATCCGTCCGGCGATCTCGCTCATCGGGGCGAGCAGCGGCAGCCGTCCGTCGGGCAGCTGAACGGTCTCGTAGGCCACGGCCGAGACCTTCCGCTCGAGCAGCGTCTTCGTGAGCTCCGCGCTCGCGGCCAGGTGGAGGTAGGTGAACAGGATCTGACCCTCCCGGAGGCGTGGATACTCCTCCGGGATCGGCTCCTTGACCTTCAGGATCATGTCGGAGCTCGACCACAGCTCGTTGGCGCCGCCGACGACGTCGGCTCCGGCGCGTTCGTATCGCTGCTGGGGGATGGAGGAGCCCTCGCCGGCGCCATCCTCGATCAGGACGTCGTGACCCGCGCGCGTGAGCTCCCTGGCGCCCTCGGGCGTGAGCGCTACGCGGTACTCGTTGTCCTTCAGCTCCTTGGGGACCCCGACGATCACGACGCCCCTTTCGCGGAGGTGGAAGCGGTTGCGCCCTCCGGCAAAGCCTACCCGGCGTGTCGGCCCTGCTCCACGGCGAACAGCTGCCACACGCTGGGCACACCCTTCAACGAGTGTTCACCTCGATCGGTGAACGCGATCCCCGAACCGGCGACGAGATCGACGACCGTCCTTGATACGAGCACCTCACCCGGAGCCGCAAGCGCGGCGACGCGTGATCCGATGTGGACGGCGATCCCGCGCACGTTGCCGTCAGCGAGCTCCACCTCGCCGGTGTGAACGCCGGCACGGACGTCGAGGCCGAGCTCGCGTACCGCGTCGACGACGGACGTCGCACATCTCACCGCTCGGGCCGGCCCGTCGAACGTGGCGAGGAACCCGTCGCCCGCGGTCTCGACCTCACGTCCGCGCCAGCGGTCGAGTTGGCGTCGGATCGCCTCGTCGTGACGGTCGATGAGCTGCTTCCAGGCGCGGTCACCGATCTCGGCGGCGCGTGCGGTCGACCCGGCGATGTCGGTGAACAGCACCGTCGCGAGGACGCGGTCGGGCTCGGGCCCTCGGCGGGTCCCGGTCAAGAAGTCCTCGACCTCGTCCGCGATCGCGTCGGCGTTGCCGGTCCACATCAGGTGGTCCTGCCCCGGTAGCTCGACGAGGCGCGCCCCGTGGATCCGCGACGCGATGTACCGTCCTTCCTCGACGTTGACGTCGCGATCGTGCGACCGGTAGACGAGCAGGGTCGGCACCCGGATCGTTGGCAACACGTCGCGCACGTCGATCATCGAGTTCATCCGCAGGAGCCCGGCCCCGGCCTTCGGGCTCGCCGATGCGCGGAGGTACCGGGTCAGCCACGCCACGAACCCGGCGTCCTCGGCCCGGCTCGGCGCGAGCGTCCGCACGACGTCCGGGTCCGCCCATGAGCGCTCCGTCTCCTCGATCTCGCGAATGCGCTCGTCCCACGCTGGTGCCCATGGGTAGTCGTCGGATCGGATGCGCTTTGCGTAGGACCCCACCAGGACGAGCGCGGACGCTCGGTCCGGATAGGTCGCCGCGAACAGGATGCACATGTTGCCGCCCTCGGAGTGACCGAGCAGCGCGGCGCGCTCGGATCCCGCGGCGTCCATCACCGCGCGAACGTCGTCCATGCGCTGCTCCAGGGTGGGCAACTGGTCGAATGGCACCGGGTCGGAGAGTCCCGTCCCGCGCTTGTCGAACAGGATCAGTCGCGAGAACGAAGCGAGCCGCTCGAGGAGACCCGCGTACGACGGCTCCTCCCATATCAGGTCGAGGTTCGAGACCCAGCCCGGGACGTAGACGAGATCGAACGGTCCGTCTCCGACGACCTGGTAGGCGATGTTGAGCTCGCCGCTTCGGGCGTAGCGGGTCGCGGGGCGGATCATGACGTGTCCAGTCTGCGCGCGGTCAGGACGAGCGCGAGCGCGGTCTTCGCGTCGCGCACGCGGCCGGCGCGTGCCGCGGCCACCATCTGCGCGAACGGCTTCCGGACGAGCTGGATCCCCTCCTCCGGCATCGCCTCGGGCTCGGCGAACGTCCTGGCCCAGAACAGGTGGATGTACTCGTCGGAGTAGCCCGCCGACGTGTAGATGCCCCCGATGAACTCCATCGACTCGTGCCGGTACCCGGTCTCCTCGAACAGCTCACGCGCCGCGCACTCGAGCGCGTCCTCCCCCGCGGCGTCGAGCAGCCCGGCCGGGACCTCCACGAGCTCTTGCCGGATCGCCGGCCGCAGCTGTCGAACGAGGAGCACGTCGCCGTCGGGCGTCACCGGCACGACCGCGGCTGCACCCATGTGGCGAACGACGTCGTACTCACCATTCGGCCAGTGCTCATGAACGAGCGTGAAGATCGAACCGTCGTAGACGGTCTCCGCCGACATCGGCTCGTGGCTCGAGGTGTCGTCGGTCATCGCCGCATTGCCGGCGGACGCCGCATCGCCGTACCTAGCGGCGGACGACCAGCGGGGGTTCCGCGAGCGCGCCGGAGCGCGCCAGCTTCAGGGCGGCACCGATGAAATCGCGGAACAATGGATGCGGCCTTGTCGGACGCGAGCGGAGCTCGGGGTGGAACTGCCCGGCCATGAAGAACGGGTGGTCCTCGAGCTCGATGATCTCGACGAGTCGCCCATCGGGCGACATACCGGAGAACACGAGACCCTTCCCCGACAACGCCTCGTGGTACGCGGGATTCACCTCGAACCGGTGACGGTGCCGCTCGTACACGACGGGTTCGCCGTACACGTCGGCGGCCCTGGTGCCCGGAGTCACGTGGCACGGCTGCGCGCCGAGGCGCATCGACCCGCCGAGATCCGTCACGTTCTTCTGCTCCGGCAGCAGGTCGATCACCGGGTGCGGCGTGGCCGGATCGAACTCGGAGGAGTTCGCCGCGTCGAGCCCGCAAACGTTGCGGGCGAACTCGATCACCGCACATTGCAGGCCGAGGCACAGACCGAGGTACGGCACGCCGTTCTCCCGCGCGTGTCGGATCGCGTCGAGCTTGCCCTCCACACCACGCCATCCGAATCCGCCGGGGACGACGATCCCATGGATCCCCTCGAAGACCTCGCGCATGTCGCCGCCCTCGAGGTCGTCCGAGGAGATCCACTCGATCTCGATGTGTGCGCCGTGGTGGAACCCACCGTGCTTGAGCGCCTCGATCACCGACAGGTAGGCGTCGCGAAGGTTCACGTACTTGCCCACGATCGCGATCCGGACGGGTTCGGACGCGGCATCGATACGGTTCACGAGGTCGCGCCACTCGCTCAGGTCGGGATCGGCGTCGATGCGCAGGTGATGCGCGAGCTCACGGTCGAGCCCTTCGTCGTGCAACACGAGCGGCACGCGATAGATCGAGTCGGAATCTGGCGCGGACACGACGCCAGAGATCGGCACGTCGCACAGCAGGCTGACCTTCTCCTTGAGGTGCCGGCCGATCACCCGGTCTGAACGGCACACGATCGCGTCCGGCTGCAGGCCGATCGAACGCAGTTCCTTGACCGAGTGCTGCGTCGGTTTGGTCTTGAGCTCGCCCGACGGACCGATGAACGGCATCAGGCTCACGTGGACGAACGCGCAGCGGTCGCGTCCGACCTCGTTGCGCAGTTGGCGAATCGCCTCCAGGAACGGCAGCGACTCGATGTCGCCGACGGTCCCGCCGACCTCGACGATCACCACGTCGGCGTTCTCGGCCGCGGCGTGGTTGCGGATACGCTCTTTGATCTCGTCCGTGATGTGGGGGATGACCTGCACGGTCTTGCCGAGGTAGTCACCTCTGCGTTCCTTCTGGATCACGGCGGAGTAGACCGCGCCGGTCGTGACGTTGGAACCGCGGTGGAGGTTCTCGCCGGTGAAGCGCTCGTAGTGGCCGAGATCCAGGTCCGTCTCGGCCCCGTCGTCGAGCACGAACACCTCGCCGTGCTCGAACGGGTTCATCGTCCCCGGGTCGACGTTGACGTACGGATCGAGCTTCTGGAGAGCGACCCGAAGTCCGCGGGAACGGAAGAGGCGGCCGAGCGAGGCGGTGGTGATGCCCTTACCGAGGCCGGAAGCGACGCCACCGGTGACGAAGATGAACTTCGGATCCTTCTTTCCCGGCGGCTTCCCCAGTGGCGTCTGCACGTCGGGATGGCATCGTAACAGAGCAGGCCGTCACGTCGAGCGTGCTCCTCGACTTTCAGGGCCGTACGGCGCCCGTTCGTGCGTGCTCAGGGCCTTCGGCCGAGCCCGTCGGCCCATCGGAGCGGCGGTGTCGCGTCGATCACACGGCTGAACGTCACGGTGTCGGCGAGGACGTTCAGCCCGACCGCGGCAACGGCCGCGACGGGTACCCAGGGATCGGCAAGCACGTCGGCGACCGCGAGGCCGACGGCGAACCCGAGCAGGTTCGCGCCGCCGTCGCCGAGCATGGCGCGCTCGGTGAGGTCGAACGGGAGCGCGATGATCGCGCCGGCGGCAAGGCCCACCATCGCGGGGACATTGGCGAGATCGCCCCAGATCGCGAACGCGACGCAGACGACGACGAACGCCTTCAACGCACGCCCGGGACGCACGTCGAGGCCGTTCCAGACGTTCGCCGAGGCTGCGACGAGCACGACCGCGGCCACCCTGGCGTACGCCGCGCGTTCCGGTTGCAGCGCAACGGCGAACACGGACGCCCCCACGGTCACGATCAACTTCAGGATCCCGGTCGTCATCCGCCCAGACACGAGCTCGCGCAGGTGGTTCCGCAGTCCGCGCGGGCCGACGGGTGCGAGGTCGTCGACCAGCCCGGCAGCGAAGACGAGGAGCATGCCCGCGAGCGCTCCCCAGGCCGCCGCGCCGGCCTCGCGAACGGCCGCGTACACGACGGTCGAGGCCGTCGCGCACAGCGCGAGCGCGATGCCGAGCAACCTCGGCACCGGGACGCCGCGGTGGTTCGTGGTCCGGAGCCGCCCCCACCTCATCGGAACCGGAACGCACGCGGCACGACCGCGCGCGCGACGTCCCACCCCTGTCTGCCTCGGTGGACGAAACCGCGTACGTTCCGATAGGGCCGGTGCGAGAGCTCCGCCGGGACCTCGACGACGCGGAGCCCGGCGCGCACGGCATCGATGGTCATCGCCGTCTCCATCCCGAACCCGTGCGCGAGCGGCCGGACCGCGTCGATCGCCGTCGCGGTGATCGCCCGCTGACCGGAGAGGGGTTCGGTCGCGTCGAATCCACACAGACGACGGATCGCCCAGCGCGCGGTTCGCATCACGAGCCCGAACCCGCCGCCCTCACGCACAGGCGGGAAGATCGCGATGGCGAGATCGGCATCGCCCTCGAGCACCGACTCGAGCACCGCGTTCAGCGCCGACGCGCTCGAGCCGAGATCGCCGTCCGCGAGCAGCCATACGTCGGCGATCCCTCGCTGGAGCGCTCGATCGATGGCATCGCCCTTGCCGAGGGCGCGTCCCCGCCGAAATACCGCAGCGCCGGCCTCGATCGCCCTCGCCGACGTGGCGTCGCGCGATCCGTCGTCGACGACGACGACCTCCGAGACGCCGTCGATCATCCGGAGCGCGTGCACGGTCATCCCGATCAGGTCCGCCTCGTCACGCGCGGCCACGAGCGCCACCACGCGCTGCGTTCGGGGCGTCCGTTCGACGCTCGCCTCGCTCGCCGCCTCCGCCTCCAGGCCTCCAGTTATGCGAGCGGCGGCAGGGGATCCGCCCCGTCCTTGAGCCCGTACGTCCCGCCCTCGCCGGTCGCGAGCAGTCGATCCAGCCCCAGGACGAGCGCAGCGCCGCCCATGGTGAGGTCCAGGTCGTCGACCGTCACCACGCCGTCGCCGTCGACGGTACCGACGTACGGAACGGGCGTCGTGAACGACTCTGCGGCGGCGACGGGAACACCCAGCTCGACGAGCGCGTCAACGAGCGGAACCGCGAACGCGTCCGGCACGAGCGTGGGCTCCTCGGTCGCGCCGCCGGCCAGCACGACGACGATCTGTCCGCTCCGACCGATCTCGTCGAGGTTCGCCTCCCCGCTCGTGTCCAGGAACCCGGCCGACAACAACCGGTTCAGCACGTCGTCCTCCGGCAAGGCGCCGTCATCGGGTGCCCCGCGCAGCCGCCGAGCGAGCGCGGCCGCCGCCGCCGCCGACAGCTCCTCGGGTGGCGCGGAGAAGACCCCCACGATGTCCGCCAGCTGCGCCTGCGTCTCGGGGTCCTCCGACAACAGATCGCTCGACGCGGAGAAGGATCCGACGACCTCGGCGCCACCGATTGTGAGCGCCTCCTCAGCGCCAGCAACGACGGCGTCCTCGACCTCCTCGTGCGCGACGATCACCGCGGTGCTTCCGACGAGGCGGTCGCGGGCGAGGTACGGCATTGCCGATGATGCGAATCCGTTCATCGCGGCGACCTCCGCCCTCACCTCGTCGAGCTGTTCGCGAAGCTCCGCGTTGTTCCGCAGCTGCTCCAGGGTTTGCCGCTCCAGCTGATCCTGCAGCGCCGGCTGAACGAACGCTCCCCCACCGAGGAGCCCGATCGCGAGCGCCAGGAAGACCGCGACGATCGTGACGACGTGGTATCGGAACGAGATCACAGCAAAGCCTTCAGCTCGAACAACCACTGCCGGAACTCCTCGAACAGCTGGATCACGTACAGCCGGAGCGAGGGCGACACGGCGATCACGGCGCCGATCGCCGCGAAGGCCGCGCCCACGAGGAGCAGACCGTCGCGCGTTCGCAGGCGAGGCGAGTACACGCGCGACACGCCCTTCGCGTCCATCAGGATCTCCCCGACCCGAAGGCGCACGAGGAACGTGCTCGCCATGCCTCTTCGACCCTTGTCGAGGAACTCGCGCAGGTTACCGTGACTCCCCACCGCCACGATGGTCTCGGCACCCTTCTCGTGCGCCAGCAGGTACGCGACGTCCTCGCTCGTTCCGGCGGCGGCGACGACCGAGTACGGGACTCCGAGGTTGTCCAGCCGGGCGCCACCCGGTGCATGACCGTCCTCGTACGCGTGCAGGACGATCTCGGTCGGCGACCTCCGCCTCCACGGGTGGCCGTTCGCCAGCGCAAGGCGGAGGGCGCCGTCCGACACGCTGTCCATGTCGCCGATGATGATCTCCGGTCGGTACCCCGCCTCGATCAGCGCGTCGGCGCCGCCGTCGACGCCGACCAGGACCGGGCGCACGTCGCGGATGTACGGGCCGAGTACGGCGAGATCCTCTTTGTGGTTGGGACCGCGAACCACCACGAGAACGTGGCGGCGGGCGAGGTCGTGCGCGAGCGGCGGCAGCCCCGAGCCTCCGAACAACAGGTCGCGTTCGCGCTGCATGAAGTCGACGGTGTTCGCGGCGAAGCTCTCGAACCGTTCCGCGAGCGCCAGGTGCGCCGTGGCCATCGCGTCTCGGATGGCGCTCTCGCTCTGGCGGATGCCGACGGCCACGAGCCGATCGCCGACGAGCACGCGGTCGCCCCGGAGCCTCACCGGATCGCCCTCTCGGATCTTCCTGAGCAGGAGCGGGCCGCACGAGTCGATCAGGGGGATTCCCGCTCCCACGAGCGCCAGCGGTCCGAGGTTCGGATATCGCCCGGTGATGGAGGTGGCAGCGTTCACGACGCCGGCGACGCCGGCGTGGACGAGCGCTTCCGCAGAGACGCGATCGAGATCCTCATGATCGATGACGGCGATGTCACCCGGGGCCGCACGCTGGACCAGCAGCTTCGTTCGCACGTCGACACGAGCGGAACCCTCGTTCGGCCGCTGACGCCGCAAGGTCCGTCCGAACAGCGTCCTCGATCTGATTGCCGTCGCACGGCCTCCTCGAGCGCACGAGACGTCCGCGTCGCGGCGCGACGCTCGATCCGGTACGCCACAGGGTATCCGACGGGCTACGACCGAGGATCGTGCGTGTGAGAACCGGGGAGGTCGAACTTCCGGCGCACGAGCTCATGGAACGTCGGTGCGTCGTCGAGCCGAACGAACCGCGCCGGCCGCGGCGCGCGACCGATGCGAACTCGCGAGCCGACCGGAACCTCCAGGCTCGCCCTACCGTCGGCTGAAACGACGGCCGCCTCATCGCCCAGCACCTCGATCGTCACCCGCTCATCCGCATCGAGCACGAAGGATCGATCGAACACCATGTGCGGCGCGATCGGCGTGACCACGATGCACGGCACTGACGGCGTCACGATCGGTCCACCGGCCGAGAACGAGTACGCGGTCGAGCCGGTCGGTGTCGCAGTGATCACGCCGTCTGCCGAGAACGTCGTCACGTACGTTTCGTCGACGTAGACGGCGAGCCGGATCAGCCGGTGCCGCGCGGTCTTCTCGACGATGACCTCGTTCAGCGCCCACTGCGCGAGCGATACGTCCTCGCGGAGCTCCGCGAGCATGGCCAGGCGCTCCTCGATCCGAGCGCGTCCTTCGACGATGCGCTGGAGCAGTTCGCCCGCGTCCTCCGGCTCGACCTCCGTGAGGAAACCCATGCGGCCCACCTTCACGCCGAGGATCGGCACGTCGCATCGCGACGCGAGATGCGCGGCGCGGAGGAGCGTTCCATCTCCGCCGACGGCGACGACCAGATCCAGGTCCTGCGCGAACGCGACGGCGGCGGCCTCGTCCTCGGTGTTGGTGCCGTCGGTCCGGCGCACGTCGATCCGCCGCTCCTCGAACCATCGCTCGAGCCGCTCGGCCGCGACCTTGGCGGCGAGTCTCGTGGGGTGCGCGACGAGTCCGACGCGCTTCACCGGACCTCCAGCAGTGTGCGGCCCGCCTGAACGGCGGACTCGACGTCGAACGGCGCGGGCACCGGTGGCGCTCCGTCCGCGACGGCGTGCACGAAGAACTCGATGTTGCCGGCCGGACCGATGAGCGGAGACGCGATCACGCTGGTCGGTTCGAGGTTCTCGACCCGGCAGGCGTTCGCAACACCCTCGATCGCGCGCCGCCACACGGCCGGGTCGCGGACGACGCCTCCCGGGACGGACGAACGCTCCGCCTCGAACTGCGGCTTCACCAGCAGGACGAAGTCGGCGCTCCGGTCGGCCACGGCGGCAAGCGCCGGGACCGTCGAGCGGAGCGAGATGAACGAGAGGTCCGCGACCACCAGGTCGGGAGCGTACGGCAGGAACGCCGGCGTCAGTTCGCGCACGTTCGTCCGCTCGAGGAACGTGACGCGCTCATCCGTTCGGAGCGACCACGCGAGCTGGCCGTACCCCACGTCGACGGCCACGACATGAGCGGCTCCCCGCCGGAGCAGGCAATCGGTGAACCCACCCGTCGACGCGCCGGCGTCCAGGCAACGCCGCCCGTCGACGTCGATGTCGAACGCGTCGACGGCGGCCTCCAGCTTCTCCCCGCCACGCGAGACGTATCGCCGCTCGGCGCTCGCGAGGATCTCGACCGGGATGGCGTCGTCGACGAGGGTCGTCGGCTTGTCCGCCAGGCGGCCCGCCACGCGAACGGAACCGCTCTCGACCGCGGCGCGCGCGTCGTCGGTCGTGGCCACGAGTCCACGACGAACGAGCTCCGCGTCCAGACGCCGACGAGTCACGTGACCTCCTTTCCGGCTGGCCGAGGGCGTTTCCGTAGGTGTGTGGCAAGGATAGAGCGACCCGAGCCCACCGCCGCTGCTAGGCTCGCCGGATGCGCGCTGCTGGCGGGCGTCGGCGATGATCCCCCTCCGCGACGCCAACCCGACACGTCGCGTGCCGATCCTCACGCTCGGCCTGATCGCCGCGAACGTCGTGATCTTCCTGTTCTGGCAGCCAACGCTCGGCGGCTCGGAGTTCGAGCAACAGATGTTCTTCTTCTGCAACGCGGAGATCCCATTCGAGATCGCTCACCAGGAGAACCTCGCCGACGGCGGAGCCGAAGCGCGACAGGCCCTCGACGAGGAGTTCGGTCAGGTCGGTGCGGGCGCCGCGCTCCAGTCCGAACTTCGGCAGGACTGCCCGGACAAGAGTTGGCTCGCATCGATCTTCGTCGCGATGTTCCTTCACGGCAGCTGGCTGCACATCGCGGGGAACATGCTGTACCTGTGGGTGTTCGGGAACAACGTCGAGGATCGGCTGGGGTACGTCGTCTTCCCGTTGTTCTACCTGCTGGGCGGTATCGCCGCGGCGGGGCTGCAGTTCGTCTTCGACCCCAACTCGACGATCCCCAGCCTGGGGGCGTCCGGTGCGATCGGTGCCGTGCTCGGCGCGTACGCCGTCATCTTCCCGCACGCCCGAGTGACGACGCTCGTCATCTTCTTCTTCATCACCGTCGTCGACGTTTCGGCGTTGTTCGTGCTCGGTGCATGGTTCGTGCTGCAACTGTTCAGCGGCGTCGGACAGCTCGGTATCGACGTCGGCGGCGGTGTTGCCTATTGGGCTCACATCGGCGGGTTCGGGTTCGGAGCGATCGTGGCGTGGCTCTTCTATCGACGACCGCACGTCGGAACTCCCCAGGCCTATCCGGCGCCGCGAGCCGACTACTTCTGATCGTCGCCCGCCCCTGACGCACCGCCGACGCGCTCGACCGCGTCCTCGTCGAGCAGCGCTCGAACGTCGCGAGCGACGTACGTCGGACGAAACGGCGAGCCCGGAAGCTCCGCCTCCGTCGATACACCCGAGAGCACCAGCATCGAGTCCCAGCCGAGCGTGTTCGCGCCCGCGATGTCGGTGTCGAGGCGGTCGCCGATCACGAGCGGCGTCGATCCGCCCGAGCGACGAAGGGCCGCCTCGAACAGCGGCGCGTGCGGCTTGCCAACGACCTCGGCCACGACACCGGTCGACGTCTCCAGGGCGGCGACCAGCGCGCCCGCTCCGGGCCACAGTTCGTCGCCGGTTGCGGGGAACGTCCGATCCGAGTTCGTGGCGACCAGCCGTGCGCCGCGCTGAACAAGCACGCTCGCCGTTCGGAGCCGAGCGTACGTGAAGTCGTCGTCGATCCCGACGACGACGAGATCGACGCGCGTCGGCTCGCCGTCGACGACGTCGACACCCGCGTCGACGAGCGCACGAGTGACCCCTTCGCCCCCGATAACGTACGCGGTCCCACCGCCACGGCGGGCGAGCAAATCTGCGGTGGCCACCGCGGACGTCATCACCTCCGACGCGTCGGCCTTCACCCCGAGGCCACCGAGCTTCTCCGCCACGCGCTCGGGTGTCCGAGACGAGTTGTTCGTCAGGAACACCACGCTCGGTCCGGCGCTGCGAACGGCCTCGATCGTCTCCGGAGCACCCTCGACGATCTCGTCACCGCGGTAGATCACTCCGTCGAGATCGAAGAGCAGCGCGTCGTAGCGCGCCGCGAGCATCACCCGGCGAGCCGGGCAAGCGCGCGTTCGTAATCGTCGACGCCTGGTCGCATCGCGATCGCGAGCTTCAGGTGGCCGATCGCGCGCGAGCGCTGGCCGGTCCGCTCACACGCGAGCGCGAGCGCGAAGTGCCCGTAGTCGCTCGCCGGATCGATCTGAACGGCCTTTGCGAACTCCCGGCGGGCGCGGAGCGCCCTACCCGCGTTGAACAGCGCACGCCCGAGCGCCTCTCGGATCGACGCCTTCTCCGGCTCGAGCAGCTTCGCCCGCGACAGGAACATCGCGGCCTGATGCGGGTGTCCGTGCGAGAGGAACCCGACCCCCCGGTGGAACAGGTCGTAGGCCGACTCGGTCTCGTGTTCGGGGCGCCTGCTATACATCCCGCGTGCCCCGCATCTTCCCGTTCGTCGGCCTGCGCTTCGACCGTGAGCGAGTCGGTTCGTTCGAGGTCGTCACGGCACCACCTTACGACGTGATCTCGCAGGAGGAGCATGCCCGCTATCTCTCCGCGAGCCCGTACAACGTGATCCGCCTCGATCTCGCCGAGACCGCGAACGAGCGACCTGGACGCGGACTCGATCCCTACAGGGAGGCCGCGCGATCGCTCTCGGCGTGGCGCGACGACGGCGTCCTCGTGACTACCGACGGTCCCGCCTACTACCCGTACGAGATGCGATTCCGCTTCCACGGCCGGGCCCGTCGGATCCGAGGGCTGATCTGCGCGCTCGAGCTCGAGGACTGGGGCGGCGGCATCGTTCCGCACGAGCGCACGATGCGTGGTCCGGTCGAGGACAGGCTCCGGCTCATGCGCGCGATCGGCGCGAACCCGTCGTGCATCTACGCCGTGTTCGCCGGTCCCATCCCGGAGCTCGCGAGGTGGCTCGAGGAGGCGACGTCGGGCGGACCCGCCGCATCGCTCGTGGACGACGACGGCGTCGAGCACGGCATGTGGGTGGCGCCCGTGGACGCGCACGTTGCCACGTGGCTCGAATCGACGTCGCTCATGATCGCCGACGGACATCACCGGTACGCCACGGCGCTCCGCTACCGAGACGAGATGCGCACGCGCCACGGTCCGGGCCCCTGGGACCGCGTGATGATGTTCCTCGTCGACGCGGCGATCGAGGACCCGCCGGTCCTGCCGTTCCATCGCATCGCGCTCGACGGATCGCCGCCGACGACGGGAACCCGCGTCCGCGACCTCGAGGAGGTGCTCGACTCGGTCGACGACCGGAAGCTCGCGTTCGGAACCGTCGCGTACGATGCCGGCGCTCTCGTGCACCGCGTCGCCGAGCTCGTCGGCGAACCTCCCGCCGTATCGCGGCTGCACGAGCAGGTGCTTGCCGGTCGGTCGCAGACGTTGCGGTTCACGCCTGACGCCGTCGCCGCAGAGGACTTCGTTCGGCGTCGCGAGGCCACGGTCGCGTACCTCTTGCCACCGACGAACGCCGAGACGATCCGCAGCGTCGTCGAGCTCGGTCACACGCTCCCGCAGAAGTCCACGTTCTTCTGGCCGAAGCCGCGGACGGGCATGGTGATGCGCCCGCTCGAGGCCGAGTGACGCCGCGTCGTCCGAGCGACGCCTACTCCACCTCCGGAGCCTCCAGCTTCTTGATGCCCGAGGCAACCACCTCGGTGAGGCTCCTCGCTCCCGCTCCGCTCCGGTAGAACCGCCGCACCAACTGGCCGTACACGAGCACGTCGTCGCCCTTGCCGAGGCCCTTCAACGCGCGCTTGCCGACATCGCGATGCCAAACGGCGACGGGTAGGGGGAGGAGGCGTCTGCCCGCCTCCGGAACGGAGAGCCGAAGCTCGGTCACCTCGTCGCCTGACGGCATGCGCCGCTCGACCGGATCGGCGGACACCGTCCCGGCGAGCACGACGACGTTCACGGCCACCATCGACCCTCCTTCGAGTCGTCCCGACATCGCGCGACGGTAGCAGGAGCCAGTGACACGACTGGCACGCGTAGACTCGCCCGAATGGGTCCCGTTGTGTTCGACGTCGCCGACGGCATCACGGCGATCGATACGTTCTACGGGGGCCTCGAGCGTTACACAGCCGCGTACCTGCTCGACGCGCGTGAGCCGGCGATCGTCGAGACAGGACCGACCACATCCGCCGAACACGTGAAAGCCGGGCTCGACAGGCTCGGGATCGGCCGCGACGACCTGGCACACATCGTGGTGACGCACATCCATCTCGACCACGCGGGCGGCGTCGGGACGTTGTGCGGCTCCTATCCAAAGGCGACGGTGTGGGTGCACGAACGCGGGGCGGAGCATCTCGCCGACCCCGCCCGCCTCGTCGCGAGCGCAACCAGAGTGTACGGCGAGGAACGGATGGCGACGCTGTTCGGGACGGTGGAACCCGTTCCGGCGCAACGGATTCAGAGCGTTGCGGATGGGCGCATGATCGAGCTCGGCGGGCGAGCGCTCACCGCAACCGCCACGCCGGGGCACGCGTCACATCAGGTCGCGCTCGTCGACTCGGCGACGGGGGTTGTGTTCACCGGTGACGCGCTCGGCATCCATCCGCCCGACGTCCCCATGCTACGCCCGGCGACGCCGCCGCCGGAATACGACCTGGAGCTCGCGATCGAGAGCATTCAGAAGATCCGTTCACTCGCCGGAGAGGTGGTGCTGTTCTCGCACTTCGGTCCCATTCGCGACGTCGAGCGGATCTGCAACCTCGCCGTCGAACGCTTCCGCGCGTGGACCGAGTCCGTCCGCGTGGCCATGGAGACAACGCACGACATCGACGAGATCGTGTCTGTGCTCGAAGCGGAAGCCCGCCACGACGTGGAGACGGGGTCGGAAGCGGCGATCGACCTCGACCGGTTCGAGATCCTGGCGGGCGTTCGCATGAACGCGATGGGGATCATGCGTTACTGGGACAAGCGTCGGGAGCGCGAAACCGCGGCCGCGGCAGATCAGGACAGCTGAGCGACGCGTTCGGCGACGTCGTAGGCCGACGCATCGTGGCGCAGGATCTTGCGGAATTCTCGGGCCGCTTCCTGTTTCCTGCCGGCGCGGGAGAGGATGTCGCCGGTCACGTACCAGATCCGGATGACCTCGGGACCCGCCACGTCCTCGCGAGTTCGAACGCGGCGGAGCAGCCCGAGGGCCTGGTCGAACTTTCCCTGATCGGCAAGCGCGCTCGCGGCGACGATCACGGCCTCCGCCTTGGCGGCGAGCGAGACACCCTTCGCGGCGAGTGCCTCCTCGGCGAGCGGCACAGCACGTTCGGGCCGGCCGAGCGCGCGGAGGCAGTCGGCGATGATGTGGTTCTGATCGGCGCGTCCGGAGACGCGACGATACGTCTGCATCTCGGCGAGGGCCTCGCGAAACCGCTCGAGCCGGTAGTAGGAGAGGCCGAGCACCTCGCGGACGGCGGCGGAGCGCGGCGCGAGGTCCTTTGCCTTGCTCGCCTCGGCGGCCGCGCCCTTCGCGTCGCCACGTTCGAGGAGTTGCACGGCGCGTTCCAGGCGGTTCATCGCGTCGTCGGCCTTTCCGGCGCGGGCGGTGTGACGGAGCTCAGACACGACGTCGGGCGGAAGGGCGCGCCGGCGCGATCCCGCCCCGGCGCGCTGACCGGGTCTTCGACGAGGTTGGAGCGCCTTGGGCATCGACCGGCCAGCGTACCCGCGCGCCCGTGCGTTCGATGCCAACTGGGGGGCGTCCAAAAGCAACTGGGGCAGCGTCCAAAAGGAAGAGCCCGCCTCGGAATCGAGGCGGGCTCTTTCTCCAAAGGTGTCCGGCAACGACCTACTCTCCCACCCGGTCGCCCGGGCAGTACCATCGGCGCTGGAGGGCTTAACTTCCGGGTTCGGGATGGGACCGGGTGTTTCCCCTCCGCCATGGCCACCGAAACGACGTTTCCCATCGTTCGGGACGTTCGTTGGGGGGTCGCCCCCGAGCAGAGCTCGGGAACTGATAGCGAGCGCGAGCAAAGTCAAGTCCTCGGCCTATTAGTACCGGTCGGCTCAACGCGTTGCCGCGCTTACACCTCCGGCCTATCAACCTCGTAGTCTGCGAGGGGCCTTACCAGGTTTGACCCTGTGGGAGACCTCATCTTGGAGCGAGTTTCGCACTTAGATGCTTTCAGCGCTTATCTCTTCCGAACGTGGCTAACCAGCCGTGCCGCTGGCGCGACAACTGGCACACCAGAGGTTCGTCCGCCCCGGTCCTCTCGTACTAGGGGCAGC